>Ga0181604_10000063_pt1 | contig 92092 bp, 89 predicted proteins | sample 041ome_12_FD_148663 | JGI IMG/M metagenome (GOLD analysis project Ga0181604, IMG submission 148663) | Coastal salt marsh microbial communities from the Groves Creek Marsh, Skidaway Island, Georgia - 041410US metaG (spades assembly) | ecosystem: Environmental > Aquatic > Marine > Intertidal zone...
TGCATTGGGCGAAGGGGTCAAAGTCTATTCGCAAGCCAATATTGTTGCGGAAAGTTTGGCAGATTATTTGGAACGGCATCCAAAAATGGTTGGCGCGGGCCAAGAAAGTAAGTATTTGACCACGGGTAATCCGCAAACTGTTTCGTCGCGGGCCACACAATTTTTGAAACGCGAGATCAAATTCGTCTCGACTTAAATTCTAGGAGAAGACACATGAACAAGCAAATCGCGATCCTCGGTGCATCTGGGTACACGGGCGCTGAGCTTGTTCGATTGGTGCATGCACATCCAAATATGGAAATCGGGGCACTGGCGGCGGATCGTAAGGCGGGACAACCCATGGCATCAGTGTTTCCACATTTTGGGCATCTTGATCTGCCTGATTTGGTTAAAATCGAGGATATTGATTATTCGAACATTGATTTGGTGTTCTGCGGTTTGCCCCACGGGGTTGCGCATGATTTTGTGCGCACGGTTCCAGATCACGTGAAAATCGTGGACCTGTCCCCTGATTTCCGGCTTGAGGATGGGGAGGCCTATGAAAAATGGTATGGCGTGCCGCACAGGGCGCTGGACCTACAGGACTCGGCTGTTCTTGGTTTGCCAGAAGTCTATCGCGATGAGATAAAATCCGCACAGATTGTGGCGAATACAGGGTGTTTTGTGGCAACCTCATTGCTGCCCCTTATCCCTGCGCTAAAGAGGGGGGTGATTGACAGCGACCCGATTATCATCGATGCCAAATCTGGTGTATCCGGGGCAGGGCGCGGATTGAAAGAACCCATGCTTTATTCCGAGGCGAACGAAGGGTTCAAGGCCTATGGCGTTGCGCATCACCGGCATATGGGCGAATTGGATCAAGAGCTGTCAAAAGCGGCGGGCCATGACGTTTGTGCAACATTCACACCGCATTTGGTCCCCATGACACGGGGTATGCAGGCGACCATTTATGCCAAAGGGGACGCAGATGCTGTACGGGCGCATCTGGCCTCTTATTACGCCGATGAACCCTTTGTGCATGTATTGGACGAGGGTGAGGTTCCCCAAACACAACATGTAAAGGGATCAAATATTTGCCGGATCGCAGTATTTTCGGATCGGCAGGCAGGGCGCGTTATCATCCTTTCCGTCCTTGATAACCTAATGAAGGGCGCATCGGGACAAGCGCTTCAAAATGCAAACATCATGCTAGGCCTGCCCGAAACTGAAGGTTTGGGCATGGTGCCAATGTTCCCATGAGGTTGACATGAGATCACTGAAAAAAACACGACGTATTCAAATTATCGTTCTTGCCTTTGTGTCATTGGCGACTGCGACGGGCTTGATTGGCTATGCCATGCGCGACGGGATCAATTTCTTTCGATCCCCCTCTCAGGTGATTGCAGAACCACCCAGCCCAAGCGAGGTGTTTCGCATCGGTGGCCTTGTCGCCGAGGGCAGCATTGTGCGCGGTCAAGGCGAACAGGTTCAGTTTTCCGTGACCGACGGCGGCGCATCAATCCCCGTCACCTTCACAGGTATCCTGCCTGATTTGTTTGAGGAAAATCAGGGCATGGTCGGCACAGGAAGCTATGTGAATGGTGTGTTTCAGGCGACCGAAATTTTGGCAAAACACGACGAAACCTATATGCCAAAAGAGGTCATAGACGCGCTAAAAGAACAAGGCACATACGTCGATCCCAACACTTAATGCACACCGTGCGTTGCGCTTAGGCGGCTTTTATTCCTTTTGAAAATGATGATCCCATCAGCAGCATGCAGGTGGAACATGCAACATATAAACGATATTGCCAAAGAGATTTTCAAGGCCGATGGCGGATTCGTCAACGATTCGGATGATCCGGGTGATCCCACAAATTACGGTGTCACGCTAAAAACGCTTAAGCGGTTGGGGTACGAGTTAAACCAAGATGGGTGGGTCGATATCGCTGATTTGAAACAACACAGTTCGACCCAAGCGGTTAAGGTGCTGCAACGCACGTTGATCCTATTTGATATGGACATCACTGTGGATGGTGTGATTGGGCCAATTACCATTGCCGCAACTCAAACGACCGCGCGGCGTGCACCCGGACATTTGGTTGATGCATATGGTATTGAACGCCTGAAATATTACCTATCCCTTACGGATGAACGGCCGAATTTGTGCAAATTTGCGCGCACACGCCGCATGGGGTTAATCGAAAAACTGATGGGATTTGTGTTCGGGGGTGGTGTTCAATCCACTATCGAGGTGTTGCGTGAAAATTCAGAAAAATCAGCTGTAAGTGCGCATGTTTTACGTCAGGCGACATTAACCCAATTCGCCACAGAATATCGCAATCCGCGCTCTGGTTTTAGCCGATTAATTGATGGGGTAAACCGGCTGCAACGCCATACCATGGCCTTTGGTGTGCTGGGCCCTTTTGTCGCGGCGATGCTGGATCCCATTTGGTTTGCCGATCGCATGGCGGGCCTATCGCTTGTGCCTGAATCTTTATGGTGGCTACTGGGTGCGATTGTGTCCTTTTATTTTGGCGCGCGACATCAAAGCAAAAGCTTTGAAATACGCGCCAAAGACATCCAAAAACAGGCCGAAACCATCGCACAAAGAATCCAAACAAACGCGGTAAAACCCATTGGGCCAATCCACGAAAATGCCGCTGTAACTGAATGGCGCAACGGAACGTAAGGTTGCGACAAAATTCACCGCATTTAGACATGGAAAGCGGGATCATAGCACCCTATAGTCGGGTTTATGATTACAGAGTTTGGACACTTCGCACTTATCCTTGCCTTTATGGTGGCGCTGCTTCAATCCAGCCTGCCACTGATCGGCGCTTCCCTTAATCGACATGGGCTAATGGCCTTTGCCATGCCTGCAGCAACGGCGCAGTTTGTTCTGGTGCTTGCAGCCTTTGGGGCCTTAACGCATGCCTTTGTGACATCGGATTTCTCAGTGGAGCTTGTTGTACTGAATTCGCATTCGCTGAAACCAATGATTTATAAAATCAGCGGTGTTTGGGGCAACCATGAGGGATCATTGCTTCTTTGGATATTGATCCTTGCCCTTTTTGGGGCCTGTGCCGCATGGTTTGGTCAGAACCTGACACCCACATTCCGCGCCCGTGTGATCGCGGTTCAGGGGATGATTGGCGCATCGTTTTTGGCGTTTTGTATCTTTACCTCAAACCCATTCCTACGCGTGGCACCCGTTCCCTTGGACGGTCAAGATTTGAACCCCTTGTTGCAGGACCCGGGTTTGGCGTTTCACCCGCCGTTTTTGTATTTGGGGTATGTGGGCCTTTCTATGGCATTTTCCTTTGCTGCTGCAGCCCTGATCGAGGGACGTGTTGATGCCGCATGGGGTCGTTGGGTGCGTCCATGGACATTGGCGGCATGGGTGTTCCTGACCATCGGGATCGCGTTGGGCAGTTGGTGGGCCTATTACGAATTAGGCTGGGGCGGTTTTTGGTTCTGGGATCCTGTTGAAAACGCATCCTTCATGCCATGGCTTTTCGCAGCGGCCCTTTTGCATTCCGCAATCGTTGTGGAAAAGCGTGAAAGCCTGAAGAACTGGACAATCCTCCTTGCCATCTTTGCCTTCGGTTATTCCATTATGGGCACGTTCATCGTGCGTTCAGGGGTTTTGACATCGGTTCATGCCTTTGCCAATGACCCTGATCGTGGTGTTTTTATTCTTATCATCTTGGGTGTCTTTATGGGCGGTGCGCTGACACTGTTTTCGGTGCGTGCATCGGAATTAGAAAGCAAGGGCGTCTTTTCATACGTCAGCCGCGAAAGCGCATTGGTCATGAACAACATCCTATTAGCGGTCAGTTCCTTTGTTGTCTTTGTTGGTACGATTTGGCCACTGGTTGCAGAATTGTTTTTTGATCGCAAGTTGTCGGTCGGGGCGCCGTTTTTCAATTTGGCCTTTACCCCATTTATGATCGCACTGGGTTTGATCCTACCCATCGGCGCGATTGTGCCATGGAAACGGGGGGGATTAGGCCGCGCCATTAAATCCATGCGCGTGCCGTTCATCTTTGCCATCGCGGTTATGGGATTGGCATGGACCCTGCAAACGGGCCAAAGCCTGCATGGACCCATTGGCATGTTTCTGGGGGCATGGTTGATATCAGGGGCGATGATGGAACTAATCCTTCGGTTGGGACAATCGCTTGATTTTAGCCGTCTGTTACGATTACCACGCGCAGATTGGGGGAAATTCACCGCCCATTCCGGTTTGGGTGTGACCATGGCGGGTATTGCAGGCATAATGGCCTGGCAGGCCGAGGATATCCGTGTTGTGAATGTGGGCGACACATGGGATTTAGGCGGATATGAATTCACCCTAGAAGATGTGCGTCAGGAACGTGGACCAAATTATTTCACGACCATGGCCGATATTCGTTTGGCGAAAAACGGAACGGAACTGGCCCTGATGAACCCGGAAAAGCGGAACTATCCCGTTGCGCAAATGCCAACGACAGAGGCTGCTATCGACTATAACATGATGCGCGATGTCTATGTGGTGATCGGTGATCCGCAGGCAGATGGAGGATGGGCCGTGCGTACCTATATCAAGCCCATGGCAAACTGGATTTGGTTGGGATCCGCATTGATGGCGCTTGGTGGATTGATATCTCTCACCGATCGGCGTTTCCGCGTTGCGGCGGGTGCGCGTAAACAAAACACCATCGGCGGGGTGCCCGCGGAATGAAACGCATTCTTCTGATGCTGTCATTGATTATGTCGTTGCCCGTCTATGCAGTGCAACCTGATGAAATTTTGGATGATCCCTTGCTCGAAGATCGCGCGCGCGAACTTTCCAAAGGGTTGCGCTGCCTTGTGTGCCAAAACGAAAGCATTGATGACAGCGATGCAGCCCTTGCGCGTGATTTGCGCCTTTTGGTGCGTGAACGCCTGGTTGCAGGTGACAGTGATGAAGAAGTGTTGGATTTCGTTGTCGAACGCTACGGTGAATTCGCATTGTTGCAGCCCAAATTCGGGGGCAGCAATCTGGTACTGTGGATTGCTGGGCCTTTGGGATTGCTATTCGCATTTATTATTGGTTTGAACATGATGCGGCGATCCGCTGCAAATCCATCAACGAAAGACGAGCTGAGCACGGATGAAGCGGACCGCCTGAACGAAATCCTTAATCGTGACTGACGCAAGGTTTGGCTTGCGCGTCATGATTATTTTTGTCCCATTGGCGACAAGAAATATGTGAGGCACACCATGCATTATGATACGATCAAACTTGAGCTAAGGGACGATATTGCAGTTATCGCGTTGAATCGTCCCCACGTTATGAATGCGCTAAACACGCAAATGCGCGCTGAAATTACCCAAGCTGTCAGCCAATCGGGCAAAGATGCACGTGTTGTTGTCCTGACAGGAGAAGGTAAAGCGTTTTGTTCTGGTCAGGATTTGGGTGATCGTCAATCCGTGGCAAATTTGGATTTGGAACGCACATTGCGCGACGAATATGAACCAATGCTACATGCGATCATCAATTGCCCTGTGCCAACGGTCACCGCGTTGAATGGTCCGGCGGCAGGGGCAGGGGCAAACCTCGCCCTTGCTGCGGACGTCGTGATCGGCGCCAAGTCTAGTTACCTGATGCAGGCCTTTTCAAAAATTGGCCTGATCCCCGATGCAGGGGGCAGTTATATTTTGCCACGCGCGATGGGCATGGCAAAGGCGATGGGTGCATCCCTATTTGCAGAAAAAATCATGGCCGAAGATGCTGCAAATTCAGGTATGATTTGGGAAGCGGTCGAGGATGAGCAATTTGAAACCACATGGCGCGCACGTGCCGCGCATTTGGCATCGGGACCAACAGTGACCTATGGACACATCAAATCCGCATTGCGCCAAAGCTGGGATAATTCACTTGGGGATCAATTAGCGCTTGAGGCGAAGTTGCAAAAAGCCTGCGGTGAAACACATGACTTCAAAGAGGGTGTTTTGGCGTTTTTGGATAAACGCGCCCCGAAATTTGAAGGTCGCTGATCCATAAGTTTCAGCTGAATAAGCAAAAAAAGCGCTGAGGAAACTCAACGCTTTTTTTTTATTTATAGACACCTTAGCGGTTTTCGACATCCACGTAATCGCGTGTGGTTTCACCCAAATACAACTGACGTGGACGACCGATTTTCATTTGTGGATCGCCAATCATTTCTTTCCACTGTGAAATCCAACCAACAGTGCGTGATAGGGCAAAGATGGGTGTAAACATAGATGTTGGGAAACCAATCGCTTCTAGGATGATGCCAGAATAAAAATCAACATTTGGGAACAGTTTCTTTGAGATGAAGTATTCATCGTTCAATGCAAACTGTTCCAATTCCTTGGCAACTTGTAGCAGTGGGTTATCCTCAACCCCCAAAAGTTCCAAAACCTCATCCGCTGATTTTTTCAACACAGTCGCACGGGGATCGATGTTTTTATAAACGCGGTGGCCAAAGCCCATCAAACGGAACGGATCATTTTTATCCTTGGCGCGGGCAATAAATTCAGGGATGCGATCAACCGATCCGATTTCACGCAACATCTCCAAACAGGCTTGGTTCGCACCACCATGCGCAGGACCCCATAGACATGCAATACCCGCCGCGATACAGGCAAATGGGTTTGCACCAGAAGAAGAGGCCAAACGTACCGTTGATGTCGATGCGTTTTGTTCATGATCCGCATGCAGCGTGAAGATACGGTCCATTGCACGTGCAACAATTGGATTTACACGGTATTCTTCAGCAGGAACCGAAAAACACATGTGCAAGAAGTTTGACGCATAATCCAGATCATTGCGTGGATACACAAATGGCTGACCCACGGAGTATTTGTAGGCCATCGCAGCAATCGTGGGTAGTTTGGCAATCAAACGAATGGCCGCAACCTCGCGTTGCCAATCGTCATTGACGTCGGTTGAATCGTGATAGAACGCAGACATGGCACCAACAACACCAACCAGAGTTGCCATTGGGTGTGCATCACGGCGGAACCCACGGAAGAAATAATGCATTTGCTCATGCACCATTGTGTGGTTTGTGACGCGGGATTCAAAATCCTCTAACTGCACAGCTGTCGGCAATTCACCGTATAGAAGCAGATAGCAAACCTCTAAATAATGCGATTTTTCGGCGAGTTGATCAATTGGATACCCGCGGTGCAACAATTCGCCTTTGCCACCATCAATGTATGTAATGGTGCTGTCACAGCTGGCAGTTGATGTGAACCCAGGGTCATAGGTGAATACACCTGCTGCTGCATAAAGCTTGCGAATGTCCAAAACATCCGGACCAGCTGTTGGCGAATGAATCGGCAAATCAAACGATTTCCCGTCTATATTTAATGTCGCCTTTCTGGTTTGTTCAGCCATGTATTTCCCTTTCATTGTGGCGCCCATAAATCGTACAGGGCGCTGGTTCGTCAGGCTCAGTGTTTAGAACACTGTGAGTTTGCTAACTTTAGTCGTGGCACTGGGCCTTGGCGTCGTTCAGGCGCGCAACGCTTTCATCGCGCCCCAATACCAACATCATATCAATAACACTTGGCGTTACAGATTGTCCTGCCAACGCAGCGCGAAGAGGTCCAGCAACCTTGCCAAAGCCCACTTCATGCGCTTCGGCCACTTGGGTCACAAGCGCCTCAAGCGCCTCTCGAGACCAAGTAACATTGTGCAGCTGCGGCGTCAATATTTCTAGTATACTGTGGGATACAGAATTTAATTGTTTCTGCGCTTTTTCTTCAATTTCCAAGGGGCGCTGAACCAAAATAAACTGCGCTTTATCAATAAGTTCACCGAATGTCTTGACGCGATCTTTCACACAGTAAAGTGCTCGCCCCAATCCTGCCGCCACTTCATCCGCAAGAGGAGCCATATCAGATTTTTCAAGATATGCGAGAATCTCTTGCAGCAGCGCAGCATCATCCCCCGCCGCAATATGTTGACCTGACAGGTTCTGTAGCTTTTTAAAATCGAACCTTGCAGCTGATTTGTTGATTCCACCGAAATCAAACCATTCTTTGGCCTGTTCATCGGTGAAAAATTCATCGTCACCATGGCTCCACCCCAAACGCGCCAAATAATTGCGCATCCCCGCAGCGGGATAGCCCATTGTTTGATAATCCTCGACAGAGGTCGCGCCATGACGTTTCGAAAGTTTTTTCCCGTCTTCCCCCAAAATCAGCGGCAAATGCGCATAAACAGGCAATTCCCAATCCATGGCGTTATAGATCATCATTTGACGCGCTGCGTTGTTTAGGTGGTCATCCCCACGGATCACATGGGTAATTCCCATATCATAATCATCGACAACAACGGCCAACATATAAACAGGTGTCCCATCAGAACGTAACAAAACCATGTCATCCAGTTGATCATTTTTGATGGTCACATCGCCTTGGACCTGATCCTGAATGATGGTGACACCTGTTTCAGGAGATTTGATGCGCACCACATAGGGGGCGTCAGGATGTGTATTGGGATCTGCCTCACGCCAAGGACTTTGGAATAGGGTGGAACGCCCCTCGGCACGTGCGGCGTCACGGAATTCTTGAATTTCCTCTTGCGTAGAAAAACACTTATACGCCTTACCCTCATTTAGCAGATGATGCGCAACCTCTGCATGGCGGTCCGCACGTTCAAATTGAGAAACAGCCTCGCCATCATAATCAAGACCCAACCATTCCATACCGCGCAAAATAGCATCGGTTGCTTCAGGGGTTGAGCGTTCGCGGTCTGTATCCTCGATCCGCAAGAGGAATTGACCACCCCGACCGCGTGTATATAGCCAATTAAACAGCGCGGTGCGCGCCGTTCCAATATGCATATAACCAGTGGGTGAGGGCGCAATACGCGTGACGACCTGTGACATTAGGGCGGTAACCTTTTGGTAAGAGTTGAGACATAGCTTGGACCCTATCTAAACGGAGCCATAGACAAGGACAAGCCATCACATGCTTTGGTTTCATCTCTTCACAGAAATCAAACAGCAACGTAATAATCTGTTTTTGTGGTTCCCCATGGCCTTTGCCTTTGGCACTGCGGCAAACTTTGCGCCTGGACATTGGATTGGTTCCGCGCTGTTCATCATCCTCCTGATCTGTGTTCTGGGACATTTGGGTTACTATGGGGTTAACGACAGCGCGATCTTAACCCTCTAGATATTGCTGTTTGTCGCAACACTTGTGGCAGGGATCGGATAACAACATCACGCATACCTGTTCCCAGAAAGAGGCTGCAAAAACCCATACCTGTGATCCTAGTGACTTGATCGTGTCACACCATGATATCGAAGTAATTGGACGGTGTTTGGTTATACAAAAACGAGATTTTTACGATTACGGCGCCACATATTTCGTTTGGGCGGGGGCAGGGTACGCAGAAAAAAAGCGCGTGGATAAACACCACGCGCCCTATGCTTGGCAACCCACGTCAAAACAACGTCAATCAATACGTGCGGATCAATCCGACTAACCGCCCCTGAACACGGACACGATCATGGGGAACAAGGCGTGTTTCATAGGCAGGGTTTGCCGCCTCTAGCGCGATCATTTCGCCGCGATGGAAAAACTTCTTCAACGTCGCTTCGGCCCCATCCACCAGGGCAACAACAATGTCGCCATTTGTGGCTGTTTTTGTTTCGCGGATCACAACGACATCACCATCATTGATCCCTGCCTCAATCATTGAATCGCCCTTGACCTCAAGCGCATAATGATCGCCCCCCGCACGCAGCATTTGACCGGGCACGGCAACATTGTGCGACACTTGGCTGATCGCCTCAATCGGGACACCCGCAGCGATGCGGCCCATGACGGGCAATTCCATGGCGTGCATCGTTTCAACGGGTGTTGGTGTTGACGCTGCAGGTTTGGCCGCGCGCCCTTCGATCACTCGGGGTGCAAATCCATCATCGCTTTCCCCGCCCAAAGCCTCGGGCAATTTTACGATTTCAATCGCGCGGGCCCTATGGGCCAGACGGCGAATGAACCCACGCTCTTCCAATGCAGTGATCAGACGGTGAATGCCTGATTTTGATCGCAGGTCCAACGCCTCTTTCATTTCATCGAACGAAGGTGGAACACCATCACGCACCATGCGTTTGTTGATGAAATCCAGCAAATCCAGTTGTTTACGGGTCAGCATGACAAGCCCCTTTAGAACATGATTGTCATTATGTTCTACAAGTGTTCTTGTTTTGTGTCAATGCCTTGTTTTACAGAGGGATCACATCCACCTCTGCGCCTGCCTCTAATGCTGTGGCTTGGGGTGCGCGAACGATCAGGGCATTTGATGCGGCCAGCACACTAAGCAACGCACTATCCTGTCTTTCGAAAACGCGCACTAAACCATTTTCATAAACCGCACGCATGTAATGTTCCCGCCCGCCGTTTTGCGCAATGGGGTGGGACAGTTTTGCACGTAATTTGGGCGCGGATTCCTTTGGCAATCCCTGCAATGCGCGTATGATGGGTGTTAAGAATATTTTTCCACAGACCATCGCCGACACTGGGTTTCCCGGCAAACCAATCATCATCGCATCGCCAAGTTGACCAGCCATCAACGGTTTTCCGGGGCGCATGGCAACTTTATAAAATTGGCGCTGAATCCCATGTTTTTCTGCCGCCTGTGCAACCAAATCATGATCGCCGACGGAGGCGCCGCCAATCGTAACAACAACATCCGCGCCCTCGGCCAAATAAAACGCTTGTTCCAGCGATTGAAGGTTATCGCGCGCGATGGGCAACACGCGCACCTCTGCCCCGATTTCACGCAACATTGCAGCAAGGCCAAAGGTGTTGGATGCGATGATTTGATCGGGATTGGAGGTTTCACCTGGCATCACCAATTCATCACCCGTCGAAATCAGGGCAACCGTTGGTTTACGGAAAACCTGTACCTGCGGCACATTCATTGCCGCCAATAGGGCCACATCATTTGGCCCCAACAATTTGGGGGCGTCAAATGTTTGGCCGCAGGCGAAATCAAACCCCTTGGCGCGGACATAGTATTTTGGATCTAAATTGTCCTTCAGGGTGATTGTGTCCCCGCTGCGCTCAACATCCTCTTGAATGATGATACGATCACAGCCTTCAGGCACAGGCGCACCTGTGAAAATACGCACGCATGCGCCTGTAGGAACAGATGCATTATATCCATGTCCCGCCGCTGATTCACCAACAACCTGATAAATGGCACCCGTTACCGCGCCTGCGGAATTGAGCGCGTAACCGTCCATTGCCGATGCGGGAAAGGGTGGTTGTTCCCGTTCTGCCACGGCGGACACGGCCAACACGCGACCCGCGGCATCCGACAGGGGAACGGTTTCGATGTTGAGTGGATTTGCAAGTGCAAAAAGCGCGTCAAGCGCCTCGCTCACACTGATCATTCTGCTGTATAGCGGCCAGATTTACCGCCATCCTTTAACACAACGCGAATTGCGCCGATCTCCATCGTTTTATCAACGGCCTTGATCATATCGTATACGGTTAGGCCCGCGACACTGGCCGCGGTTAATGCCTCCATCTCGACCCCTGTTTGGCCCGTGGTTTTCACGCTGGCTTCGATATCTACACCCGGCAATTCGGGGTTCAGCGTTAGATCAACAGTCACTTTTGTAATCGCCAATGGGTGACACAGGGGAATTAGATCGGGTGTTTTTTTTGCCCCCATAATCCCCGCCAAACGGGCCACGGACAGAACATCCCCCTTTTTCGCGCGTCCCTCTGCGATCATGTCATAGGTTGCCTGTTGCATTTTGACATGCCCACGCGCGGTTGCGATGCGGTCCGTATGCGCCTTGTCCGAAACATCCACCATATGCGCTTCGCCCTTGGAGTTGAAATGGGTCAGGTCGGACATCACATCGCCCCCATCAAAGGATTTGCAAGGATTGTGCGCGTTGCGTTTTCTACATCCTCTTGACGCATCAGGCTTTCACCAATCAAAAACGTTCGTGCGCCGTATTGCGCCATATCGGCCAAATCCGCCGGCGTGTTCAAACCACTTTCGCTGACCAACACCCGATCCGCAGGCACCATACGTGACAGTTCCCGCGTTGTGTCCAAGGTTGTTTCAAAGGTTTTCAAATTACGGTTATTTATCCCCAATAGCAGCGATTTCAGCACAAGTGCGCGTTCTAATTCATCGGCGTCATGCACCTCGATCAGGACATCCATATCCCATGAAAAGGCGGCGTCTTCTAATTCTTGGGCCTGCGCATCACTGACCGATGCCATGATGATCAGGATACAATCACCGCCCAATGCGCGTGCCTCGGCAACTTGATAGGTGTCATACATGAAATCCTTGCGAAGTGCGGGCAGAGTGGTCGCCGCGCGGGCGGCGGTTAAATACTCTTTTGCGCCTTGAAAACTTGGCGTATCAGTCAGCACGGATAAACAGGTTGCTCCACCTGCTTCATAGGCTTGGGCCAGGGTCGCGGGTTCAAAATCCGCGCGGATCAACCCCTTGGAAGGAGAGGCCTTTTTCACCTCTGCAATCAGGCCATATCCCGTTTTTGTCGCCGCAATCAGGGATTTTGCAAACCCGCGTGTTGGGCCAGCGGCTTTGGCCTCTTCCTCAACGGCAGAATAGGGTTTTGATGCCTTGTCGGCGGCAACTTCTTCTAATTTATAGGCCTTAATGCGGTCTAGGACTGTCTCGCTCATGCGGCCTCCGATGTGATGTTGGCAAGTGTTTTAATCGCGTTCATTGCGCGTCCACTGTCAATGGCGTCACGCGCCAATTCAACGCCAGCCTTTAGGTCGCTGGCCTTATCCGCAACAACCAAGGCCGCCGCCGCGTTAAACAGCACCGCATCACGATAGGCTGATGCTTCCCCCTCCATCAAGGCGCGCAGCGCAACGGCGTTTTCTTCGGGTGTGCCGCCCAAGATCGCACTTAGGGGATGCACGGGCAGGCCCGCATCCTCTGGGTGGATTTGACGTCCTTTAATTTCACCGTTTTCCAAAACGGCAACTTCGGTTGTGCCTGTGATGGTGATTTCATCGGTACCGTCTGATCCATGCACCAACCAGGCATTTTCTGATCCCAATTCCCGCAGTGTTTCAGCCATGGGGAAAATCAAATCAGGGGCAAAGGCACCAGTCAGTTGCCGTTTCACACCCGCAGGGTTTGTAAGTGGCCCAAGGATGTTGAAAATTGTTTTGCATCCCAATTCCTGACGCACAGGCATCACGTATTTCACGGCTGGATGATGCATTGGGGCCATCATGAAACCAATGCCCGCCTCAACAATGGCGCGTTCGACAACATCGGCCCCGACCATAACATTCACACCCATTTGTCCAAGTGCATCGGCCGCACCGGATTTGGAACTTAGGTTGCGGTTACCGTGCTTGGCCACAGGAACACCCGCACCTGCCACGACAAAGGCCGTGGCGGTTGAAATGTTCAGCGTGCCAACACTGTCACCGCCCGTTCCAACGATATCCATTGCGCCCTCTGGTGCGGACACAGCGATACATTTGGCGCGCATCACCGCAGCGGCCGCCGCATATTCCGCAACGGATTCACCACGTGCGCGCATCGACATCAACAATCCGCCCATTTGTGACAGTGTGGCCTCGCCGTTGAACAACAATTCAAACGCTTGTTCCGCTTGGGTGCGGCTAAGCGGTCCTTCGGAGGCCGCGTAAATTAAGGGCTTCATCAAATCGCTCATGCGGGCACCTTCATCATATTTACAAAGTTTTGCAGCAGGGCGTGACCATGCTCGGATCGGATGGATTCTGGATGAAACTGAACCCCTTGGATCGGCAAATCACGGTGTTCTAATCCCATGATTGTTCCATCCTCTAACCATGCTGTCACATTCAAGCAGTCAGGTAATGTTTCGCGTTCGACAATCAATGAATGATAGCGTGTCGCCTCAAACGGTGTTGGAAGGCCTTTGAACACTCCTTGATCGTTGTGATGCATTGCGCCCATTTTTCCGTGCACAATTTCATGACAGCGCACGACAGTTCCACCAAAGGCCTGACCGATCGTTTGATGCCCCAAACACACACCCATCAACGGGGTTTTCGTTTCTGCGGCAGCCTGCGTCAGCGCCAAACAAATGCCTGCCTGATCTGGGTCACATGGACCAGGGGACAATAGGATGCCCGCAGGGTTCATCGCCATCGCCTCTTGGACGTCAATTGCATCGTTGCGGCGTACCACGATTTCTGTTCCCAACTCGCCCAAATAATGGACAAGATTGTATGTAAAGCTGTCATAGTTATCGATAAGCAGCAGCATCAGAACTTTTTCCTAAACTTCGCATTCTGGGCTAGCCCAGATCTCATGGGTCGCGCTATACATGTTCAGGGATCGGACCCATCGTCAAGAGGCGAAGGGAAAGAAAGAGCGGTGAATTAGAATATCCATGGAGTTAACAACGTGGGACTTGGTTTTTTAGGCGGTTTTATTCGGGGGCTTATTGTCGGCGGGTTCGCATTGGTGTGTGTTTCGCTGTATTTGGGAAACACATCTGCGCCAATCCCAGAACGGACCGAGGTTGAGGTTCCAGCAGGATCTGAATTCACGCTAAAACGTGACGATACTGCCGTTCAACGCCCAAAACCCATTGAACAAACAACCACAGCGCCCGCGCCCGAGGTAACAGCGCCAAGTTTTGAAACATCCCTGAACGATGCGGCGGGTGTGACCGATGCGCCGATGGTTCCCGAAACGGGTTTGGTTGATACATCTGCGCCAACGTCACCCGACATAGGTTTGGCTGCCCCCGCGGCGCCAGAGCGTCCGCGCCTTCCCACAATCACCAGCGCGCTGCCGTCCCGCCCACAAACCGAAGCACAAAGTGCAGCACCGACACAGCCCAAGATCGAACGCGGGGATGCGGGCGCAACACTGGCCCCAAGTTTGGGATCAGGGCAAATCGTGGTCCCAAGTGATCCAACCGCACCAGAGTTGCGCCGTGGTGACCAAACGGCCCCAACCGAAGATACGACAAATGCAACCGTACCCACGGATCAAGCCAATGAAACTGCTCTGGAACAAGTGGCGGTTGATGCGATTGAAACCGAGGAACTCTATGGAAAGGCGATTGATCTTTATGCCCGAGATGGGGTGCGTGATGAGGGCAAGCCAAAGCTTTCGATCGTTTTATTGACCGATCAATTAAACGCGATTGATCCAAACTTGGTTCAGGCCCTGCCAATCCCTGTGACCTTTGCCGTCGATCCCGTAAACCCATCGGCAGATGCACTGCTGCTGTCGTTGAGAAAGTTGGAACAAGAAGCCGTCATTCTTGCCGATCTACCGACCGAGGCTGCTGTTCAGGATGTTGGGGTCGCCTTGACGGCCTTGGTTGATTTGCTGCCCCAAACAATCGGCGTGATTGAACGTCAGGCGGGGGCATTACAACAAAGTCGTGATGTCATGTTACATGTGCCCGAGGTTTTGAACCGTACAGGCCATGGTTTGGTGGTTTATGAAAAGGGATTGAACACGCTGGCGAAAGAGGCGGTCAAGGCGGGCACGCCCGTGGCGACCATCTATCGCGATTTGGATGGTGCGGATCAAAATGAACGCACAATTCGTCGTTTTTTGGATGGCGCCGCATTCCGCGCGGCCAATAGCCCGTCAGAGCCGATTGTTGTCTTGGCGCGATTACGCCCCGAAACAATAAGCGCGATCCTTATCTGGGCCCTGCAAGATCGGGCGCAAAAAACGGACGTCGTCCCCGTATCGCAGTTGATGAAAGCAGGTCTACAAAATTAACGCTCGCCTCTGGACACCGCGTTATTTTGATCAATTACCGCCTGTGTTTTTGACAAACATCGCCGCATCTGCGGCTGCGCGTCGGATGGCGTTGGATTTATGAACCGTTTCCATATATTCCGCCTCTGGATCGCTGTCATAAACGACACCTCCGCCTGCCTGAATATAAAGTTTTTCGTCCTTCACAATCGCTGTGCGCAGGGCGATACACATATCCATATCCCCCGCCGCACTGAAATACCCCAAACCACCGCCATAAACGCCGCGTTTTTCGGGTTCCAGTTCGTCGATGATTTCCATTGCACGCACCTTGGGCGCTCCTGAAACGGTGCCCGCGGGCATGCCCGCGAAAAAGGCAGACAGTGCATCTTGGTCAGGGTCCAATTCACCCACGACGTTTGACACGATATGCATCACGTGACTGTAGCGTTCGACAATGAATTCTTCGGTCGGACGCACAGTGCCGATTTTCGCAACGCGGCCCACATCGTTGCGCCCCAAATCCAACAGCATCAGGTGTTCGGCCAATTCTTTTTTATCGGCCAATAGGTCCTGTTCTAATGCCAAATCCTCTTCTGGTGTTTTGCCACGGGGACGGGTGCCCGCGATGGGGCGAATGGTGACTTCATTCCCAAACACACGCACAAGGATTTCGGGGCTGGCCCCGATCACTTGAAACCCACCGAAATTGAAAAAGAACATAAAGGGCGATGGGTTGGTGCGGCGCAAACTGCGATAGAGTGCGAAAGGCGGCAGGGGAAAATCCTGTGTCCAACGCTGGGCTGGAACAACCTGAAAAATATCACCTGCGCGGATGTAATCCTTGGCCTGTTCCACGGCCTGCATATAGCCCTCTTTGGTAAAGTTGGACTGGGGTGGTGCAACCTCATCCGCTTGACCCAAATCGCGGGCTTCGCTAACAGGGCGTTCAAGGTCCCGCATCGCGTCCCCAATCCGTTCTGCCGCCTGTGTATAGGCCGCGCGTGCGGACACATCACCGGAATGCCAAACAGGGGATACCAAAATCACTTCACCCTTGGCACCATCCAAAACGGCCACGACCGAGGGGCGCAAAAACAGCGCATCGGGCACGCCAATGGGATCGGGATTGATGTTGGGCAAATGTTCGATATGGCGCACCATATCGTACCCCAAATATCCAAACAGGCCCGCTGCGGATTGCGGCAGCTCGGCAGGTAAATCAATATGGCTTTCCGCCAAAAGCGCGCGAAATTCATCAAGTGGTTTTCCACTTTGCGCAACAAAGGCATCTTCGTCATAGCGCGCGCTGCGATTGATTGACGATGTTGTCCCAATGCATTTCCAAATCAGATCGGGTTTGATGCCAACGATGGAATAGCGGCCGCGCACTTCGCCCCCTGTGACAGATTCCAACATAAAGCTGTCTTTTTGCGCGCTTCCCAGTTTCAGCATAAGCGAAACAGGCGTATCCAAATCCGCGGCCAGTCGCGTGTAAATAACCTGATTTTCGCCCTTTGCATAACCTTGTGCAAATGCGTCAAATTCTGGTGTAATTGCCATGGATTATCCTATTGGAAATTCGCGTGAACCGCGTTCAACGCCTGTTGGTCCAATGAAATGCCCGCACGCGCCTGAATTTGACGGGCAAACGCGGCATATATGTCATTGGAAAGGGTTGCGTTCAATTGCGATGAAAGTGCGTTGCGGATTGTCGCCGCGTCCTCGGATGTGACGTCGCCTGCGTTAGCTGCGTTCAGCGTGACGACAACAACCTCGGACCCATCAGCAATTGCTTCTGACTGACCAACCTCTAATTCAAAGGCTTTGGCCAAGATGGCAGGTGTCGCGCTGCTTCCGAATTCATCACGGCGCAGGCCTGTTAATTCCTCGGTCGCTAAATCAAGCTGAACAGCACCCGCGGCCACATCATTCCCGAGCGATGTGAGCGCCGCTGCTGTTTCATCGGCGCGCCAATCGCTTAGCACCGTTTCACGGGCTTCTGCGAACGGGATTGGGGCAGGGGCGATGATTTCGTTCAGACGAAGGGCGAAAATGCCACCGTCCTCTAACATGGTCAGGGTTGGGAAATCGCGCTCTGTAACGGCCTCGGCTGCCTGCCGGAAACTTGGATATGCGGTGATGTCATCCAGTGCGTTTGCGTGAAATTCAACGCGGCCCAAACGCAGGCCATAATCCGCCTCAAGCTCTTCTAATGTTGCGCCCGCGGCCAATGTGTCATCCACCTGACCAATCATTGCATCAATCTGACGACGTGCCAGATCAAGCGCCAATTTGTCTTCTAATTCACTACGCGCATCTTCCAGCGTCACAGTTTGTGCGTCCAAAATACCATTGATACGGAACAGTGCAGGGCCAAGGTCACTGTCAAATGGGCCAACAATATCGCCAACTGATGCTGTGAAAACCGCGTCCGCCGCGGCGTCCAATGCATCCCGCGCCACATCCCCCAAATCAACGTCATCCAATGTCAAACCACGTGCCTGAACCAAATCCTCAAACGTTTTTGAGCCTGATGTGATTTGTGACAATGCATCTGTCGCGCCCGCCTGATCAATAAACACCAAACGTTCCACCAAGCGACGTTCGGGTTGTTGATATTGATCGATGCGGTTGTCATATTCTGCCTGTAACGCGGCCTGATCCACCTGAATTTGATCAATCAACATATCGGGGCTGAGCACGGCGTATGTTATATCCTTACGCTTGGGCTGTGTGTAATTGGCGATGTTGTCAGTGTAATACGCGTTCAGTACATCGTCAGTGGGAACTGCAACGGGCGTTGTTAGGTTCTGTTGGCTTAGCCGCGCAATTGTGAAATCACGTGTCTCCATCAGGAACGCCAAAATCGTTTCGGTTGCAACGTCATCCATTGTGTTGCCGGCCAATACCGCGCCCTGCAACAATGTGCGTGCGCTTTCTGCGCGAATGGCGGCCTCGAACTCGGCTTCGGTATATCCTGCGCCTTCCAGTGACAGTTGATAGTTCTGGCGATCAAATTGACCGTCTAGGCCGCGAAAGGCATTGATTTCCATGATTTGATTGCGCACCGCATCATCCCCAACAGACAGGGAAATCGCCGCGGCCTCATTCTCAAGCGCCTTTTCTTGAACTAGACGGGACAGAACACGATCAGGGATGCCAACGGCCTGTGCTTCAGTAAACGAAAGGACGCGACCAAACTGTGCCTCGCTTGCGCGAAGTTCGTTTTGCAATCCGCGGGCATAATCATCCACTGGAATTTCCGTATCGCCCACCGAACCAACAGATAGGATTGACCCATTAAAACTGACTGCGCCAAACCCCAGAAGGCCCACCATGACAAAGCCCATCATGATCCATGTTAGGAATTTTGGCAGTCCGGTCTTTTTCTCCGACATGTTGTCCCCCGTGTAGCAATCCGCAAACCTATTTCTATTTTTCCCGTATTCTTAAGCGGGGTTTTCGGCAGGGGCAAGGCGAATGCTGACATCAATCAGACGATCAACAAAAGTTTCGACAGTTTCCCCGTCAATATTGGCAAATGCCACACGCAAATGATTGTGTCCAAGGCGGGTTTCATCGGGACTAAAAAAGGCACCCGGCAAGGCAAGGATATGACCCTGCTGCAACAATTCTTGCGCCGCCGCGATTGAGGTCATGTTAAAAGGGTGTTCAACATAGGCAAAATAGGCCCCTGAACCGAGCAATTTCCACCCATAGGGCACAAGGCGATCAAAGGACTGCCGAAACTGCGCCAGTTTCTGAATGGTCTGTTGGCGTTCTTGCTCTACCCAATCACCCAAATGTTCCAATCCCCACTGCGCTGCGAATTGACCCGTTTGCGCGGGGCAGATTGTGACCGTATCCAAGAATTTTTCAATTTCAGTGATTTGGTGGGGGGACGCGACAACCGCGCCCACACGATGCCCCGTTATGCGATAGGCCTTGGAAAAAGAATAAAGAACAATCAAATGATCCTGTGCAGCAGGGTCGGACCAAAGTGTGTGGACATCATCAATGGTGCGAAAATCCAAATAGGTTTCATCAAGGATCAGTTTTACATTATGTTTCTGCGCTAAAGACAGAAAATCATGTAATAAATCATCTGAATACTCAACGCCCGCGGGGTTGTTTGGCGTGACCAAACAGATCGCGCGAGTTTTGTCATTCATAAATTTTTCCGCATCCTGCGGATCAGGGATCAGGGTTTCATCACAATAAAGCGCACGGGTGTTTACATGCGACAATGTCAGCCACATGTCATGGTTGAAATACCATGGTGCTGTTAGGATCACATCATCACCCGCCTGACAGAGGCCGGCAATCACGGCGCAAAACGCCTGATTACACCCCGATGTAATTGCAATGTTTTCGTGGGAAAATTCAGTTGCGTACGTCCGCGACCATTTATCCGCCAGTGACACGCGTAAATCCATATTGCCCAAAATGGGGCCATATGAATGCGCGTCCCCTTCACTCAGGACATGATCGGCCATGGCCTGACGCATTTCTATGGGGGGTGGGGCCGTTGGGGCCGCTTGGCTGACATCAATCAGGGGGCGGTCCGCAGGAAATTCCATTCCCTCCAGCCATTTACGCGCCGCTTTGATCGGCGGCGCGATTAGGTTTGATGTGCGCCCCATGGATGGCAAAGGGTTAATCTCTGCCGCGGTAGGGTTCGACATATTGCAATGCCAAATCCCAGGGGAAGAAAATCCAAGTATCTTGGCTTACTTCAGTCACAAAGGAATTCACCTGATCGCGACCCATCGGTTTCGCATAAACGGTGGCCACATGTGCTTTAGGCAAAACATTGCGGACAACTTCCAATGTTTTGCCTGTATCCACCAAATCATCAATGATCAAAACACCCTCACCATCGCCAACCAAGTCTTGGTCAGGCATTTTGATTATGCGCGGTTCGCTTTGTGTTTGGTGGTTATATGATTTAACGCTGATCGTATCGACCAAACGAATGTCCAATTCACGTGCAATGATCATCGCAGGCGCCATGCCACCGCGTGTAATCGCAACAACAGCACGCCAAGCACCGCCCTCATCCGGGCCCTGACCATCCAAACGCCAAGCGAGCGCACGTGCATCGCGGTGAAGTTGATCCCAACTTACGTGAAATCCTTTTTCGTGGGGCAGGCGCTCTGTCATGAGTCTTTCTTTCCTGTCACTACATCTATATCGGGGGCATCCACTGCCTTCATACCAACCACATGATAGCCTGAATCAACGTGCAGGTTTTCACCCGTCACACCAGAGCTGAGGTCAGATAGTAAATAAAGCGCGGATTTACCCACATCATCAATCGTCACCGTGCGGCGCAATGGTGAGTTTAATTCGTTCCATTTCAGGATATAGCGAAAATCGCCAATGCCGCTGGCCGCCAAGGTTTTAATTGGACCCGCGGAAATTGCGTTGACGCGAATGTTTTGTTTGCCCAAATCCTCGGCCAAATACATGACGGAGGCTTCCAGTGCGGCTTTGGCAACGCCCATAACATTATAATGCGGCATCACCTGTTCGGCGCCATAATACGTCATCGTCAACATGGAACCGCCATCCGTCATCAATTTTTCCGCGCGCTGCGCCACGGCGGTAAATGAATAGACAGAGATATCCATTGTCATGTTGAAATTGTCGCGTGAGGTGTCGACATAACGGCCGCGCAATTCCGCTTTATCCGAAAATCCAATCGCGTGAACCAAAAAGTCGATTTTGCCCCAGCATTTTTCAATTTCTGCGAAAACAGTATCAACGGTGTTCATATCCGTCACGTCGCATTCAACCAAAAAATCACTGCCACATTGTGCAGCCAATGGCGCGACGCGCTTTTTTAATGCTTCACCTTGGTAGGAAAAACACATCTCTGCGCCTGCATCGGCGCAGGCCTTTGCAATTCCCCATGCGATGGATTTGTCATTCGCCAAACCCATGATTAATCCACGTTTTCCTGCAAGTAGATTATTTGACATTGCCTCGTCTCCGCCCAATATTCAGTTATCTTGCGTTTAGTTGATCCGACATAATCCATCAAGTCTGATCGTTAGCATCGCACATAATTAACCACATGAGGCAGCAGATGAGCGAACGAAACGGTATTTTTGCAGGCGACAACCCATTTGAAGTTGCACGTCGTTGGTTAGGCGAGGCAGAGGAGGGAGAGTTAAACGATCCCAATGCAATCGCCCTGTCCACAGTAGATGCAGATGGATTGCCGAATGTCCGTATGGTTCTGTTAAAGGAGATCGATAAAGACAGTTTCGTGTTTTACACCAATTACAACAGTCGAAAATCTCAAGAGATCAAACAGGCGGGCAAAGCCGCCTTTGTTTGGCATTCAAAGGCGCTTCATCGTCAGATACGCGTCCGAGGCGTCGTTGAAAAAGAGGATGGAGCGCAGGCGGACGCATATTATAACTCACGTTCATTAAAGAGCCGATTGGGTGCAATCGCATCGCAACAATCCCAATCACTTGCGTCACGTGCGACCCTAGTTGCAGAGGTTGCAAAAGTAACCACAAAACACGGATTGAACCCAAAACGACCAGATTATTGGGGCGGCTGGCGCATTCGCCCGTTGGAAATGGAATTCTGGGCAGATGGGGAATTTAGGCTTCACGACAGATTTCGCTGGTCGCGCATAGGTTGTAACGAAGATTGGGATATTCAGCGCCTTTACCCATAAGTAATTGTTATCGTTTATATAAATTCACGTTGCATGAAATTAGCACATAAAATATAAACTAAAGAATATTAACCGCTTTCCTTTAATATAGCATTGCATGACTATAGTTAGGTGAGGTCAATACGCGGTGGTAACGTGATACCGGAAGCAGAACGCGGGCACTGCGGGGTTGTGAAGTGGTTCGACCCAAGCAAAGGATTCGGTTTTATCGTAGCAGATGGAACCCAATATGGCATTTTCCTTCATGCAAATGTTATTCGAAATTTCGGGCAAAGTTCGGTAGCAGATAATGCGCGGATCGAATTTATTGCCAAAGGAACGACCAAGGGTGTGTAGGCAATTGTTGTGTTGTCCATTGCGCCACCGGAAACAACATCAGCATCACTGGCCGATTTTGAAAATGTCGATAACGCAGAAGTGGCACAAATGCTACTTGAGGCTGCGCGCGTAAAATGGTTTGATAAGGCCAAGAGATTTGGATTTGCCAATATTTGGGGAAGTTCAGAGGACGTTTGTGTACATGTCGAAATCTTACGGAGCTCGGGCCTTGCGGATTCATAAGCGGGCGGGGCGGTGTCAATCTGTTGGATTTCGGGGAAGCGCGGTAAAATGGCGGCTGAGGTATGCTCTTGGGAAAGTGTTTCGCGCGATTAGGATGTGGTTTCATTTGGCTGCTGGCGTCAATGACGGGCATTGCAACAGCTGGATGCACAGATTCGATTGTCGAAATTAAATCCGCACACGCGCATATCAGATTAAATGTCGAAGTTGCCGATTCCGCTGAAGAACGCGCCATCGGTCTGATGCACCGCCAAAGCATGCCCTATAACAGCGGGATGTGGTTTATATATGAAACGCCGCGCACCGTCGCGTTTTGGATGCGCAACACGCTGATCCCGCTTGATATCATTTTTGTCGATCAACATGGCGAGGTGCAAAAAATCCACATGAATGCACTCCCATTGGACGAAACACCGATCCCAGGCGGGGATAACATTCAATTTGTTCTTGAAGTGAATGCAGGACTATCCGAGCGCTATGGATTGGGGGCAGGTGACTTTATTCGTCATCCATCCATAAAACAGGACCCCGTTTGGCCCTGCCAAAAATAATTTCAAAAAAACATCATATTGCTCTTTTCAAAGCCGTAGTCATTCGATAGAAGCCGCGTCAGTCGGGGCGTAGCGCAGCCTGGTAGCGCACCTGTTTTGGGTACAGGGGGTCGCAAGTTCGAATCTTGCCGTCCCGACCATCTTCAAAAAAAAGTACTAAAATTGGAATCGCGGAGTTGCCGGCGTGGCATTTGTCGCATTTTGTTCACTGATTATTTTGAGAATTGTTTAACACAACGCTTACCTACCACATTTAGTATAAAATTTTTTTTGACCCCCAAATTGCAGGGTCATGGTCATGCGTGAATCACTTAGCCAAGGGGGGTGCATTCAAGTTTTGCATCGCTTCATCCGCTTAAGTGCCTTAAAAACAAGGTTTTCTGAAAATCGTTCATAAAAGTTAATACTTTTGACCGCTGTGGCACACCAGACTACCCCGACTATTCAAAAGGATGGTCAACCGATAAAACCGCAGTTAGACGAAAAAAAAGTCATTGACGATCACGGGCTTTCTACGTCACTTTGTGTGGGCCGATGGGGCGAAACACTAAATGTAGTATCATTCACACCGAGTGACCCACAGCACATGTGGGGACACGCGATCCGCGTGAGACGTATTTTTTGTGCCACCTCACGAGAAAAAATAAACACAGTTTACGGATTTAGGCGGTACAATGAAAATTGAACGTAAGTTTACCAAGGCAGGACAGGACGCATACGCAGACATCGAATTTGTCACAACGTCCTCAGAGATACGTAACCCAGATGGAACAGTTGTATTTCACTTAGAAAATGTAGAAGTTCCAAAATCATGGTCACAGGTTGCAAGCGACGTGATCGCACAGAAATATTTCCGTAAAGCCGGCGTGCCCGTTGCGTTAAAAACTGTGCGCGAAAAGGATGTTCCAGAATTTTTGTGGCGCTCTATCGCAGAAAAGTCAGATACAGAAAAGACAGGCGAAACATCTGCAAAACAAGTATTCAACCGTCTTGCAGGCGCTTGGGCCTATTGGGGTTGGAAAGGTGGCTATTTCACCACCGAGGAAGATGCGAGCGCGTATTACGACGAAATGCGCTACATGTTGGCCAACCAAATGGCCGCACCAAACAGCCCACAGTGGTTCAACACAGGTCTGCACTGGGCATACGGGATCGACGGTCCAAGCCAAGGCCACCACTATGTAGACTACAAAACCGGCAAACTGGTCAAATCAAACAGCGCCTACGAACACCCACAACCACACGCCTGCTTTATCCAATCTGTTTCAGACGATTTGGTGAACGAGGGCGGCATTATGGATCTATGGGTCCGCGAAGCGCGCTTGTTCAAGTATGGCTCTGGCACGGGCACCAATTTTAGCTCGCTTCGGGGCGAGGGTGAGGCGCTGTCTGGTGGCGGCAAATCCTCTGGCTTGATGGGCTTCTTGAAGATCGGCGATCGTTCGGCGGGCGCAATCAAATCAGGCGGCACAACACGTCGTGCTGCCAAGATGGTTATCTGTGATGCCGATCACCCAGACATTGAAGAATTCATCAACTGGAAAGTGAAAGAAGAACAAAAAGTGGCGTCCATCGTCGCAGGTTCAAAAATGCACGAACAGCGTTTGAATGAAATCTTCTCGGCAATCCGCGCATGGGACGGCAGCACAGAAGATGCCGTTGATCCAGCCAAGAATGACACACTGAAAAAGGCCATTCGCGAGGCGAAAAAGGTCGCAATTCCAGAAACATATGTAAAACGCGTTTTGGATTATGCGCGTCAGGGATACACATCAATCGAATTCCCAACATATAACACAGATTGGGACTCAGAGGCATATGCATCTGTTTCTGGTCAAAACTCCAACAACTCAATTCGCGTCACAAACGCGTTTTTAAAAGCGGTCGAGGAAGACGGTGATTGGGATTTGATCCGCCGTACAGATGGCAGCGTTGCAAAAACTATTAAGGCACGTGATTTGTGGCAGGACGTTGGACACGCCGCATGGGCCTGTGCCGATCCTGGCATCCAGTTCCATGATACTGTAAACGCATGGCACACATGCCCAGAGGATGGCGATATCCGGGGATCAAACCCATGTTCTGAATACATGTTCTTGGACGATACGGCATGTAACCTAGCATCAATGAACTTGCTGACCTTCCTGAAAGACGGAAAGTTCCAGTCAGACGATTACATGCACGCTACACGTCTGTGGACCGTGACATTGGAAATTTCGGTTCTGATGGCGCAGTTCCCGTCAAAAGAGATTGCACAGCGGTCCTATGATTTCCGTACACTTGGCCTTGGGTATGCAAACATTGGCGGTTTGTTGATGAACATGGGCTATGGATATGACAGTGATGAGGGCCGTGCGCTTTGTGGTGCGTTGACCGCGATCATGACAGGCGTGTCCTATGCAACATCTGCGGAAATGGCGTCAGAATTGGGAACATTCCCAGGCTATGCCAAAAACGCGGACCACATGTTGCGTGTTATTCGCAATCACCGTCGCGCCGCACAGGCCGCAACCGACGGGTATGAGGCATTGGCCGTCAAGCCCGTTCCACTCGATCATGCAAACTGCCCAGATAAATCATTAATCGATTTATCACTCGCCGCATGGGACAACGCCCTAGCACTGGGTGAAAAGCACGGCTATCGTAACGCGCAGGTATCTGTGATTGCGCCAACCGGCACAATCGGGTTGGTCATGGACTGTGACACAACAGGGATCGAACCAGATTTCGCCTTGGTGAAATTCAAAAAGCTTGCGGGCGGAGGATATTTCAAAATCATCAACCGTTCGGTCCCATCTGCATTGGCAAAATTGGGCTATGGCAGCGCAGAGATCGAGGAAATCGTTTCCTACGCCGTGGGCCATGGAACAATCGGCAATGCGCCTGTGATCAACCACACGAGCTTGATCGGCAATGGGTTTGGCAAGGCAGAGTTGGATAAAATCGAAGGCGCCTTAGGCACAGCATTTGACATCCGTTTCGTGTTCAACCAGTGGACATTGGGCGAAGAGTTCTGCACCAAAGTCTTGGGCATTCCGCAAGAAAAGCTGAACGACCCATCCTTTGATATGCTGCGCCATTTGGGCTACACGCGGGCCGAAATCGACGCAGCAAACGATCACGTTTGCGGTACAATGACGCTTGAAGGTGCGCCGCATTTGAAGGAAGAGCATATGCACATCTTTGATTGTGCAAACCCGTGCGGCAAAAAAGGCAAACGGTATCTGTCGGTCAACAGCCACATCACAATGATGGCCGCGGCACAGTCGTTCATCTCTGGTGCGATTTCGAAGACGATCAACATGCCAAACGATGCAACAATCGAAGATTGTCAAAAGGCGTATGAGCTGAGCTGGTCTTTGGGCACCAAAGCGAACGCACTCTACCGTGATGGTTCAAAACTATCACAACCACTAGCAGCGGCATTGATCGAAGATGATGAGGATGCGGCGGAAATCCTGGAAACAGGGACACCGCATGAAAAGGCCGCCGTCATCGCCGAAAAGATCGTGGAAAAAGTTGTGATCAAAGAGATCATCAAAACCGAACGCGAAAAAATGCCAGAGCGCCGCAAAGGATACACGCAAAAGGCAATCGTGGGTGGACACAAGGTGTATCTGCGCACAGGCGAATATACTGACGGGTCCTTGGGCGAAATCTTTATTGATATGCATAAAGAGGGCGCAGGCTTCCGTGCAATGATGAACAACTTTGCCATCGCCGTGTCCGTTGGTTTGCAATACGGTGTTCCGCTAGAGGAATTCGTCGATGCCTTTACCTTCACCAAGTTCGAACCATCGGGCATGGTGCAGGGCAATGACAGCATCAAAAATGCGACTTCCATCCTTGACTATATCTTCCGTGAATTGGCGGTCAGCTACCTTGATCGGACAGATCTGGCACACGTCAAACCAGAGGGCGCGAGCTTTGATGACCTACACAAAGGCGATGAAGGCACAAACGTTTCAAATGTAACTGAAGATAGTGCCACTAAGTCATTGGAAATGCTGAAATCTATCAGTTCGACTGGCTACTTGCGTAAACGCCTACCACAAGAGTTGATGACCCTAAAACCATCAGTCGAGGGTGCGCCAATGGCACTGGACGTCACAACAGAGGCAGACGCAGTTGTCTCAGAACCTGTTGCGGCCCCTGTGACCACAATGGACGAACGCACAAAGGCCAAAATGCAAGGCTACGAAGGCGAGGCCTGCGGCGATTGCGGGAACTACACATTGGTGCGCAATGGCACCTGTATGAAATGTAACACATGCGGAGCCACATCTGGCTGTAGCTAAACAGGACACGGGGCGGGTGCGCTCGCCCCTGACGATATTCAGGCCGCAGGCAAAAAATTGATCGAGCGGTATAATGATGAGCTTGAATGTCGAAACTCTAAAGAGGGCCACTGGCCCTCTTTTTTTTATTCCTTCAGCTTGGGCCAATTCGCATTCCTCAAGGCGATATTGCCCGGAACATCCTGTAGCCACAATTCACGTCCCTGCAGGGAATAATTCAGAAACAGCCGAAGCACTTTGCATTCGCAGTGTTGTTTTCGAGACGCTTGTTTGGGGCGGCATTTGCCGCATTGGTACATGCACTACTCCCTTGTGCCTTCGAAAAAACCACAAGTAAGACCGTCCACGATCTCTATTTTGAAACCCACAATCGCGGGTCATAAGAAGTGTGAACCGCGATCCCACGGGTGTAGGGTCGCGGTTCAATTTATCCGCGCAATTTGTCGTGAAGAATGATTGGACGCGCGGGTAAAGCGATCCAGTGTGTTATCCAATACTTCGTGATCCTTCTCAAGCAGGTCCAGACCTGTCGCAAACCGTGGTTCAGCGCTGGATAGTTCGGGGAAAAACTGTCTTTCCATGTATGATGCCCATACGGTTGCGCGCCCAACCAATTCTGCGTTGATCGCGAAAAATTTTGGTGGGCATCCAATGCATCGCGGGGGTAGTCGTTGATCAAGTGGTTCAGTTCAGGTGAAAGCGGGTCCGTCCGGAATGCTGTCTGTGTCATGCATCACATATGCGGACAGATGCGGATTTACCACACCAACTCGGATATTCGTTTTTTGCTATGATAGTTTAGCAGGATGCTATTCGGCCTGCGCCAACTGTTCCAAAACATCATCAATCACGCGTTGCCACAGCTCTGGGGGCTGTGCACCTGGAACGGCGTGTTGGCCTGCGACGATGAATGTGGGCACCGATTTGACGCCCATGTTGCGGGCGGCTTCATCCTTTTGGCGCACCTCTGCCAAATCAGCGTCCGAGAGTAACAATTTGCGCGTGACGGCCGCGTCCATGCCGCCTGTATCTGCGACATCTGCCAAAACGTCGATGTCGCCAATATCACGACCTTCGATGAAATAGGCCTTGAACAGGGCAGATACAATCGGGGTTTGCACACCTTCAATGCCCGCCCAATGGATCAAACGGTGCGCATTGATCGTATTCGGGGTGCTTTTGATCCCCTCTAGGTTCATTTTTAGCCCTGCTTTTTCCGCGTGTTCTGCAACGGGCATATAGGCCTTGATCGCATTCTCCTTGCCCCCAAATTTCCCTTCTAAATAGGTACGACGATCCATGCCGCCCTCTGGCATCTCGGGGTTCAGCTGAAAGGGGTGCCATTCAATCGTAAAAGGGTGATTGGGTCGGCTTTCCAGCGCGCGGTCTAAATGGGTTTTGCCAATAAAACACCATGGGCAAATCGGATCTGAAAAGATGTCGAGTTTTATCATGTGATTAGATCCTTCATCTTTCTGAGAGCATTTCGGTTAATCTTACCGTTCGCGGTTTGGGGCAGGGCGTCAAGGCGCACATAGGCCTTGGGGCGTTTATAATCGGCCAAATGCGTTTGCGCATGTTCTTTAAGTTGAGTTTCAATATCGGAACTTGCCGACGTAAAAAAAACCACAATAATTTTTGCATCTGCCTTAATTTCAACTTCGACACAGGCCAGTGATATGATGCCCTGAACCTGTGACAGGCTATGTTCCAACTCGATCGGGGACACGCGAAACCCGCCTGCGTTCATCATGTCATCCTTACGACCCGTGTAATAATAGGCGCCGTTTTCACCGATGCGCGCATGATCACCTGTTAAAAACCACCCATCGACAAACCGATCCGCTGTTTCATTCGCCGCGTTTAAATATCCCAACATCAGTCCCGGATCATCCTGATGAACGGCGATGATGCCTTCCTCACCTAGCATGGCCTCTTGTGTTGGGTCATGCACCGCACGCAGGCAAATCCTACGCCCCCGTTGTGGCCAGCCAAGTGCGTGATCCGCACTGGGGCGATGGGAGCAAGAGGACAGGAATGTCGAACATTCGGACATGCCAAAGGCTTCAAAAATATCAACACCCGTTTTCGCGCGCCATGTGCTGCGAACATCAGGCGATAGTTTTTCCCCCGCAGACAGGACATGCCGCAACTTGGGAATACGGAACTGATCGGGTAGGGCCGCGTTTAGTTTTCGAATAACTCCGGGTGCCGCCGCAAACAGCGTTGCATGATGGCGCGACAACAACAGCGGCAAAAGTTTCAAATCAACATTTTGTTCAGGGATCAAGGCGGTTGCCCCAACGCTCCACGGATCCATCAATCCGGTGCCAAGCGTAAAGGTCCAATTAAAGGCACCCGCATGCAACAAACGATCCTCTGCGGCCAAATCATACCAATCGCGGATCATCATACGCCGCGCCCAAATCGCACGATGTGCATGCATCACCGCACGTGGGTGTCCCGACGTGCCCGAGGTGTAAACGATATAGGCTAATCTGTTGGGATCACCGCGATGAAACTCGGCAGATTCATTTGATTTAAACGCGGCAATCTGTTCAACGTTCAAAACGCGATGCGCTGTATCGGATAGGGCGCATGCCCCGTCGTGAACAATGACAGTGGGATCGATGTCCGTGATAATTTTGGCAACTTCTGTTTTGGTCAGAACGCTTGATGTGGGCACAGGCACCGCGCCAATTGCAATGGCGGCCAGATAGGTTATGGGAAAGTCTACCGTATTTCCCAAGCGCATCAAAACGCGATCATCTGGTTCAACGCCTGTGTCCAGCAGGCCCTGTGCAACGCCCAAAACATCTGATTTCAGCTGTGCATAGCTGATCCGCCGCGCGCCAGAATTAGACAGGACGGATAGTACCACCTTTTCAGGGGTGACATCAGCATGTGCCAAAACATACTCTGCCATATTGAAATCAGAGGGGCAGGGCGCATGTATGTCGCCAATATTAGGATAGGATTGCATACCATTGTCCTAAGTCACGTGCGCCCGAGTTGCAAGCCTGCGCCGCACGCGCTATAGGGTGCGACATGAGTGAGACTGATCCAAAACAACTTATTAAAATTGCACGTGAAAATGGCGCTGAAGAATTTGCAGAGCCTCTCGATCTGGGATCGCGTGTGCGGGATTTGCGCAAAGCGCGCAATTGGACCCTAGAGCAAGCGGCGCAGCAAGCAGGCCTTGCACGATCCACCCTGTCAAAAATCGAAAATGGACAAATGTCACCAACCTATGATGCTTTGAAAAAACTGGCTGTTGGCTTGGATATTTCTGTCCCGCAATTGTTCACACCCCCCGTTAAGGATCAAATCAACGGGCGTATGGTCATCACGAAAAATGGCCAAGGTACCGCACATGCCACGACGACCTATGAACATGAACTCTTGGCTGATGGTTTGACCAAGAAACAAATGCTGCCTTACCGCGCGCGCGTGCGTGCACGCTCAATCGATGAGTTTGACGGTTGGGTCCGCCATGATGGTGAAGAGTTTCTTTATGTCCTCACAGGCGTCATTCGCCTTTATACCGAGTTTTACGAACCCATCGAAATGCGCCGCGGGGATACCGCCTATTATGACGCAAGCATGGGGCACAATGTCGTCTCACTCAGTGATGAGGATGCGACAATCCTATGGGTCACCGCCCTAGTGTAATTGTCGCGTTTGGCAGGATACTTTTCGGTGTGATCGTAGTTCTGATTTTGACGTTTTCGTTTGGTGAACCTTGAACCGTCATGCTTGGCTTAACTTGGCAGGCTCCGACGGCACACATCACCAGTAGCACTGATACCATCTTTATTTTCTGACCCCTTATTCCTCGCTCCACCATACATCAGGAAAGAACCCAATGCGATCCCCGTAAATGGGCGTGTCGCTTGGAAATTTCAGGTATGATTTGTGTGCAATACGGCTGGGTCCATTGTGATAAATTGGAATGACATAGCGCCCCGCCGTCAGGACACGGTCCATTGCGCGTACAGCATCCAAAAATTGCTGACGTGTTTTCGCGGTGTTTAGGGCATCGATCAGCGCGTCCATCGCGGGTGAATTCAGTCCCATTAAATTTCGCGTGCCTTCCACATCTGCATATTCCTGCCCCCAATAGAGCCGCTGTTCATTGCCAGGCGACAGCGAGAGGGAACGCGCAAAGGGTGTCATATCAAAATCCAAAGCCTTGCGTCGTTCGGCGTATTGCGCACCATCCACCAAGTCAACTTCGACAGAAATGCCCAAACGGGATAGGGCGTCCATATAGAGTTCAACGATGGACAAATATTCTTGGGCACCCTGACGCAGTAGGATTTTGAACGACACTGGATCACCCGCTGGATCGGTAAGTTTCCCATCAACCACACGATATCCTGCCTGATCCAATAATGTTACCGCGCGACGCATGTTTTTGCGATTTCGCTCTGATCCGTCGCTGATCGGAAAACGATATCCTTCGATGGTGTCGGGTGGCAGTGTGTTTACAAATGGCGTTAACAATTTTGTAACCCCATCGGCGGCAGGACCATCCCGCATACCAAGGATTGAATTGCCGAAGTAACTTTGAATACGATCCTGACGCCCACCTGTTTGCGCATCATTTATGTATTCGAAATTGAACGCCTCAATCATCGCCTGACGGACACGCCAATCGGCAAATAAATCGCGTCGGGTATTCATAACCAAACCACGCATGCCCGTTGGCCGTTGATGCGGGATTTCTGATTTGGTCATCGTCCCATCCTGCATTGCAGGGAAATCATATTGCGTTTCCCATTTTTCGGCATTGCCCTCGCGCATCATGTCGATGTCACCCGATTTAAACGCCTCAAACAGGACAGTCGCATCACCAAAATATTCCAGTTTGATTTCATCAAAATTATTTGTCCCACGACGCAAGGCCAGATCAGCGCCCCAGTAATCCTTGTTTCTCTTGAGCGAGATACTGCGCCCCGGATCGACCGTATCAATCACATAAGGGGCTGAGGTAATGGGCACGATGTCCAAACCAGAAACCGTGAAATCCACATCCTCCCACTGGGCCTTTTTCAGGATCGGACGCATGCCTGCCAATAGCGCAAGTTCTGGATTATCCTCATTAAAAGTAAACCGAACCGAACGGGTGCCCGTTTGTTCGATTGTGTCTATTTTCCCCCACAACCCGCGATAGCGCCAGTGCCCAACCGTCCCGAGCGTTTCATAGGACCACAAGACATCTTCAACAGTCACGGGCGACCCATCGGAAAATCGGGCTTCTGAACGCAGGCTAAATTCAACCCATTCGCGGTTTGGTCCCGTTTCGATTGTTTCGGCCAACAAACCATAAAGCGTAAAAGGTTCGTCCCAGGACCGTCCCATCAATGTCTCATAAGCCCAAAACCGAAGCTGCCATGGCGCGCGTCCTTTGATTATGTGGGGGTTTAGCGAATCGAATCCTCCAACTTCGCCCAGAATCAGCGTACCCCCCTTGGGCGCATTCGGATTCGCATATGGGAGCGAGACAAAATCAGGACCCAGATCAGGCGATCCATACATTGAAATTGAGGGCTGAGGCTCTGCCAATGCGGGAGAGGATAAAAATGCCACGCTTATGGCGATAGCCTTGATTCCTTGGTGAATCTGGGAAAACTTCATGGGTTTCTCATTCTGATTGATATGCTCTAAGCGTCAGCCTAGTCACCTCTATCTGATATTTCAAACTTTTAGCTTGGAGTGATCAGAGATTAACGGTATAAAGGTCCCACTGCTCGATAGGTTTCTTGCCTGTATGAAACCTGCCTCAATGACTTGGCGCCTGCTTTTGCAGGCGCTCTTTTTTTTCCATAAACTGCCACTTGCTTGTATCTGCCGCATAATGGCGAAATAACCATAGCATTCTATGTTGCAGGAGATTTTCAAATGACCCTATCGGGAAAACGCGCCGTTATCACGGGATCAACATCAGGAATTGGTTTGGGGATCGCGCGTGCCATGGCAGGTGCAGGGGCGGACATTGTTCTGAACTCTTTCACAAATACAGACGATGACCACGCCTTGGCCACCGATCTGTCGGATGAATTTGGCATCTCTGCACGCTACATTCAGGCCGATATGTCGAAATCTGAACAGTGCCGTTCGCTGATCGAGGAAAGCGGAAACTGTGATATACTGATCAACAACGCGGGCATTCAACATGTTTCCCCGATTGATGAATTCCCGATTGATAAATGGAATGCCATCATTGCGATTAACCTCAGTTCCGCGTTTCACACAACCGCTGCAGCCCTGCCAAAGATGCGCGCAGCGGGGTGGGGACGTGTGATCAATATTTCATCGGCGCACGGACTAACCGCATCCCCCTTCAAATCCGCCTACATCGCGGCAAAACATGGCATCATCGGTCTGACCAAAACAACCGCATTGGAAACTGCCGAACAACCGATTACAGCCAATGCAATTTGTCCGGGCTATGTTTTAACCCCACTGGTCGAGGCACAGATTCCTGCCACCATGGAAAAATACGACATGGAACGCGATGAGGTCATCAAAAAAGTGATGTTAGAGCGTCAACCAAGCCGCGAATTCGCAACCGTAGAACAAATTGGCGGTACCTGCGTATTCCTATCATCACCCGCAGCCAATCAAATAACGGGAACCACGATCAGTGTCGATGGTGGCTGGACCGCGCTGTAGATGACTACAATTTTGTTAATCTGATTAACAGAAAATTTACTTAATAATCCCCTTATCACTGCCAAGACCTAAGGAACGGCGCAATGAAAACTTTGACGTTGAATGGCGCTGCGCGGTGGCCGCAAGCAGGCGCGCACTGAATGCTTTTTGGCGCAACACGCACCGCAAAGGCGGCATAGCGTTCGGCCTCTTTTGTATTACCAAATTCGATTAGGTCACGCGCACTGATCAGGGCCGCGTCAACGGGGTGGGTATCTGCGATGTCACGCGCAAATTCCAAGGCGTCAGAAAACTGTCCATTTAACAACACCCACTGTGCGTCAATCAAATCTTCAAGCGCGGCAAAGGGCGCAAACACGATCAACAAAATACCAAAACTGACGCGTTTAATCAGCGCTTTCGTGTTTTTCGTCCTTTATTTGGACGACATCGGGGGCATCACCTAATTGCGATGGAGGATACACAAGCCCCGCTGAAATCACCAATTTCGCGGCATCTTCAATGCTCATGTCCAGTTCAATGATATCACTTTTTGGGAAAAACAATAAAAAGCCCGATGTCGGATTGGGCGTCGTAGGTACAAATACGGAAATAAGTTGATCACCATCGCCCGCACGTTCGGCCACTTCGCCGCGCGCTACGGTGGAAATGAAGCCAATGGCCCAAATACCACGGCGTGGATATTGGATCATGCAGGCCTTTTCAAATGAGCGCTCTTGTTGTGCAAACACAGTTTCAGCAATCTGTTTCACACCGCTGTAAATACTGCGAACAACGGGCATGCGATGAACCAGCGTTTCGCCATATCGGATCAGTGATCGGCCAATCAACCCCTTGGCAAGCCACCCGATAAGGGTGGTGAATAATAGGAAAAAGATGACGCCCAGACCGCGAATATTCACCTCGGTTTCAGGGCCCAGAACCCGTTTAATCAAGGCTTCTGGCTGATAACTGTCGGGCACAAAGGGCAAAACAAATCCGTCCACCCAACCGATCACGGTCCAGATCAACCACACGGTCAAACCGACAGGCGCAATTACCACAATCCCCGTCAGAAAACTATTACGCAGCCCCGAATACCACGGCGTGCGCGGTTTTGGTTGCGGATCTTTGTCGAACATTTGGGTCATGGCTGCCTTCCCTTGGGGTCAACATAGGCAGCAATGGGTGTCGTGACAATGGTCATTCGCCCATGGCACATGCAATTTCAGCTGCAAGTCGCGCATTGTTCAAAACCAGTGCGATATTGCTGTCCAAGGAACGCCCGTCGGTCAATTCAAATATCCGCTGTAACAGGAACGGTGTTACGGCCTTGGCTGATACGCCCTGCGCCTCGGCTTCCCCAAGGGCTTTACTAATAATGGGTTCGATTTGGTCTTGGGGTATTTCTGCGTCCGTCGGAATTGGATTGGCCACCAATTGTCCGCCAGATAGGCACAAAGCAGCTCGCATTTTCTGCGCCTGTGCAATTTGTGCGGGATCATCCATACGCAGGGGGGCGTTTAAACCACTAGTGCGTGACCAAAAGGCGGGCAGTTCATTTTGCCCATAGGCAATGACAGGAACGCCCAAGGTTTCCAAAACCTCCAATGTTTTGGGAATATCCAAAATCGCTTTGGCACCTGCGGCAATCACCGTGATAGGGGTTTGGGCCAGCTCTTTAAGATCTGCGGAAATATCAAAGCTGTGTTCTGCGCCACGATGCACACCGCCGATCCCACCTGTTGCAAATACCTGAATGCCCGCCAAATCCGCCAAAATCATAGTTGCGGCCACGGTTGTGGCACCCGTTGCCCCATCTACCAGACAGACCGCCAAATCCGCCCGTGACAGTTTCCGCGCGCCTTGGGCTTGGGCCAAGGTTTTCAGCGCATCTTGGTCCAGACCAATCTTAATCCGCCCCTCAATCACGGCGATGGTTGCAGGTGTTGCACCATGCGCACGCACCATATCCTCAACCCGATTGGCCATGTCATAGTTCTGTGGCCAAGGCATGCCATGGGTGATGATCGTACTTTCCAACGCGACGATGGGTTTATTGTTTTGAAGTGCGGCTTGGACTTCGGCGGTTATTTCAAGTGTATACATCTTACTTTCCTGCAACATGATCTGCGGCGGCCTGCGCCCCCGCCAAAAGGGCGTCCGCTCGCGAATACCCGTTCATTTCCGCATGGATATGCGCGGCCACGAAAACATCACCAGCACCTGTCACCTGCGCTAGTGTGCTCACCTGCGGAACCGCGGCAGATAGCGTTTCGCCATCCTGCAGCGCATCTGCCACGGGATCAGGTCCATCCGTCACAATCGCGCGGGCGGCCCCCAATTCGATCAGAGCATTCGCCGCATCAATCGATGACGGCAAACGCGCATTACAAATGATTTCCGCTTCGATCCTGTTTACGTACAAGGCGGCGTTGCCACTGAATAGAAAACACTTCAACCGCTTCGCTTTGCCAGGGGAGGCGGGAACGACACGCAAATCACAGTCCGAAAATTCAGGCATGGCAGAAATTTGGTGCAACAAGGTTTCCGTTAAATTCCCATCCAACACAGCAATCCCAGAGAAGGGGGCCTGGGCCGAACCAATTGTTCCATCACACAGAGGATGTAAGATTTGCGATCCTGCCTGTTCCAGTGAATGCGCATCGGCAATCGCGGCAACAACACCATTCACATCCTCAATCGCCATATATACATCTGTGCGAGCGTGTGGATTGCGATAAATCAAATCTGTGCGCATCCCATCGCGATCACAGGATTGAATCAATTCATCCCCTTCGGTGTCCTGTCCCAAACTGGTGATCAGCGCAGGGGACAGGTTTAGATTGCTGAGCGCCTTGGCAATATTATAGGCAACGCCGCCCTGGTGTCGGCGAATGTGGCCCGCACGATCAAACCCATGTTTCATCGGATCGGGACACCGTCCGATCACATCCCAAAGCACGCTGCCAATACAAAGTATATCTGTCATTTATTCTGGTACCGAAAACGTCAAAGCCGCCCAATCACTTTGCCAATAAACACCATTGGCATGATCTGCCTGATCTTTAACCTCGGTTAGGATCACATGATCAAGCAAATAATCTTGGCCCTTGCGCACCGGGACTACCGCGTGTCCCATTTCATCACTGGTCAGTTTAAAAATATTTACTGTTCCATCAGTGCCCCGTTCAAACACCTCTATCTGAGCATTGGCAATTGGATCGCCCAATTTTGTCAGGGTGACGGGCATGCCTGCGGTCATATCGTCCGTATAGGGATTTTTTAAAGCTGTGAATTCAACGAACAGGCCAAAGGTTTCATCCGCCCCGTGACCATGCCCAATATCAATCAAGGCCTTTGAATGGCGGAAATAGCGTTCTGTAAACCGATCTGTTGGCCAGTTGTTGTCCAAATGACGCTGCAATGCCCATGTCGCGTCCTTTTCTTCGACAAAGGCTGTGAATTTTTTCAAACCGCGATAGGTGATATTGTCGATTTTCGATACATAAACGAAACGCGCCAATCCTGCTGTGTCGATCACCTGTTGAAAAGCAGGTAAATCCCCCAGACGAGATGTGGCATCAACGCGGGTATCAATCGAATAATAAAGCTCAGACACACGGCGCGTGAAATAGGGAAGGTTTACACCATCAAACTGGGTTCCATTTATCAGGGAAACTTCAACCTTATCGCCAATTTCATATTGAAATTTCTCACTATCAAGCCACAGTTCATGTGCGGACGCGACATTAGACGCAAGTAAAAGACAAAAACCAGAAAGACCCGAGCATATGCGCCTATTTTCCATGTATAACCCCATTCTTCGAATAATGACGATCACCTATCTGATGATCCTTGTTACGATATCGAATGTCACCGCACACGAGGCTATTCCAACAATCGCAACCGTAACAGTAGAACGCGACGCGGTGGATTTAAAGGTACGTTTCATGTCAGAGGCCTATTTGGCAGGCATCGATCTATCACAATTTAGTTTCATGAACGATAGCGAACAATCGGACACCTATGATCGGTTGCGCGGGCTGGATGTATCCGACCTGACCGCAGAATTTAATACCGCATGGTCAAACCTATCGAATGACATTCAAATCGCCCAAAATGGTCAACCCTTGGCATTATCCCTGATGGCATTCTCGGTGGATGACATCGAAAACGATGAAATTGCACGTTATAGCGTTGCAACGATTTCTGGCGCGATAGTGGGGTCTGGTCCGATCACCGTGCAATTCCCAAAATCATTGGGCGAGGTTGTGGTACGCCAAGAGGGTGTGGAAAATCCACTGACTCAGCTTTTAAATGCTGGCACAGTATCTGAACCGATAATGGCCGCAGGTTTGGATGCAGCAAAGTCAGGATGGAGCACGTTTGTTGAATATATCCCCGTTGGCTTTGATCACATTGTGCCCAAAGGGTTAGACCACATTCTGTTTGTTTTAGGCATCTTCTTCCTTGGGGCAGGGTGGCGCGCCCTGATTTGGCAAATCTCTGCCTTTACCTTGGCGCATACTGTGACGCTTGCGCTGGGAGCGTTGGAAATTGTTGTGATTTCTGGGTCGATTGTTGAACCCTTGATTGCCGCATCCATTGTATTTGTGGCGGTTGAAAACCTTATGACAACATCGCTGAACAAATGGCGGCCTGTGATTATCTTCGGGTTCGGCCTGTTACATGGTCTTGGCTTTGCCTCGGTCCTTGGGGATTTCGGTTTGCCAGAGGGGCAATTCATCCCCGCGCTGATCGGGTTCAACATTGGGGTTGAGGTTGGACAGCTGACCGTTGTGGGGGTTGCCGCCATTTTGCTGACGCTGCCATTCGGACGATTTAACTGGTATCGCCGCGCAATTGCGATGCCGGCGTCCATATTCATCGCTTTGGTCGGCGCATATTGGTTTATCGAGCGCGTTTTCCTGTAAAATAAGTAGAAAAGGCAGAGTAGGGGGTTGTCAAACAAGTGATTACCCCCTAATGCACCCACATTGAAATCCACAGGCGGGGTTCGGGCCATTGGGGGAGACATCCCCAAGCGTCCACCGGTTGAGGCATCTGCCTAACACCCTCGCCAAGGCATAAAACCGGAAAGGAAACGGAAAAATGGCTCTACCAGAGTTTTCATTGCGCCATTTGCTAGAAGCAGGCGTTCACTTCGGACACCAAACACAACGTTGGAACCCACGCATGGCGCCATATATCTATGGTGATCGCAATGGCATCCACATCATGGACCTTACGCAAACTGTTCCAATGTTGGACCAAGCGTTGCAAGTTGTGCGTGACACAGTTGCAAAAGGTGGCCGCGTGTTGTTCGTTGGCACAAAGCGTCAGGCAGCAGCCCCGATCGCCGATGCAGCAGAGAAATGCGCACAGTATTACATGAACCACCGCTGGTTGGGTGGCACATTGACAAACTGGAACACAGTTTCACAGTCAATTTCACGTCTAAAAGCAAACTCAGAAGTTCTTACAACAGGCGCAGACGGCCTAACCAAGAAAGAGCGTTTGAACCTAGAGCGTGAAACAGAAAAGCTTCAGGCGTCATTGGGCGGCATCGCGGAAATGGGTAGCGTTCCAGAATTGCTTTTCGTGATCGACGTGAAAAAAGAAGCATTGGCGATTGCCGAAGCGAACAAATTGGGCATCCCTGTGATCGCAGTTGTTGACACAAACTGTTCACCAGATGGCGTTGATTACATCATCCCAGGCAACGACGATGCAGCGCGTGCAATCGCACTATACTGTGACCTTGTGAGCCGCGCGGCATTGGCCGGTATGACCGCACAAATGGGTGCAGCAGGCGTTGATTTGGGCGAACTAGAAGACGCACCAGTCGAAGAAGCGGTTGCAGAGGCCTAAAGGCCCTGCACCAAAGCATACCATAGCGCGGGTTCATCCCGCGTTTATCTTGTTCTTAAAAAAAAGGATCCAAAGATGGCGATTACAGCTGCAATGGTAAAAGAGCTTCGCGAGAGCACAGGCGCGGGCATGATGGATGCGAAAAAAGCATTGACGGAAACAGAAGGTGATTTTGAAGCAGCGGTAGACTGGCTTCGCACCAAAGGTTTGGCAAAAGCAGCCAAGAAATCTGGTCGTGTTGCGGCCGAAGGTTTGGTTGCAATCGCAGTTGACGGTGGTTCAGCGGTTGCGGTTGAAGTGAACTCAGAAACAGACTTTGTTGCAAAAAACGCAGAATTCCAACAAATGGTTGGTTCATTTGCTACAGCGGCATTGGGTGTTGCAGATGTTGAGGCACTTGCCAACGCGACTGTCGATGGCAAATCAGTCAACGACATCCTAACTGACAAGATCGCGACAATTGGTGAAAACATGACATTGCGCCGCTTGGTGAAAATCAACGGCGAAAGCGTTGCATCATACGTACACAACGCCGCAACAGCGGGCATGGGCCAAATAGGTGTTATCGTTGCGATGAACGGATCAAACGAAGAGTTCGGTCGTCAGGTTGCAATGCACATCGCGGCTGCAAACCCTGCGGCATTGGACGAAGGTTCATTGGACCCAGAATTGGTTGAACGCGAAAAAGCGGTTCTAACTGAACAAGCGCGCGAAAGCGGCAAGCCGGAGGCCGTCATCGAAAAAATGATCGTTGGCCGCATGAAGAAATTCTTGGGCGAAGTCACACTTTTGGGCCAAGATTTTGTTGTGAACCCAGACGTCACCGTTGCACAAGCCGCAAAAGAAGCAGGTGTTGAAATCACAGGCTACGCGCGCGTCGCAGTGGGCGAAGGCATCGAGAAGAAAGAAGAAGATTTCGCCGCCGAAGTTGCAAAAGCAGCGCAAGGCTAATTCTGACATCAACGCAAAAATGGGCGGTGCAATCAATTGCGCCGCCCTTTTTATATGACCCAACACAATCTGTGGATGAGACAGGGTTCAGTATAAAAGCGTTGGCTGGTAGTCAAAATACACGCCCCAACCAACCACCAGTAAACCAGAAAGAGTGCGCAGAGCTGAGAAATTAAACAGTTATGTACCCACTCAACGTCCCAATGGCTTAACCACTACTCACGGAACTAAACTTATGATTACAGATAAATCATATATCTACCAGTAAGGAAAAGCTTACCTTTTGGCGATAGAGAGGCAACAAAAACGCCTTAAACGGGAATAATAACTTACTAAGGAAAATTTGGTTCTGAAACGCCGCACGGATAACGGCCTGCGCAGTGGTTTCCACGCCAAGAACCTTTCTTGCCAATCTTAGGTGTTTTTCAACCGTGGCCTGGGTCAGTCCCATCAAGGTTGCGATATCCTGCGTTGTTTTACCGTCTGACACCCATTCCAATGCCTCTCGCTGACAGTTCGTTAACCGTTTACCAGATGTTGTCAAATGGGGGAGGGACATGATCTTCAAATGCGCAACATTGTAGATCAACTGAATTTCTTCGCCTTTCTCGGACCAAATTTTATCAACGTCCTATTGTGAGAGTTGCGGCTTTGCAGTCAACGAAATCGCGCCGCGCGACAGCGAAGAAATACCCATGAATCTGATCGTATAGCTCGCATTCACATTATGTTGACGATTGAATTCAACAACCGCACGCGTTTGTTTGTCCAATTGATTCTTGGTATATAGACTTTGTATAAAACGCCAACTACGGGCACCGTCATTTTTGAATGGCCCATTTCACCATTGGCGTATTCATTAAGTGTTAAGTATCAACAAAACCCTCTAAACAATCTATTTGATGATTGCTCAGAATTAGAAAATCATTTGGATCACCAACACTTGTGCCTGTTGTGAACCTTTAAAAGCCATAAAGAAGGAGATCAAAACCGTTATAATCCATACCCTTAAGAAGCAGGTTCCACAATTCATCTGTATCCTTTGCCGCGCTCATTTTGAATAGGAAGTTCGTGAGATCCATCTTCACCGGCGTTCTTTGCTAATTATATTTTTAACATAATTCACATTATACGATTAATGTATTTATAGTGTGTTGCGCGCGGCTGTGATAAAAAATCAATGCTACTGAGGTCTCACCTATCGTTAATTATATGGACAACGCGTGCACCACTTTCATAGTATCTAGATTGCAAATTGGTAAATATTTCACTATACTTATCGGTAATCTTTAAACACAAATCGCTATCGTTTTCTGTCGTAGTATATTTTCCAAATTGTTCCCCCAAAACCGTTCCTGGTGCAATCCCTCGGCCCGAATAGCCAAAAACCGCATACCCATCTTTGCCAATCCTCATGATTTCAGGGATTTTATTTTTCGTCATCGCAATCCGGCCTGACCACGATTGTGACAACTCGATCTTTACATTTGGAAAAACCCGCTTAATTGCACGCTGCGCCCATCCGTCGTGAATGTGACGCCCAATCGTGTCATTAGTTTCCCCCATGGCGCCAAAGACCAATCGGTTGTCGCGTGTTTTGCGAAACGAACTCATAATTAATGCCGTGTCCCAACACCCATGGTGATCGGGCAAAATGGCATCAAAATCACGCTGCGACAATTTTTGACTAACACACTGAAAATACGACACTATTGATGTTTCGTACACCTGTGTCGCGGATGTTAAATTGTTATATGCATTTGTTGCAATCAATAGTTTTGATGCACGCACATGCCCACCGCTTGTCGTGACATGCCAAATATCATCCCGTTTGATGCGAACTGCGGCCGTTTTTTCGTAAATATGCACGCCCTCGTCTGTCGCAGCGCGTGCCAAACCGCGCGCATAGTCCAGCGGTTGAATAACGCCAGCGCGTGCGTCAAACAATGCCCCGTGATACATGTCACTGCCAACATGGTGCGCCGTGGTCTGCGCGTCCAACAGTGTTACTGGCGCACCACGGCTTTGCCATTGTTTTTCGCGTGCGCATAGATCAGAAATTGCCTGACTCGAGTGCGCAAGATGCAAGGTTCCACTTCGATGCGCATCACATTGTATTTCATAGGTTTTTATTAAATCAAAAACACGATCAGGACCCGTTCCCAAATCATTAATAAGGCGTTCACCACGCGCATCCCCCAGCGTTTGTTTGATCTGATTTGGCGGCAACCATAGCCCCGCATTGACCAACCCAACATTGCGCCCCGACCCTCCATGTCCGATGGTGTTCGCCTCAATCAGGCATACACGCAATCCTTCTTGCGCTGCAACACGTGCCGCGTTCAGCCCCGTAAATCCGCCGCCAATCACGACCAGTTCGACTGTGATGCTGTCGGTTAAAGGTGGAAATGCAACCTGTTCAACTGCTGCATTCTGCCAATGATTTCGCGACATTAAAAGAAGGCTTGCAAACCAGTCTGCGCGCGCCCCAGGATCAGGGCGTGGACATCATGCGTTCCTTCGTACGTATTCACCGTTTCCAGATTGCACATATGACGCATGATTTGGAAATCCTCTGAAATACCGTTTCCGCCATGCATATCCCGTGTGGTACGCGCTATCTCCAAGGCTTTGCCACAGTTATTGCGTTTGATCATGGAAATCATTTCAGGCGCTGCGCGCGCCTCATCCATCAAGCGTCCTACACGTAGCGCAGCCTGAAGGCCCAGTGTGATTTCGGTTTGAATATCGGCCAATTTCTTTTGGAAGAGCTGTGTTTGGGCAATTGGACGATTGAATTGTTTGCGATCCAAACCGTACTGACGCGCCGCGTGCCAGCAGAATTCGGCAGAGCCCAAAACGCCCCAGCTAATCCCATAACGTGCGCGGTTCAGACAGCCAAACGGGCCTTTCAAACCACTGACATGGGGCAGCAATGCATCATCACCAACCTCGACACCGTCCATGACAACTTCCCCCGTGACAGAGGCGCGCAGCGATAGTTTTCCACCGATTTTCGGCGCACTTAGGCCCTTCATCCCTTTTTCAAGGATGAAACCACGTATTTTACCATCATGCGCATCGGATTTGGCCCAAATCACAAAAACATCAGCCAAAGGTGAATTGGAAATCCACATCTTTGATCCGGTGATCCGATAACCGTTTGCCGTTTTCTGAGCGCGTGTTTTCATCCCCGCTGGATCAGACCCCGCATCAGGTTCGGTCAAACCAAAACAGCCAATTAACAAACCGCTGGCCAAACCAGGGAGATATTTTTGACGCTGTTCTTCGCTGCCATAAGCATAAATAGGGTACATCACCAGTGAAGATTGTACCGACATCATTGACCGATATCCGCTGTCCACACGTTCAATTTCACGCGCAACCAGGCCATATGTCACATATCCGGCCCCTAGCCCGCCGTATTCCTCTGGAACTGTGACACCCAATAAACCCATGTCGCCCATCTGACGGAAAATCTCTGGTGCGACCTCTTCTTCGCGATAGGCATTGATCACGCGAGGTTGCAGCTTTTCTTGGGCAAAGGCGCGTGCGCTATCACGGGTCAGGCGCTCATCCTCGGTCAATTGATCCTCTAACATAAAGGGATCGGCCCAATCATAGCTGGACAAATCAGGTGCGTCTTTGGCCTTTAACATGGGTTTATCTAACATTGGATGCTCCATCATATATGCGTTACGCGTATATGTACTTTATATATTTTCCGATTTATATAGCATATGTAACATAATTATATGAGTTTTAATCATGGTAAAGCTGACGCGTTCCGATTTACCCAGCATGGCATCACTGCGCGCGATCGAAGCCTTAGATCGCTTAAAAACAGCATCCGCAGTGGCCAAAGAGCTGTCCCAAACCCAAAGTGCGGTTTCACGGCAACTTCAACTGCTGGAACAACAATTGGGGCAGGACATCATCACAAGGCGCAACAATCGGCTGGAATTAACACCAAAGGCTAAAGAGTTCGCCGAAACAATTCGCACAGCGTTGGGCATGATACAGTCTGCGACTCAAGATTTACAGTTTGAGGATCAGGCAAACACCCTGACGCTTGGCATATTACCCGCATTTGGCATGCGATGGTTGATGCCGAAATTAGGGGATTTTTCAAAACAACATCCTGACATCACAATCAATATGTTGACGCGCCTCGTCCCATTTAATTTTGACGCGGAACCCATTGATGCGGCACTCCATTTTGGCGATGCGAATTGGGCCAACACGTCCGCGATGCGATTAAAGTCCGAATATGTGGTTCCCGTATGTCGCCCCGATTATTTTGTTGAACCACCCACCCTAAGATTGCTTGCCGCGTCCGATTTGATGCAAATTATGTCGCGTCCTACGTCTTGGTCAGATTGGTTTGAACAACAGGGGTTTGATCAGGATATCAAACGTCCAGCGACCTCTTACGATCAGTTTTCAACCATACATCAAGCGGTTTTGGCAGGATTGGGTGTGGCATTGATGCCGAATTACTTGGTGGAAGAGGATTTGGCGCGCGGCATTTTAATCTGCCCTTATGAAGGCGACGGTCAGGTGGCGCAATCCTATCATTTGGTTTGGCCCAAACGTGACCGCATCAAACCCGCTGTACGTAAATTTCGGGATTGGTTGGCTGGTCAGGTTGAGGGTGAAGACCCCTACCCGCGTTAACCCAAGGCGTATCCTGCACCGCGCACCGTGCGCAGCGGATCATCGCCGCCATATTTGCACAATGCCTTGCGTAAGCGTCCAACATGGACATCCACCGTGCGCGTATCCACGTAAATGTCGCGCCCCCACACGCGATCCAACAATTGATCGCGCGACCATACGCGGCCCGGTTTTTCCATAAATGTCGACAGCAAACGAAACTCGGTTGGCCCCAGTTTCAATTCAGATTGCGAACGAAACACCTTATGTGTTTCGGGATCCAACATGATGTCCCCGTATTCCAAACGATTCCCAACCGCCGCGGCACGGATGCGGCGCAAATGCGCCTTAACCCGCGCCATCAACTCGATCACGGAATAGGGTTTTGCGACGTAATCATCGGCACCTGTTTCCAGCCCATGCACACGGTCCACCTCGTCCGCACGTGCAGACAGCATGATGACAGGGATTTGGCATGTTTTTGAATTGCTTTTCAGACGGCGACACACCTCGATCCCAGACAGCTGAGGCATCATCCAATCCAAAACGATCAGATCAGGATCATTTTCATCAACCAGTATTAGGCCATCTTCGCCGTTGTCCGCGGTGATAACATCAAACCCCTCGGCCTCTAGGTTGTAGGCAAGCATTTCGCGTTGCGCGGACTCATCTTCTACCAAAAGGACCGTTGGACGGATCATGACCTTACTCCAAATCTAACGAGATATTGGCATCTGCTGATGTTTTATCCTTTTTCTCGCGTTCTTCGGTCGGGCGATCGCCTGTCACGATATAGATCACTTGCTCAGCGATTGATGTCACATGATCGCCCATACGTTCGATATTTTTCGCGATGAAATGCAGGTGCATACAGGGTGTTATATTGCGCGGATCTTCCATCATATAGGTGAGGAATTCTCGAAACTGTCCGCTATACATTTGATCGACGTCGCGGTCACGTTGAATGACCTCTTCCGCTATTTTAACGTCACGCTGAACATAGGCGTCAAGCGCGTCTTTCAGCATCAATTCAACTTCGCGCGCCAAACGACGCAGGCCCTGGCCCTTGTCAAATACATGCGGCATTTCCATCAAAACAGTTGTGCGTTTCGCCATGTTTTTGGAATAATCGCCAATCCGTTCAAGGTTCGAGGCCACCTTTATCACTGACAATACCAGCCGCAAATCAATTGCCGTGGGTGAGCGTAGCGCCAATAGTTTCGCAGCCTCATCATTGATCAGGATTTCCAACTGATCAATGGCCTTGTCACGGGCACGGACATCCGCGGCCAATTCAACGTCACGGGTGTCAAATGATTTCGCCGCGTCCAAAATCGACGCCTCAACCATGCCGCCCATTTTCATGATGTGCGCTTGGATCGCCTCAAGGTCACGGTCAAATGCAGAGAGAATGTGTTGTTGTTCGTTCATGATCTTATCCAATCCGCCCTGTGATATAACTTTCGGTGCGCGGATCCTCTGGCTTGGTGAAGATGGTTGTTGTGTCTCCATATTCCACGAGGTTCCCCAAATGGAAAAACGCGGTTTTCTGACTAACCCGCGCGGCCTGCTGCATCGAGTGGGTGACAATCACAACGCAATAGCGTTTGCATAAATCATAAATCAATTCTTCAACCTGCGCAGTTGCGATGGGGTCCAGCGCAGAACAGGGTTCATCCATCAACAAAACCTCTGGCTCTGTCGCAACGGCCCGCGCAATACATAGGCGTTGTTGCTGACCCCCAGAAAGGCCTGTTCCCGCGTCATTCAGACGATCCTTCACCTCATCCCAAATCGCGCCGCGGCGCAGGGCTTTTTCCACGATTTCATCGAGCTCGACCTTATTTTTGGCCAACCCGTGAATACGCGGACCATAGGCCACATTGTCATAAATGGATTTTGGGAATGGATTTGGTTTTTGAAACACCATACCAACACGCGCACGCAGCTGCACGGGATCAATGCGGGGATCATAAATATCCTCACCATCTAACAAAATGTCACCACTGACACGGCAGATATCAATGGTGTCGTTCATGCGATTAAGTGTGCGCAAAAACGTGGATTTACCGCACCCAGAGGGGCCAATAAACGCCGTGACGGTTTTGTCCAAAATTTCAACAGAAACATCCTTTATCGCATGCGTGTCACCATAGTGAACCTGCACGCCCGATGCGCTGATTTTTGTTTGTTGATCGGTTGATGTTTCTTGTGTCAGTCGCATATCATTCATTTCATCTAGCCGCTTGAATTTTTTTAAATTAAAACCGCGCAAACACACCCTTATTGCGCGTTTGGTACGGTTTTACGAAGGTTATGTAACAGAATTATGACGTCATGACACGTCGTTTCTTTGTGCTAGTATTGAGATATCATAGGGCAATACCACCCGAAAATTGGACCCCTGTCCCATGACGCTATCCACCATTAATCGACCACGGTGACGGCTAATGATATGTTTCACGATGGCAAGCCCCAACCCCGTGCCGCCCATTTGACGCGAACGGTGGCTATCGATGCGATAAAACCGTTCTGCCAATCGTGGCAGATGAACGGGATCAATGCCGGGCCCATCATCTGATACCGTTACTTCGATCCCTTCGCTGCGTAGGGCAGGCAGATAGGTGGGTTGCGACAACGTCACAGTCACATTTCCCTCTTTTGCCCCATATTTGATGGCGTTTTCGATTAAGTTGTTAAACACCTGATGCAATTGATCACTGTCACCTTTGACAGTGATGTCTGTGTTTGTCTGGTTCACAACATTCAACGTAACATCCCGCGCCGTTGCGGCGGGCAGCAATATATCGACCGTTTGTTCAATCAATCCATGCAGGTCGATGTTTTCGGTCGGACGCTGACGCTCGGTTGCTTCAACTTCCGAGAGGGAGAGCAGATCATTGACCAATCTATTCATACGCTGCGCCTCAGACTCCATAATACCCAAGAACCGTTCTTGGGCTTTTGGGTCATCTTTGGCAACTGTGCGCAGTGTTTCGATAAACCCCATCAATGCGGCCAGCGGGCTTTTGAGTTCGTGTGAAACATTGGCCACGAAATCCCGCCGCATCTGTTGGATTTGTTCCTGATCACTGCGGTCTTGGAATGTGACCAAACAATACTGACCTGCGATGTTGATGCAGGTGGCATCATAAAACGCATCACGCCGATTTTCCGAAATTGTGACACGTGCATTTTGACGCTCGCCCGATTTTATCGCGCCTTCGATCGCCTCGATCATGGTTGGTTGGCGAAACACCGTATAAAAATGCCGCCCCTCAATCCCATCCCCCAAAAACGCCTTGGCCTCGGGATTGGCACAGAGGATGCGTTCAAAATCCCGCATGGAAATGGCGACACAGGGGTATGGCAGCCCAGATACAATCGAAATTATCTGTTCGTTTTCCATAAGGTCCCTTTATCGTGTTGCGCCAGGTTGATCCAAAAAGATCACAGTTTTATGACATTGGGCGCAAGTGATCGCGGAAACGGCGTGCGTTTTCCTGATAGTGAAGCGCACTTTTTTCCAGTCCTGCGATTTGCGCCTCTCCCAACTCTTTGACAACGCGCCCGGGTGATCCAAGAACCATGGACCCATCTGGGATTTCCTTATTCTCTGTAATCAAGGCCCCTGCCCCAATCAGACAGTTTTTCCCAATCTTGGCCCCGTTCAAAATGGTGGCCCCCATCCCGATCAGGGAATTATTCCCAATCACACAGCTATGCAGCGTCACCATGTGACCGATGGTGCAGTTTTCACCGATCATCAGCGGGTATCCCATATCCGTGTGCAAAACACAGTTTTCCTGAATGTTGGATCCTGCCCCAAGGTGAATCAATTCATTGTCACCACGCAGTGTTGCACCAAACCAGATCGAGGCGTTTTCTGAAACCTCAACATGCCCGATGACATTTGCATCATGTGCGATCCATGCGCTTGGTGATACTTGTGGGGTTTTGTCCCCTAATGCGAAAATGCTCATGATCTTTCCTCAAACTCTTTGTTCAAACGGCGCACAACATTCACCAGATCAGGTTGTTGGCTAAGGCGCAGGCGTTCGGCGGCAACGATTGTTTTTAAACGGGCTTCGGTTTCATCCAAATCTTCGTTCACCAAAACATAGTCGTATTCGGGCCAATGGCTAATTTCATCACGTGATTTGGACATACGGCCATCAATCACCTCTTTGCTGTCTTGTGCGCGGGCATAAAGGCGGCGCTCCAATTCGGGGATAGACGGCGGAAGGATGAAAATCGACAACACGTGTTTCCCAAGAGTCGAGGCGCGCACCTGTTGTCCGCCCTGCCAATCAATGTCGAACAATACGTCGCGCCCTGCATTAATCGCCTCTTCTACGGGGCCTTTGGGGCTGCCATAGTAATTGCCGAAAACTTCTGCGTGTTCCAACATGTCACCCTTGGCCACCATATCCTGAAATTCTTCACGGGAATGGAAATAGTATTCGCGCCCATGTTCTTCTCCGGGACGCGGCGCGCGTGTGGTTGCAGACACCGAAAAGTTCAATGTCGGATCCCAAGCACGCAATCGCGCGGCCAAGGTCGATTTACCCGCACCAGAAGGCGACGACAGAATGATCAATAGCCCACGGCGGGCTGCATCGGGGTTATTCGACATTTTGAATTTGCTCTCTCATTTGATCTATCGTTGTCTTAAGCTCTAGGCCAAGGCGGGACAATTCGCTGTGCTGGGCCTTGGAACAAAGCGTATTGGCCTCGCGGTTAAATTCTTGGATCAGGAATTCAGCGCGCCGTCCAATGCTTGCATCCTCGGCAAATAGAGCGCGCGCGGCCTCGATATGGGCGTCCAGTCGATCCAGTTCTTCTGCCACATCCTGTTTGATGATGAACAGCGCAACTTCTTGGGCAACGCGCTCTGGCTCAACTTCGGAAAACTGCTCGCTTAGGGTTTTAAGATTATCTATGAACCCCTGCTCTAACTTGGCTTTACGCTCTGGCAGTAATGCACGCGCCGCCGAAACTAAATCTGCGATCGTATCAATTTGATCACCCAAAATACGACACAATGCCTCGCCCTCGCGTGCGCGATCCATGTCCCAATTTGCAATCATCTGCGACATCGCAGATTGCACCGCCTGTGACATATCAGGCGTGAGTTCGGCAACGCCCGTTTCATGTGCCATCACGCCCTTAATCGCCAAGATATCGCTGGCCTTTGAGGGGGCGAGTGACAAATGACGGGCCAAGGCCAAATCCTCGATCCGTTCGATGCCAGACAAGACCTGATCAATCATTTTTTCATTGATTGCGGGTGCCTCGGAAATATCGTCCTGTAGGCTATAGCGTATGTTCACCTGTAACGATCCACGTTTTGCAACCTTGGTAATGGTTTCGCGCAGTTTCGGTTCAAGTGCGGCAAACAAATCTGGGACGCGCAGTTTTAAATCAAGGCCTCGGTTGTTCACGCTGCGCACTTCTAATGTGGCGCTTCCTCCTTTGAATTCGCAGGTGTGGTTGGCAAAGCCGGTCATTGATTTCATGGCACTCTCCTTGGGCACCCATGTGCAATAAGATATTCTTGGACTTGGAACAAGGGCGGCTGCGTTAACCAATAATTAAGAATTTAGGATCACAACCACGATTAAATTCGTATTAACCATTTGATAACAATTTGTAAGAGTATGGTGTTGAACATGGGTCAAAACGTGATTGAGCTTTCGCAGTATCGGGATCGGGATCATTTCCCCGCATTTCGCACATTGGGAAATTACTGGAACAATTTGGCGGATGGTGCGGTTCCCTATCGTTCTGATCTTGATCCGCGTGGGCTGTCCAATGCGCTGCGCAGTATTGTGTTGATGGAACGTATTTCAACCGGAAATGCGCGTTTTCGGATTTCTGGGCGGTACCTATGCGATGTGCTGCAAGAGGACGGGCGCGGCCTGCCCTATTCCCTGTTGTTTGATGGTGACAGTAGATCGCTTGCGCTTGATATCTTGGGTCAAGTGTTCGACACGGAATGCCCGAAAACTCTGTGGCTCGGTTGCGCAGAAGGAACTTGGAGCGGAAAGATGACCTTATATCCCCTGCGCGATGCCTATGGCGTGACCAATATGGTGTTTGCGGGGATTGAGGGCAGCGCGCCCTTGGCGCACCCCATTAAATTTCATGCGCAACTGACACCCATTCCAGTGACCGTGCAAGAGCGCAAGGTGCCGTCAAATTTTGTCGATGCCGCCTATCGTGCTGCCATGGTTAAATCGCGTGCCTATCTGCGACTATTGGATCAAACCGTATCTGACAAATAATCGTTCAATAGGGTCACGACATCCGCGCGCTCTACATCCGATGTCACGAATGCCTGTCCAATGCCACGGGCAAGGATGAAACGCAGTTGGCCATCCACCACCTTTTTGTCCTGCGCCATTAAATCAACCAATGCCTCGGCACTGGGCAGCGCTCCATCGATATCCGACAGCTGCGATTTCATGCCCATCGCGCTCAGGTGTTGGGCAACACGACTTGGGGCCTCTTGTGCACATAATCCCATGCGCGCAGAGAGATCAAAGGCCAGTGCGCAGCCAATGGCCACCCCTTCGCCATGCAATAGGCGATCAGAATATCCCGTTGCCGCCTCAAGCGCGTGACAAAAGGTATGCCCAAGGTTCAAAAGCGCACGATCCCCCTGTTCTGTTTCATCGCGTTCAACGATGTCTGCCTTCATCTGACAGGAAATGCGGACCGCTTCGGCGCGGGCCTCTTTATCGCCTTTGGCAAGTGCGGGGCCATGTTCCTCAAGCCATTCAAAAAACGCCTCATTGCCCAACAAGCCGTATTTAACAACCTCACCATAGCCTGCCAAAAAATCACGCGGTGTAAGAGTGTCCAACACATCAATATCCGCCAAAACCATGCTGGGTTGATGAAACGCCCCGATCAGGTTTTTGCCATGGGGCGCATTGATCCCTGTTTTGCCACCAACCGAGCTGTCAACCTGCGCCAAAAGCGATGTGGGCATCTGCACAAATCGAATGCCGCGGCGCAGCACAGCGGCCGCAAACCCCACCAAATCCCCGATCACACCACCGCCAAGTGCAATAACAATATCACGGCGTTCAATCTTTTCGCTTAGCAACCATTCAACGGTCCGTTCGAAATGCGGCCAAGATTTCGTGCTTTCCCCCGCAGGTAGGGTCAAAGACGCCGTTGAAATTCCGGCGCCCTCTAGCCCCTCAACAAGCGTGTTAAGGTGAAGGGTTGCCACGTTTTCATCCGTCACAATTGCCACACGTTGTCGTTTTAACAGAGGCGCAATAAAGCCCGTCGCGTTCGCAATAAGACCCGATCCAATATGGATTTGATACGCGCGTTCCCCAAGGTTTACATCAACTGTTTTCATTGTTTGTCTAACCTTCAAATATTCCGTCGTGCTGTTCTAACACATCAATCACGCGATCCACCATTTCTGGAATTTCGGTTTCACCATCAGAGGACACCTGCACATCCGCCAAAGCATAAATAGGCGTGCGGGCAGTATAAATATCAACCAGCGTTTGATAGGGGTTTTCCGTCTGCAACAGCGGTCGGGTGGTTTTGTGTTTCACCCTGTTCCAAAGCACATCAGGTTCCGCATTCAGCCAAAGGGACACCCCCAATTCGCTCATGTTTTTGCGATTACCCTCTGCCAAAAACGCACCACCGCCCGTGGATAGGATACCAGGTTTTCCAACCAACAGACGTTCAATCACTTGTGACTCTTTCTCGCGGAAAAATGGCTCGCCATAGCGGGCAAAAATTTCAGCAATCGACAGATTTGAAGCGGCCTCGATTTCTTGGTCAGAATCCAGAAACGCCACATTCAAACGCTCGGCCAATGCCTTGCCCACGGCGGATTTTCCCGCCCCCATCATCCCCACAAGGGCCACTGTCTTTGTCAACGTCCGTGTCATGTGCGTCTTATTGGCGATCTGAAGCCAAATTACAATAACAGGAATAACTTTGCTTGGTTCTTCAGGGCATTCGTGATTATACTGTGGCAAAAGCCAACAAAATTGGATGTAAGCATGGGCAGATTGATCAAATGGGTTTTGATTTTATGCGTCTTTGGATTTGTGGCGCTGTCCGTCTATGCCTATGTTGGTCCATTTTTCGGCGTAAAGTTTGACCCCGTTCGCAGCCCCGTTAGTCAGTCGATTCAGTTGAATGAGATTTAGTGCGCATTCCCTTGCCGTAATCTTATGCCTATCCGCTCAGATCGGTGTGGCCCAAAATGCCCCCCTGTCGGCCATTGATTGGTTGGACGAAAAAAATGCCCCTGCGGAAGCATCAGAACCCACAGACCCAGATCCCATCGTTGAACCAGAAATCCAAGTTGTTCCGCTTGAGGATATTTCACGCAATTCTGTCGGACTTTTGCCCGCGCGCGTGACGGGACTGCCATCCCATCTGTGGCGGGAAAGTCAATCAAACGCCTTGGAAACCCTGCTAAACGAATTTCCAGCCGAACATAATCCTGTCATCCATTCCTTTTTGTATAATCTGCTTTTGACCGAGGCAGATGCCCCAGTTGAGGATCAGCGCACGCATGCATTCCTGAAGGCGCGTATTCGCAAATTGATCGACTTGGGCGCCGTTGATGCGGCGCACGCAATGCTGGAACGTGCAGCCCCCTTGCCGCCGTCCTTGGTGCCTTTGCTGTTTGAATTGTCGCTTTATGATGCTTCTATTGAACCGTCCTGTGATCCTGTTTTGGCACTGGGTCCAAATTATCCCGATGCGGCGGCGCGCATCTATTGTTTGGCGCGGCGTGGGGATTGGTTGACCGCAACGCTTGTTTTGGACGCAACCGAGGCGCTGGGTGAATTCACGGGGCGCACGGCAGCATTGCTTCATATCTATCTGGAAACCGAGACTGAGGACGAGATTGATGCCAATTTGCCCCCAAATTTGCGCGTCTCTGCCCTTGATTACCGATTATACGACGCAATTGGATTGCCCCTGACACCCGACCTGTTGCCACGTGCCTTTGCGGTGTCTGATCTGTCGGGAGACAATGGTTGGCGTGCCCAATTAATTGCAGCGGAAAGATTGGCGCAAACGGGCGCGATTGGGGATAACCGATTTTTGGGGATCTACAGCGCGAATACCCCTTCTGCGTCGGGTGGGATTTGGGACCGTGTCGCCGCGTTTCAGGCCTTTGAAACCGCACTGCAAACCGATGTGGATGTGACGGCCGCACTTGATCAAGCATGGTCCAAATTTTACGCAACCGATTTGGCGCGCACATTTGCAAATATCTTTGCCGAGGATGTTGCGAACGCTGCTCTGACGACACCCGCCGCGATGGATGTAATCCTGATGTCAAATCGATATGATGCGGCCCCTGAAACGAATGATTTTCGCACCTTTGTGGCACATGGCATCATGCCCGTGACACCGCCGCTCCCCCCAATGGAACGCGCAATTTATGATGCATTTTTGGAACCACGCATTCCGTTCGTTGTGGAACAAATGATTGCCCAAGGCCGCTTGGGCGAAGCAATCCTTGCCACATTGATCCAATTGGATAAGGGCAGCGCGGGGGATGTACGCGATCTGCACGAAAGCCTGTCCACCCTGCGCCTGATCGGGTTAGAGGATTTGGCACGTCGCGCGGCCATCTATGCCATATCAAAGGCTCCCTAATTCATGAATGATCTTAGGCGCATAGAGGCCTTTCTTGAGGCGAAATCTGCGGAAACAGGTGCGTCGCAAAATACTCTGTCCGCCTATGCCCGTGATCTGGCGGATTTTCACGAATTCCTAATCGACAAAAAACAGGATTTGATGCAGGTCGATATGGCAGGCGTCGAAGCCTATCTGGTGGATTTGGTCAATCGTGATCTGTCACAGTCAACACGTGCGCGCCGATTATCGGCGATCAAGCAATTCTTTCACTTTTGCCTTGAAGAAAACTGGCGCGCGGACCATCCAGCGTTGCAAATCACTGGTCCCGGGCGGGGAAAATCACTGCCCAAAACCATGACAGTGATTGATGTTGATCGTTTGATGGATTGCGCCATCACCACCGCAAAGGGTGCGGTTGAACGCGCCAGAAACGCCTGTTTGATGCAGGTTCTTTATGCAACTGGTATGCGTGTGAGTGAGTTGATGTCCCTGCCCATCGCCGCCTGCCGCGGTGAGCCAGAGTTTTTATTGATCAAGGGAAAGGGCGGCAAAGAACGCATTGTCCCCCTATCTCCACCCGCCTCTGCGGCCTTGACCCTATGGCTGTATCATCGCGATCAGGAGGAAGAACGTAAGGTGAATGAGGGGCATGATGCCTCCCCCTTTCTCTTTCCATCACGCGGGAAACTGGGTCATTTAACGCGCCATTGGTTTTACCAAAATATCAAAAACTGGGCTGTTCATGCGGGTATTGATGCAAGTGTTGTGACCCCGCACACCATCCGCCATGCCTTTGCCACGCATCTCTTGGCGAATGGCGCGGATTTGCGGGTGATCCAAACACTGTTGGGACATGCGGATGTATCCACCACGGAAATCTATACGCATGTGTTGGATGATCATTTGCGTGATTTGGTGATGGATCATCATCCATTATCGACGAAACGGCGCAAATCCATCGGCAACACCTCTTCCGAGGGCCAATAACCTGTTTCCAATGCTGTGTGGTATCCTTGATCCAAGCCTGCGGTGATCATGGCATTCTGTGCCGTTTGGTAATCATAAGACAGATGATGGATCGTAAATGACCCTGCGTCCAAGATGCCATAGGATGTTGTCGATAATCCATTATGCGTGGGCATTCCAATTACCCCGCTATTGAATCAAGTCACACCTGCGATGCATTTATGAAACGGTATTCCCGAATGGCCCGCGATCACGCCGTCATACGCGCCAAAGTCACGCTCTATCTCATTGATTACGTGAATAAAGTCTGGATCAGGCGTTGTGGGAAATAAAAACTGGGACACATGACTGTATCCGCCATGCAGAACGATATAACGCTTTCCATAATGCGTAAAAATCAAATGATCGGGCAGCGCACCCATAAATTGCCGTTGATTTGCACTGACCTGTTGATTTGCAAAAGCATACCAGCCTCGTGACAACAGATCACAGGTGCTGCCTGCCTCAAACCCGCACCCGCAGGTGTCGCTGCCTGCCGCCAATTCGATTTCACAATTGCCCTTAATCATCGGACAGCCAAAATCGCGCAGCAGGTTCTGGGTTTCGGATGGATTGCCGCAATAGGCGATGCGGTCCCCTGTGAAAATACATTGTTCTGCTAGGATGCGATTTGCATTTGCTGCGTCGATCAAGGCCTGCGTTGCCTCCAAATTGAAATAGGCCCCGCCAAAGATCAAAATTGGCCCCTGAATATCCCCCAAATCCACCTGTCGCATCGTCCCCCCCCTTGATCGGACGGGGTTTAATCCCCATAAGCTATGTTCAACGCTAACCCGAGAGAGCCTTAGATGGAACAAGAATTGATAAACCTAGACAGTGCATTTTGGATCACGACAGGTGCGATCCTATTGCTCTTGATTTTGTCTGGCTTTTTTTCGGGCTCTGAAACGGCACTGACCGCCGCATCGCGCGGAAAAATGCGCACGCAGGCCGACAAGGGGTCTCGTGGCGCGCAGCGTGCCTTGGATATTACCGAAGATAACGAACGCCTGATTGGGTCAGTATTGTTGGGCAACAACTTGGTCAACATTCTTGCCACATCCCTGACCACGGCGCTGTTTACGCGGATGTTTGGGGAAAGCGGCGTGGCGCTTGCCACATTGATCATGACCGTATTAGTTTTGATCTTTGCGGAAGTTTTGCCAAAAACATACGCCATCACCAATGCGGAAACGGCAGCGGCCCGCGTATCGTTACCAATCAGCATTGTGATCCGCATTTTCGCCCCCATCGTGTCCACCGTACGTTGGTTTGTGCGGGGCGTTTTGCGTGTCTTTGGCGTGCGCACAGATCCCGATACCCACATCCTTGCTGTGAGAGAAGAAATCGCAGGCGCCCTAAGTTTGGGCCATTCCGAAGGTGTTGTCGAGAAAGAGGATCGGGACCGCATTTTGGGCGCATTGGATTTATCCGACCGCACGGTCGAAGAAATCATGTTGCACCGTTCGGGCATCGAAATGATCAACTCGGATGATGATCCGCAGGCGATTTTGACCCAATGTTTGGAAAGCGCGCATACGCGCCTCCCAGTTTACAAAGATGATCCTGAAAACATCATCGGCGTCATTCATGCCAAGGATTTGGCACGTCAAATGTATCGTTTGGTCAGCAGCCCAAATGCCAAGCTTTCGGATCTGGCTAAGTTTGACATTAACGAAGTGGCGATGGAGCCGTATTTTATCCCCGACACCACATCGCTGGATGATCAGATGCACCAATTCCTGCGTCGTCGCACGCATTTTGCGCTGGTGGTGGATGAATACGGATCGCTAGAAGGATTGATCACACTGGAAGACATCCTTGAGGAAATCGTTGGCGAGATTGCCGATGAATTCGACACACCCGAGGATCAGGCGATTAAACCAGATACACTGGGCTGCTACACGCTGGACGGGGCCATGACGATCCGCGATCTAAACCGCGCGCTGGATTGGTCGCTTCCTGATGATGAGGCGAATACACTTGCAGGCTTGGTCATTCATGAGGCTCAGATGATCCCAACAGTGGGTCAAATTTTCTATTTCCTTGGCTATCGGTTCGAGGTTGTCGAACGTCAGGCCAACCGCCTGACCCAATTGCGCGTCACGCCCATGTAAAAACCGTCCACACTTGTTGGACGGTTTTCAAAATTATCCGCGCAGGCGTTCGCCCTTGGGGTCAAAGGGCGGTTCGACCAGAATGGTACCGCCATGGGGTTTGCCAAGGATCATAACCTGAACCCGATCACCCGCAGATGCGTTTTTCACGTATCCAAGCGCCAGTGACATACCAACGGAATACCCATAGGCCCCCGATGTCACGCGGCCAATTCCAACCCCATCTTTGAAAATCGGCTCGCCCCCTGTGGCATCCGCGTTGGACGCGGTCACCGCGTCTTCATCAATATGGATCAAAACCAAATTTTCGCGTGGTTCATTTTGCATCACCTCTGCGGCGGCGGATTTGTTAAGGAAATCTTTATCCATTTTGCACAGGCGCTCTAGGCCCACTTCTTGTGGCCAGTATTCTGGGCTATATTCGCGTGACCAACTGCCATACCCTTTTTCAACACGCAGGGACATCAGCGCACGTGATCCAACAGGCCCACCGCCAAGTTCAGCTGCCGCATCAATCAATGCCGTGTAAACCGCCAATTGATCGTCCACGTCACAATAGATTTCCCAACCCAAATCGCCTGTGAAACTGACCCGCAGTGCCGCGCAGTCTACGCCTGCAATTGTCAAATGACCCGAGCGCATAAAGGGCCACGCCGCATTAGAGAGATCCGCGTTGCTAAGCCGTTGTAACAATTCGCGCGATTTTGGCCCCGCCACGTTAAAGGCGCAGGTATCATTTGTTTTGCTTTCAAATGTGGTGCCCTCGGGCAGATCCACCATTTGATAGAAACGCTGCTGATAGCGTTCGGCCATACCCGAACTGACCACCCAATAGTCATCTTCGCCCAGTTTGGTCACGGTTGCATCACCCGCGATACCACCGCGTTTCCCAATCAAGGGCGTCAGGCAAGAACGGCCCACTACGCTGGGCATTTTATTGGCAAAAACGGCGTTTAACCAATCCTCTGCCCCGGCCCCTTTGACACTATATTTGCCAAAGTTTGAAATATCGATCACGCCAACGCTGTCACGCAACATCTGGGCCTCGCGCCCGACGCTGTGCCACCATCCTTGGCGCGTGAAACCCGCGGTTTCAGGGGTATCCACATCAAAATAAAGCGCGTGTTCCCAACCGTAGTTCAGGCCAAAGGTTGCGCCCAACTCTTTTTGTTTTTCAAAAATTGGACGGGTGCGCACGGGACGGCCCGCAAGGCGTTCTTCGTTCGGGAAATGGATTTTGAAACGGTGTGCGTATTGATCGCCCACCCGTGCCTTGGTGAATGCTGCATCTGCCCAATCGCCAAAACGCGCCATATCCCATGCGAACATATCGTATTTGGTTTCGCCCTGAATGATCCATTCGGCGGCCAATAACCCCATACCGCCCGATTGGCTAAAGCCTGGGATAATCCCATTACAGCAGAAATAATTTTTCAATTCGGGCACAGGGCCGAACAACACGTTGCTGTCGGGGGACCAAATCATCGGACCATTGATTACACGTTTGATGCCCGCTTCCCCAACCGCAGGGACACGTTCAATGGCGCGCATCATGTTTTCTTCGATCCGTTCCAGATCATCGTCAAACAATTCGTGCCCGAAATCAGGAGGCGTGCCATTTTCGGCCCAGAATTTCAACGCGCGTTCATAGGCGCCTACGAGTAACCCCTTGCCCTCTTGGCGCAGGTAATATTCCCCATCACGATCCGCAACCGAGGGCAAACGACGATCCATGCCGTCAATTTCCGCAATGGTTTCTGTGACGAAATATTGGTGTTCTGTTGGTTGCAGGGGCAGTTTCAAACCTGCCAATGCCGCAACCTCGCGTCCCCAAAGGCCCGCGGCATTGATCACCCATTCGGTGTGAATGTCCCCCTTGGGCGTGCGCACAATCCATGATCCATTGGGTTGCTGTTCGGTGGCGGTCACGGGTGTAAAGCGGTAGATTTCCGCACCCCGCTGCCGCGCCCCTGTGGCATAGGCATTGGTCACACCCGATGGGTCCACATTGCCCCCGTCAGGTTCAAACATGATACAGCGGATGCCATCGAAATTCACCAATGGATGCAGCTGCTCTGCCTCTGCGCGCGATACTTCATGGAAATTCATGCCGTATAGCTTGGCCTTGGCTTCCTGAAGGCGCAATTGATGTTCGCGCGCCTCTGTCTGCGCCAGATAGAGCGAGCCCGGTTGGAACACGCCGCATCCCTGTCCCGTTTCTTGTTCCAATTCCTTATAGAGGTTCATGGTATAGTGCTGGATACGGCTGATATTGGTGCTGTCGTGCAGGCCGTGGATATTGGCCGCCGCATGCCATGTGGACCCAGATGTCAGCTCATCCCGCTCTAACATCACCACATCGGACCACCCCAGTTTGGTCAGGTGATAGAGGATTGAGCAACCAATAACGCCGCCCCCAATGACAACGGCCTGTGCATGCGATTTCATATCAATGTCCATCCAAGTTGTTTGCCCTTACCCTGATGCGGAAATTCAGGTACGGATTGTTTATTCCCGACATTTTCCGTCGCGCCTTTCCATTTCGGTGAAGTGATTATTTCGTTATCTAACACCACAAAGGGTTCGCAATCCAGTTGTGGGCCGCAGCAAAATCGGAAATGATTGTTTCCGGGAATTGGAGGCCAACCAAATGAAAATCAGTACACGTGTTGTCGTAATCGGTGGTGGCGTTGTTGGATGTAGTGTTTTGTATCACCTTACGAAATTGGGTTGGTCCGATGTTATGCTGCTGGAACGTTCGGAATTGACATCGGGGTCCACATGGCATGCGGCGGGTGGATTTCACACGTTGAACGGCGACACAAATATGGCCGCATTGCAAGGATATACCATCCGCCTTTATCGCGAGTTAGAGGAAATCACAGGCATGTCCTGCGGTTTACATCACGTGGGCGGCATCACATTGGCGGATAACCAGGAACGCTTTGACATGTTGTTGGCGGAACGGGCCAAGCATCGCTACATGGGGCTTGATACGCAAATCATTGGCCCAGATGAAATTCGCAATATTGCCCCCATTACGAACACCGATGGGATTATCGGCGCGCTTTATGATCCGCTGGATGGTCACCTTGATCCAAGTGGTACAACACACGCCTATGCCAAGGCCGCGCGGATGGGTGGCGCCACAATCGAAACCCATTGCAAGGTCATTGAAACCAATCAACGCGCTGATGGCACATGGAATGTTGTGACGGATAAAGACACTATTCACACCGAACATGTTGTGAACGCTGGCGGCCTATGGGCCCGCGAAGTGGGGGCCATGGCGGGTGTGTACCTACCCCTGCACCCGATGGAACACCAATACATCGTGACCGACGAAATCCCCATGATTTACGAACGAGACAGCGAACATCCCCATGTCATGGACCCATCAGGCGAAAGCTATCTGCGCCAAGAAGGGCGCGGTTTGTGCATCGGGTTTTATGAACAGCCCTGCAAACCTTGGGCGGTTGACGGAACCCCATGGGATTTTGGGCATGAACTTTTGGCGGATGATTTTGATAAAATCAACGACAGTATTGAATTTGCCTATAAACGCTTCCCCGTATTGGAAACCGCGGGTGTGAAGTCCGTGATCCACGGACCGTTTACATTTGCACCTGACGGCAACCCCTTGGTCGGTCCGATCCCCGGTTTGCGTAACTATTGGTCAGCCTGCGGCGTCATGGCAGGCTTTAGTCAGGGGGGCGGCGTTGGCCTGATGTTGGCCCAATGGATGATCGAGGGCGAAACAGAACGCGATACCATGGCGATGGATGTGGCCCGCTTTGGCGATTGGATTGGACCAGGATATACATTGCCCAAGGTAATCGAAAATTACCAAAAACGCTTTTCTGTATCTTATCCAAACGAGGAACTGCCCGCCGCACGCCCGATGCGCACAACACCCATGTACGACATATTCGACACTATGGGCGCAGTATGGGGCGCACAATTCGGATTAGAGGTGCCAAATTATTTCGCACAGGCGGATGAACCCCGTTATGAAACGCCATCGTTCCGACGGTCAAATGCGTGGGAGGCGACCAAGCGGGAGGTTATGGCCGTGCGCGACAATGTCGGAATTAATGAGGTGCACAATTTCGGCAAATACCACATCACAGGACGCGATGCACGCGCATGGTTGGATCGCATCATGGCAGGCCGTATACCCAAACCCGGCCGTCTAAGCCTGACCCCGATGTTATCGCATAAGGGCCGTTTGATTGGTGATTTCACTGTTTCTTGCCTGTCCGAAACCGACTTCCGCCTAACGGCGAGTTATGGCAGTCAGGCCTATCACATGCGGTGGTTCCTGCAGAACCAAATAGGTGATGTCCAGATCAAAAACATATCCGACACTGTAAACGGGTTCCAATTGGCAGGCCCCAATGCCGCAAAAGTGCTACAGGTCGTCACGCGCAGCGATGTGTCGGCCATGAAATTCATGGATGCGCATGAAATGGCCATCGGTATGGTGAATTGCGTGGTCCAACGCGTGAGCTACACAGGTGATTTGGGGTTTGAAATTTACTGTCATACAATGGATCAGCGCAGCTTGTGGCAGGCCCTGTGGTCTGCGGGTCAGGCCTTTGATCTTAAACCCTTTGGCATGCGGGCGATGATGTCCTTGCGATTGGACAAATTCTTTGGCTCTTGGTTGCGTGAATTTTCACCCGATTACACCGCGGGTGAAACGGGGATAGATCGCTTTATCTCTTGGAAAAAAGACGCTGATTTCATTGGAAAATCCGCCGCAATAGCCGAACGCGAGGCAGGCAGTGTACGCGCCCTTGTTGCGTTTGAAGTCGAGGCAGAGGATGCCGATGTTGTCGCCTATGAACCCGTCTGGATTGATGGCTTAGTCAAGGGATTCTGCACATCAGGCGGCTATTCCCATTACGCTGATAAATCCATTGCGCTTGCGCTGGTCCCACGTGAACACGCGGTCGACGGACAAGAGGCAGAGATTGAAATTCTGGGACAGATGCGCAGGGCGCGCGTGATCACAACACCACTCTTTGATGCAGATGGTGCGCGGATGCGTGGGTAGTCCCAGTGTCACTGGCGATTGTCATATTGGCTGCTGGCGCCTCCTCTCGGATGCGGGGGCGTGATAAACTCTTTGAAGTGGTGGAGGACACGCCTATCCTGACGCGGTTGGTACATTTTGCCCAAGGGTGTGGCGCGGTCTATGTAACATTGCCAGAGCCAAACCACCCGCGGCATGACCTGCTGACAGATACGCGGGCCGTACCAATTTACGTACCCGATGCGGCCGATGGGATGAGCGCATCCATCAAACGCGCCTGCGCAGCAGTATCAGAAACATCCGCCAAGGGAATGATGATCCTGACAGGTGATTTACCCGACTTGACAGAGACGCATTTTGCACAGATCTGCGCAAAGTGGGCCGAGGACGAAACGCGCTATGTTCAGGCCAAGGATCGGGATGGAAAACCAGGGCATCCGGTGATCATCCCGAAATCGAGCTGGGATGATATTGAAACCCTGCAGGGGGATATCGGTTTGCGCAATATTTTGCGTAAAAGACGCATTGAATACGTTTCATTTAAGGATTACGGTCCAACGCTCGATCTGGATACGCCAGAGGCGTGGGATACATGGCGCGCTGCGCGTTAACGCACAATGCATAGTGATCCGCGCTGTCCACGATCCGCGGTTGGAATATGGGCCGTGCGACATAGGGAGCGGACTTTGTCGAATTCAAATCCAACCATTCGCGCCTTATGTGTCTGCGAAGTTACATCTCTTGAAAGTTACGTGGTTAGTCTATTAACAAACATATGCGCAGAATTTGGTGCCCAAGGTGAGATTCGAACTCACACGCCCGTGAAGGCGGGGGATTTTGAATCCCCTGCGTCTACCATTCCGCCACTTGGGCACTGGGTGGGTGATTAAACAAATGTTTCGCCAAGGTCCAGAGGGAAAACGCGCTTGACGGCAAAAGTTTTGCATGTTTTTTCAGCACCATAGATTTAAGAGGTTATGATGCTACGATCCCTATATGATTGGACCATGCGGATGTCCGAACATCCCCGTGCAATTTGGATCTTGGCCATGGTTGCCTTTATCGAATCTTCGTTCTTTCCGATCCCAGTAGATGTCATGTTGATCCCCATGGTTTTGGCAGCACGTCATCGCGCATGGCTTTATGCATTCGTGGCGATGACCTTTTCGGTTTTGGGGGGCTTGTTTGGCTATGCAATCGGCATGTTCGCCTACGAACAAATCGCAGAACCCGCATTGCTTGCTTTGGGTAAGGCGGATGCCATGGCCGAATATGCAACACGATTTAATGACATGGGGTTTTGGACCGTTCTAATGGCGGGTATCACTCCCTTTCCGTTCAAGGTGATCACAATCATGTCAGGTGCAGCTGCGATGCCCCTGTGGTTATTTGTATCGACGGCAATCATTGCGCGTTCTGTTCGCTTCTTTTTGGTGTGTGGGTTGCTTTACTTTTTCGGCCCGCCCATCAAATCATTCATTGAACGCTATCTGGGTTGGGTCTTTGCCGCGGGCTTGGCCGTGCTATTTCTGGGATTTTTGGGGGTAAAATATCTATGACGGGACACAGATTGGGATTGATTGCCGCCCTTGGGTCACTGGGCATGATGATCGCGGCGCTTGGTTTTCAGTACATCGGCGAATTGCCCCCGTGTAAGATGTGCTATTGGCAACGTTATCCCCATATCGCCGCGATTGGGATTGGTGTTCTGTTTCTACTCCTTGCCTATCGCGGTTTGTTAGTGTTGGGCGCCTTATCCGCGCTGACCACAGGCGTCATTGGCGTTTATCATGTGGGGGTCGAGCAAAAATGGTGGCAAGGGCCAGACACATGTACTGCCTCATCCACAGCTGGGCTGAACGTTGATCAATTGCTTGTTCAGATCATGACAGCGCCGCTGGTGCGCTGTGATGAAATTGCCTGGTCGCTGATGGGAATATCCATGGCGGGTTGGAACGCCATCGTGTCATTTGCATTGGCATTCCTTTGGGTGACGGCGTTCGAACGCTCCAAAGTCTAGATATAATCGGCGCGCTGCAAACTGTATTTGGCCATCTTTTCGTTTAACGTGCGGCGCGGTAGGCGCAGTTCATCCATAACTTTGGCAATGGATCCTTTGTGACGGCGCATGGTGTTGTCGATTAACATGCGCTCAAACGCCTCGACATATTCCTTAAGCGGTTTGCCCTCGGTTGTGACCACGGTTGTCATTTCATCTTCACCCGTCATCAACAGGGATGAAATTGAACCCTCGCCCCGTCTGGACTGCAGCACGGCCTGTTCCGCCACATTCATCAACTGACGTACATTTCCAGGCCAAGGCGCCTGTAACAATTGCGCGGCATCTTGGGCTGAAATGGCAGGCGCGTCACAACCATAGTCATCAGTAAATTGTTCACATTGCCGATTGAACATCTCCAATATATCGTCCCCCCGCTTGCGCAGCGGCGGAACGGTAATTTGCAATGCGTTCAAACGATAAAGCAGATCGGGGCGCAATTTATCCGCAACCGTTTTCCCAACCTCTTGTCCATTGCTGACCGCAATGATGCGCGTTTCGGCAGGCGTGCCTTGGGTGTCGATTTCGGCCAATAGTTTGCCTTGGACCTGTTCGCCAAGCACCTCAATATCCTCAAGGACCAGCGTTCCGCCCCGCGCCTCTTCTATCGCGGGTAAAAAGCTATCGTCCGCGTAAACCGGACCAAACAGACGCCGCATCAAGGCGTCCTCTTGATATGCGGAACAGTTGAGGATCACGAATTTTTTGCCAGCCCGATTGCCAACCGCATGCAGCGCATGTGCCACCAGTGTTTTCCCCGTACCCGTTTCCCCATCGATCAGGATGTGGCCATCGGCCTGTGCGATATCCAAAATATCTTCGCGTAACCGCTGCATCGGGTTGGATTTGCCCATCAGCTTTTTCATCAATTGCGTAGCATCGGACAATTCGCGGCGCAACGCACGATTGTCCAAGGTTAGGCGGCGTTGTTGCGTGGCTTTTTTCGCCAGTTGGCTCATTGTGTCGGGATTAAATGGCTTTTCGAGGAAATTATAGGCCCCAACCCGCATCGCCTCGACCGCCATCGGGACATCCCCGTGACCTGTGATCATGATAACGGGTAACGCACTGTCACGCGCCATCAATTGACGCAAAAATTGCATGCCATCCATACCGGGCATTTTAATATCGGTAATGACGATCCCCGGATAATCAGGGCCGATTGCGGCCAAGGCATCCTCTGCCTTGGCAAAACTTTCTGTGTCATATCCCGACAGAGCAAGCCATTGAGTGATGGACAAACGCATGTCCTTTTCATCATCCACAATCGCAATTTTCATAGCCTTACCCATAGTTTACTCCGCAGCCTCATATGGTTCTTTTCCAGTGTTATATTCGTCAATTGGGGGCAGGATGACTTCGAATACGGCACCCCCTTCGTCAGAATTGCGCGCCATCAATCGCCCGCCCATGTCGTTGATAATCCCAGACGAAATAGCAAGGCCTAGCCCCGTCCCCTCGCCCGCCTGTTTGGTGGTGTAAAAGGGTTCAAACAAATCATCCAAATCGGCAATCCCAAACCCATTATCGCGCACCGTCAGGGAAATCATTTGCCCCGTGCTTAGAATGATCTCAATCTCGGGGTCTTTGACAGTTTTGATGGCGTCAATCGCGTTTCGGATCAGGTTGATCAAAACCTGTTCAATCCGCATCCGATCCCCCATGACCAATGCATCCTGATCACTGATCACTTTACTCAGACGTACTTTATATTGCTTAAGCTGTGGGTCCATCATCGCAAGGGACGAGGAAACCGCATCCACCATATTCACGGGCTGAAAGCTTTCGCCGCCTTTGCGGGCATAGGATTTCAACTGACGTGTAATCGCGCCCATACGTTCCAATAGATCATCGATGCGGGAAAACGCGGCCAATGCCTCATCCGGACGATTGCGGCGCAACAGCAATCCAGCGCCCGCCAAATATGTTTTCATCGCCGCTAATGGCTGGTTTAATTCATGCGACACTGCCGCCGACATTTCACCCAAGGCCGCCAATTTCGAACTTTGCGCCAGGCTCTGTTCCGCAACTTGTAGGTTTTCTTCAACCTTTTTACGTTCTGCAATTTCACGTTGCAGGCGTTGGTTTAGGGCGCGTAGATCTTCGCTTTCGCGCTGGAACAATACCAAGCGCAAGGTGTTGCGGCGGTTTAGGAAATAAAACCCAGCCGCAAAAATCAACGCAAACAACATGACTTCAAAGGCCAAAATCGCATTGATGCGTTCACGCACCGTTGAATAGGCCGTAAAATTCGTGATTTGCCACCCTTGGAAACCTAAACGCCCCTGTTGGCGCATCACCGCGCGACCTTGAAAATAACTGTCAAATTGTGAATCGCCCCCAGCCCAATCCGCCGTAAAGCGCAATGCACGATCAATCGCGCTTTCGGCGGGTTCGCGCGTCAAAGCCTCTTCCTCGGTCAATCCGCGCCAACGTGGTTCGGTGGACAGAACAATGATCCCACTGCTGTCAGAAACAAACACCGCATCGGCAATCCCCGCCCATGCGCGTTCAAATTGTAACAAATCCACCTCGACCAAAATCACACCCAATGGGGTATTTTGCGCCTCCAATCGTTTGGCATAGTAAAACCCGAAACCACCGCTTTCTTTTTCCACAACGCTGAACACCGTTTCGTTCGAGCGCATGGCGTCAACGAAATAGGCCTTTTCCCGATGGGCGGCTGCGATATTGTGCCGTTCGGTTGAAGCCACGGTGCGCCCATCCACATCCAGCAGGCTAAGTGAGGCCGCGTTGATTTCATCCAAAAAACTAATCAAACGCTGTGAGGTTTGCGAGAAATCTTTTAATTCCAATGCTATAATCAGCGATTGGTCACGCGCCAACAATTGGGGGACAATAGAATTTCGTTGCAATTCGCTTTTCAGGTTTCCGCCATACAGCGCCAACCGCAGCTCAGCACGGTTTGCCGTACTTTGCGAAAAGCGTTCCATCAAAATACTATTGGTCAGATAAAGCGTAACCGCCGCGATCACAAAAAGAATAGCAATAACCAAACGCAGACGCAGGGAACTGCGCACGTTTGGGACATTATCATCATCAGAATCACTATTTGTCAGCGTCATACCGTGAAACTATACCCAACAAACAATGGGCGTTACACCTTGGCGATTTGATCCATTAATCCGGCAAAAAATGGCTGACCGTCTGTGCCGCCCTGTGCTGAATCGGCCAAACGCTCTGGGTGGGGCATCATGCCCAATACGCGGCGATTTTCTGACAGGACACCTGCGATACTGCGCACAGATCCGTTGGGATTGTCAGAATAGGTAAAGGCCACGCGATCCTGATCAAACAGGGCCTGCGCATCCGCATCATCAAGGTTGTAGTTTCCGTCATGGTGCGCGATTGGAATTGTGATTGACTGATCCGCCTTATACGCCGAAGTATAGGCCGACTGTGTCGTTTCCACATTCAATTCCACGTGTTTACATATGTATTTCAAACCTGCATTGCGCAACAATGCCCCCGGCAACAGGCCCGTTTCGGTTAGTACCTGAAATCCGTTGCAGACGCCGAACACATATCCGCCGCGATTTGCGAAGGCCACAACCGACTGACAAATTGGAGAACGCGCGGCAATCGCACCAACGCGCAAATAATCGCCAAATGAAAATCCGCCGGGGATTGACACGAAATCCAAGCCATCGGGCAAATCAGTATTTTTGTGCCACACCATTGTGACATCTGCGCCAGCGGCCTTAAGCGCCATAGCCATGTCACGATCACAATTTGATCCGGGAAATTGAATAACGGCTGCGCGCATTAGCTTAACTCGATCTGATAGCTTTCGATGACGGTGTTGGCCAAAAGCTTTTCACACATCTCTTTGACTTCGGCCTCTGCTGCGGCCCTATCCGTTGCAGCAAGATCCAGTTCAATCACCTTGCCCTGGCGCACCCCTTGGACACCGTCGAAACCCAAGGCACCAAGCGCGTGGCGCACGGCCTCGCCCTGAGGGTCAAGAACACCAGTTTTCAACATGATATAAACACGGGCTTTCATCACTAATCCCTCTTATTCAACGATTGTAGGTTTTGGCATCTGCGAAGTTTTGGGCAAAACACCCAAGCGACGTGCAACTTCGGAATAGGCATCTGTCAAATTGCCAAGATCGCGGCGGAACACGTCCTTATCCAATTTGCGGCCTGTTTCGATGTCCCACAGACGGCAGCTATCGGGGCTAATTTCATCGGCGATGATCAAACGTTGATAGTCGCCTTCGTACACACGGCCAATTTCAATTTTGAAATCAACCAAACGAATGCCAACGCCCAACATCAAGCCGGACATGAAATCGTTTACGCGCAAGGCAAGTGAAAGGATATCTTCCATATCTTGTTGGCTCGCCCAACCAAACGCGGCAATATGTTCTTCGGTGACCAATGGATCACCCAAACTGTCGTCTTTGTAACAGTATTCAACGATTGGGCGCGGCATCTGCGTGCCTTCTTCAATCCCCAAACGTTTGCAAATGGTTCCTGCTGCATAGTTGCGCACAATCACCTCAAGCGGGATGATTTCGCATTTGCGCACCAATTGTTCCCGCATATTCAAACGTTTGATGAAATGCGTCGGGATACCAATTGCCTGTAGACCGTTCATAAAAAATTCAGACAAACGGTTGTTCAAAACACCCTTACCGTCGATCACGTCTCTCTTTTCGGCGTTGAACGCGGTGGCGTCATCTTTAAAGTATTGAACGATGGTTCCAGGCTCAGGTCCTTCGTATAAAACTTTGGCCTTACCTTCATAAATTTTGGTGCGACGCGCCATTGGCAAACTCTCTATTCTAGATGGCGCCTCTTTAGGGCAGTTGGCCGCCTGATACAAGCACCCAATACGTATTGAGCCGTATTCATAATGAACGTGAATTTTATGAATTTGTTTTATGTCGCGCGGTATGTCACCTCGTGCAGCAATTAGGAGTTCCCGATGACAAATGCATTTTTAAACATGTTAGACACCCGTGATTGGATTTTGGCGGATGGGGCCACTGGAACGAACCTGTTTAACATGGGGTTATCTTCCGGGGATGCTCCTGAGTTGTGGAACGAGACCCACCCTGACAACATCCGCAAGCTATACCAAATGGCGGTGGATGCGGGCAGTGATCTGTTTTTGACAAACAGCTTTGGCGGAAACTCTGCGCGATTAAAGCTGCACGATGCAGGCCACCGCGCACGTGAAATCTCTCGCCTTTCTGTTGAATTGGGCCGCGAGATTGCAGATGCCGCGGTTCGTCCAGTGGTGGTGGCTGCGTCCGTCGGCCCAACAGGCGAAATTTTGGAACCCGTGGGCAGCCTGTCACATGCAGACTGTGTCGAAATCTTTTTGGATCAGGCGATTGGGTTGAAAGAAGGTGGCGCAGATGTCCTCTGGCTTGAAACCATTTCATCGCCAGAAGAATACCGCGCCGCGGCCGAGGCGTTTTCGCACGTGGATTTGCCATGGGTTGGCACGATGAGCTTTGATACTGCAGGACGCACGATGATGGGTGTCACATCGCGTGATATGGTCGCCTTGGTCAACAGCCTTCCAAATCCACCTGTTGCCTTTGGCGCGAATTGCGGAACGGGCGCGTCGGATTTGTTGCGCACGGTCCAAGGATTTACAAATGAGGCCCCTGCCCAAGCCATTGTTGCCAAAGGGAATGCCGGCATTCCGAAATATGTGGACGGTCATATCTGTTACAACGGTACGCCTGAATTGATGGCGGATTATGCCGTGATGGCACGGGACAGTGGCGCAAAAATCATTGGCGGATGCTGTGGCACCATGTCCGATCACCTACGTGCAATGCGCAACGCATTGGAAACGCGCCCTGCCGCCGAAAAACCCAGCCTTGAAGATATTGTCGCCAGGGTCGGCGCGTTTAGTTCTGACAGTGATGGCACAGGAGACGCCGACGCAGCGCCACAGCGCACGCGCCGCTCGCGCCGCCGCACGGTCGCCTAATCAAACAAATCCCCCTGCGCCGACGGTCGGCGTGGGGCAACAAACAAATCAGACCGCTGTTTCGCCACACGTTCTGCCAATCCCAACCGTTTCATCGCCACCTGAAACCGTATTTGGATCGTTTCGGCATAAACGCCCCTGCCCCGCATACGGGTTTCAAAGGACGCATCATATAGTTTCCCGTCATACATGGCACGCATGAGCCCCATCACACGGTCGCGGCGGTTTGGGTAATGGCGTGTCAACCAATCCTCAAACAATGCGCCTGTATCATGCGGCAGGAGCAACATGATCCAACTGGCTGATGTGGCCCCATGATCACGCCCTACCTGCAATATCGCCTCTAACTCATGATCGCTTAGCTCCGGGGTAATGGGCGATGCCATCACGCGCACAGGAATGCCCGCATCACTTAGACGCTTCATAACCGCCAAACGCCGTTTGGGATCAGGCGCACGGGGTTCCATGCGGCGCGACAGGGTGCGATCCAAACTGGTTACCGATATCCCGACCCGCGTTCACCTCTGTTCTGCCAAGGCCGACAACAGATCAATATCCCTTTCAACCATGGCCCCCTTGGTGACAATAGCGCCAGGGTGGCGTGTTTCCAACATCACTTCCAATATCTGTCGCGTCGTTTGATAGCGCCCTTCAATCGCCCGTTAGGGATCCGTATTTGTTCCAAGTGCAATTGGCGCAACCTGTTATTTTGGACGCGCCAATTCACGGCGCAATTGCTTGACAACGCTCGTTTTTGCAAAAAGCTTGGTTTCAAAATCAAGCCCCGAAGACAGGTCCAAATAATTATGAGAGGACCGCGCGTAACAATTAACACATCCATGTTCGCAGCCGCGATAGGCATTGATCGACCGATCAAATGGAAGATCGGGTGAGGCATTATACTAAATCGCGCTTTTGGCGGATTCTTCGGTAACAAGAGTACGCAAAACCTGCGCCTCTTCCTCTATCTCCCAACCACCATCAAACCACTCCCGTTTCTGAAGACCAAAGCGTGATTTCAGCACGCCCGCCGTACCGCGCCCGCGTGCCCTGATATTGGGAAGGATGTACACATTATGGCCCTTACCACCTAAATAAAACATTTGTAAAGATTATGCATTATTTGCATCACCCAAACCCTAGATGTTTCAAAAAAATGAGGCTAGGTCGGGATTTAAATGCTTCATGTCGCAAAATGCCAACTTAGGCCGCGACAAAATGGCATTTGGTGAAATAACCAAAACGCGCGCTGCGCATTGATAAGGAAGCAGACTATGTCCGAAGAAGACGACATCATCCTATCCGAACTAGACGATGAGGAACTGGTTCAACAGATGTTTGATGACCTTTACGATGGCCTAAAAGAGGAAATCGAAGAAGGTGTTAACATCCTGCTAGAGCGTGGCTGGGCGCCCTATCAAATCCTGACGGAGGCGCTAGTTGGCGGCATGACCATCGTTGGTCAGGATTTCCGTGACGGCATTCTGTTTGTTCCAGAGGTTCTGTTGGCCGCAAACGCGATGAAGGGCGGCATGGCGATCCTAAAACCATTGCTGGCCGAAACAGGCGCACCACGTGTAGGTAAAATGGTCATCGGTACCGTGAAAGGTGATATTCACGACATTGGTAAAAACCTTGTTTCCATGATGATGGAAGGCGCAGGTTTTGAGGTTGTCGATTTGGGCATCAACAACGCCGTTGAAACATATATCGAGGCGTTGGAAACAGAACAGCCCGACATCCTGGGCATGTCCGCGCTTTTGACAACAACAATGCCTTATATGAAGGTCGTTATCGACACCATGGTCGAACAAGGTGTGCGTGATGACTATATCGTTCTAGTTGGCGGTGCGCCATTGAACGAAGAATTTGGCAAAGCCATCGGCGCAGACGCCTATTGCCGTGATGCAGCTGTGGCGGTTGAAACCGCGAAAGAGTTTGTTGCGCGCAAGCACAATCAATTGTGATAGACGAGTTAATCGTTTAATCTAAGGCTCGCGCGTCCTCCTTGCGCGGGCCCTTTTATTTGGAACATGGCAATGGATATTACGGATCAGGAACTTAGCCATCAGGAGACAACGCTGAGCGAAAATCAGGGCCGCGTGTTGTTGTTGGCTTGTGGTGCAATAGCGCGTGAGGTTTTGGACATCATCGCCCGCAATGGGTTCACCCATCTTGATTTGAAATGCCTGCCCGCAATTCTGCACAATACCCCCGAAAAAATTACTCCCTTAATCGAGGAGAAGATCGCAGAACATCGTGCGGCCTATGAGAATATCTATGTCCTTTATGCGGATTGTGGCACAGGTGGTCTTTTGCAAGCGGCTTGTGATCGTTTGGGCGTGAAAATGCTGCGCGGGCCGCATTGCTATTCCTTTTTTGAAGGCAATGAAGATTTCGCAAAACGCGATGAATTCACGGCCTTTTACCTGACCGATTTTTTGGTGCGACAGTTTGATGCTTTTGTTTGGAAACCCTTGGGGTTGGACCGCCATCCTGATCTGATTTCTATGTATTTTGGAAATTACACCAAACTGGTCTATCAGACGCAAAACCCAACGGACGCATTGATTGAACAGGCCCGCAGCTATGCCGATAAAGTGGGTTTGGAATTTGAATATCGCCCCACGGGCTATGGGGATTTAGAGGCGGAACTGATCACATTTGCCAAGGGTTAGGAATGCGCCATTTGCCCAAACACGCGCCCTGTTACAATAATCGCAAATTGGGCGCGTAAATATCAGGCGGCGACTGTTTGAATTTTTTCCACCATTGAACGCACGCCATTTGATCGTTGCGCCGAAAGGTGATCGTTTAACCCCAATCGCGCCAATTCCGCATGTGCGTCAACAGCGGCCACTTCATTTAGCGGCAAACCGTTATAAAGCGTGCGCAACACCGCCACCAAACCGCGCACAATCATCGCGTCACTGTCCCCGTCAAAACAAAACGTGCCATCCTCGGTATAAAACTGCAGCCATACTTGTGATGCGCAGCCATGCACTTTATTGGCGTCCACCTTAAATGCGGCGTCCAAATCCTCCATCGCTTTGCCCATATCAATGACGTGACGATAGCGATCTTCCCAATCGTCTAGAAATGCAAAATCTTCTACGATCTCTTCAAATGCTGCACTGGCCATGACTGTCCTTTCGTTTAAGACAGATTTAAGCGGGGTTTCGCCAAACGTCTAGGGCAAGTCATGCTTTTCATAGGGAATAATTTGCGCTACCAATTTCAAAAACCATAAGGATTGGGTGTATGCACCATATTGTTATGCCATTGCTGTTGCTGTCGCTGGTTGGGGCCTGTTCACAGATCAGTTCCCTGACCAATAGCCTGCGCGCCCAAGAGGGTCCGCCTAGCCTCATCCCAGAAGAAAACATGATGAGCGGCATTAAAGAACGAAAATATATGGGGAAACCAGTCTATCAAATCGCAGATTTGAAATTAGAACCAACATCAGACGGTAAAATTTTGGTTGTGACCGCCTATGCCACCCACGCAGGGGCCTCGAATGCAGAATTTAAGGCGGTTGCAACCGTACCCGCTGGCGAATTGCATTTCGTCCTGAATGCAGAGCTCGACGCGCGCCAGTCCATTGGCACACCCACAAACCGTCAACTGACCGCTGGAAAATTCTTGTCCACAGGAACGCTGGAGGGTATCCTCAAAATCGTAATCATTGGGGAAACGAACAGCCTGTCAATCCGTCCCTGATCACTTTGGAAGTTCAAAGGTTGTGACAACGCGGCCCTTGGCGACAAGGCCGATTTCCCCCTGACACAGACGCTTTGCCTCATCGCCGAACACCTCGGCCCGCCAGCCGCGCAGCATGTCCAAGTTCCGTTCGCCCGCAGCCATGGCATCCAGATCAGCGGCAGAGGCGACAAGTTTTGCCGCAACCCCCAAATGTTCTGTTTTCGCCTTGAGCAAGACGCGCAACATTTCACTAAGTGCAGGGTTACTGTCGGGCGCATCCTCTTTCTTATCCACTTTGGGCAGGTGTTCGGGCGGAAGCGCCAAGGCAGAGGAGACCGCTGCTAAAATCCCCTTGGCAATCTCGCCCTTGCGGGCCTCTCGCAGCAAAAGGCGCGAGCGTTGCAAATCATCAAAAGATTGCGGTTTGGTGGATGCCAATTCGATTAATGCATCATCCTTGAACACCCGATTGCGAGGGATATTGTTGGATTGTGCATGTGCTTCGCGAAATTCGGCCAAAGCGCGCGCAATTCCCAACATCCGTGCGGAATTTGTGCGGGTTTTTACACGTTTCCACGCCTCTTCTGGACGGGTGATATAGGTTTTGGGATTGGTTAATGTCTGAAGCTCTTCTTCGACCCAATGGGCGCGTTTGTTTTTCGCCAGTTTCGCGGCCAGTTTTTCATAAATCACACGCAGATGCGTGACATCGGCCAAGGCATAGGTTTTCTGCGCATCCGTTAACGGACGACGCGACCAATCGGTGAAACGCGATGATTTATCCAAGGATTGTTTTGCAACCTTGCGCACCAATGTTTCATATCCGACCTGATCTCCAAATCCACAGACCATCGCGGCAACCTGTGTGTCAAACAGGGGTTTTGGAATGACGCCCGCATCAATGAAAAAGATTTCCAAATCTTGACGGGCGGCGTGGAAAACCTTGATCACAGCCTCATTTCGAAACAGATCATAAAGCGGTTCTAATGAAATGTCGGCAGAAAGTGGGTCAACCAGAACGGCGTTTTCATCCCCCTCACCCGGATAGGCAATTTGGATCAGGCACAGTTTGGAATAATAGGTCCGCTCGCGCAGAAATTCTGTATCAACGGTAATATAGGGGTGGCCAGCGGCACTAGAACAAAAATTGGCAAGCTCTTGGGTGGTTGTCAGGGTCTTCATTTATGTTTCTTATTTTTCTCTAACACCCCCGCTCTTTTTGTCATTACAAAATTTTCAGGGACTTGGAAAGCTTTATGTTTCGCACATAATTGGGGTTTTATTCCCCATGGCAAAGCGTTTTAGGACCGCTGGATACAATTGATGTTCTTGGACCAGAACACGCGCGGCCAGCTGGGCCGGTGTGTCACCCGACAGGATTGGCACGCTGATTTGTCCCAGGATCGGACCATCATCCAATTCGGCCGTCACCTCATGCACGGTGCAACCTGCGCGTTTATCCCCCGCCTCAATCGCGCGGGCATGGGTATTGAGCCCTTTGTATTTCGGCAAGAGCGAGGGGTGAATGTTTAACATCCGACCGCTCCAATGATCGGTAAAGCCCGCTGTCAGAACTCGCATGAACCCCGCTAAACAAATCATATCAATCTGATATGGGATCAAACGGTTCTGGATTTCCGTTTCAAAGGCCGTGCGATCCCCGGCATAGGGTTTGTGATCAATCATCTCACAGGCAACACCAAAGCGTTCGGCCTGTTGAATAACCCCAGCATTGGGTTGGTTTGTCACGATTAGGGCAGGCATCGCAGGGTGATCGCCCTGCATGCTTTCCATCAGTTTTACGGCATTTGATCCACCGCCAGAGGCGAAAATCGCAACCCGTTTTGTCACGACAATGTGCCCGTGTAACGAACACCTGCATTATTCGTGACCTGACCAATCGTCACCGGATCTTCGCCCATGTCCGTGAGGCATTGGATGACGGACGTCTCGTGTGCTGGGTCAACAATCAGCACCATGCCCAAGCCACAGTTAAATGTTTTTAACATCTCGGCCTGTTCCATGCCGCCTTGCGCCATCAACCATTGGAACACAGGCGGTAGATCCCATGCATTAAGATCAATGGAAATCCCCTGCCCGTCGTCCAAGGCGCGTGGGATATTTTCACTCAGCCCGCCACCAGTAACATGTGTCAGTGCATGCACACCGCCTGCGTTCAACGCAGCCAAGGATTGTTTCACATACAGACGCGTTGGTGCCAAAAGTGCTGCGCCAAGTGTACCTTCCGAAAACGGGGATTGATCCGCCCAAGTGAGCCCAGAGCCATCTACCAAATGACGCACCAAGGAAAAGCCATTTGAATGCACACCGCTTGATCGTAGGGCAATCAATTTATCCCCCACACTCACATCCCGTGGCAATGCACCACCGCGTTCCATGGCGCCCACGGCAAAGCCCGCCAAATCAAAATCGTCATTTGCATACATACCTGGCATTTCCGCGGTTTCACCACCGATCAGTGCGCAGCCTGACAATTCACACCCTGTTGCAATCCCGTTGATGATTGTTGCAGCCTGTTCAACGTGCAGTTTTCCTGTTGCAAAATAATCTAGGAAAAACAAAGGCTCTGCCCCCTGACAGACCAGATCGTTCACGCACATGGCCACCAAATCAATGCCGATTGTATCAAAATGGCCTGTGTCAATTGCGATGCGCAATTTGGTCCCCACACCATCGGTGGCCGAGACAAGGATCGGATCATTAAATCCCGCAGCCTTAAGGTCGAAAAGCCCCCCAAATCCACCAAGCCCCGCCATAACACCGCTTCTGTTCGTGCGTTTTGCTGCGGGTTTTATCCGATCCACCAGCGCGTTGCCTGCATCAATATCTACACCCGCTTGCGCATAGGTCGCGCCGTTCGTGCCGTCCGTCATCTGTGGTCCTTTCGCGAAATTAGCGCCCAACTAATATATTGCGCGCTAAGTTTCAATCGCAAACCCTTGACCTTGGCGCGACATGTGATAGCACGAGGGAAAGTGGGCCTGTAGCTCAATTGGTTAGAGCAGAGCGCTCATAACGCTTTGGTTGCGGGTTCAAGTCCTGCCGGGCCTACCACTTTTATGAATTTCACTCAAAAAATACGCGACTTCATCACCGCAATAGTTGAAAATGAGCGCGTGCCTGAACGGTTCAATTTTATTTGGCAATCCGCATGTCAACGCACAAACCACCGCCCTGCGCTTCGGACAAGATCAAATGCCCCCCATGTGCGCGCGCGATGTCATTGGCGATAGGCAGGCCAAGACCAACACTAGAGCCCTTGTTCTGATTACGGGCGGGGTCCAGGCGGGCAAAGGGTTTTAGGGCATTCTCACGTTGATCAGGCGGGATTCCCGGTCCGTTATCCTCAACCCGGAACGTTAGAAATGCGGCGTCGCTGTACAGGCTTAGGCGTATCTGATCCCCATAGCGGAACGCATTGTTCAGCAGGTTTTCCAATGCGCGTTTCACCATATTTTCGCGCATCATCACCACAGTTTCATCGGCATAAATATGCAACTGTACCACCTGCCCCATGCGCGCATAATCCTTCACCAATCCATCCAGAAATGTGATCGCATACACAGGTTCATTGCGACTTCGATCTTCGCCAAGGGTTTTGGCGTAAACTAAAAACTCATCCAAAAGGATGCGCATATCCTCGACATCCTGTTCCAACAGTTTGCGGTCGCCTTCCTCGAGCATCGACACCCCCAGTTTCAGACGCGTCAACGGCGTACGTAGATCATGACTAACGCCCGACAGGATCAACGTGCGTTGTTCAATGTGGCGTTCAATGCGGGATCGCATGTTCAAAAATGCATCCCCCGCTGCGCGCACCTCAATCGCGCCGCTGGGCGAATAGGCCACGTTTTGTCCACGGCCAAAGGCCTCGGCCGCGGCTGCCAAACGTGTGATGGGGCGCAACTGATTGCGCAGATAAAAGAACGCGATGATTGTGAAAATGCCCCCAAAAAACACCATATTCACAATCAACTGATGCGGGTTTGATGCGGACACACGTCGGCGTGCGAAGGTTAATTCTAGCTCCTCATACCCCGGGATCGCCATGCGCAAAATCACGATACGATTATCCGGTAAATCCACACCGCGCAGCGATGCAACATGCGATAATTCACGGATCACAACAATGCCCGTTAAATCATAAAACCGTCGTGTGGGTTGGAATGCCCCTTCCGGATTTACACTGAGCGAAATATCCAAGGCATCTGCAAAGTCATGCGCCCCCTCAATATCTCCACTGCGGATCAGCGCATCAAAATACGCCAATTCTTGGGTCAGGCCTCGGGTAAGTTGTTCTGTTACCCCCTCAAAATGGCGCTGAATAAATACGAAGGACACCAGTAACTGAATCGAAACAACAGGCAAAATCAATATCAGCGCAGCGCGCCAATAGAGCCGTTTGGGCATATACTGTTTGATCCAACTAAACATCACAGATAGACATACCCAAACATCGGGTGAAAGGAAACCGGAATGAGCAGCTATCCACCGCCCCGTGGCACATTTGATCAGGTGACGCCGTCCATTCGGCGGATCGTTGCCCCCAATCCTTCGCCCATGACCTATCACGGCACAAACACCTATCTGTTGGGTGAAAAACAGGTGGCCGTGATTGACCCAGGTCCAAATGACGATGCGCATCTCTCCGCGATTCAGGCCGCTGTCCCAGAGGGTGGTTCAATAACGCATATATTTGTAACCCACGCACATTATGATCACTCCGAACTGGCCATGCACCTGTCAAAAACCGTCGGGGCGCCCATCTATGCTTTTGGCGATCATCAGGCGGGAAAAAGTGCCTTGATGAAATCCTTGTCTGAACAGGGCGGTTTAGGCGGGGGCGAAGGTATTGATCGCGCATTTGAACCCGATCACACCCTGTCACATTTGGAGAGCGTCACCTGTGATGAATGGCGCATCACTGCACACCATACCCCTGGACACATGGCAAATCACATGTGTTTTCAAGTGGAAAAAATCCTCATCACGGCTGATCATGTGATGGATTGGGCCACATCCATGGTGTCGCCCCCCGATGGGGATGTGGGGGATTTCATGCGATCTTGTGAACATCTGCTGCACTATGATTGGGACCTGTTTTTGCCGGGTCATGGGGACATCGTTCGCGCGCCCAACGAACGGTTGCGCTGGTTATTATACCACCGCCGCGAACGCGAGGTTCAGATCCTAACACAGTTACAAGCAGGCCCTGCAACGCCCCATGAACTGGCCAAGGAGATCTATACCGATATTGACGCGAAACTGATTCCAGTGGCGGCGCGCAACGTCTTTGCCCATCTGTTGGAGTTGCATAATAAAGGGTTGATTTCCGTCAAAAAACCAATCGCCTTTGATGGCATCTTTACCCTCTTATCATGAACAAAATTTTTTTCACGAAAATCGTAAATACCCTCTGGACGTCCTGAATCGCACTTGTTATACGCACCCCCAAGTTCCGGCGTAGCTCAGCGGTAGAGCAGTTGACTGTTAATCAATTGGTCGTAGGTTCGATCCCTACCGCCGGAGCCAATAAAAACAACACCTTAACGGATTTCGCGAGGTGTTTTTTTGTCTCCAGATATATCTAAGGGTCCACTGGGGGTCCAAAATTCAAGGTTTTTTACGCCGTTTACGAGCCATAATTTACTCAATATCGTGTTTTTAAGACCCAGCTTTCACTCATCCCTGCGCTAAATTCATATTTTTGTCACATAGCCAAGTTATCCACACTGCATAGTCAGGTTCTGGCGGTGGCATCGTATTTCGTTCATAGGTCCCTACCTAATGTTACCGTCAACGCCTGCCTGACTTAGAGACTGTTAAAATTCATTGGAGGTAGTGCCTATGTCCTGCCAGACTAACTACCGCCATTTTTTAAGCTGTCAGAGTAATCGCACAAAACGCTGCCGAATGACGGATTGCTACATCTGCCATCTGGTGCTGCGTGATTAATACCTTCGCTGAACGTGCTTCTGTGACGTTATCGATCAAAAGAAAATAAATGCATTCAAACTACAAATCGTGGCATAAAACCTTCGTCGTAACGGTCAATTTGCATCCAGCCAGGATTGGGAAAATGTGCGGGTATTAGGAAGCTATCGTCATTAGCAATTTCATTCAAAATTTTAAGACGACTCTCACGTGCTTGAACTGGATCGTTACAAAATGCACTAGATATTTCTGGAAATGCTAACTGTATTGGTGAATGTATAATATCGCCCGCGAATACAGCACCTGGTCCATGCTTCGCCTTCAAACACATATGGCCCGGTGAGTGTCCCGGCGTCATTTCCAAGTGGAGGCCAGGTCCCAAATCACAATCGCTATCGACTAATTCCATCTTATTAGCTTCCATAATTGGTAGAACACTATCGCTAAATGAACCATGTTTATCGTCGCCCAATGCAGCAGCTTCACTCCAATATCTATATTCATCTTTAGAGCAAATATATCGAGCATTCTGGAAAGTAGGCACCCATCGTCCATTGAGAAGCTTGGTATTCCACCCAACGTGATCCGCATGTAAATGCGTGCACATTACAACGTCGACATCATCAGGTTTTAGTCTCTCTGCTGCAAGCGCACTCAACCAATTTACACCATCTCGTTGATGCCAATCCTGCCAATTCGGGCGATCTTTATGTGCACCTACGCAGGTATCTATGAGAATGACCTGACCATTTAGCCTCAACAACCAAGACCTGATTTTTAGATGCAGTAACCCTGACGACAATATCTCAGGACCTATCCAGGTTATATTTTTTATTGCGTCAGACTTAGCCTCTGGAAAAATCGTAGTTAGCGGTACATCGAACCTTTCGATATCAGTCAAAGCTGTAATTTGTAATTCACCAAGTTCAAGTTTGCTCATTTTGATCCACCGTGAGCTGCTTAGTTATTTTTTCGTTTGTTTTTCTCACCCATCACAGCGCATAATCCTGAAGTGAAAAATAAAATTAACATCGACATAATGAGTTTCAAAAACACACTTTCGTCTGTGGTAAAATGAGATATGAAACCGAGGAAAATAATTACCACCCACAAAAAACCGATACTTTGAACCACATCTCACAAATCTCTCACATCACGATCTACCGATACTTCTTCGCAAATATTGACTATCTATTAAGTTTTATTTCAAGAAACCCTCTTTGCAGACCGCCAATAAACCCCAAACGTGAGGAGGACTGAGCCGAAGAAGAGCCAAGCGATTTCATCAGCTAACGACAGGGGCAATAAGACGATAATTCCAGAGATCATTAAAAGAAGCCTTTCAAACGAATTTAGCTCCACTTTCCAAAACCCAACTATGCCGCTTGTAATTATAGCAACCCCTATCAGTGACTTGACGAGCACAATAACGATCATTGGCAACGAGCCATTAAGTAGCAATTCTGGTGTTGCAACAAAAATAAATGGGATCAAATACGCAGGCCATCCAATACGCACAGCCTCCAAAGCAGTTCTCATAGCGTCAGCTTTCGCTAGGTTCGCTGCAACAAAGGCAGCGATAGCGACTGGGGGCGTCAACATCGACAGCATACCAAAGTATAATACGAAAAGATGTGCAGCCATAGGGTTGAGACCTAACTCTACTAAGGGAGGAGCGGCTAACGAAGCGAGTAGTAAATACACACCCACAGTAGGCAGCCCCATACCCATAACAATACAAACAACAGCAGTTACAATTAATAAAAGTAAAAGGCTTGATTTCCCGAGTTGTACTAAGAAAAAACCTAGACCGAACGATAAGCCTGATCGTGCAACCAAACCGATAATCATTCCAGCGATTGCACAAATCAGTATTATTTCAACAGCCGCCTTTCCTGCTGAAATAAAAGATTTTAGAAATAAGCTTGTCTCTAGTTTAGAACCATCATATCGTAAAAATAACGAAATAATGATGAATGACAGAACTGCAACAAGAGCAGCTGTTTCAGGACGCAAGTTGAAATTGAAAAGTGCAATTAGAATTAATGCAAACGGGATAAATACAAACCAACCTCGTTTTATCACAGCAGATAAATTCGGTATCATATGCTCGGGCACTCTATCAATTTGCCTTCGGCCAGCTTCAAGGTCAGCGAACATAAATAGGCTTATATAATAAAGTATCGAAGGTATTAGGGCTGCCTTCATTACATCAATATAATTAGCCTGTAGATTTTCAGCTAATAAAAAAGCTGCTGCACCCATGATTGGCGGCATGAGTTGCCCTCCGGTAGATGCTGCTGCCTCTATCGCCCCAGCTGTTTCCTTCTGGTATCCGCCATCTTTCATCATCGGGATTGTGATTGCACCGGTCGATGCCACATTTGAGACGGCGCTCCCTGATACCGAGCCAAAAAATGCCGAACCTAGAATAGCAATCTTTCCAGCCCCACCCCTTTTTCTCCCAGCTATTGCCAACGAAAAGTCAGAAAAGAACTTAGCACCCCCAGTCGCCAACAGTAGTTGAGCTAGAATTAAGAATGGAACAACTACGGCAACAGCGATCGTCAAGGCAGCTCCTGCGAGCGATGCACTATCCAAAACTAGAAACTTTAATAAGCGATCCGGTGATATTGATCGACTTTGCAAAGGACCAGAAAAATTGCTGGAAAAAAGGGCATACAAACAAACAAGACCCAAGATGACAATCAAACTCCAACCCATTGTGCGGCGTACAGCCTCTAAAATAAGTACAATTCCCAAGAGTGATACTACTAATGCTTCGGTCGGATGATAGAACACGTTTTCAGATAAAACTGGAAACCGAATGGCCAGCCAACTACCGAAAAGGAGTGATAAAATTGCTAGGATGATTGATAACGAGTGAAGAGAACCCGGACGCGTTAGGAAAGCAACAGCAAGGGCAAAAGCCAAAGCAACTAATAATATTTGCTCAGGATATACTCTCCAATCAAACCATAGCGGTGCTCCAGAGGACCAGAACACCGCCGTGAAAGTAATCATGAAGGCAAATAAACTAATTAAAGAGCTGTTAATTTTGCTCATGTCTTTCACCCTCATACATGAAGTCTTTAGCGAGACCAGGATCCCATTTCTTTATAAAACTTGATCGCTCCTGGGTGATAGTCCACTCCTACATCCTTACTCATGATTTCTTTCGAGAAGCCCATCCATACAGGACCTGAATCGAGCGCCATTTTCTCGTTCGTCCAGAGCGATTTTACTGCTTTGTAAACCATTTCATCTGATACATCTTTGTGAGCCCATAGAGTGTAATCAAAAACGTTTACGTTTGTTGGAACATCTATTCCAGGCACTGAACCCGCTGGCATTTCCTGAAGATATGTTTGTGGTAAATACTCCCGCATTCTCTCTACGGCAGCTGGACTATCGTCAAAGGATAAATAGCGGATACCAAAGGTAGCATCAAACTCTCGGCTATTGCCCGCACCGACCACTACGATTGCTACGTCAGCGGTACCCTCAGCAAAGCTAGACCACATCCGTGGAAAGTTTGGCACAGCAACACCATCAGCTGAACTCAATTCGATATCCGCATTTGCGAAATAACCTTTAGTTACGTACTGACCCAATGCTTTGTCTGCGAAGACGGGAACGCGTTTTCCAGCAAGATCGCTCACTGACTTGATATCGCTATCTTTTCTTACGATATAGGCGTTTCGAAACGGCATGAGTGTTGCAACCATGCGCAAGTTTTCGTTCGGGCGACCCTCTGACATCTCAATTCCCTTAACCGCATGAGTTAATTGAACGATGTTAGAGATCCCGAATTCTATCTCACCTGCATTAACCAAAGGAATATAATCAGCCGTATTTGCCAACTCCTGCGGCCGCATCTGTAACTCGCCCGCATCGGAAATTGCGGCGGCCAATGTGCGACCCACTTGGCTCGTCCCTCCCCGAGCAGTTGATCCAAGAGCGGCGATGTCTGCAGCCACCATTGTTGCCGCTACTGAAAATGCAAAGGCAAAACCACTTACCACTTTAGCTTTCGCGCCTATATATTTGTTAATGTTCATATTTTTCTCCCTATTTTTTAGTGTTTTGAAAACAATACACCATGTCCATCAAATTGATCTCTGATGTTCATTGCTCTTAATGCATGCCAATAAGTTGCGGAATTAATCGCCACGAAAGGTTTGCCGTATTCAGCTTCCAATTCTAAGCATAATTCACACATACTTAAATTTGTTCCGACTTGAACAAATGCGTCAATGTCATCTCCATCCATTTCAGCTACATGCGCTCGTAGCGTCTCTTTTTGCACCTGCGCGATTGCAACCGGGCTTGGACATTTTAAACCCCTGAACCGACGCACTTCAAATCCACAGTCTTGAAAAAAAAGTGTCACATTTTTGTCTGAAATTGGAAAATAAGGGGAGATAACAGCGATTTTCTTTGCCCCATGCAGGTTCAGGGCAGCCTCACAGGCGAAAGAACCGGCTGATACGTTCAATCCACAATGATCGGATAACTGCTTCATTCGTTCTTCAGAGGCTTTTCTTCCATCCCAAAACATCAGCGCAGACATACCCATTATCAAATAATCAGGTTCTGATGTTGTGCAGCGATCTACAGCATCGTAAAGAGTTGCGCCTATGGCTTCTACCAAATCAACAAATTCTTTATCGTTAGAAACGCGCATATTAGGAACGTGAATTCGTCCAAAGTGATTGGTGACCCCAGGCACTCGTAGATCGTCCATATCTGGCTGAACTATTGTATTCGTAGACGGAGCTACGACTGCAAATTTACATCGCCAACCACGCGCATCTTTTGTCAAAACGATCTCCACGCTTGTTCACTTATTTAGATGAACGCATACGACCTTATGATTCGTCAACAATTTGTCCGGACAAATTGTTGACTGCGCCTTAGACAATAATTTATTGATTGAGACAAAAGAATTTATTGGTGATCGTAAAAATGACAAAAACCTTAGTAGAACAACTAGAATCTGGCGACTTTATCACTGCGCCTGGCGTGTTTGATATGATTTCAACATTGATCGCGACACGGATGAACTTTCCAGCACTGTATGTGACTGGATATGGAATTTCCGCATCATATATGGGACTACCAGACGCAGGACTAATGACCTTCACAGATATGGAAACTCAAATTCGCAAAATTGTTGCAGCTACAGATAAGCCGGTGATAGCCGATGCAGATACAGGATATGGTGGACTTTTAAATGTGCGACACACCGTTAAAGCATATGAAAATCTAGGTGTATCAGCAATTCAAATAGAGGATCAAGAATATCCAAAGAAATGCGGACATACGCCTGGAAGACGGGTAATCCCCACTTCAGACATGGTCACAAAGATTAAAGTTGCTGTAGATACTAGGACGAAAGATGATTTTTTAATCATCGCTCGGACTGACAGCAGAACAGGTCTAGGCATTGAAGAGGCTATCAGCCGAGCGGTTGCGTTCGAAGAAGCTGGTGCAGATATAATATTCGTCGAAGCGCCTGAAACGGAAAGCGAAATGAAGATGGTCAACGCTGCCATCAACAAACCAACTTTAGCAAATATGGTATCTGGGGGTAAAACACCCATATTCTCGTCTTCTGCACTGCAAGATATGGGATATTCTGTGGCTATACACCCAGCTTTAGGTTTTTTAGCAATGGGTGAAGCTCTTAAAACCGCTTACACAAAACTTGATACAACTGGTAACGTGACAGGCGTAGCATTAGAAGACTTCGGTGAATTCAGCAGAATAATGGGGTTTGAAGACGTATGGGACTTTGAAAAAAAATGGGCAGATGGATAAATCACTTTCCAGCATTTAGGTTTATCTCAGTGACATAACTATATCTGTCTTGACCGTAATGCTGATTGAATGAAGCCAATCCGATCTTTCCACCAAAATAATAGCTTCGCAAAATACCCAATACCGGTTCACCAACGTTTACCTTCAACATCTCTGCAGCCGAGACGCTTGCTCCCAGGGCGAACGTTTCTTGCTGAACGCTATTAATCGCAACTCCAAATTTCTCCTCTATCCCAGCATAAATAGGACCACCATTTTTGATTGTCTCAAGTGCGTAATCGGTCTTGGACGATTCAATATAACTTTCAACAAGCGCAATAATTTTGTGATCTACTGTTTTACGAAGGCTTGAAATTTTCGTTAACGAAACATCAGACATAAAAGCTAATTTCGGGTAAGTATTGTAGGTATCAAACCCTTCATCCACACTTTGAATTTCTAACCATGTCCTTTGTGCATAATTCGTCAAATCTTCTAATGAAGTATAAGTATGTGCATAGCCTCCTTCTGATAAAAGACTTACAACGATGGTACCAGCACCTTGCTCAGTTTTAACTAATTTTTCTGAAGCTAATTTTTTAATCGCTTCACGGACAGTAAATCGGGATGCTGAAAAGCGTTCACACAGCCGTGTTTCTGGTGGAAGTTTAGCTCCTAGAGGATATCTCGCAGAGCCGATTTCAGCCCGCAGGGTATTTGCGATTTGAATGTATTTCGGTAATCTTGCCATTGCACGACTTATTATTCGACAGTTTCCAAATCTTGCAATGATTTAATCATGGATGATCCAAGTACGTATTGTTTATGTTTATTTTCATCGTTTACAATTCCTCTCAATTCATCATGATAGGCTTGTCTTTTTTCGGGATTTTTCTCATTTAAAACAGTTCTATTTCGTAGCGCCTGAGCTTGAACTGTCTCAATCGCTACTTTTCGGCGCTGTCTCTCGTATCGGTCCATCAATGAAATAGGCGCGCCGTGCCACACCTCGGTTAATTTACTGGATAGGTTAACTGCATCGTGTATACCGCCGTTCATTCCCATGCCCCCAAGAGGATTGTTAAGATGAGCAGCATCTCCCGCTAGAAAGACACGACCGTGGACATATTTATCTGCAACTCGCTCGTGCACACGATACGCTGTTTTATGCGAAATTTCATACGGCGCACCAGGCAATAAGTTCTGCATCCGATCTTCTATCCTAATTGGATCGAGAATCTCTTCGTCAGTAAGATTGGGATCAGTTGGAAATAAAACACGCCATAAGGTAGGCGTACGTAAAAGGACAAGCCATTCGTCGGGATCAGAAATATAACTTATATCTGCTAAACCATCGATTGCTAAATCATATCTGAATGGTGTCGACAGAGATAAAAATATTTCAGGTATGGTTAGCCCTGGAAATCCAACTTTAGTTATTGCACGTATAGTCGATCGAGCACCATCAGCACCTATTAGGTACTTTGACTTATATACTTCCTTTTCACCAGTTTCTCTCTCTGCAAAAACCGTTACACAATCTTCATCCTGCTCGAAGTCTCTAACTGATATGTCTGTTACAAGTTCGGCAAGATCACTCTCTTCAAGTCGTTTTCTAGCGGCTTCAGTCAATTTCCATTGCTCCGCCTGAAGCCGATACGGATGATTAGTGTAGTCTTTCAACAAGCCTAAATCGAATGTTGCGATCTCACCCTTCTTACGATCACGGAATTGCCACAAAGGGCACTTAATGCCTCTGCTTATAAGACCATCAGCCAAATTCAATTCATCAAGGAAATCTAGTGTTGGAGGATGAAATGTAGACGCACGAAGATCAACCGCCAAATCTGCAGACGCCTCCAAAACGATAACTGGAATCTTATTTTGTATTAAGGAAACTGCAGCAACCAAACCGACAGGACCTGCTCCAACAATTATAACACAGTCAGAATTCATTATCTTACTCCAGAATGTTTTTAACACTTGGTTAGTTAAACCAATTTAAATTTGTCTGGACAAGTACTGAATATATTGTGATTTTCCTAAATATGACGAAATCACTTGCTATTCTCGGCGGTGCTGGCGCAATCGGTCGAGCAGTTACAAAAGCTGCTTTGAGTGAAAAGTGGCATGTCACTGTTTTAGACTTAAAAAAAACAGTTGATCAGTATCCGGTGCCTGAGGGTGCCAACGTAAAATATATCGATCTATTTGATGAAAAACTTATGGCTTCAGCAGTAGAAGCGTTAGGAAATATAGATGGTTTTGTGAATGCAGCAGGCTTCACTTCCCCAATGAAACCAGTTCAAAATACAGAACTTGAAGAGATTAAGGAGGTAATCCAAGTCAACTTGATTGGTGCGTTCGCAGTGACCAAGCTTTTATTGCCTAAATTGAAGACAAACCAAGGAGCTATTGTAAACATAGCATCTGGCTTAGCACACTACGCACGCCCCAATTTTGGCTCTTATTCAGCTGCAAAGGCTGGATTAATTAGTTTAACAAAAACATTAGCCTTAGAGGTCGCGCCGGACGTTAGAGTCAATGCAGTTGCGCCAAGCGCAATTGATACAGATTTTATACGAGGGGGCGCCGGGCGAACTAAAGCCGACCCACTGGATGTAGACTTCAACATGATAGCTGAGATGACACCTTTGAAACGCGCTGCAACTCCAGAAGATGTTGTAGGACCTATTATGTTTTTACTATCTGATGCATCTAAATATATGACCGGACAAGTCTTATGGGTGAACGGAGGGAGTTACATGCCATGAGAAAACTCATACTTGAAGACAAAGTCATTATCGTTTCCGGAGCCACAAGGGGTTTAGGACTAGTCATGGCGCGCGCATTCTTAAAGCATGGAGCGTATGTAGTTGTGACTGGCTCAACGAAATCTCCCGCGTTAGAAGCTGTTTCGCTTGAATTTGGCGATCGTGCGATCTGTTTAGAAGCAAATGCCACTGATCCAAATTCTGCTTTGAATGTTGTCGATTTGACTATGCAAAAATGGGGAAGAATCGATGTTTTAGTGAACAATGCAGGTCTTGGAATGCGCAGAATTTCAGACACATTTAATACTGTTCCAACCAAATTTTGGGAAGCGGAAGTCGACGCCTGGCAAGATATTATCGATACCAATATTAATGGCCCTTTTTATCTATCACGCTCTGTGGTTCCGTGCATGATTGAGCAAAATGGTGGGAAGATAATAAATATTTCAACATCCACGCAAACAATGGTCAGACAAGGTTATTCACCTTATGGATCATCAAAAGCATTTCTGGAGGCTGCATCAAGAAGCTGGGCCCAGGAACTAAGCGATGCGGGAGTTACGGTAAATGTATTATTGCCAGGTGGAGCAACGGATACTGATCTACTCCCGCCGAGTAAGGATAAAAAAGGTGCTGACGGCAACCTTTTATCTCCTTCTGTCATGATAAAGCCAGCATTATGGCTAGCATCGAACAGTTCTGATGGGATCACCGGAGCACGATTTATCGCCCGGCACTGGGATGACAGCGATCCTCTCAAAGCACGAGACGACGCTATTCAACAACCTAAAATCATGTAACTTTTGAAGACTTAAAGTAGTCCAAGACTTCATGATTCTTCATTAAGTCGGCATATTTAGCACTCATATCAAAAAGATTTGCTTGATGGGGCTCCATAGCCCGATCCCCACACGCGTCTTCAGCGATGACTGTGATAAAACCACTTGAAATCGAGTCTATGCATGTAGCTCGAACGCAACCTGATGTCGTCAATCCGGCAATAACAAGTGTGTCGACTTTCAAAAATGCCAAACTCGCCGACAAACTAGTCCCAAAAAAAGCACTGGGATATTGTTTGGTAATCATTAGTTCCGTATCGCGCTTATCAAAACCATCGCACAATTCTTGTGTTTCGCGACCTTGGTCGAAGCAGCTAAGTGCTGGAACTTTAGAGTAAAAAGCACCACCATCTAACCCTCCAGGCCTATACAAAACTTCCGTAAAAATAACAGGTACGTTGTTTTTTCTTGCAGAATTGGTAAGTTCAACCGCAGCTTCTCGAGCGGTCTCACATAGCGGGCCACCGAATAATGGAGAGTCTTTCAAGAAGTAAGCGTTAGCGAAGTCTACCAGTAACAGAGCTGGTTTTAAACCTAAGTTCTGTTTGAAATGGTAACCAGCTCGCTCGTAATTTGCATCTAATGCTTCAGACATAGGAATTCCTATCTGTTTCTTATCATAGTTACTACAAAGATGTTACGTTTGTAATGTAGCGTAAATCAAACATTTGGTGCAAAAAATGGAAAATAAGCGTTCCGTAATTAAATCGATCCATAATAACAATCAAACTCAATGTATCGATATTTTTCCACAACATAACGGCAATTTTGCATTTCAGGAATTCCGACGTGATATTGAGGACCCAGGTCAATGGTTTCCAGTCTCTAGCTTAACGGAAACAACCTATTCAGACATTTCTCAGTTAGAAAATTACCTTCGTAAACATTTTAATTGGCTGGATATAGAAGCTTAAATTTGATCAAACTCACTAAGTTTATTTCTTGGATTCAAATATGACCCTCCTTTATTCCCTGAGAAATGTTGTCTTGGCCCCCTAAAACTGTGCCACTATTTGTTGACTAAGGGAGTGACAGAGAATGGCACGGAAACGGTATTCGGATGAGGATGCACTGAAGATATTGCGCGAGATTGATGTTCATTTGCATGATGGGTTGGATGTTGTGGGCGCGTGTCGCAAGGCGGGTATTTCGGACAAGACCTATTACTATTGGCGCAAGAAGTTCGGTGGTCTAGGGCGACC
>Ga0181604_10000065_pt1 | contig 91469 bp, 58 predicted proteins | sample 041ome_12_FD_148663 | JGI IMG/M metagenome (GOLD analysis project Ga0181604, IMG submission 148663) | Coastal salt marsh microbial communities from the Groves Creek Marsh, Skidaway Island, Georgia - 041410US metaG (spades assembly) | ecosystem: Environmental > Aquatic > Marine > Intertidal zone...
TCAATTGTTGGTGGAGTGGTAACATATGAAAGCACATTAAGTGTTTTGGCTTCAATCACGTTGGATTGAATGCCAATGGCTGGGTCGCCCAATAATGTATTTGCACTAACATCCCAATTTGTATTGTTTACAAGACCACCTTTGCTGGTCATATTACCAGAAACATCTATTGTAAAATTGTGGCTTCCGTCAATAGTAAATATGTTGGCGCAAATATCGGTGTTTGTGCTCAAATCTGCAATGCCAACAACACCATCAACATATACGGAATTGTTTTCGGCAATGGCATTGCTGTATGAAAGATCGTATGGAAATGAAATATTATATAAGCGCATATTTGTAACAGTGCTATTTAAAATATGTTTAATACTTGGTACATCTGAAAAGGTTCGTACATTTCCAATGGAAGGACCATCAAAGCGATGATATGTTCCGGTAGTTGTGATTTCTTGTTTATATATTACATTTCCAAAGTTACGTAATTCAATAATAGCGTTGACGGTACGTGAATTCTGACCTCTATCATAAAGTAATAATGTTTCAATGTCTTCAATATTATGTGAATCGGGTAAAACAATGGTAATATAATGATCATAATCGGCCACTTTATGAATATATCTTGAATGAGCTATATCATGTTCACCGACATAAGGTGTTAACCAATTATCTGTTAAGTTATCGGCACCTAAACTGCCCCCAGCCGCGAAAAATGTTTTATGGTATATTTTCCCATCTGGAGCAATATTGCGTCCATTTACCCATATTTGCAGTTCAGTCACGTCAATTTTAAAATCATCACCATTACTTATATAAGGTTTTTTTCGCGTTAAACGCACTTCATTAAATGTTTTTTGATAAAGATTATAATTATTGCTTAATGGAGATGCATTAATATCTTTTGAAATAACCAAGTTATTGTCAATGGCCAATGCGGCGCCCGGATTATGATCGGAACTACTTGTTTCTATAACAGTACCGCTGTGTCTTATTGTAAATTTACGTGGTAATTCCATATTGCGCGTAGAATCGTTTTGCCATAATGAATTATTTGATATTAAATGAAATTCGGTAATCCACGTATAATCATATGCACTGGTATGTGCAGTATGTGCTCTTTGTGTTAATATAACCGCAAAATACTGATATTTTTTGGATTTATTAATGTTATTAAAAGGAGCAATACCAAATGGATAATTGGTATGGGCAGCATAATTATTCGGATGATAATCAATGGTACGTGTAATTGGACCTGTCCAATCAGCGTAAGCAGGTCCCGCATTTGTATTTCCATTTGAAGAGAATACACCACTTGCGTATGCATCATAATCACCAATACGTTCAAAAAACTGTCCATTTTGTGAGGCATAAAATTGTAAATTTCGACAATTTTGATTAAAACTTGCCCAATTCCATCCTAATGCAGCACCATACGCATAAATGGGTTCAGGAACTTTTAAAATAAACCAACCTCCACCTGATGCGTCGACATTACAACTTACGTCTTCGTGAAATCGATTAAGCCAACCAACAGCACTACCTGGTGCAATGGAATCAATATATACACTACGTCCACTATATACGTATCCTACGGTAGCATTTATAGAATCGCCAATAATTGCTGATGTACTTGCTTGTGTGCTAAAACCTGTATAACTACTTATTTGGGGACCATCAAAACGAAATGCTCCAATATACGTTTGTCCGTGTGTATATACGGGTACTTCTGGAAAACGGTAACGTATTTCTTGTCCGTTTGTTATAGCAGTATCGATCAATTGAACTTCACAACCTTGAAGACCTCGTGTTGAAGAATCGTTGCCAGTACTGTCATTATAATAAACGACGGATTGTAATTGTCCTAATTTATAAGTAGCGTCAAGTGTTATATCAATATATATGTTTGGACTATTTTCTGTGTAAAAGTTATTTGCAAAACTGTCATTTTTTACATAACTACTTCCTGTTATTGTTAAGTTAGAGCTAGCACTTGAAGCAACATTACTACCACCTATCCAAACTTGTATTTCTGATCCCAACATTCTATACTTTGTTGCTCCTTGTCTATTAGGTGTCTTACGTAAAAAGCGTACCTTATTAAATGTCATGTTTTCATTGTCAGTGTTTGTACTAACATAACCGGTAACCTGAAACTTATTAGCAGTTTGTCCTAATGTGTTGACTGTATCAAATAAACTTGTGTTTGGACTACTGTTATTATATGCTTTCCACAAATAGTCATCGTTATTTACATTAAATTTCCAATATCCATTGGAATTATCCACAACAGGTTCAACTATACGTTCCATTGTTGCATGAGAAATAGTTGGTGGATAATATTGGGCTTTGTTTAATGCAAATTGGTGTTTATCGTTTACTTGATAGGTGGTGTTAATATGTCCGTGACTTTCATTAAATGCAAAACCATCACCATAATTTGACATAAAACTAGCAACGCCATAACTAGCATCATATGTACGCAATAATTTATTTATAAAAGTTGGTTGTGTACCAGTAAGGCCACCTTGATAAAAATTATAGTCCAACAAAAATTTCACGCCGTCTTTAACTTTTAAATCGCCATTAATGTGTAAATTATGGAGAGGTAAGCTTGTATTTACACCGACGCGCCCTTCGTCTGCAACTGTCATATTTAAACTGTTACTTGTGTACATATTTACACGTTCAAATGAAACAACGTGGGGCAATTCTCCGTCTCCACTGTCATATGATGTGCTAATAATTTTGGTGGGGTCAAATCCACCATAATCACTTGACATAAAATTAGAGTTAGCTATATTACTTATAGCAGGTCCATCAATACGATAATACTTTGAAGCTTGTTGTATAGAATAACCGGCTACTTCAGCACTATTTTGAAACAATCGCAATGATGTTCCAATATTACGTCCATTAAATATGGCGCGTGGTCTAGCAGCGTCCCATCGTGACCAAAAAACAACACAAACCAAATCCGAAATATTATAATTGTTTGATAAATCAATAGTTAGTGATGGACGTTTTTCACCAGTATAAAATTCATTTGCAGTAATATCAGAAGTAAATGATAGATTGCCATTATCCTCATCATTTATATTGCTAACCAAATTTGTATTACTCCAAGGGTTTACACTAGAACCGTTATTATCAACCGAACTATTAGACGCAGTACCATCTGTATGTGCAACATTAGTAAGCGTGCCACCAACATTTACCCATATTTGGATTTCACGTGCGTGCATAGCAGTCAATGTGTCTGCGTATCCACTGTAATGAGAACTTAAATATTTATCCACATAATCACGTTTCCAAACAAGTTTATTAAATGTTCCGGTTATATTTTCAACACGGGTGGTATTATCCATATTGCGTTCTCCTCCACTTAAAATCGTCCAGTTTTCGCCATTATATCCTTGAAATCCTTGATAATCATCGTGGGCACTATTATAACGGATTTGTCCAATAGCAGCGTCTGTACCTTTTGGAATGTTTTCGTCTGTACCAACGGGTATCTGTAAAACACCAGATGAACTAATATCAAACACAGTTGTATTTGATGAAGTAATTGTGTTTGAAATAATACGCGTATTTTCTATATTTAAAGACAAAGAGTGACTGTGTAAAGATGTTTCCGGTTTGTAATAATTTGCAAAATATAATCGTGCAATAGCAGTTGTAGTAGATGATGAAATATGATTATTATAACCATCATTAGTAGATGTTGATATAATCTTAGTTACAAAATCAGTACTATTTGTTGAAAAATTAGTACTTGCATTAGACGAAGTAAATGTTTCTATTGCAGGACCATCGAATCTTATTTGATTTGAATTAAAAAAATGTGATATATCATATGAAGTGTTGTTTGTAATATATTTTGGCAAAAAGAAACTACTAATTAATGTATTGTCATTGTATATGTTTAAAGATGTTCCAGTATTGATTCGTCTATATAGATTATTGGTATGCTTATATAAAACAACTGTTATTAATTTGGAAATATCTATATATTCAGGTAGTTCTAGTGTAACAAACTGATTATAATATATATCACTATCGCTATTTATATTGTTACCGTGATATGCGCCTGAAATATAATAGTCAGTATTGTCAAGTGTATTATTATTAATATATTGTTTTTTATTTTCACCATCATACACCGAAACGCTACACTGAGGTGCAATATTTACTTTTCCACTATTGGTTAATATCCATATTTGTAATTCACGTATACGAATTTGCCCACTATCTCTATTACTAATTGTTGTATCAACAGTATCTGTTCCGTTTGTACCATCTTCATCTGAAAATGTAACATTGTTGGACGGAGATCTATATACTTTTTTAACACGTTTAATTGTAATTTTGTTGAATGTATTGACACACATATTTGAAACATGTGGTGCATAATCTCTATTTGGACTACTAACCGGTTCATTTACCATAGAATGTGCAAGATGTGATATAACATTATTACTACCATCCACAAAATTATTTTCATATTGTGCAACATTTTTAATGGCTGGACCGTCAATGCGATATACGTGATTCGCGTGTTCAATGTTTGTACGATAAACAAGTGTATCATTATTACGTAATTCAATATGTTTATTTAACATATCTTTAATACCCTTAGTACTGGCACCACTACCATACTGATCACCAGCATAAACAATTATAGATTCAATATTATTTATACTGTAATATTTGTCAAGTTCAACTTTCCACCACTGTATGGCCGAACCAGAACTTATATATCCGTTACCGATAATATTATTATCATTTGCATTATCAGGTTCATAACTAGATACTGCTCCAGCAGAAGCAGAAGCAGTGCCATTATATGCAACATTTACGCCATTAATCCATAGTTGAACTTCTTTTAAATATTCAATACCATCACTAGAAGAAATAAACAAATAATTAAATGTATTTAATGCAATATTTGTAATATAACTATTTAATCTTGTTGTTCTGTTGGCAGTATCACCTTCGCTACCTGAGGTTATTTCAGGTTTTCTATATTGAATATTTATAATTTTTGTGGATGATTCTGAATTTGAAAACGAAGACACATTTCCAATAGCCGGACCATCAAAGCGATAAAATGGACGCCCCACACTTATAAGGTGATTATAAAGCAAATCGTCATTGTAATAAATTTGCATTTCACAACCAATCATACGATCGTATAACGATTGACTATTGTTGCCGAAAGCACCGTCATCCATACGATTGTAAATAACAATACTTTCTAAATCTTTAATATTGTAAGAATCGTCTAATGTAAGTAAAAACCACCCGTGTCCATCAATATGTGCCATATCATAGCTACTTGATTGACTATCAAGAACACCATCAATCAAATTGCCTGGACCAAATTGAGTATTATCGTTGCTATAAATAGATGATGCACTTGCATCCGCAGCAGTTGCAATATTTGCACCATTTATCCACACTTGTATTTCTGTAATATTAATGGTGTTTTGAAGTTTTACTTTATTAAATAAAAAATGATTAATACCTGTGCTTGTAATACTTGTCATAATTATTTATATATACACATTAGAATTAAACAGAAGATATACAAACATATTTTAAATTATACTAAAATATGTTTATAAATATAAAATACCAATAGCAAATAGAGGTTTTATTTCCATGGATAAGTAGTAGTATTATGAACTCCACTATATATAATATATCTTATACGCGTTGACTTAGGATAAAAATCTGTATTTCCCGTTTGAGTCGTACTACCAATCGTAACATTATTAATATTAGATTGATTCCTGGTACTATTTACATTGTAGTAATATTTGACTTCAGCATTATTATATGCTTTTTCAATAGTATTTGCAATATTACCACCCACAACAATACCACTTGTATTAGTTGCTTTTGTTTCACTCGCTGTATTAATGAGAGCTCCCATATGTCTCAATGGTATACCATGCAAATAATGTGCTTTATCACTAGTATTTTGTGCAGTTGAATATTTTATAGTATTGGATACGATATGCAATGCCTTTACTCCCTCATTGCCGCCACTGTGATAATTACTTTTATTAAATGCGAATCGCCCTACACCTGTATCGCTGCCGCTATTATAATTGTATGTAAATGGAAAATATTTATCAAAAGTACTAGAACCACCACTATGTGATGTACCACTAGTACCTTTAACAATATCATTATTCCAATTAGAACTACTATAATTAACATCAACATTATGAGTATGACTTGCCAACTGATTGGTACTAAGAGTAGCATTCCCTCCTCTTTTATTTGATGGATTTGTCACGGTTTCGTCATTAGAGAAATTTATACCAGTTACATCCTCAGAACCAACACCAGAACGATCGGTTAAATTTGGTACATTGAACGTACTATCCACCGTACCACCATAATTAGTACCAATAATACTAGCCAACATTGGATAATCATCGTTAGCATATTCAGTACCATCACAAAGGAGCCAACCACTTGGAATGTTTGCTGAACCATTTCTACCTCCAAACATAATAATAGAACCAACGGGATAAACACCATAACAATTTGCATTTCCTCCAACCACATTTAATGCATAATTTTCTGCGTTTGTAGTGCCAATACCTACACCTGACTTGTTAAACCGTACTTGTTCAGTAGTATCGCTCGAATCACCGCTATTTAAAGTCATAAATTCATTGTTATTATTTGTATTAATAATTTCAACTGCGCTTGTGCTTGTAGTATTTGTGGGTTTAATCACTACATTTTCGGTGACTTTATTAATGTCTATTATATTTTTAATATGGGTGGATGATTTATATGTGATGTTTTCAATAGCGCTGTGTGGCAATCTTAAATTGCCTGTAATGTGAAGGTTTCCGGTAAAGTGCAAATTACCATCGGATGAAATAGTATTTGAAGCAATAGTAATAGTATTATCGATTCCTTGTAAAGTGATTTCATCAGTAAATTTCATTTCGGTAAGTACTATGTTTTTATATATCGTGCCATTATTAGACCGATTATATACACCAAAATAATTTCCTTGAAGTATTATATTATCGGTATCATAATGTGTATATAATAATTCTTCGCTACTAGGAGTTCCATCAATATCATAAGTAATATAAAATTTTATTGTATTATTAATAGCAATTGCTTTAAATCTATGATATTTAGTGCGGTCCCAGTTGGACGATTCCGTCCCACTTGCAATAGATATAAAATTATTTGGATATTCGATGTTATCTATATTTTTATATACATTCCAATTTCCTATGCTGCTGTCAGTTTGATCACACGTAAATCTAAAAACAAATCCGGTCCATTTACTATATGCCGCATTAGTAATACTATTGAAATTATTGGGTTGACTAGCAGATATTGTAATACCACACGCATCATCATCAACAGGTTTTATATCAACACTATACACATAATTCGTATAATTACCTGGATTAAACAGACAATGTCTAGTATCTTGGTTAGCAGTCATTTTAATCGTTTTGTTCGTGGAATCAAGTGTATAATGAGTTGTACCATTTGAACCACTTTCACGCCAATCTTTCCATGTTTCACTAGAACCATTACCAAAGTTGGCGTCATTGGTGGAATTATATATTTCATTGTTTACATTATTCACGGAGTTTGTATTCAAGTAATGCATTGTCATAGATGAGTAATTATATACGCGTAAATCTTTAAATGTTACACCATCAAATGAACCCATCACTGATGATAAAATACCAATGTTTCTCTTATCAAGGATGTGTTGATAGCTATGTGTAACAGTAAATATCAATGTATTATCAATATATGCATTAATAATATTATTATTAATAATAGCTTTAACATTATAAAATGGAGTGCTGCTGCTGTAATCATTTATATACACACTATTACCATTTGAAAAAGAATAAGTATTATTATTATGACTTGTGCTTTCTGCAAGTACATTTGATGCACCTGTACTATAATCAAGCGCAAATTTATTGTCGCCTGCACCACTACCTTCGGAAAATAATTGTATTCTTATTATACCTACTTGTGGATAAATATATAATACCAATGCTTGATAAGTATTTGGATCAACACCTAAAACAATACCAGCAAAATCGTCATCATTTGGTTTTATTTGACATTCTATTGTAAAATGATTACTATTTAAGGCACTACGATTTATATATAATATTTCTGCTTCTCCATTATTATTTGTTTTAATGGTATTATCGCTTTGAAATATCCAATTAGGTGTGCTGCCTATATCATTTATTATGCCATTTGTATTGTAACGTTCTCCTTGTAATTTATTATATAAACCATAGGGCCAAACAGTAGCAGTTGTACCGTCAAAAACAGTTGTATTATCGTTATTTATGTTATAAATGATTGAATCGTTTGGACCTCCACTATTAAACAAAAAATCTTTTGATGTGTGGAAAGTATGGGCAACTTCCATTGTAACATCTGGATTTAATGCGATGTCAGCGTTACTACTTTGTTTAAATCCAAAACGCGTAGCTTGGTCTTGTTTATAAATCAATGTATTGCCATGACTTCTATTTATTTGATTGCGTATAACCATTTTCATAGAATCACTTGCGCTAATGTGTTGAAGCGATTTATTATATTTTGTTACATAATCGAATTTGGCGTCGTAATTAATTCCGTGTTCACGGTCTAGTATATTATAAAGTTTAATGTTTTTGAAGGTAGTATTTGAACTATGCTTAACAAAAAATCCCATATGTGTACCTGTTAATAATATATTTTGTGTATCTCTGTAGCTATATAAAAGCACATCTGTGTTTTCATTTGTTACAATGTAAAAATTAATTTCATTATTGTTTACTTTTACTTTCAATGTTTGAAATGATGTCACATTAATGCGACTATCGCTACCACTTCCAAGTAATACATTAGTACCTCCATATAAATATGCTCCATTATTATAATACTTTCTTACATTCCAATATTTTGTGGTTCCCGATTTACTAACATAAAATAAAAATCCTCTGAAAGTATCATGAACACCACTTCCACTTACAGTAAAGTTTGCATTTTCACTCATTGATATTGCCATACCGTGTTCAGCGGCTTCTGCATCTGTTGACATAGCATCGACACTAAATATATAATTGTTTAATTTAAAAGGTTGAAAAAATATAAAATGTTCGTTTTGATTTGGACTATAAGACATTGTTTTTGTTGTATTATTTAAAACAAAATTAGTTGTACCACCATTAACTGTACGCCAATCTTTCCACGTTTGTCCAGAACCATTACCAAAATTATTATCTGTGTTTGAATCATAAATATAAGAATTTCCAACAGAAAGTGTTTTTCCAACAGAAAGTGTTTTTGGTTTTGACGCACCTTGACCATTTAATGCATAAAACCAATATGAAATATCATCCGGGCTAAGTGCGTAATTAAATATTTGATAAGAACCAATGTAACCTTGGAACTGTTGAGTGCTCTGTTTAAAATTAGTATCCCCACCAACTGTCCCGCCATTATACCCACCAAATGTAATATACTGGGGATTCGTATAACTACCTGTCGGTGTACCAGTAACAGGACCAATATCTTTGCTACTCCAATTTGAATTTATAATATTGTACCGAGTTGCATCTGTAAATGGTGCAAATACGCCATTTAAATATATTATTGGCGTTGAATAGGGTTTAATAACCAACGTAAGTGTATTCCATTGTGCAACTTCGTATCCTTTCCAATTGCCGTATATTTGAAATGCTTTTCCTCCACCATCATTGTCGTGAGCATATAATGTCCAGCCCTCATAATCCGGATTACTGTTTCCTATGCCTCCTCCTTTTCTTATTAATGAAAGTGTTCCTGAATTTGTAACCCGACTATTATTGCCCTCGCCTGTAATCGTTGCTCGCCAAAACTCATTATCGGAACCATCGGTCTGATTATCGTGTTTTACATAATAGCGAAATTGCAATGTAAAAACACCAGTGTTAGGTAATTGTATAGTTGGTATAGAACAGTATGAATTTACTATGGATGCGTCGGATACTTGTGCTCCAGTATAAGAATCCGGTGTAGCAGTTAACGCATGATTAATACCGTATGTTCCCAAATAGGTTTTGCTGTCATAACTGTCATTAAGACGATTTTTAATTTCGTAACCATTACCACGGACGTCGTCTTCAATGGATCCTTTTGCCCCGTATTTTTGGAAATAATAGGCACTTATAAGCCCTTTGTGATAATATAATGGATCCTTTAATGATGGATTCCATTTGGACAAAACAAAACTGTTATTTTCAAATTGCGTAGTATTGTTTAATTTTTTATACCAATAATTCACGTCGTTTGCACTAAGTGCTCCATTAAATACTTGATAAGTGGATAAATAACCAATGAAGTTACGGTCGTCAAGGCCAGTTTCGTTGTATCCATATGGTTCCCCCGCTGCACTGCCAGCATTAAGCTGACGACTATTATTACCAAATGTTAATGATCTTATTGTATAATTAGAATGAGTTGTTATATTATCGTACGGTTGTAATGTTGCTCCTTTAAAAATATCAAAAAATGTATTATATGTTTTTGAAACACCATATTGTCCGCTATATACTGTTTTTTGTACATTATTTAAGTAAATAATCGGTTTATATTCTCCTGGTATAATTATTATAACTAAATGATACCACTTATTACGTTGTTGGTAACCATCATCAATCTCACATTGATATCTAATGTCTTGGGCATAAGGTTGATGATTTTGCGAGAGATCACTTATTTCATTACTCGTATCCAATACTTTGGAAAATTCAATGTTAAGTCCTCCTCCCGTACTAGAAGGAATATATTGTGAACCCGAGCCGCCTCTTCCAGTTCTTGATATAAGTATATGAGGTATATATTGTTTATTCTGTACAGGAGTTTGTGTTACACGTTTTACTTGCGCGCGATATAATTGTTGCCACCCATCGTTACCACCTTCTTCACCAACGCCTCCACTTGTGATTTTATAACGAAATGAAAGAGTAAATACACCATTTGACGGTAAACTTATACTTGGCACTTGAAAATGAGTATTTGTATTATTAGATTTATTAATACCATATTCGGTTAAGTAAGTATTACTATCAAAATCAGTGTGAGTATATGTTTTAATAATGTGACTACCGGTATTCAGCGGATCACGTATTGCGTCGTTTATGCTTCCTTTTCCACCACCCAATTTTTCAAAATAATAGGCACTAATTAAATATGTACTGTTATTTATAATAGCTTTACCGTGTTCAAGTGTCACATTACCTGCAACCAATCGGTTTGCTTTAACATCGCCGCGTGTAACTGCGTTTTTCTGGAAATTCGCTTCTTCGGCGTGTAAAACATAACTATTGTCAATATATACGCGATTGCGTGCATTAAATTTATCGCCTCGGTGCTGTTTAATCAAATCTCCCAAGCAATATTCGTAGCCGTCTAATGCAGTTGTCCAAAATGATGTATCATCACTATTTAACGTACGGCCAAAGACCATATATGTCGAATAATAACCATAATTCAAACTGGTATTTCTTCCCAAACCAAAAGTATAACTATATGGATTTGAAAAGTCACCTGTACGAATTTCTGTGGCAGGATTAATTGCTGTACCTAATACTTTTGTGGGTGTTAACATTTTACCACCATAGTTTCTTGGTAAATCTGGTAAAATGCCATCAATTGTTTGCGAAACATTTGTGCCCCATTCTACTGCAGTGAGTGCATAAAATGTTCCATTAACATATAATTCAGGAATAGAATGGGGTTTAATATTGACTACAATAAATAACCATTGATTACCATAATTAGTTGTATTTATTTCAGGAATATCTTGGGCTCTAAAATTTATGGTTCCGTGATTAGTTTTACCACTTACAGTATTTCCTACAGTATTGGGGTCGGTTTCTTCAAAACTTATTTGTATATTTCTTGTACTAACACCCGGATCTCTAGTTGTCATTATACGAATACTTCCATAGTATTCTGATATATTGTAAATGTTTGTTAAATCAGCATGATATATGTCTTGAGCACCTGTTGCGTGTGCTCCTAATGGATGCTGGGGTATAAAACGAAAACATATACTGAACTCGCCATTACTGGGTAAATACATATCGGGTATGGACATAAAACTATTTACATTATCACCACTTAAATCAAAACCATAATTAGTAAGTTTAGTTTCATCATATACATTATGACTCACATCACAAGCTGCGTGACCTGGACCACGTACAACATCTTCAATAGAACCGACGCCACCGTCAACTTCAAAGAAATACGCAGATATGGCATCTTTAAAATAACTTTTAACGTCGCTGTTATTTAATTCCAATGCATTTTCAATAATAAGTGTGTTTGATTGGGCGCTACTGTTTGCTTCTACAAATGATTTACCCACAATTGCATTATCTTTGATTTTAACTTTGGGTCCTAATGTGGCATAACCAGTAGGAGTAGGCGCATTGTAAGAAGTATTAGAAAAACTCATATTATTATCAAAACTGGTTTGTAAACGATTACTATAAGTATCTGAATTGCTACCTGTTGAAAAAACAGTAACTGAACTAGCAATTACTGTACGAGACCAGTAATCGTTTCCACTCATTTCCAATGTTAATCCCGAACCTGTTTTATAATATAACTTGGATTGGCCTTCATCATTTGGGTCGTCAATGGTTAATGAGTGTAAACCAATACTACCCGAAACATCGAGCATACATTCGGGTTCAGTATGACCAATACCAACATAACCTTTATTATAATTAATATATTGAACGGTGTAATCCGTGGGTTGAATATGCAAACCCAACTTATTGTTGACAACCATTTTCATACCATTATAAAAAGGATAAATATAACCATTATAATAAATGTTGTCTATGTTTGCTTGTGTATTTATTGCCTGGTTCCAAATATCAACACGATATATTCTTTTTTTTGAGTAAGCATAACCTGGATCATCTGCGCGCGGAGCAGCTGTTCCAAAACTAACAAAATTATCATTTAATGTATTATAATCGGCAGTGCCAAAATTGGCATACATATCTGGAAAAGTGTATCCATTGACAGTAGTATGTTGAATAATTAAAGTGCGATTAAAATATAAACTAAAAGATAAATCTTCTTTCACAAGAACATAGTTATATAGTGTTCCGGTTGTTATTTGTTGTCCACCTGAAATAAGAATATTTGACCTTGTGTCACTGTTTTTTGTCTTATCGTAAAGTCGTATTTGTGTATTTCCATCAAAAGTTCCATTACTATGAATATAGTCATCATAACTAATAACTATACTATTGGTTGCATTATATGCTAAATTTAATATTAATTCCATATTTGTAAGATCATCATCAATCGCCATCCACCATGAAATAGTAAAATCTTTGTTGCCAAAATTGGTGACTTCTTTTGGAAAGGCAGCCCAGTCATTTGTGCCGTCTGTATATATACCACTAATATCACGTAATACTGCACCTCCAAATAATTGAAACGACGCATCACTATATAAATCCTTTAAACTGGAAAAATTCTTGTTACCATAAACATTATTGTAACCATAAAATTGGAAAGTATTTGTTGGTACAGGAAAGGTTTCGCATACATGTGTACTGTTTGCACTATCACCAATAGAACCATAATTTAAAGTGGTCCAATTTGAATTGCGATAAAATTCAAAAGTGTTTGACGTTGTATTAAATCGCATTTGTCCATTTTCTCCAGTAGATTCTACGCTACTTCCTGGTGCAGGATGTCGGGGAATACGCAAAGATTTTGTATTTTCAATAGTTATAATATTTCCAGTTGAAGGGGTTATATTTGATACATTTAAAATATCAGGTATTTGCAATGTGTCTGATTGTGAAAAACCTTCATTATTTATAATAGTAGACATCTTGTATATAATTATTAAAGGTATTAATAATTATAATATAACAAAAATAGTATTGTATTACTAAATAAATTTTTTTATGGTGCCTTTTTATGTGATTTATATAACACCCGTATAAATAATAGATTTCATTTGGGTTGATTTTGGTAACCAAGGGTCACCCCCCCCTGTATTATTACTAGTCAATGTATGTGATACCGTGACATTTTGATTAGAAATATCTAATACATTATCAGTACTATCGTGAAACCGGAGGTGTTGATTAGAGTTATTTGTCGTAATGCTATCGGTCTTATTGTTCATTATATCATCGGGAGTATTTTGATTTGCAATGGATGTTCCCGCGGGTGTTATAATATTATATATGTGAGAATAGTGCGTTCTTCTATTTCCGTTTTGGTTTGAAGCTTGCAGTTGACGCATTTTGGCAGTGTTGCTTCCACCCTGATTATGTTTAAAAAATGGTAATCTATGATTACTACCCATAGCACTATCGCCATTAGTAACATACGTTATTTTATCGTGGTCACTACCAGAAACATTGTTAAAAGAAAGATCACCACCACTACGTGTGTCCACAATATGAGTATGACTTACAAGAGAATTAGTTCCCATACTATTATTTCCAAATGTAGTGGCCGTGTTTGAATCATACAATCCATATGCATAATAGTTATTATTAAAATTGGGTAAATTAAATGTAGTGCTACCATTTCCACCATAATCATAAGCAATAATACTAAATAAATCGCTATAATCTGTTATCAGCAATGTGGATCCATCACATAGTTTCCACCCAGGTGGAAGATTATTGCTAATATTATTAACTACTTGATAGGGATACATCATAATTGACCCAACTGGATAAATACCAAAAACGGTACCACTTACGTCTAAACCTCTGTGTGTATCAATGGTTCCACGTTGATTTTGATTATTTACACCCGCTTGTCCGTCTGGTTGAATGTGTAATCCGGCATTTTTGGAAAAAGCTATATTTATATTTGCAGCACTGCCTACGCTTGTGCCCATTATTAATGGATTAACTGCGGTTGAAGCACTGGCGTCTATTTTCATTCCAATATCTTCATTATTTGCAAATATTTGAAATCCCGGTGCACTGGAATCCGAGTTAATTTGCAAATTTTCAAATATTGTAGATTTAATGTCACCCGACATATCATACACATTTTGTGTAATTGTCAAATTACCGTCAATAATAACTTTTTGCGCAGCATTTAAATGAATGGAACTACCTCCTAAAATATCACTTCCTTGTAATTCTAAATGATTCACATCGACTGACCCATTTTCAGGTTTGCTGTTTGTAACAATTCGTGTTGCACGTAACATAGCGGGTGTTGCATCATGTTCTGGACAAATACTGATTTTCTTTATGTTATGATTGTAAATATATTGTGCATTTCGCTCAACAATTGCATTGGTAATTGTTCTATTTACATCTATTGTGGTATTACCATATGCACATTTATTTGTATTGATTAGTGGACTAAGTGTATTATTATCCGAAAAGCACTTGATGGTATTGATTTCATTTATACTGAGTTCTTTTCCAAATGTAACAACGTTGTAAATTTTCATTGGCCAAATATTTTCATCTGCGTCATCAAATCCTCTTGGTACCATCTCACCAATAGTCCATAAATTAGTGTCATTTCCAGTAGTTAAACTACTAATTCCGCCAGTAATAGTATTATTATTCGTTACAATTAACTCACCATTTAAATATAACTTTATACTATTATTTGTAAATGTGTATGTGAACTGAGTTATTCCATTAATATATTTATAACCCTCACTAATTAAGGCATCGACGCTTGGGTTAAAAATCTTAAACTGAATTTTTCCGTCATTATGAAAATACGCACTGGTAATAGCAGGTCGGGTATCATAATTTAGGGCCAAAAGTTGTGTCTTCGTGTCGGAATCAGTACCTTGTACTATTTCTGCGTAAAACATAATAGAAAATCCATTTTGTGCTTTTAAATGATCTGCTTCTGCTTTTGGTAACGATATGAAATCGGGTTGACTATTGAAAGAACTATCGGGTTCTCCTAACATTAATACATTTTGTTTAATAAAGTTTGTCCAAGGTTCAAATGTAACTGCCGATGCCCCACTGGGTGCTTTACCTACACCCAAACTTAAATCACTATTGAACAAACTATATTGACTGCAATCTTTTCCGTGTGTTTTGTAATACGAATATGTTGCGTAATTATCATTTTGTTCAAAATTTGGCACATAACTATAAATAATATTGTAATCATTGTCGTTTTGTGCATAATCGTAAAAACGTACATTTCGCAAATATCCAGTGTAATAAGATGCATCATTTAGTCCACCATTTGCATCGTACATATCATTTGAACGACCTAATACGTTATTGTCATCTTGCGTGTTAATCAGTGTACCATCATAACTACTACTACTTGCCACACGGTCAGTCAAGACATTGTCCACAAAAAAGGATAAATAAGGTTTACTATATGTGACTTTAACAGTATGCCAATTGTTGTCATTTAAACCAGTTGCATTAGAAGACGCATAATCCCTAGCAAAACCCATAAAATATAAAGCACCATTGTTTAATCTTATATTAAAACTGGCGCCATCAATCTGTGTTGCGGTTGTTTGTCCATAACCCGTTGAAATAAGCCCAACAATACTAGTACTGGATGTTTTAAAGTCAAATTCAATGGTTCGTGGGTTTGAACCTTTTACACACGTTAATCCTAAATGTGCTAAATTAATAACACTGGTTTCAGTGCCGTCAAAATATAATTCTTGGTCAATACCGTGCGTAAAGTATGGTTCGCTTGTATAATTTTTAATTTGAAATTCTAAATTGTAAATACCTAATTCATCTGATGTAAGCGACGTAGCAGTTGTTTTTGTACTAGTTGGATTATTCCAATGATCTATATTTGATGCATCTGTTACGGGTGCAGTAACGCTATCTTTTTTTTTTGCATCAATCGAGTTAATTATAACATTATTATTTTCAATGGCGAACTCAATGCGGACCATTTTCCATGCATCAACATTGCCTGTATCTAAGTATCCAAATAAATAATCATTAATACCAACTTTGGTGATGAGTGTTACTACATATCCAGTACCGCCTGTATTAGTGTTCAAAATAGTTCCACCCATATATGCGTTTGTTGGAATTACTTCGGTAGCATTTAGGGTTTGATTTTTAATAGCATATGTTTGGTTTACAACAACAAAATTGTCTGTACCTCCATTCCAAAAATAGGTGGCTTCGCCGTCCAAATGCATAAATGTAGTATAATTTTTATTTGTTAGCGTTGTTTCTTCTAGATTTACAATCGCATAATCTTTATAACCACCGGACACATCATGATTGTAAATAGATTGCGTTCCATCAAAGCACGTATAAGTATTGGATATTTTACCATCTATAAGATTATTTTTTGCATACCCGTTTGCATCTACGGCACCAAATACTCGATTACTTAAATCGGTTGCAGTTGGTGGATTACCATCTGCCCAAGGACCATCAACATAAATAGAACCCTTTACATTTAAACCAATGTCGGTGTTAACAAAATCTTCTGCACATTTATAATTATCATTTAAACTTAAATCGTTGTAATTTACTGGACCGGGCAAATATAAACGTTGTTTATTAAGATCCATAAATGAATTTGCAGTTTCAAATACATGATGGTCACCTTCGGATATATAATTAATGGAACCAGTGCCCATACCAGCGGTGTTTGCACCGTGCGAAGTCAAATGCATTTGAACACCAATACCGGATTTGTCGTCTATTTCAATACGATTAGGTCCTTGTGTATTTAAATAGTTAGGTGCATTTGCATTGTCCATAATCATTTTTGATGTTTGACTACTGCTTGTTACGTTAAATGTAATAGAACCTTCACTTACATGGTCGTAAAAATGGATATTTCGCATTTGTCCAAAAAATGGACTATAAGAACTATGATTTGACCTACCAATACGATTAGTATCACCGAGTGTATTTAATCCTCCGTTTCTTTTAAGTTTTATAGTATAACCGTCTGCTGATTCAGTATTGCCATTACTATGAACGCCACTAATTGCCGGGCGTTTTATATTATCAACATAACACGTAAAATAGTCGTTGTCGTATGTAATTCTATAATGATGCCAGTGTCCGTCAAATACATCATCTTGACTTAAAGTCCAACTTACATAATCGTTATTATATCCCATAATGTTTAAGCTAGTTCTATATTGACGTATATTAAACGTATTGTTGTTTGTTGTTGCACCTGTTGCTATAAAAATAGAACTATTTGTATCAGTACCCGTGCTGGTATTACCACTAGATAAATCAAAAATAGAGTTAATTTCGAATTCAAATGTTCTCGGTGCTTTACCTTTTATGCATTTAAATCCATCGCCTGTTAAATTTACATTGTCATTATTGAACGTAATAGGATTATTTACACCATATGAAAAATAAGGTTTTTTGTTTCCAATGTATGCACGGGATGCATTTAAACTTTGATGTATTTTTAGTTTTCCTTGACTTCCATAAATACGGAATGCGGAAAGCGCGGGTGTATTTGCATCTCCCATTGTTTGTGTAACAATAAAAATATATTTTAAAAACGGAGAACTTTGCATATTTTTGCCTTGTTCAGCATAATATGAAAAATGAGTAATTTTTGCATCATTCGATATAACGGAAGAACCGTGCGCACCTGCTCCACCAAAATAACCTAATTTATAATAATCCTCATTGTCATTGGTAGCAATAACAAACACTCGCTTTATGCGTCTTTCTACTGGATAACTTCCCTTTTCAAGATTTACAGTAAAATGATCCAATGTGACTGGATTAGGCATTTGTAAAGAAAACCACCATCCATAAATATTTAAATTTTGGTAATTTGGTGCACTTGTGGTTGCAGCATATGACGAAGCCGGATATATATTAGATTCCTCACCAACAAGATGTTGATTGTCGCTACTTGAAGGAATACCGGAAAATAAATAAGTATATCCTAAGTTATTGTTTTCCACACTTGCCATAGAGAAATAATAACGTCCACGACCATAACTTAAATTGTTTTGACTAACATCAAAATAAACGTCTATTTGTTCAGCATTTGGTGCGGAAGTTTGTGATGTACCATTGGCATTTGTTAAATTTGCATCAGCAAGTGTTTTAAATGAACTTGGGCGAATTTTGCATGGTGGAAAGTACAACATTTTTTCATTATTAAATCCGCCACTATTGTCCATTGTTACACTACCCATTTTTGAAATATTTACTGCATTTTTTGAAAGTGTTTTGTCGTAAATTACCATATTATCGTTTTCTGATATTGATGTTGTACCAATACCGACGGCTCCTTCAACACACAATGTGTTTTTATTTACTTGCAAACTATCATATGTGTTTCCAATGGTGACACTACCTCCAATATTTAATTCGGCGTTTCCTTTTCCGTTTTTAATACGCGTGTTTGTTTTGTTAAAATCCAATGACGTACCATTGTTCATTGAAAGCGTCACGCCGTCACTTATAGTAAGTTTATTATTATAATAATTACCCAAAGTTGCGTTTTCGTGTTCCAATGATATACTTTGATAAGCGGGATTACTTATATTGGGAACGTGAGGATTAATGTATCCATTGTCATAAATAATCTTTGCATCGTTTGCATTATCGAAACCTTTATTTGTCCATACGTCTACTCTATATACGTCTATATTGGAACTAGTATTATCAGCCCCACTACTAGCAACACTAGGTTCACTTGTTCCAATATAAATGGTTGAACTTAAAAGTGCGCTGCTGGCAAAAGAACCTCCATCTAGAGAATCTGACATTTCTTCAATACCATTTACAAATAATCTTAACATATCAGAATGTCGTGTTAAACAAAAATGATGAATTTTATTATCTACTTGGTAAATAAATGGACCACTGCTCGTTGTGGTAATGGGAGTCGTTCTATACCATTGCATTTGTAGACCACCTGTATCAGATTTATATAATCGAAACTGTTTGAGTGGACTATTATTATCCCAATCTCCAAATGAAAGTAGATGATTATATGTATTAAGTCCTTTAATTTCAGCCCAAAACGAAATAGTGAAGTCAACACTTTGTCCAACAGTAATTGGTAAAGTAATAAAATCATTGTTATTACGTAATTGTAATGGACCAGGTATTGATAGCGTTGCATTAGTAAGAGCCAAAACTTCGCCACTGCCGTATACATCAGTGTTACTTGCTTCTTGTCCATTTAATATAAAACTATAATTCGCAACGTGATTATTATTATTATAACGCACACTTCCTCTGGCAGTTGTAAATAACGGGTCATAAAAATCAATATCTTTTGATACACCAATACTACCATTTACATCCAATGTTGTTTGTGGATTTGTTGTTCCAATACCGACATTTCCAAAATTAATCATTGTAAGATCTTCATTTATAGAACTTAATACAATGTAACCATCTACGTGTTGTGTAAATGCACTATATGATGAAAAATAATGATGATGTATTTGCATATAATAAATTTTTCCTTCAAACCAATGACCGGAGGAACCACCAAATAAGAATCCATCATTTAATGTTAAATTTTGGTAATAATCTTGTGTTTCGGAAATCGAAACAGCGGAACCACCATCTGTTTCATTATAAATGGTATATGTGATTGTTTTATTTCCATCGTAACTAATAATTGCAATATAATCTTTATTTACAAGTACATTTGGATTATCTATACCACTTGCAAGTTGATTTATAAACGCGTTATTAACTGTATTTGTATTCGTGTAGTAAAATCCTCGTCTCCATATGGTAGTGCTTATACCGAAAAATCCATTATCTATTTCTCGGTTTTCAATATTGAAAAAATCTCTAATAATTTGCTGCGAACTAGTTAATGCACGTGCATTGCCGTCAAACTTAACTTTTAACACAATGGATAAAGGCGTTCCAATAGGATTTTTTGCTGCATTTATTGATTCGTCACCAATTAGACCATTAAGATAGCGTCCACCATCATCACTATCTGCAAATACAAGGTCTTCCGTATTTAAATTGAGAACTGCACTTTGTCCAATATGAGATGTAAATAAGGACATGTTTGCATCAGAATTTGCATATACTGTTCCTGATTCGTTCGATATACCCCCTTTGATGACTTTCCACGACGCGCCATCATACCCTTTATAACAATTAAACGTTGTATTATAATAAATAGAACCTTTTGATTGTTCAGGTGTGATTATTTGTGGGTCTACGGTATAATTGGGGATTTGTAATGCACCCGTAGCGTGAATTTTTAAATCAGTATTATTTTGTATTTTATTTACACTTAAACCACCACTTAGTTCTAATAACTTTATTTTTTGAGGGTCATCTATAAATAAATCTTTGTATACGGCTACGCGATGGATTTTTCCTTTGAATTTGTTGTCACTATGTATATTTCCATTATAAAAATGTACGTTTCGCAAATAACCCGTATATAAATTATTAGTACCATCTACATTTGCACCTAAATAAGCTACACCACCATTAACTGGTGTATTTAATGTATTTAAACTATCAGTTAATACAAGTATTTTGTCAATGTAAATTTGTATGTTAGTTCCATCCCAAGACATAGAAACAAAATGCCATTGTCCATCACGTATATCGTCGTGACTAGCGGCCGATGTATCGTTACTATATGTGCTAATATTTAATTTACCATTAGCTTTCATTTTAACGTTAAAACGTTGACCAGCTGTAGTACCCGTACTACCAGTACCAATTAAAATAACATCACTAGTATTTTGAAATGTTGTTTTCATTTCAAATGTTACCGTACGAGCAGCATTACCAGTCATCCACGCAAATCCAGAATTTGAAAACAGTGTTGTTCCATTACGTGTAATGCCACCAGAACCATTTAAGTTTATAACACTAGATGTTGTCCCATCAAAATAAAATATATTGCTACCATTATATGGTGTATTAAATGAAAATTTCGGGGTTCTTTGACCAATACTTATATTAAACATTGAATCTTTACCATTATTTAAGTTATTTGGTTTTTTTGGATTATCAGTCGTTTGTCTTACTTCTGTTTTCACTATTTTTCCATCTAACATAAAATTAACATTATAACTGCCATCTGAACTAACTACCAATTGATGTGTCGTGTTTATGTCAAGTAATAAATTAATTGAATTGTCGTGGGGTGTGGCAAAAACACTAGCAGCATTATTTATTGATGCTGTAGCAGTATTTGGAAGCATATTTGCATAAGAAATATAATGCGTATTATTTAATCTCCATGTATAATGGTCATTTGTAGGTCTGGCAAGAGTATTTTGCTCAATTGTATAATTTCCAGCAACAATATTATCTCGACCCATACTAAATATTGGACCGGTATGATTGTTACTAGTGTCTGTGCTATAATTCAATTCAATCGTGAATGGCGTTGAGCCACTAATAACTTCTTCGGGTGTTATATTTACATATGAAAACATATTTCCGTCAAACACTTGTGATGTAAAATCATCTTGATAAATTGGTTTGATTGTTTCTCCTCCGAATCCCGTATTATCAATAAACGACCTTTCGGTGGCTTCATAACCATATACACCCATTTCTGTTATTTCAATAAAAGGTGCACCCGCTGTACTTTGAGTAAAAATAAATACAAATTCATTGTATGTTTTCTTTGATGGCTCAACTAATATTTCAAAAGTACCGTCTACATTTTTTTTGTGTGCATTATCAATAATGGTTGTATAATTTGTACCATCAGAACTTCCTAATACAGTGATTGTTTTTGCAAAATACTCGCCTTGTGTTCTACCACCAATGTAAAATTTGGTGGGTATAATACCATTTGTTCCATATCCAACTTCGGTTTCACTATTTGGGAGTTTTAAACTAATCCACTGACCAGGAATGCCATCTGTACCCGATGCACTATGTGTTTTACTATTGTCTTTTATAAAATTACTCATATAAGCATTGTCAACAGCACGATAACCAATGGATGGTTCATAACCATTATCAAGTGCGCTTTCTGAATATTCAAAAATATCTAAGTTGTAATGTAATTTACCAATAAAATTATACACAGTACTACTATTATTTGCTTGTCTGCCAAAATATATAAGTTGATCATTTGTTGCAGTACTAATATTTAAAACGGTTCCACTTGGAAGAAAACTTTTTGTTACATAAGATGCTTCTTTTATGTTTTGCCCCGCTTCAACGATTTTAAGTTGTACTTCATTTGTTGCTGTATATGTATTGGCGCCCGACTGTCCATATCCGTTATATCTACATCTTAAATGGTAAATTTTTCCATTATTTAAATTTGAAAAACTGTCACTAAAATCAACACTATAATTCGTCCCTCCCGCGCTTATTTTTATTGTTCCATTGTGCATATAAATAGTAAATGATTGTCCGTCAACTTGTGATCCTCCAACTGAAAACATTGCTCTATTTGGACCAGGTTGAACCGTACTAAAATAAAAATTTACTGTAAATGCATTGCTTGCATCAAATGCACCATAATAATAGCCCGTTGTGACATTAGTACTAAGTTGACCTGATTGAAATAAGAAATTTGTTCTATTTAGAGCTGTTGTGGCAGGTGATGTTGTTCCATCAAATATTGTAAGTATTCCATCACTTTGTGTATTATGTACATAACTTGCTGCATTGCTTAAAAATGGACTATATCCTGCTGCAGCAAGTATTGTGTGTCTATATGCATAAGCACCTATACGTACTGTCTCGTCTCTACTATCTACAGAACTGACTCCGTCAAATAATCGATACATTCCACCAATAAAAGAGGGTAGAGCTGGTGTTGATGGATATGATGATTTACCTCGTGTTATATATGGTACGTCTACTGTATATATTCCATTACCATAATCAGCACCACTAATTTCTACAGGCATACTTTGAGCACCACTCCACGTCAAAACGGGATGAGAATTGGATAAATCTGTCATAAATGAATCTGTAAATATATCGTTTCCACTTGAGTATTTTATTGGTGGATATCTTTTTTCCAATGTTGATGTCATAATATATAATTTAACTAGAATTTATATTTGCTTTTGCAAACTCAACTAAATCATAAATACATCTTATCTTATTTATGATTTTATAACTCTAAATTATTTTTGTTCGAGAACATTAATACGCTCTTTAAGTTCAGCATTTTCATTTCCAAGTTCATTTATTTTAATATTGAGTTCCTTAATGGCTTCGATTAATGGCGCAATCATATTTCCGTATGCAACGCGCTTTCCTGTTTCGCTTTCGGAAACCACTTCGGGGTATTCTTTTTCTATTTCTTGCGCAATTACACCAATATGGGTTGCTTCTTTATCTTCTAAATCATTACGATTATATGAAACACCTTGCAATTTACTTATTTTTTCCAATGCATTTTCGAGTGGTTTTACATTTGTTTTGAGATTGATATCCGAACTGGATGTAATGGTACCAGTTGCAGTAATATTTCCAACAACATCTAATACTTGTGATGGACTTGAATGATTAAGACCAATACCTACATTTCCATCTTGTGTAATATTTAAACGAGAACCAGACGCTCCATAATCATATATATAATAATTACCGTTATTTGCACTTCCACCTGCTGAAAGTGCCCATTTTTTTGTATTATCATGTTTAAATAATACAGTTGGTTCTCCTATATCCTTTGAATGTAATACTAAAACAGCGTCATTATCAGCGCTAGCAGTATTATTATTTTCTATAAGAAGACCCGCGCTATCGCCAGTTGTATTGCATAATATTCTTGCTCGTCCACTTACATCCAATGTATAACTTGGACTATCAGAATTTATACCTACTCGCTCATTGACACCATCTATTGTCAATACATTAGTTCCTTTTGCTCCAAGAGCCATTTTATTTTGTATGTCTGATCTTAATACACCGGTTGCCGTATCTGGATTTTGAAATAAGAAATCGCCAATGTAATTATTCGTGGCACTATGTGTTTTTGTAGTATCGTCTGAATATTTATGTCCAATATTGAGATTTCCATCTACCTCTAATGTGGCAGACGGATCCGCGACTACTGCGCTTCCAATACCTACACGTATGCTATTACTTTTATTGCGAATATACATAGATTCATCACCACGTGTTGAAAACACCAAACCGTAATTTTGACTTTTATATCTTTTACATGTAATTCTTGCATTATCATTAAAAGATGTAGTACCACTATTATTTGCAGTAAATCTTATTGAAGCAGCTGTATCATCACTATTAGAAAAATTTGCAATATTTAATAATACAAGATCGTTTTGTGCACTTGCATCTTTTATATCGAGTTTATAAGCTGGGTTTGTCATACCAATACCAACATTGCCAGTTCCACCAATATTCATACGATGTGTTTTGTCTGTGTAAAAGTTGAATCCAGATTTGAAAGTGCTACCACTATCCGCTGTACTATATCGTATTCTTCCTTCATAATCGTTATCACTATTATTATCTGTCCAATCAATAAAACCCCCATCGGTGTTACTACTAACTATTTGCATCATTGCGTAATGTGTACCAGTTGTACCTAAGTAAACACCTGGTGGGCTATTGGTACTATTCATATTACCAATGTCTCCTGTAATATAGGCACCACCACTTATACTGGCACCACCGTTCATACTAACATCTTTGCTATTATGTATCTCGAGTGCAAGATTACCATTGCCACTATTTGATGAACCTACATAAAATTGATGTTTGCCCTTGGAATTATATTTTAATGCGTCTCCGGTGTCTACACCAAAACCGTGTCCATCGGAGTGTAGTAGTATTTTATTTGGGCCGGCAATATTCTTTGCGTCGTCAAAAATAAGTGTTCCTCCTTGGGTGTTGGAACTCGATTGTCCATTGTCTATACGTACACTTCCAGTTACTTCTAATTTTGTGCTTGGAGCATTATTACCAATACCCAATTTACCAGTGCCAGTAAAGTAAAATTGCGGCTCCCAACCATAAGTCCCTTTATGATTATATCCCAGACCTAATGTGCCACTATTACCACCATTAGTTACACCACTTACACCACCTTGTCCAAACGACCATTTGTATGAGTTGGTATTACCTTCATGAGTACCTGTTTCTGCTGCCCAATCAAGTGTAAGAACTGGTCTTCCATTAGTATACGTGGCAGTCACCTCTTCCTGATTTAATTTTAATACACTATGTGCACTATCTGTGTGGTTGGCGATATATTTTGAAATGACTGCGCTTCCTAAACTAATATCCAGCATTTTTTGCGGTAAAGTATGTCCAATACCGACTTGGCCATTTGCGTCAATTACCATTGCAGTAGTCACAGCGGTAGATGCATTATTATCTGCTCTTTTGGTATTAAATGCAAGACCACCAGGGAAATCAGTAGCACTTCCATTGTTTGCTGCATAATATCCTGCAATAGATGCCATTGTCCACTGATGGGCACTATTACGCGCTTTAAAGTAAATTGGAGCAGTATTGGTAGTACTATTGTTTGGTGCTGGACCACCATCACTTCCCCAAATATTTAATGAACTATCCCATAAATTAATTGCACCCAAACTAATATCAATGTCTCTGCTGTATGACACTTCACCACTGCTAATATCGTAATTAAGATGATGTGCACTATTTTGGGTATTAATAACTGCTCCACCCGATAATGCTGGTTTATCTGATTGTCTAACGGGTTTAATGTAAACGCTATCTGTGCTTGTACTGTTAAATGTGCTACCCTGCGCATTTAGTATAATAGTATTATTATGTTGATTAATTTCACCGGCTTGCTTGCCAATAGCAATTGAATTCTGTCCTTGGTTGTCATGGCCGGCTTTATATCCCAAAGCTACAGAATTAGCTTTTTGGCTATTCTGTCCACTATACGTACCTATTGCAATAGTATTTGTACTTTGATTATTATAACCGGCACTACGTCCAATAGCTATGCCATTGTAACGTTGATTGATAGCGCCGGCACCTATTCCCATAGCAATTGCTCCACCATCAAAACCTTGACTTGCATATCTACCTTGATTATATCTTCCTGCTGTGTAACCAATTGCAATACTATATTGACCTTGATCTATTTCACCCGCAGTGTATCCCATAGCAATGCTGTTTCCTGACTGATCCATACGTCCTGCTTGGTAACCAATAGCAATAGCGTTTTCATGTTGATTTCTATATGCTGTTTGATAACCAATAGCGACTGAATACTGATTTTGACTAGCATCTGCTGCTTCGCTACCAATAGCGATTGAATACTGATTTTGATTACTTCTTCCAGCATTATTACCAATAGCGATTGAATACTGATTTTGATAACTATTACCTGCGAAATAACCCAAAGCTACAGAATTATTTTTTTGGTTATTCTGTCCACTATACGTACCTATTGCAATAGTATCTGTACTTTGATAATTTAAACCGGCATGGTTACCAATAGCAACCCCTTGTTGTCCTTGATTTGTTTGACCAGCTTGATAACCAACCGCAACAGCATATGATCTTTGATTATTTCTACCACCGCCATTACCAATACCTATACTGAATACGCCTTGATTATCAAAACCAGCTTTTGCACCCAACGCAACAGTATGAAAATTTTGAGAAGTTTGACCTGCTTGGTAACCAATAGCAATAGCATTACCACTTTGATCATTGTAACCGGCTAGGTAACCAATAGCAATAGCGTTTTTTTGTTGATTTCTATATGCTGTTTTATAACCAATAGCGACTGAATACTCATTTTGACTAGCATCTGCTGCTTCGCTACCAATAGCGATTGAATACTGATTTTGATTACTTCTTCCAGCACTATAACCAACAGCAACAGCTTCTTTGCCTTGATTATGTCGACCACTCAAATTACCAATGGCAACAGCACGTTGGTTTTGATTCTGATAACCAGCGGTAGCACCCAACGCAATAGCAAAACTTTGTTGACTTACTTCACCACTTGATCTTCCAATTGCTATTGCATCTTGTTTTTGATTGTGTTTACCGGCACCACTACCAATGGCAACAGCATACGTAGTTTGATTGATTTTACCAGCTGCATTTCCAATAGCAATAGCATCATTATGTTGGCGTGTTTTGCCTGCTTCCTTACCCAGTGCAATGGAATTGTAAGATTGGTCAGTTACTCCAGCATCTTTACCAATGGCAATGGAATAATCACTTGCATTGGATGGAGCCATAGTAATTGTATCAATCGATAATGTATCTAATGCAAGGTTTGGCGCAATCAAATTACCCGCAATGTACATATTTCCAAATGATGCATCACCCGCTACGCTTAAACGATGATTCATAGACACATCACCACCATAACCAGAATCACCGCGAATACTCATTGCAATTGCGTCATTATGTAAAAATTCTGCAACTGCATAATTATCACTCGCTCCAACTTGATTCACTCGCAATGCAGGTTGTGTTCCACTATTACTTACATCAATGGATTCTGTAAATTTAATAAGTGTGTTTGTTTGAATAACATCACCATCAAAATTAATATTTCCATCGACTTTCAAATCTCCGCCCACTGTTAAATGACTATTAATACTTGCGTCACCAATGACTTGTAATGTGGGGCCGGTCATATCTATGCTGCCTCCAACAGCAAGTGCACCGGTGTTTGTGCTACCCATATGTCCTAAATGCAATATTTTATTGTCGTAGCCGTTGCCCTTTGCATCAAAAGAAAATTTTCCACTTGATGATTTCATAGTCCAATTAGTAGCGCTACCACTTGAAGAACGAAGGAAATTTATGTAAGGACTTCCACCGAATTGTCTTAATGTTAAGTTACCACACACGTCCAATTCTGTTGCTGGTGCATCATTTTTTATACCTATTCGCTCATTGGCACCATCTATTGTCAATACATTAGTTCCTTTTGCTCCAAGAGCCATTTTATTTTGTATTTCTGATCTTAATACGCCAGTTGCAGTATCTGGATTTTGAAATAAGAAATCTCCAATGTAATTATTCGTGGCACTATGTGTTTTTGTAGTATTGTTTGAATATTTATGACCAATATTGAGATTTCCACTAACATCTAATGTGGTAGCTGGTTCTGTATCTGCGGCATTTGCAATACCTACGCTTATGACATCACTTTTTTGTCGAATATGCATAGATTCATCACCAAGTGTTGAAAACAACAAACCGTAATTACTTTGACCATATCTTTTACATGTAATTGTTGCTTGATGACCATAACTTGTAGAATTATTTGCAATAAACCCTATTGAAGCAGCGGTATTAGCACCATTAGAATTATTATGAACATTTAATAATACAAGATCTTGACTTGCACTTGCACCTTTTACATCGAGTTTATAAGCCGGGTTTGTCACACCAATACCAACATTGCCTTCTACAAGTAATTCTTGACTATTTAAATCACGACCAATGTATTCATCCGTGCCAATACTTAATCCACCCAATACTTGCTGTTTATATACTGAGTTTTTATACCAAGGACTACTATCATCTTTACAAATTGTAAATTGTTTAATGTTGATAAAATCACCTGTTAATGTATTTCCTGCGTCGAATCTTATTTTAAAACTTGAACGTCCAGATTTAATATATGGTGTAATATCGCATACTGCAGTTTCAAATTTATTATTTGTCGCCGGTTCTTTATCATCACTACGCCATATAATATCTATTAATGCATCGTCGGTAGAATCTAATAGTTGGATTGTAATTACTTCATTGTTATTATTCGTAGCATCTAATCTCATCATTGTTTTTACAAGTATACGTGCTGAAGTATGTTTATTATTATTTACACCATCGGTATAATAAAGACAGTTACTTAAATCAAATGTAGGTGATGTTAACGTTTCCGAATTGTTCAATGTAATACCATTTGTTGTACTAAAAACCAACGTACCGGTACTTGCCCATCCAGTAGGCAAAGAACCTGTCGATAAACTATGGTAATAAATCGGGTTAGATGCACTATAACCATCATTATGAAAGGTTATACCGTTTACATCCACATTGTCACGAAACTGTGATGTACCACTTACATCTAATTTGTAACTTGTATTTGGCGAATCTAAATTAATACCAAGTGTACTGTTTTGTAGTGTCATTGCGGTGGTTCCATTACCACCTGTTGATGCATTATAATACCATCTATGGGTTGTTGAACCAGATAAATGCTTAAATAGGTTGCCATCCACTCCAAACCCGTATCCGCTACTTTGAAGTTGTATTTTATTTGGGCCGGCGACACCAAACGCATTGTCAAAAATAAGTTTTCCTCCTTGTTTGTTTTCACCGGTTAGTCCATTGTCTATAAGCACATTTCCGCATATATCCAACATTTCGCTTGGATTGGCTTTATTAATACCTATTTTTTTATTGGCTTCATCAAAAACCATTGAATTTGGCCAGTTATTGTGTCGGATTCTTAACAGAGCCGATGAATTATAAAAACTATCAATATACCATTGTCCTTGTGGACTAGCATTTGTTCCATCTTTCAATATAAGTTCACCTCCTTCATTAGAACCACCCGTTGTATTATTTAATGTAAGAACACCATTACCGTTTATACTTGTAGAACCGTTTAAATTGGTCGTTCCACTTGTAGTAAGATAAGTAAGCGTACCCAAGCTTGTAATATTGGTTTGTTCCGCGGTTTGTAATATTCCAACTATACCGTTTGATACATTTAACGTTCCTTCTATATGAAGTTTGTGTGCATCATTCCAACTTGTTGTACCAATACCGACATTATGGGATGAATCTAATATTAATGTGGCGTTTGCTGTATTATTCACATCACTATTGTATGTATTAAAAATCATACCCCCTCGATTGTTATATTGTGCCATTTTATATGCATCGATGCTACCAAGAAGGCCACCCATGTTTTTAAATTGAATCTGAGTTACTCCATCTCTTCTGGTGGTCGTGCCACTCGGATTTTTTCTCCCTTCCATTATCATTATTGCATTTTCAGCTGTTATAGGTCTTATTTGTAAATGTGCAGTAGTTGCATCTTTGTAAATATTTAATGCAATATTTGAATCTGTTGAGCCAATTCCAACAACTCCTTCGGATAAAATATTACCTTCAACCTCAATGTTACTACCAATACCTAACTGTGCAGCGTAAATATTACTATTAATACTCAAATCGTCAATTACGAATTTATTGTCTGCTACTTGCAGCGATTGTCCTTGTATATTAAGACTGCCATCATGAATACGTATATCGCCTTTACGAACGTGCATTTCACCACTTAAATCGAGAAATTCTTTCATAAAAGTTTTAACATAACGATTAGCACTATTGTCATACGGCCAACTCATTTATATCTATATAAATATAAATATAAATTTATACTGTTGCCTAAACAAAATATAATTATTCTAAGATATAAAATGTTTATAAAAAATTATACGATTTGATTAATATAATTATTGGGTATATTTAAATCTCCGCCGGTTACTGTTAATCCTTGTTTTAATTGTGCTGCACCGTCAACAATAAGTGTTCCATTTATGCCGGTATTTCCTTCGACAGATAAATCTTGACGCACCCTAGCACCACCATCAACATCGAGAGTTTTTGTAGGATTATCTGTACCAATACCCACAAAACCGCCGTCTTTAATAATGAATACAGTGTCTAAACTGTTACTATATGTAACAATATTAAATGGACGCTTCTTTGTCAAATCCGTTGCTTCAAAGAACCATAAACTATCCGCTTCACCACTTGTACCACCAGGTTGACCATAATCCGCAGGTATAGTAAATGTAATTCTAGTTCCATTTGTAAGAGCTTGATATGCAGCTGGACTGGCTCCGGCGTGTAAATTATCTGTAAAATAACCAGAAGCAGCAGTGGAACTAATTGTAATATTTGACCCATTATCAAATGGTGCTCCGGATTGTAATTCATTACCAATGACAAAAGGGTGACTGTCTAAATTAGCATCTTGTCCAATAAAGTTATATGTATTACCTGCTAAAAGTGTAAATGGATGCTCAATATTATTTATTGCCGGACCACCGATTGCTGTACTTAATATGTAATAAGGCAAACCACGATTAGCGAAATCAGTAATGGAAGATAAACGAACGTAATAAGTAATTGTTTCGGCTACTGCTGGTGAATTACCGTCTAATACTTTCATAACATCATTATGACCATATTGTGTGACCTTAATCGCAGGTCCAGTACCATCATTTGAAATATCGATTTGCTCTGTAATACGAACAACAGTATCTGTTTGAATAAAGTTTCCGGTAAAATTCACCGAACCATCTACAACTAAATCACTGCGAATATATACTTTTTCACTACCAGGTGTGGAATTATTTCCAGGACGAATTTCCAAATCTTGTCCAGCAGATGTCGATATAATGTTTGAATCCAATTGAATGTTGTCAACATTGAGTTTTTGCGCACTAGCATCACCATTTACAACAAGATTATTATTAATAGTTGTGAGTCCATCTATTGTTGCGTACCCCGCCACATCCAATGCACTATTTAATGATGTATCATTTGCTACGGTTAATTTATTGTTTACTGTAGTAGCACCACTTACCACCAATGTATCATTTAATGTTGTAGCACCAGTAACACCAAGTGTGTTTCCTAATGTAGTGGCACCAGTAACACCTAATGTAGATTGTAAATCTGTTGCGCCGGTGGTGGTTAATGTACTACTTAATGTAGTAGCACCAGTAACAGCCAATGTATTTTTCAATGCTGTAGCACCATCAACAGTAAGTGTTTTGTTTAATGATGTGTCTTCCAATACAATGGCATTGTTTTTCAATGTGGTAACACCAGTAACATCTAATGTAGATTGTAAATCAGTTGCTCCTGTTGTGGTTAATGTATTATTTAATGTAGTAGCACCAGTAACATCTAATGTATTTTTCAATGCAGTAGCACCATCTACAGTGAGTGTTTTGTTTAATGATGTATCTTCCAATACAATAGCATTGTTTTTCAATGTAGTAACACCAGTAACATCAAGGGCAGCTCCCAAGTCAGTCGCACCAGTAACATCCAGTGTGTTATTTAATGTAGTAGCACCAGTAACAGCCAATGTATTTTTCAAGGCAGTAGCACCATCTACAGTAAGTGTTTTATTAAGCGAGGTATCTTCCAAAACAATGGCATTGTTTTTCAATGTGGTCACTCCGTCCACGCTTAATGTGCTCTTTAGTTCAGTAGCACCAGTTGTAGTCAATGTGTTTTTCAATGCAGTAGCGCCATCAACAGTAAGTGTTTTATTAAGCGATGTATCTTCCAATACAATGGCATTGTTTTTCAATGTGGTCACTCCGTCAACATTAAGAGTTGATAATAAATTGGTTACACCTGTTGTAGTAAGTGTATTTTTTAATGTTGCAGCGCCATCTACATTAATCGCACTATTTAATGATGCATCACCGACAACATTTAATCTATTACCTAAACTGGTAGCACCTGTTACATCCAATGTAGATTGAAGTGTTGCAGCACCAGTGACACCCAATGTAGATTGAAGTGTTGTAGCACCCACAGTAGTCAGAGTATCTTTTAATGTAGCAGCGCCATCAAGAACCAATGCGCTATCAAATGAAACATCACCCACTGTATGTAATATATTATTTAATGTGGTCGCACCAGTAACAGCCAATGTATTTTTCAATGCGGTGGCACCGTCAACAGTGAGTGTTTTGTTAAGTGAAGTGTCTTCCAAAACAATAGCATTGTTTTTTAATGTGGTGACTCCGTCTACACTTAATGTGTTTTGTAAGTCGGTAGCACCGATTGTGGTTAGTGTATTATTCATTGTTGCCGCACCATCAACAAGTAATATATCTTGAAGATTTGTTGCACCTACTGTAGTAAGTGTGCTGTTTAATGTAGTCGCATCGGCAACAGTAAGAGTGCTTCCTAATGACGCATCACTAATAACATTGAGTTTGTTATTCATGTTTGCAACACCATTTACATCTAATGTTGTGCTTATTTTGGCGTCTCCTACAACGTCTAATGCAGCAGTGGGTGCATCTGTATTAATACCAACTTTGTCGTTTTTAACAGCAAACCGAGTATTAATACGGTGTTGACTTGTAATATTATTTGTATTTGGGTCTGTCCATTGACTTGTTTGAACATTACGAATAAAGAAGTTTGCGTCATCCGCGTCTTGATGGAAATCAAAGGCCAACGCATAATTATCGTTATCCTGATCTCCGGTTTGACGAATTTTAACATAATCTTTTGTTGTTCCGTTTACACCACCTTTATCACTTAATACTAAATAATTGTATACATCACTTCCGGGTATGTCTGCGTTGGACCCATCCGCTACACCACGAATTTGAATAGCACCACTTACATCTAATGCTTGTTGAGGAAGAATTTTACCAATACCAATTGTACGTTCAGCAATTAATGTACCATCTCCGGCAGTGTAGTTGGTATCACTAACAATACCACTACCCAATGAAACACCCCCAGCTACACCCAATGTACTTACGGGTTGTTCCGTTTTAATACCCATATTACCACCATCGGCAATTGTCATTACTGTTTCCAAACTGTTATCGGGTTTGCCATCAATGACTTTCATAATAGGTTGTGCACCTAATTGACGAACAATCAACGCAGGACCAGTACCATCATTGGAAATATCCATTTGTTCAGTGACATTTACAACAGTATTGGTTTGAATAAATCCACCGGTAAAATTCACCGAACCATCTACGTATAAATCACTGCGAATATAAACCTTCTCGCTACCAGGTGTAGCATTATTTCCGGGGCGAATTTCCAAATTAGAACCAGTATCTGTCGAAATAATATTTTCGTCCATATGAAGTTGGTCTACGTGCATTTTACCAGCACTGGCATCAAGAAGTACGTCGAGATTTTGTGCAAATGTAACATCACCACCCGCGTATATTTCTTGACTAAATGACGCATCTTCCAATACAAAGAAATCCTTGTGCACAGTAGCATTGCGCTTCATTGCAACATCGCTTTTGAATTCCGCAGTACCGTGTGTTATTAATGTACCATCTAATTCTGTTGCTCCTCCAACTGTTAATGTTTTATTTAACGAAGTATCTTCCAAGACAATGGCATTGTTTTTCATTGTAGTGACACCGTCAACAGCTAATGTAGATTGAAGTTCTGTTGCTCCCTCTGTAGTGAGTGTGTTTTTCAATGTAGTTGCGCCCTTTACACGTAACACATTATCAAAAGATGCATCAAGAATTACGTGTAGTTTATCGTTAAGTGTGGTTAACCCAGTAACATCAAGAGTGGATTGCAAATCAGTTGCTCCTTGTGTTGTAAGTGTCGATTGTAAATTCGTAGCGCCGTGTGTGGTAAGTGTATCTTTTAATGTGGCGGAGCCGTTGAGAACCAAAGCACTGTCCATTGATGCATCACCCACAAGATGTAATTTGTCTTTGAGTGTGGTTAATGCAGTCACATCAAGTGTTGATTTTAAATCGGTGGCACCCTGTGTTGTAAGTGTATTATTTAATGAAGTTGCGCCATTTACACGTAACACATTATCAAAAGATGCATCACCAATAACATGTGTAGTATTTCGGAGAGTAGCTTTGTTTGTCACATCTAATGTACTACTTAATGTAGTGGCACCAGTAACAAACAATTGGTCATTTAAATCAGTACGCCCCACCACATTTAATCTATCTTTAATATTTGCGGAACCGTCAATAACCAATGCGCTATCAAATGAAACATCTTTTACAACATGTAAAATATCATTTAAAGTTGCAGCACCACCAACATTGAGTGTATTTTGTAAATCAGTAGTACCCACGGTTGTAAGCGAGCCATCTAATTTTGTGTTTCCACCCACATCAAGGGCTGCACCTAATGAAGCATCTCCCACAATACGCGCAGTACTTTTCATTTGTGCGGCGCCATCCACATCTAATGTTGATTTTAATGCTGTTGCACCCTGTGTAGTAAGTGTATTATTTAATAATGTCTCTTTATTGACAAATAATTTGTTATTAAATGATACATCGCCATTAACAAATAAATGCGCATCCATTGATGCATCTTTTACAAGATGTAATTCATCACTAAATGTTGCCTTACCAGTTAATGCTAATGTATCTTGTAGAGTGGTCGCACCAGTAACATCTAATGTACTACCTAATGTAGTCGCACCAGTAACATCCATTGTGTTTTTAATTGTGGCAGAACCATCTATTACTAATGCACTGTCAAATGAAACATCATTGACAACGTGTAATGTGTCATTTAATGTAGTTGCACCAGTAGCTGTTAATGTGTTATTAATGTTTGTTACGCCCGCAACGGTTAATGTGCTGTCCAATGTAGCCGCATCCTTTACATATAATTTGCTGTTTAAACTGGCGTCTTTGGCCACAAGTAATAATGAATCAAGTGACACATCTCCTACAATATGTGCATCGCTGCTGGCTGTTATTTTTCCAGTTATACCTGCAGTTCCTGCAAGCAATAAATTTGAACCAAATGACACATCACCAACAACATTGAGTTTATTGTTTAATGTGGCAATATCGGTTACACTAAGTGTACTATCTAATGTGGTTGCATTACTTACATATAATTTGCTGTTTAAACTGGCGTCTTTGCCAACATATAAATGTTCGTTAATAGATACATCACTTACAAAGTGAGATAATGAAGGATTTGTTTCTGTATCTAAATGTTTTGTGCGGCGTTTTAAATCATCTAAACGGTTTTGCACGTTTTCGTTTAGGTCTTTTATAAAGCGGAATTTGACATTGCTTACATCAGTATATGTACCATCATGACGAACGCGCAATTCTGTTGACTTAATACTAAATTGGGGGTTTACTTCATCCGAAGCGTTGTATAAATTTAATGAATTATCATTTCGGATAAATACACTTCCGCCACTAATATCTAAAAATCCCGATACATATGATTGTCTTAATTTGTTTGCATTATTTGATAAATCAAACCATTTACTCATTCTATATAATATATATTACAAATTAAAATATATTATATTTTAAAATTGGATCACTATGCCATCTACTTGTAAATTACTATTCATTGATACATCTCCATTGAAAGTGTTACTTGCCTGTGCACCACCTGAAAATATAGTTCCATCTTTATATAAATCTCCAGAAAAGTTAATGTCTCCACTTACATCTAATCCATAACTACTATTTGCATCTGTACCTATACCAAGATTTCCATTTCTTAAATGCATTCCACGAGTTCCATCTGAATTAGTAGTTGTATCATAATACCATTTGTGACTATGGCTTCCACTAGTATATTTCAGGGTACTACTAGCTATTCCCAGACCGTATTTATTACCAAAAAGATCTATGCGATTAGGACCAACAGTGTTTGTAGGTATAGTGTTGGTAAATATTAATTGTGCCGCAGATGAACTCTTAATACGTATATTACCTCCTGAAACGTCTAATTTATGTTCTGGGGTAGGTGTATTGATACCGACATTTCCATTAGTAGCAATTCTCATTCTTTCATTACTGTTACCAGTTGTATTTGCATAAAATGTAGTTGGTCCATTAAGTGATTTAATAATAGTTTCATTAGTTCCTTGGAAAATAGTATTAGTGGTGGTACCACGGAAATATGCATCACTACTTGTTGATTCCACTGTAATTTGGTCGTTTGCAATAATGTTACCAGAAACTTCTAATTTTTGAGTTGGATTTGTAATACCAATACCAACATTGCCTTGCACAATTAAACCATCTGTTGGTGCATTCACATCAAAATAACTATTTCCAATACTTGCTTTACCTTTTGCTGTTAGTGTATTTACACCACCTGAGGTTCCTGCGTTAATTTTTCCATTTGTTGCTATTGTATTACTGCCTGTAAAAATTTTTTTATCAAATCTTATCCAACCATCACCACTATTGCTTGCAAATATACGACCACCATTTTGTAAATAATAACTATTTGCACTTACATCACCCGCTACATCTAATTTTTTATTTGGATTTGTTATGCCAATACCAACATTTCCACCATTTGCAATTCTCATTACGACAGTATTATCATCATAAAAATCAGCAACATTGGCTGAACCGTGCTGTCGCGCAATTAAAGCGGGTCCCGTTCCATTGTTTGAAATGTCTAATTGGTCTGTTACTTGGACATTTGTATTTGTTTGTACGAATCCACCCGTAAAATTAATTGAACCATCAACTGTCAAATCACCTTTAATGTGTACTTTTTCATCTCCGTCAGTTGCTCCACCAGGTTGTAATAATATATCTTTGTTTGATGCTGTTGTTATTGTAACATCATTTGTAGCATTTACATTAAGATCAGTCAATGTTCCTATAGATGTTATGTTTGAACTACCTGCCCATGTACTTAATGCAGTATTTTCTACAAGATTTAATGTTAAATCATTTTTAACTTGACCTGATGTTCTACCTTCTATACCCTCGGCTGTAAATCTGGCATAATCGCTATTCGTTGCTGTACCGTCAATAACTACACTATTTGTATTTGCAATACCAAAAGTTAAATTTTCTTGCTTATTGCTTGATAAATCAGTTAGCTTTGCTTGAATGTTTTCAGTTGCGTCATCTAAGTAACCTAATTCTGTATCAGTAATATCAGAAACAACAATTTTACCATTAGCATCAGAAGCCAATGCTCTAGAAGCACTTAAATTAGTAGCTACTAAAGCAGAAGTAGCACCAGTTAAAGTAGCTTGTTTAGCATCAAGTTGTGTTTGGATAGCAGAAGTGACACCAGCAACATAACCTAATTCAGTATCAGTAACAGCAGAAACAGCAACTTTACCAGAACCATCGGAAACCAAAGCTCTAGAACCATCTAAATCATCACTAGCAATAGTAGTAGCAGCACCGGTTAAAGAAGCTTGTTTACCATCAAGTTGTGTTTGGATAGCAGAAGTGACACCAGCAACATAACCTAATTCAGTATCAGTAACAGCAGAAACAGCAACTTTACCAGAACCATCGGAAACCAAAGCTCTAGTAGCAGTTAAGTTATTAGTAGCAATAGTAGTAGCACCACCAGTTAAAGTAGCTTGTTTAGCATCAAGTTGTGTTTGGATAGCAGAAGTGACACCAGCAACATAACCTAATTCAGTATCAGTAACAGCAGAAACAGCAACTTTACCATTAACATTTGATGTTAATACCTGATTAGGAGTTAAATTCAAAGTTGTAATAGTTGTAGCAGCACCTTGTATGGTTGGCTCTTTTCCATCTAATGCAGATTGCAAACCGTGTGTCTTTGATATAGCTAATTCGCTGTCGGATATATTTAATGAACCGTCGAGTGTTAAATCACCTTTTATATGCAAATTTGAATTGAAACTACTATTATTGGAAATACTTAATGTTTGGGCACTCAAATCAGTCGCGTATAATTTATTGGCAATCTTTGCATTTCCGTTTACATCCAATTTTTCATTTGCTGTGTCTGTATTTATACCCACATTTCCACCATTTTGAATAATAAGTGCTTTTGTATTATCATCATAAAACTCAGCAATATCAGTGTCTCCGTGTTGACGGGCAATAAATGCAGGACCCGAACCATTATTTGATACATCTAATTGTTCTGTTACTTGAACATTTGTATTTGTTTGTATGTAATCACCAATAAAATTAATTGAACCATCTACTTTTAATGACCCTTTTATATTTACCACACCAACAGCTGGATCAGAACCCTTTGGCTGTAATACAATATCATTGGTTGTTGTAGTTATTACGCCTGTTTTATTGATTGATATATCATCAACACTGACCGTTTCACTCAAACTAGCGTTTTTACCTGTAAAATCACTTGTTCCAATGTTTATGTTTCCAAAACCACTTGATATACTACCAGCATTTAATGTTCCTACTTCTGCAATATTTGGTTGAGAAGCTGTTATAAGTGTTCCTTGTATGTTTGTAGCACTCAAATCACCAGCAATGTATAAATCTCCATTAAAACTACTGTCATTTGCTACAACTAATTTATTAATATTAACATCATTACCAGTATGAGTTCCGGTTACATTTAATGTACTTGTTTTAATATTGGTAGTTGCTTGAATATTTGTGGCACTAAGATCTTTTGTAATATAAACACTTCCGTTAAAACTACTGTCATTTGCTACAACTAAATTATTAATATTAACGTCATTACCAGTATGAGTTCCAGTTACATTTAATGTACTTGTTTTAATATTGGTACTTGCTTGAATATTTGTGGCACTAAGATCTTTTGCAATATAAACACTTCCGTTAAAACTACTGTCATTTGCTACATTAATCGCCTTATTAACACTAATGTCTTCTGCAACGTGACTTCCTTCAACACGTAATGTATTTGCACCAGTGACAGTTAAATCAGTTGTACGAATATGTGAGGCCAAAATGTCATTTACACTCAAATCACCACCAATATATACATCACCGTTAAAGCTACTATCCATTTCAATAGATATTTTATTTGCACTTAAGTCGGTAGCATATAATTTCTGCGAAATACTGGCTGAACCAATTACATCTAATTTTTCACCAGGAGTTGTAGAACCAATACCAACATTTCCTTCAGCTACAGTCATTCTGTACGCGTTATTTTCCTTAAAAAATAATTTTTTACCAGTAGCTGTATTTAATGCTGTTTCACCTGCATTATCTTGAATTAATGCATAATTTGTTGTATTATTGTGATCAACATGTGCAAAAGATGCGGTATCATTATAAGCAGCATGTCCAACAGCAGCACTTCCAAAATAACTTGTTGTATCTGTGTCATATCCTGCTTTTATACTTCCACCCACATACAAATCACTATTAAAACTACTATCACTTTCTATGGAAAGTTTGTTTCCACTTAGGTCTCCACCTGCTATTAAACCGGTTCCAACATCAATCGAAGTAAAACCAGAAGTAATAGAACCACTGTCTAATGCACCAACAGTAACTAAATTACTCATTGTTGTGACATTGGGTTGGGATGCTGTGGTAAGTGTTCCTTGAATGTTTGTAGCACTCAAATCACCACCAACATATAAATCACTATTAAAACTACTATCACTTTCTATGGAAAGTTTGTTTCCACTTAGGTCTCCACCAGCAATTAATCCTGTTCCAACATCAACCGAAGTAAAACCAGAAGTAATAGAACCACTATTTAATGCACCAACAGTAACTAAATTACTCATTGTTGTGACATTGGGTTGGGATGCTGTGGTAAGTGTTCCTTGAATGTTTGTGGCACTCAAATCTCCACCTACATACAAATCAGCATTGAAACTACTGTCACTTTCTACAGAAAGTTTATTTCCACTTAGGTCTCCACCAGCAATTAATCCTGTTCCAACATCAATAGACGTAAAACCCGATGTAATAGAACCAGTGTCTAATGCACCAACAGTAACCAAATTACTCATTGTGGTTACATTGGGTTGGGATGCTGTGGTAAGTGTTCCTTGAATATTTGTGGCACTCAAATCGCCCGCAATGTATAAATCACTGTTAAAACTACTATCACTTTCTATGGAAAGTTTATTTGCACTTAGGTCTCCACCAGCTATTAATCCTGTTCCAACATCAACTGAAGTAAAACCCGATGTAATAGAACCACTGTCTAATGCACCAACAGTAACCAAATTACTCATTGTGGTTACATTGGGTTGGGATGCTGTGGTAAGTGTTCCTTGAATATTTGTAACACTCAAATCACCACCAACATACAAATCAGCATTGAAACTACTATCATTTGAAACACTCAACGATTGAGAACTTAAATCATTTGTAAATAATTTGTTTGATATATGAGCTGTTCCAACAACATCTAATTCATTTGCTGGTGTTCCAGAACCAATACCCACTTTTCCATTTGCATCAACAATCATACGTTGTGCTCCATCTGTGAAGAATTTCAATTGGTCATTATCATCGTTTGCATTATCTTCCGCTTTAATATATGTATCTTGATCTACATCAATAACACCACCTAAGCTTCCCCAAGCATCTCCTGCTCCAAATCCTTCAAATTGGTCTGAAGTAGTATTGTAACGAATATATCCATGATGATCCGTGTCATTTGCCGTTGGTCGTTCTCCTGTTGTTCCTTTTGGTATTTTTAATGCATCTGTATGATTTATGTGTAATGAAACTTCTGGTGCATTTGTACCAATACCAACATAACCACCATTTGATGGTCCTCCAGTTACTATCATTGCCAACGTAGTATCATCGTAAAATTCAGCAATATCTGCTACTCCATGTTGACGAGCAATTAATGCAGGTCCTGTTCCTGCATTTGATATGTCTAATTGTTCTGTTACTTGAACATTTGTATTTGTTTGTATGTAATCACCAATAAAATTTATAGAACCATCTACTTTTAATGCACCTTTAATATTTACAATACCAATAGCGGGGTCAGAACCCTTAGGTTGTAATACAATATCATTGGCTGTTGTAGTTATTACACCTGCTTTATTGATTGATATATCATCAACGCTAACTGTTTCACTCAAACTAGCATTTTTACCTGTAAAATCGCTAATTCCTATGTTTATGTTTCCAAAATTACTAGAAATAGATCCAGCATCTAATGTTCCTACTTCTGTTATGTTTGGTTGCGATTCAGTAATAAGTGTTCCTTGTATGTTTGTAGCACTCAAATCTCCTGCAACATACAAATCAGCATTAAAACTACTGTCAGCAGTCACTTCCAGTTGTGTTAATGTACCTACACTTGTAATTGCGGTTTGCGATGGTGTTGTAAGTGTTCCTTGAATATTTGTAGCACTCAAATCTCCTGCAACATACAAATCAGCATTAAAACTACTGTCTGCAGTTACATCTAATTGTGTGAGTGTTCCTACGCTAGTAATATTGGGTTGTGTTTCGGTAATAAGTGTTCCTTGAATATTTGTAGCACTCAAATCACCCGCAATATATAAATCAGCATTAAAACTACTATCATTTGTTACAGTTAAATTATTGAGAACACCTAATTGTGTAATATTAGGTTGCGACGCGTGAGTTGATTGTATTGTACCTTTTATATTTGTCACTTCAAGTGTACCACCACCATCGGATTTTATAGTTCCGCCACCCGCATTTATGGTTCCACTATTTGTATTCAATGCGGAAACGTTTGTTGTTTGAAAATTAGCTTCTCCTGCTGTTATGACCTGAGCACCAATATTAATATTTCCAAAACCCACTGCGATTGAACCACTGCTTAAATCACCAACCGCGCGTAAACTACTCATTGTGTTTATTTGTGGCTGCGAAACAGTAGTTATTGTACCATCTATATTTGTAGCACTCAAATCACCAGCAACATATAAATGAGCATTGAAACTACTATCTTCTGCTACAGATAAATTATTAATACTTACATCATTACCTACAAGGGTATTTGCTACATTTAATGTGTCCGTCTTGATGTTTGCATCAGCCACAATATTTGCAGATGTTTGTATATTTGATGCACTCAAATCTTGCGCAACATAAACATGAGACACAAAACTACTGTCATTTAATACAGATAAACTGTTAATACTTACATCATTTCCTATATGCAATCCAGTTACTGTTAATGTATTTGTTGTAATATTTCCTGATGTTTCTATATTTGTAGCACTTAAGTCGTTTTGAATATAAACACTACTGTTAAAACTTGCATCATTTGTAAATGATACAGATGCCAATGTTTCAATGTTTGGTTGAGATGTTGTAGTTAATGTTCCTTCTACATTTGTTGCTGTTATATTACCCCCCACAGATAAATCTTGCACAATGTTGACATCACTATTAAAAGACGCATCACCGGTAACATCCATTTTTGATGAACTTGTTACACCCATAGGTCCAATATATTTTGTTGCTGTAAGATAGAATTTTTCATTTCCAAATACAGTTGATGGAGAACCATTTACATCATAAAATGTAATTATACCATTTTTTGAATCAAACAAAGCACCTCCAAAATTAACAGAAGAACCTACAAAACCAGTTCCTCCCAATTCACTTCGCGTTGCTAACCAACCAATGGGCTTTAATGTTCCATTTTTAAGATAATTTAAAGAAATGCTATAACCAGTTGTGGCATAATTTGAAGGAATAATATTTTGTAGTATATTTAATCCATTTTTATCTTTACATATAAAAGCTGCTCCTCCATTTGTTACATAATCTAATTCTATCTTTTCAAGTCGGAGAACCGTATTTGCACTGTCTACTGAGAAACTACCTTCTGATGTTTTACTTGTTAACCATGTTGCGTCAATATCCACATTCGGTAACCCATTTTGTAATAATGTTTTCAAATTTGTTGCATTATTAACAGCACTGTATGTAGGATTCTCAGGTGGTAATGACGACAAAATATTTTCACTAAATATATTAGTGTTGTTTGCCAATGCGGTTTCTTCGAAGAATTGTTTTGAATCCAAAGTAGAAGTGAAGTTCATAAAATTCTTGAATAACAAATTTACCTTTTCATCTGTTGACAGTCCATCGTTACTCATTGTATAATATATATTAATAGATGATTATTAATAAATACAAAATAAACTAAATTATGAAAAAGTAAAATAACTATTTAAACTTTGCGGAAGCCCTACAATTAAATATATATCACTTGTTGTGTTAGCATCTATATAAGCATCAGTAGCGTTATTTTGCAAAGCACCATTTGCTGTTTTTGCATTTGATATATTTGTAGTGTCACCGAGGTTAAACCATGCAGTATCACCACTATTGAATACAGTGTTCAATGCTCCAAACTTACTACCGTGGCTAATATATGCTTCATAACCGTTAATATTACCACTATTTCCAAATAAACTTCTATTTGGAGAATTTCCACATATTTTAAAGTTGGACAAATCCACTGAATTATTACTTCTTTTATTTGTTACATTAATGGCAATCCACTTAAAACCACCCGTTCCACTATTATTGTGAGTACTATAATTTGGTCCACTTACTGCAAAACCATTATTCCAATCACTAAATGCATTAATAGTAACTCCATTATATGTTGTGCTATAACCACCACTTACAAATTTTCCATCAAAATATAACAATGTATTACTTATGTGACTACTATTTGCCGTTGCGAAATTAGAAGAATTTGTTGTTATTGCACTCGAAAATGTATTTACACCATTAAAGAAATATAATGTGTTTCCGTTATATGTATTTGCACTATCTCTAAACACTTTTCCAATATTGTTTACATCTTTATTATTATCTGTATGCGTTGATACATATGGGGTTCCGTTATTATTTAAGTAAAATACATTTACAGTAAAGTTACTACTAGTATCTGCATTATAATTATCTGCACTAAACGCCGATGTTTTACTGTACGCCATCGTGTACGGGCTATTTTGAGATACGTCTGTCTTATCATTTGCACTAAACGTATAACCATTTTTACTTATTGTACTTACGCGTGAATGGTGATTATCACTATATGGTATATAATGGCTTGCAAAGTTGGATATAGTATAATTTGCGGTTAATTTTAACATTGTTATAGAAGGAACACCAAACAAAAACGTATTACTTTGTACACTAATAGTTGGGACCGCATTAAATTCTACACTCGGTGTGCTACTATAATCATCTACATAAAAGTTATTTGTTGTTCTACTGATTGATAGAATTTCATTTTTATCAATACGTTGATTATTATTTGCTGCTTGACTTTGAATACTATAATTAAAATAATAATTATCTGTTGAAGCTGGGAAATTTGCATTAAAAATGGTATTATTATTAGTTCCACTTGTATTAGCAAAACTCGAACTATATACATATCCTTTGCTATAATTGGCTGCTTTACCTTTATCTGTATATGATGCCGCTGATTGGAAACTGTATTCGTAACCATTTGCGCCAATATTTACTGTATCTTGAGATGCTGTCTTAGTGAAATTTAATGCTTGCCCCGCCAATGTTCCTGATGTATTTTTCATATTAAATGTTGATGTTACAAGAGAACCTGTTGTATTATCCAATGTTGTACCTTGTTTTCCATAATTTACATAAAAACTACTTATACCATCCAAACTAATACTGCTATTCGTATTATTTGCACTTAATAATGTACGATCACTTCGTCCATTTGTACCATTTAAATGGCCATTAATGCTTGCTTTACCAACAAGTGTTACTTCCATACCATTGGGAGAAACATTATTTAAATCATTCGCATTAATAAAACGTGTGGCAGTATTGTCCTCAACATTTTCATCATTTGTAAAATATGCTGATGTATATGCTATACCATATGGACCATAATCACTATTTAAAGCATTCTTTGCGCGTATTTGTACATCATATTGAGAACCTGGTTTTAATCCAGTTAATAAAATATTGCTTTTATCCAAATTTGTATCACTTTTCGCTTGTGAGCCCACATCTGTAACCGTTTCTTTACTTCGTGTATTTACTAATGTAAATGAAATATCGTAATTTGTAATATCAATGCCATCTGTTATTGCTTGATCATTATTGTCTAAGTAAAACGATGTATCCATTTTAAATTCTGTTTTTTGCACGTCTTTAAAATTTGTAATAACTACTGCACTTGGTGCACCCGTTTGTTTTAATCCTACATCTGTTATATAAATATAAATCGGTGCGGTTCCACTGTTGTTTACACCATATACACGCAATTCAAACAAATCATCTTGTGTAAATGTAGGTAAACTTGTTGTAGATGGCTTATTGTCAAATGTTAAATTATACCCTGTACTGTTATTATATGAACGTCCACCATTTGCAACAAATGTAAGTGATGTTAATGGTGGTGTAGAGTTTCCATTTGTATGATAATTTCCATTTCCAATATGAACTGTTTTCCATCCATTTGATTGTTGTCCACTCAATAAATTGTAACTAATATCTACAAATGTCTGCAAATAAACAGGATAACTTCTTCCTGAAAAAGCATCTTTGTATATTTCCGGAAACTTTGACCAACTTACAACTACTTGCGCACTTTGTTGATTTTGACTAATGCTTACCAATAATGGGGGTTGCTCTGTTTTATATGACGCCACACCACTCCATATATTACTTGATGTATACAATTCGGCCATGTTGCGGTCGGTATTATAACGTATCATACCTGCTTCAGCAGGATCTGTTCGCTCAGCTGTTGTCCCTGTTAATAATGCACCTGATGTGGCGGCTCCACCACCACCAGGCATTACAATGTTACCATTTACAGACAAATCTTGTACCACAACCAATTGTTTACTAATAAATACATTACCATTGAAAGATGCATCACCATCAACAGTTAGAGTTCCATTAAGCGATATGTCGTTTTCTATTATTGCACTACCATTTATATGCATTTTTGCTTTAGGGTCTACTACTCCTACTCCAATATCGCCGGATGCATCTATTATCATTTGCTCGCTTCCTGCTGTATAAAATTTCAATTCGTCATTGTCTGTACCTGCACTGGTTTCAGCCGTTATATATGTATCTTGGTCTACATCTTTAACTCCACCTAAGCTTCCCCAAGCATTTCCGGCACCAAATCCTTCAAATGAACTTAATTCTGTATTATAACGAATATAACCTTGATGGGCAGCACCCGTAGCTGTAGGTCGTTGAGCAGTATTACCAACAGGTATTCTAATTGCATCACTCGAATATACTGTTAATTTTACAGGATGTACATCTGTTCCAATACCAACACTTCCACTTACATGTAAATTACTATTAAAACTACTATCATTTGAAACACTTAATGATTGAGAACTTAAATCATTTGTAAATAATTTGCTTGAAATATGAGCTGTTCCAACAACATCTAATTCATTTGCGGGCGTTTCCGAACCAATACCAACTTTTCCACTTGCATCAACAATCATACGTTGTGCTCCATCTGTGAAGAATTTCAATTGGTCGTTATCATCATTGGCACTATTTTCAGCTTTAATATATGTATCTTGATCTACATCAATAACACCACCTAAGCTTCCCCAAGCATTTCCAGCACCAAATCCTTCAAATGAACTTAATTCTGTATTATAACGAATATAACCTTGATGGGCAGCACCCGTTGCTGTTGGTCGTTCTCCTGTTGTTCCTTTAGGTATTTTTAATGCATCTGTATGGTTTATGTGCAATGCAACTTCTGGACTTTCTGTTCCAATCCCTATTTTTCCAGCCGCATCAGCACTTAATATACTTGTATTGTCTGACTTTCGTAAATGGAATTTACCAGTACCATAATCAATATAACTGTTTGTTGAATCATGGTATAATCGCAAACGTTCACTTCCAGAACCCGTTCCAGCACCAATATAAATACTTTGTCCATCTGCTACTTTAATACTTCCATTTACATGCAATTTTTCGTCAGCACTTGTTGTATTTATGCCCACATTTCCACCATTTTGTATAATAAGTGCTTTTGTGTTGTCATCGTAGAATTCAGCCACATCAGCACTACCTATTTGTTTTACCTTTAATGCAGGCCCCGTACCATCATTCGTGACATCCAATTGTTCTGTTACTTGAACATTTGTGTTTGTTTGAATGTAATCACCAATAAAGTTAATGGATCCATCTACTTTCAAATTACCCTTAATATTAACCATACCAAATGATGGGTCAGAACCCTGAGGTTGTAATACAATGTTGCTACTTGTTGTGCTAATCACACCCGATTTATTAAAAGATAAATCACCCAAACCAATTACCTCGCGCGCCAATACGTTCTCGGTATTTACATTTGTAGTTGCATTTACATTTGTTGCCGACACATCAGCCGTAAATAAACCTGTTCCACCTACATTTAATTTATACGTATTAGTGGTTGTATCTATTAATACACGACTATCGTGTGTAAGCTTCATTGTTTCTTTTGATGTAGCACCATCATTATAATTCCAAAACACTATACTACCAATATTGTTTGTTGAATCTTCTACTTTTCCAGCGATTTGTCCGAAATTTTTAGACGTTCCAATATCTGAATCATGATTTGTAAATTGTATTTTTGAAGGATATGCGTTTGTTGTATTATTACGTGCACCTCGTATTTCAAGCGTTGCATCTTGTGCAAATGTTGATGCTGGTTTAATTAATAATTGTCTGCTTGAATTTGCTTGCATTATTGTTTCACCAGTTGATTCCAACACAACAAATTGGTTATTTGAACCTATTGCTGCACCATTATTATGCAAAAACATTCGACGTTGTCCGTTTGTCACTAATGATATTACATCATTTGTCAATGTTGCTCCATTTCCAAATACAACTCCTGTACCACTTGTATCCGTTTCACCATAGTTTAATAACGCCTTTGTTTGAATATGTCCGTTTACTGTTACAGCCGCATCATCATTTGACAAATATGCAGAACTTTTACGTGCTCCACCACCAACAATAATATGATCCATATCTAATTTGTTTCCGCTAATATCAGTTGCAGTAATATTATCAATTACTTGCAATGAACCATCGATGATTGTCTGTTTTCCTACATGCAAATGTGCATTAAATGATACATCTTTTTCTACGTGCAATTCACTGTTGAAACTTGCATCTCCATCTACATTTAATTTATTATCCAAATCCACAAGTTGCTTTACATTTAATGTTCCATTTAATGTTGTATTGTTCTCTACATTCAAAAAACTCTTCAAGTTTGCTGTACCCGTCAAATATAAATTTGAATTAAGCGATGCATCACCATCTACACGTAATACTTTTCCAATACGTACATTTGAATTGAGCGACACATCTTTGTTTACAAATAATTTTTCATTGAAACTTACATCACCCGTTGACATTGTGATTCCTGTAATATCTACATTGTTCAAATAACTGTAATTTGTAACTGTTAAATCGTCTTCAGCTACTATATCACCCGTTACATTAAGTGAACCATCTATATTTGTACGTTCTCCAATCTGTACGTTTGAATTGAGTAATACATCTTTCTTTACAAATAATTTTTCATTGAAACTTACATCACCGGTTGACATTGTGATTCCTGTAATATCTACATTGTTCAAATAACTGTAATTTGTAACTGTTAAATCATCTTCTGCTACTATATCACCCGTTACATTAAGCGAGCCATCGATGTTTGTGCGCTGTCCGATGTGAACATTTGAATTGAGTGATACATCACCCTTGACAAATAATTTACTATTAAGACTAACATCTCCATCTATCATTAATAACGAATTTATTGACACATCACCATTGACAAATAGTTTATTGTTGAAACTCACGTCTCCATCTACCATTACATTACTGTTAAAACTCGAATCACCGTTTACAAATAATTTATTATTGAAACTCACATCTCCATTTACCATTAAATTACTATTTAAACTTGCATCTCCATTTATCATTGCATTACCATTGAAACTTGCATCTCCATCCACGGCAATTTGCTTTCCAACAATCAAATTAGAATTTAGTGTTTGCGCACCATTTAAAAATAAGTTGCCATTTAAACTCAAATCATTATGTGCTATTAATTTACCATTTAAGCTTACATCACCATAAATGAATGATTGACCGTATATAGTCACTGCATCTAATAGATTCGTGGAACCACCAACATATAAATTATAATTAGCACTTACGTCATCGTCAATATCTAATTTATTTTTAACACTTACAGTACCTTCAAATGTTGAATTATTTTTTGCAGTCAAAAATGATTTTAATTCCGTTGTCCCATTTACAACAAGATTTGATACCATTGAAACATCTTGTTGAAATGTTGTTGTATCTGTAAATGTTTTTTTACCACCTACATTTTGGTCTGTTGTAATATTAAATACTCCAGGTACCTGAAAATGAATACGTTTCTTTCCTGAAGTATTTACTGGTTCAATTAGTGAAAACCCTGTGACTGTAGCATTATTTAAAAAGTTATAATAACTTAATGTACTATTATAATCACTTGGAATTGTAAGTGATAATTGTTCTCCGTTTTCATCTATTGAATTTACACCATTATCGTCTGGATGTCCTCCTGCAGGAGCTGGCCCTGTACCCGTACTTGTAATTGTTATTCCAGTGTCATTGTTTTTCCATGTTGAACCAATGTGGAATGGGTTGGAAGTATTATTATCAGTGCGTATAAACGTAAATGTATATCCTTTTTCTAATTGCAACAAACGACCTATATTTAATGCAGGTCCATTTGGACTGTGACTAAATAAGAAATATGGTGCCAATGTGGGTGGACTATTTGCACGCACATAATATGTTAAATTTGAACTTGTTTTTGTTGTTATATTAATTGTATCATCACTTGATATATGTAAAGCATCCAAACCTTCGGCAATTAAATCACTCTCTCCATCCACTTTCCACGTTTTAAAAGTAGAATTCATTTTGACTTTCACAGTACCACTTGATAAATCATCGACTGCAAAACCAGAATCACTATCAAAACATAATTTGGATATATTTGCTATTTCATTGCTTATATTGTTTCCGGCATCAATACTTGCTATTGTTATAGAACCTCCTGAACCCGCAACAAATCCATCTATTGCTGCAGCGGGTACTGAATTTTCTGCATAACGACCTGTTATAAAACCATTTACACTCAAATCACCATTTACAAATAATCCTCTATTTAAAGATACATCTCCATTTACTATTAAATCATTATTTAAACTAACATCTCCGTGTGAAATGAGCTTACCGTGATGTGTTATTGTACCTCCTGTTGCTAAATTCCGATTGCAACTTATATCTTCATTTACAATAAGCGAATTATTAAAACTTACATCACCACCATCCTTGATTACCATTACCATACTTGCATCATCATAAAATGTGGCAATATCTTTATCTCCAAACTGTCGCACGATTAATGCAGGTCCTGTTCCACTATTTGATAAATCCATTTGCTCGCTTATTTGAATGTTTGTGTTTGTTTGAATAAATTCTCCCAAAAAATTTATACTTCCATCTACTGTTAAATTCGAATTGATTTTAACATCATTTCTAAAAATAGCATTTCCAGTAACATCAAGTGTGTGTGTTGGGTTCTCCGGACCCGTACCAATCTCAGTTACATTATTTGCACTTGTTACCATTTTTTTAATAGATGTTACACTGTTACTGGAAATATCGATTGTTCCGTCGTTTGCTACTGACATTTTAACCACATTTGCTGCATTATTTTTATCAACAAAAAATATTGAATTACTATTTACGTGTAGCGATGAAAATGGCTTAGTTAATGAACCTAAATCTATATTATTAGCGGTTGATGGCACAATAGTTCTCGATGTTTCTATTTCATTTTGCTGATTTGCTGTAAAAAATTGTGTGTTTCCAGAAATACTATTTAAACGTGCTTCAATATCACTTGAAACGTTTTTAATATACTGGAGTTTCGCATTTGATACATCAACCAATACATTTTCTGATTCGTCAAAAACAGTGAATTCTTGTGACTTAATACTAAACGCCAAATTATTCGATGGTTCTGGTAAATATATATTTAATGAATTATCGTTTCGTAAATTAATGCCGCCGCCACTAATATCTACAAAACCATGAACATAAGATTGTTTTAAATTATTTGCATTATTTGATAAATCTAACCATTTTGACATTATAAGTTATTTATATATATTTCTTATTTTTTATTTGTACGTTTTACAAAATAAAAAACTAAAATTGATGTAAAGGTTCTCCATTTCCTTTTATTGAACCATGTATTTCCATTACATATTTGCGCTCTAATGTTTCTGTTATAGTATTGGTATTTACTCCTAAACGATTAATATGTGCAACATTTGAACTTAAATCGTATATATAACCACTATTTACACTTAAATCTGTGACAAACGCTTCTTTAATGTTTGCAATATTATTTACACTTAAATCTGTTGTTATTGTTTTATTTATAATATTAATATTATTATTAAAGGATGCATCTTTCAATAAAAATAAATGTTCATTCATACTAACATCGTTATTGTAGACAGATAATCCGTTTATTGTTACGTTATTTGCTTCAAATAATCCATTACTGCTTATGTCGCTATTGAATTTTGTGTGTTTGTTTATTGTCATTTTACCATCTACAATTACGTTTCCACATATATCCATAATATCTTGTGGTTCAGTTTCTAATAAAGTTGGAATATACACGTTATACATGTTTGTAGTGCCTTCCACTAATTTCGTATTTGCTTCCGTTTGGTCATTTAATATAGATCTTTTATAATCGAAATCTTGCAGCGCTCGCATTATATAAAAATTTTCATTGTCTTTTTTGTATATGTTTATTAATTTACTGATTCGATTATTTATTGCATTTGCACTTCCTCCTATATTTAACAAACTATCCGGCACTTTTTTCCATTTACCAGCCGTTGTTATATTTGCTATGCCACTATTATTATATAAAAATAAACCATCTCCTACCATATACATTTCATTATTGCTTACTATATGTATATGATGCATTGTTGGAATATAAGTTAAATTTAAATCTTCTTTTATATCCAATATATTCCAATTTGCTGCTAATGTTGTATTTGCTGCCGTTGTATATATTATAAAATTAGTACCCAATGCAACTGTATATGTAACATTATTTACAGTATCATTATGATTTGTAATATATTTTATAGCATTTGTACCTTCACTATTTACAACGGCTAATGTTATGCCACTATATTCAACGCCTATTTTATTACTATTTGCGTCATTTGAGGTTGTTAGATTTTCTGGAGTATTGTTGCTTCTTGGTATGTTTGTGTCAAATGCACTTTTATTATATACACACATACCAGTTCCCAAAAAATATACATAACTCCCTATTGATTTACTGCTTGAAAAAGCATCTGGTATTTCAACATAACCTGTATAATTATTTATGCCACTTATTCCAACTGCATCTGTCGAATTCAATGTTAAAAAAGCATTATTTAAAGTATATGTTCCTCCTCCTTGCGTTATACTAAAATCATTTAAACTTACTTTAGATACATTGAAATAATGTGCAGTTGTTTCATTTACCGCTTCATTTAATGTTATAAAAAATAAAACAATATTTGGTAGATTATTGCCATTAAATACTGTATTTCCATTTGTCCAAGCATCTACATATATTGTATCCTGACCTGTTTTAAATAATTCTGTATCTGCAACATTATTTGGTGTTGGAGCTGAAAATTGGTACCAATTTGCACCACCATCTCTTGAATAATAATAAGCGCGATTACGACCTGCTGAAAATAAAAATGTTTGCTCATTATTATTATTTGCATTATTATAATGTATAGGTGTAGTTAAGGATAAATTAAATAACTTACTGACGCCAGTTTGATTTCGCAAAGCAGCTGGAAGACCGTCTATTGTTGTCCAATTTTCACCATAATCCAATGTTTTATATATGTCATATACGTAATTTCCTGTTCCTAGCTCTTTAGTGCTTATACTTTTTTTTGCATCCGGACTACTTAATAAATACATTGTCCCCGCAACTACATCATCGCGTATAATTCGCGCAGGTGGATTATACGATGCATCTGCAGCTAATGTACCACCAACATCAGGTTTCATTACACCATATGTTTGAATAGGTATAGTTTCAACAGTATTTATTTCTCCATATTGTAATAACACCTTTCCATTTACATTCATCGTATAGTTATCATTTGGATTGTATGTGTTTAATCCGACGTTTACACGTTTTTTATATTTATTTCCTGTTGTTTTAACCATTATTCCTTCTGTCAAATTACCACTTATATCGGATAGACCCATTAAACCAAATTCTTTATTTGTACTATTTTCTATTTCAGGCATAATACCACCACCCATGCGCAAACCACGCCCATTTGCCGAATTTAACGTTAAGAACGTATTTGCATTATTATTTGTCGTATAACCACTCTTTAATCTTAATGATATACCACTGCGTATATTATATAATGACTTGCCATATATGTCTTGTTTATATAACTGTTGATTTGCATCACTAAATTCTAGCAAATCTGTACCAAATGATAAAGCTCCTGTAGTGGAATTGTATTGAATTGCCGCCCTATAATCAGAATTAGTATTATCGAAAAATTCTATTGCTGAACCCTCAGTATTTGCCACTGCACGAATACCTTTACGATTAATATTTTTTGTTAATAATGAACTACTATTAATGAAATCGGATGACACAACTAATGCATCATTATATACAATACCGTCGGGGGTTGTGATTGTATTACCAAGATTGCCTTGACTTCGCGCTTTAATATGAAATATTCCAGATGGGTCTACATTATTTATTCCTATTCCATTTGCACCACCACTAAAATAATCGGTTGTATTTGTTCCAAAATAAACTTTATTTGTCATATAAGTGGGTGTGTGTATTCCCAAATTTGTTGATAAATCCACTTTTAGATTTTCATTTGCATCTTTTATTATAAAATTACTTTTACCTATAATATCTCCTGCCACGTTAATACTACCCAAAAACTCGAATATACCCGAATATTTTTGCCTTAGTAATATTTCGTCTGCAATTAATGTACCTACACTAAACTTATGAAATTTATCTGTTTTTGAAGTTCCACCATATTGTTTCCATGAATTCGACATTTAGTATTTATATATACATTATATATGAATTATAAATTATTGACTTTTTTATTTACTTTTTATTTAATCGTTATTTTTTTACAAAAGGAGAAATATTATTGGTTTTATCCTTCCTTACCATTATATCCTAATAATAAAAAAGATTCCAAAATAACTGCATATTACACTCAAAAACGTAGTGACCATGATATAGATTTTTTCAAATTAACCGACCCGAGTGTTTCATATGCATTTGCACGATTTGTCCCTGAAAATATTGATACATTAGATGCTCTTTTTCAACCTATAACAAAATATATATTATTATTGAAATATTTATTTAATCGTGCACGCCCTCATCAAGTTAATAAAAATGTTAAATTATTGGAATCAAAAACAGCAAACACTCCTGCCTATCCATCTGGTCATACTGCCCAAGCATATTATTTAGCAAAACAATTAGAAAAAAAATATCCTCATTTGAGAAATCAACTCTATGAATGTGCCGAAAAATGTGCAAAAGCGCGAATAGACGCCGGGTTACATTATGAAAGTGATAATGATTTTTCGAAATATATTGTATTTACCTTTTTTTAACCTCCCAAAAACTCGATATTTTTGATTGCATTATTTTAATTTCCTTTACTTTTTTACTTTCTTTTTTATCTTCTGGTATTTTTTCCTTTTCAACTTGCGTTTGATTTTCCGTTTCTACTATTTTTGTTGCATTTTCTTTTAATTGCTCATAGAATTTACACACTTTTTTATTTGTTTTCACATTTGCGGGCTCAAATCCAATTAAATGCAATCCATCTAAATTTCTTATACGAGATAGTGCTACATATGTCTGACCACATTCAAATACACTTTTTCCTATATCCATTACTGCACAATCCAAAGTTGCGCCTTGGATTTTGTGAATTGTAATTGCCCACGCCCATAACAACGGCAATTGCTCTATACCCACACACGGATACGTTTCACTTTGCCATATATGCGGCTTCATTATTTCTATTACTCCATTATCAAACTCGATTTGTGGAAAATGTTTCTTTGCTTCATCATCATATACAAAACCGATTACATTTCCCTGTGAACCATTACATATTCCATTTTCCATATTGTAATTTATTGTACACATAACACGCGTGTTTTTCTTAAGCGCCAAATAATGCATTATATTTACACCATTTAATAGATATTCTATTTCAAACTGTCTATGATGAGCGCTCATCTTTTCACAACGATAAATATCATACCCATTTATTTCTTTTCCTGTGTCACTATTTACTTTTAAATTATTATGCTGTTTTACATTGTAAATTTGAATTTCTCCTTGCAACTCCTGAAAATGCTTATCGTTTATTGCCTCTACACTTCGCTTAAGAGGATAAATATGAGAACACTCCTTTACACAATTTGTTTTACTTACCTTATTTTGCAATATTTTCGATGATGCTTCTGATATTTTACCCACTCTTATTTCATTTAATACTGACCTATAAATTGGATCACTTTGTCGAAATATATGAGTCAATTCTATTTGATATTTAAATGTTTTATTCCAATGCTCCGACTCAAAACAAAACTGTGTCGTACTTATATCCTTATCATCTCCAACTGGAGGCAACTGGTAAAAATCACCCACACAAATAATCTGCATATTTCCAAAAGGTCTGTCATTTTTTCGCACACGTTGTGCTATTCCGTTCAATAAATCGAATATTTTCCGCGACATCATCGACACTTCGTCAATAATAAGTACCTTTGTTTGCTTCCAAGCACGTTTTACATATGGGTTGTTTGTGTCTATATTATCTATTATTTCATCATTGGGTTTGTTTGCACGTTTTATACCACTCCATGAATGTATGGTGCGCGCTCCACAACTCAACAATAATGCCGCACACCCAGTCATTGCACATACTTGATGCTTTATATTCTCATTTTTACAAAGACGCAATAGTTCCCGGATTAAAAATGTTTTTCCTGTACCACCCGGACCCGTTATAAATAGGTTTTCACCCGTTTTAAATAATTCTATAATACGTTGTTGCTCTTCTGATAACTCCATTTTTTAATATAAATAAGTTATATTTATATTATTCAATTTTTACTGGTGTTCTACTTTTAATGTAAATGAAAAATCCAATCCGTTTAAATCCACTTTACGACCATAATCGTCTAATAAGAATATTTTCATTTTACGTATGTCATTTTTACCATTATAATTGCGCTTATCACTGATTAATAATCCGTTTGCCGCATTTGCAGGCATTAATGATCCAAATACATAGTTCTTTTTATCGACCACTATTTTTGCTATAATATTATTGTTATTTTGAGAACGTGTTAAAAATGTTTGAAATGAATTTTGACGTCCATTTGCCAAAAAATCATCAATTACCAAATACACTACACGAGGACCCCCTATAAAATGAAGTTTCTCTGCTACAATTGTTGCAGCGTCCGCTATTGTATATTGTGTCTCTCGGAATCCCAATAACCAACCCAATTTCGACTTTACGTTATATTTATCTGTATTTCCGTTTTTATCTACACCAAAATATATCTTGTAAGATTTTGTGTCGCTAATAGTATCCTCAATTTGAATTTTATTATTTACAATGGATACATTCAATGCACTTGGTGTACCAGCATTAATTATTGTATTTATAGCACTAACAAGTTCTGTAATAGTATATTGTCCATTACTAACTACGACTATCAATGTATTCGTTACTGCGTTGCTTTCTATGGTTTCTATTTTGAAATGATTGTTCTCCAATACATCACTTATATTATACATACTTATTGGCAATTCTACACTTTCAACCTTACACGTTAATATATTGTTTATGTTTTCTTGCAAATCCAATTCATAACTTAAATCATCACATACCATTGTATCATTTAAATTATTATTAAATGCTGTGTTTATATTTATATATTTTGTTTTTATCTCAGGATTAACCCCACTCATTATCATATGACTTGAATGTTGAACTACTTTGGGTTGAGTAAATAACGGTTTATTATCAAAATAATCACTCATTCTATATATTTTATTCACACATTTAAATATCAAAATTGAACCATTTATTTATTTTATATTTATTCGAAAATATGGACATTGATAACCTCCAAACAAAATTATTGAATGGACAAACAGATTTTAATAATGGAGAACTTATTTGTATGTTGAGAACAATGGCTCAAAAAATTAATATTCTTGAATCCAAACTTACCCATAAAACATTTGTTCCTAAAAAATATTCAAAAGAATGCACTCTTGATTGGCTAAATGAAAACGAAACCCATTTTTGTGACATTGAACAATGGATTAATACAATTAAATTTGAAGATTATTTACATCATGTCTATCAAAATAATCTCGAACAAGGTACTATTACTCTTTTAGAAGAAAATTTACATACTTTACCCATCAAAACAAACAAGAAAAATCGCTCTGATTATTATGTTTTCCATAATAATAATTGGATCACTTGGAATAGTGATAAAATACATTTATTTGTTAAAAAATGTACGTTGCAATTTTTACACGCCTTCAGTTTATGGTCTCTAAAAAATCAATCCTCTTTTATTGAAAATGAAAATAAAGAACAAGTTTATTTATTATACTATAACCGTGTATTAGGACCCGAAAAATGCGACGCACTATACAATAATGTGCGCAAATTTATTTATAGAAATGTATTTATTAATATGTAAAGAAAATTGATTAAATATGCTTTTTTTATGATATGTATTAATATTATGCCGACACCACCGACCTATTTGCTCGAGAAAAATCCTCACCCTCGTGATGAGTTTATCACTTTTGATGAAGGTCCTCATATTTATACTGTTCACGGTGATAGCTCATTTACCTCTGTTACTACTTGGGTGCATAGCCATTTTGCACATTTTGACGCTGACGCAATCATCGATAAAATGTTGAAAAGTTCCAAAATGAAAGATCCTAATTATAAATATTACAACAAAACCCGCGAAGATATCAAAGCCATGTGGGAATCTAAACGCGATACATCAGCCCAAGCAGGTACCAATATGCACTACGACATTGAATGTTACTATAATAATATGGATGTTGTTAATGACTCCATAGAATATAGTTATTTTAAACAATTTGAAAAGGATTTCCCCGATTTGACCGCATACAGAACTGAATGGACCGTATATTATGAAGAAATGAAACTATCCGGTTCTATTGATATGATATACGAATTACCCGATGGCAGTTTACAGATTTATGACTGGAAAAGATGCGAAGAAATCGTCTTTGAACCAGCATTTAAAAAATTCTCCACTACAAAATGCATTAAACATTTACCCGACACTAATTTCTGGCATTATAGTTTACAATTAAATATTTACAGAACTATTCTTGAACGCAAATATAATAAAAAAATTAGTGGATTATATTTAGTATGCTTACATCCTAACAACAAATCATATCAACATATTAAAGTACCATTTTTAGATAAAGAAATGAATGATTTATTTGAATTTCGTTCTCAACAAATAAAAAAGATATAAACATTACATTATATAATATACTAATGTTTGATTGGTTTTTTTCATGTAGTTGTACTACTACAAGTGTTGTAGAACCACCCCAAAAATCGACTAAGCAAATTTTTATTGAAGCACAACAAGATGTGTTAAAAAATCTAATGGATAATGAAACATTAAATAATAACACTGATTCCGATTTTTATAATATTAAAAAATACAATGAAATTATGTCAATTCACAATAATGACATCGAAACTATGTGGAAAAAACGAATTATGATGACAAATACTCCCGTGGGTAATGTCATTATGTTTTATGATGCTTATAAAATGGGATTTACTTATTACTGCAGAGAATCTATTCCATATGATTTACTCAATGCTATTGCTGTTAAATACATTAAACTCTTTTGCTGCAAAGATTTTTACTTTGATAATACTTTTTTTGATAGCAAACTTTATACTATTCATAATCCTCCAGAAAAACCACAACAAAATAAACAAACACTAAAAGGACCGTTTATTAAGCGAAAAAAAGAAGAAAAGAAAGAAGAAGAAAAGAAAAAAGAGGAAGACAAAAATGACAATGACACTCCAAAAGAACCCGAAAAAGTGCGCACAATAAATAAATTCATTTATTTGGGAAATCCATTAAATTTTTCCATATTACAGAAAATAAAAAAAGAAAATACATTTCGTGCACCCGTTATAGAGGCAATGAAAGTTAGTTATGCCGATTATAAAAAACGTAAACAAGAATCATCTACTCAAATCTAAATACCGTTTTTTTGTTTCCACTCTAAAAATCCTATACTTTTCTTTAAATTATACGTTGAACCCAGCAACTTTTTTGCTGTTTCTAATGCTTTTCTATTTTTATCATCTAATGATTTTAAATATGCTTCTTCTAATTCTTGTTGATTCATTTTAATAAATATAATTCATATATTTATTAATCAATTTTTACACATTTATGATGGCAAAGGGGTATGTTGTGTCGTTTTTTGTACATAAAAATCGTCATTTAATACACATTTACGAGTCAATTCTCTAATATATCGACTTTGAGGGGTTGATGTATATACAGATTCATCTTTTGTTATTGGTACACATTTTCCACAATTGGGAAGTGCACTATTTGCCGGAACACTTAAACAACTTCCGCCTTCACTTATTAATGTACTTCCACTAATTGTACTTTGTACTTTACTTGCTATATATTCACCTTGTGTACTCTTATTTATTGTTGCATCTGGCTTGGTTGAAGAATAAGGTTGAGGACGCTTTATATATTTAAATTTTTTTGCCAACATTCCTTTTGTACTTAATACACTTTTCTTCATAACAGATGAATCGTTTTGAGATTTCACTCCACTTTGTACTATAGAACCATTTTTATAACCACCACAACACCCACCATGACCACGTGCTACGTTTCCTCGCATTGGTGTATTTGCCAAACTACGACTTAGTGATGTTTGACCAATATATCCTTGACTACGTGTACCACCATTTAACGAAAATCCATCACTACGATTTACACTCATATTATTGTATTTTACTGCCGTTTTTCTTTTTAACGCTACAATTGACATATATATATTTCAAATATATTTTAATACGCTAATGTTTATATAAATATATATAACCAAACTATATATGGATGACCTCGATTTAAATATTAATAATTATACAATGACAGATCTGGAAACATTTTTTCAATTACAACCCAACATTGAATATAATGCCGCAACAATCGAAGAAAAAGAAGTCCAAATTAGAGAAATTTTAATTTCATCACAAGGTAAAATGGACAAACGTTTCAAAAAAGATGTTTTGGATTTTCTAACGCTTGCACGTGATTGGCTTATTTTTGTAAAATGTAAACCTCAACAACAACCCACCACCATACCCAATAATCACCGTATTGATAATACTCAATACACTACTGTTGATATTCCCCGCTCTTCGGAACTTCAACCTACCACACCAAATAATATACCACTCACTCATAATGTTGAATTTGTTAAAGGTTCTCTAAATCCATTAAATAATCGCATTGTAACCAAATGTTTAAATATTGACACCCGCTTCCGCAAAGATATTTTAAAAACACAAAGCTCCGATTTTGTTTTGCAACTTCCCACAAAAATTAATAAAGTCGTTTCTATGACTCTTTCCTCTTTTGAAATGCCCGTTACTTTTTATGGCATTACTGAAGCATATGGCAATAATTATTTATATGTTAAAACCACTTACAAGGATTTTGATAATTCCGCCAATCTTTTACAAACTGATAAAGTTGTCACTTTAAACGACGGCAACTATAATACCGACGATTTACTTACCCTTTTAAACGACAAATTAGCACCAAAAGACCCCAGTGGTAATTTAATTGATACGTCTGACCCATTTTCATATATACATTTAGTTCACGATATTTCTACTACTGGTTCCGGGTCAGGCAAAGTTACTATACAACCTAACACCAGTTTTGCACGCCACGACCATATTGTAGATATTACGCTCGACTTCAATAAAGGTAAGGACAAAATCAATGATAGTAAAGTCATTACAACAAAATTAGGATACAATTTAGGTTATTTGAAATCGAATTATACTGGCTCCACCAGTCACACCGCAGACACAATTATTGAACCATCTCTCATAAGATATATTTATTTAGCCGTAGATGATTTTAATAATAGTTCAAACAATCATTTTATGAGCGTATTTTCTGATTCATTGTTAAGTCCCAATATTTTAGCTCGCATTTCCATAAAAGGTTCTTATTTTTCACTCTTAATGGAAAATGATTTTAATATTGTTTCCGAACCCCGACGCTATTTTGGTCCTGTTGACCTTCAACGCCTCCATATTCGCCTCTTGGACGAACACGGACGGGTTCTACAAATGAACAATGCAAACTTCTCTTTTTGTATTAATTTGAAAACCATTTATGATTTATAAACATAATATATGACTACTATTAAAAATGATCACCACGAAAGTTTTGTTTCACAAAATACTGTTTATCCCGATGTTTCTTTAAACGAATTGGATTTACACCCATTTTATAACCCCGTTATTCCACCCATCCAGCAAAAAATGCCATACAGACGCCGCAAAATAAAACAAGATTACGCTTTTATAGGTCAAGGTGGATTTAGTGTCGAACGCGGCTTTATTTTTATTGATATTAGTTCCGATTTTGTTGCTACCCAATACGACCTTACCCAAACACTACAAATTGAAGTACCCGCCTCTCTTTTTAATGAAAAATTAGACATTACAAAAAATGCAAGTGGAGAACTTATTAGCAATGGTTCTAATTATGATGCTTCCGCTAATGTCTTTATAAGCGACTCCATTTCCATAACATCCACCGAATTTCTAAACTCATTTCTACACTTTAATATTATTAGTTTGGGGTTTTTTGACACCATTTATAACGACTTTATTGGCAAAGTCAATCGATATTTCGGCGTTAAAGGTGTAGACGACGAACTTGTTATACAAAATTTAGATGGTAGTGATGACGGATTTCTTAATAAACTCGAATTTTACAATACGATTGCTAAGAAAAACAGTGCTAATGAATATTTTTTAAGCGGTTCCGTCACTATTTCAAATATTAATGATTTAATCAGAACATTGGTTCTCAATGATGTCTTTCAAAACCGTCTAGGTAAAACTTTACGTGACGGATTCATTGCCGGCGACAAAATGCTTGTACGAGGAGGATTACAAGTTATTATTCAATTGGCTATTGATCTTATTACTTACGGGGGCTATGTTAATCACACCATTGATGGTTCTAATAATGGTTTTCCTTTCTCTCAACCATATTACAGTGATGGTTCGGCCAATATTTTACCAAATTTAGCAAACAATGCAGTTGGTGATATTTTATTTATTTTAACTTAGATTTATTTTATATCATTATAAAATAGATACAATGAGTACAACAACATATGGAGTTAGTTACGCATATAACGCATTTGGAGGATTTAAAGTTGAACAAGGATTTCCATTATATAGACCCACAAACGACGGGTTTCGACCATATAATCTCGAAGATGCTATTCAAGTCAAATACAGTGTTCGCGATTTAAATTATAAAGTCGGCGTGGTTCTCAATCATCTTGAAGCCGTCCCCGCACAAGTCAGTTATCATGATAACGGACAAACCTATACCGACCAAGGCACCAATCTATTAATTGATGATGTCCTCGATATTACAAATGAAGAATTCATTTACGGTATGAACACCAGTCGCATTATATCTATGGGTAAAATGAACACATTATACACCGACTTTTTAAATACAATCAATGCATATTTTGGCAGTCCCATTATTTTAAACAATAATATTTTTACCATCAACAATGGTGTCTTTGATGCATCCGCATTTATTCACCTTATAAACGGCGGAAACTTTAACATTAATGGGTCCTATGTCACTGATTTCTCCGGCTCTATTCACGTATACGACGTCAACTCCAAAATACGCAGCGCACTTAAACGCAACCTTTTTAATAACCGCATTGATGGTAATTACACCATCAAAGATGGTTTTGTTGCTGGCGATGTTATTTATGTTCCCGATGGAATTACCGTTACATTGAAACTCGACATTGACCACGGTGCAAATATTGATATTTATTCCGGTGTGGCAAACCTCAAAAAAATCGATGACCAACTCAATTATTATGACTCCGTTTCCAGAGTGCGGAAAACCACGATTTATAGCAATACTAATATTACCCAAACATATACTGTTCCACTCGTTCTAATTGCAAGTAACGAGGAAACATATAATTTCGATAATTACGGTCTTAGATGGTACAATCGAACCTCCGCCATTGGCCCGCGAAATTGGAACTTTGTTGGCGTTTCCGCCACTGGACAATACCAATCCGCCATCGATTTATCCGGTCATATATATGTTTCACAGGATTTCGGTGTTGACTGGATTAAACGCTACGACATTAGTTATAGTGACATTAATACTATTAATATTACACACGATGGTCAATATCAAACCGCATCCAATGGCAATTCCATTTATGTTTCAAGCAATTACGGGACAACATGGAAAAAAGCGTTCGATACAATCGGTACATTGATTTATTTATGCATTTCCTTAAATGGACAATACCAAAAAGTCGTGTCTTCTGGTGACAGTATTTATAGTTCAAACGATTATGGGGTCACTTGGAACCGTTTAGACGACAGTTCCGATCTGTTTTATTCCATTCAAGCGTTTCCTACCGCGGGTATTTCAATGAGTTATGATGGACGCTATCAAGCCATTGCTTCCGAATCTATTTATATTACCAGCGATTACGGCGGTACATGGACGGATGCTTTTGCAAATACCGTTTTCCACGATGGTAATTGGATCGACATTTCCATTGCTTCTGATGGAAGCATTATGGTTGCTGTCGACAGTGGTGGTAAAGTTTATAAATCCTCCGATTATGGCGTTAATTGGACAGCCATCACTGATGCAATGCTTAATATTGACTCTTTGTGGAGAAATGTATCCATTTCTGGTACCGGTAAATATATGTCCCTTTTACAAGACAACGGTTTCATTTATTATTCCGTTGATTTTGGCGTCACATGGGCGAAAAATACAGATGCTGCATTAGTTAATCGCCAATGGCGTTGTGTTTCCGTTTCTACAAACGGTCATTATCAAGCCGCCGTGGAATTTAATGGATACATTTATGTCTCCAATTTACTATAAATATAATAATACTTTATTATATATATGCCTTATAAGATTCGCAAAGTACGTAACAAATCATGTTACAAAGTTTATAAACCAAAAACACGCAAAGTGTTTGCAAAATGCAGCACACTTGAAAATGCGCGCAAACAAGTTCGCTTGCTAACCGCCATTGAAAATAATAAATCTTTTCGTACTAAAATCAAGGCAAATCGCACTCGCAAAAAACGTTGAGTTTATTTATTGACTACAGGAATCTTTAAATCCTAATACAGGTTTGAATATCTCTCTTGTAATAATGATATTTTCGTTAGGAGGACGATTAATATTTTCGTGTTTAAGTACTTCATTTATGGCATTTACAATATTTTCGGTAATCACTTCATACAAATGGTCTTTAAAATAGGTATATTTTTTTGCTTTGCCTGTCAACACATATATTCTTCGTTCTGGTGTATACAGAAAAGTTTTAACGTTTCCTGTATTTAAATCTTTATATTGGTAATATAAATCCCATCCATGATTTGAAGCTTCTTTTTCATCCAATCCATAATTATTGCCATCTATATTTAAATGTTTCGTACAACCTAATTCGTTAATTTCAGATTTATATACCAGAATATTACCATTGTCTAGTATATCATCTATATTTTTCATTATTCTTTTATTATTCTCGATTTTGACATTTTCCTCTCTAAGTTTTTTCTTTTCTTCATCGGCCGCTTCTTTTTGCTGAACTTTTTCTTCTATTTGTTTATTAGTTAGTACTGTTTTGGTCTTGGTATCATAGTTTTTTATTTTCATAAGGAGATTATCAAATTTTTTTTCTAATTCAGCATAAATTACACCATTTATAGTTAAACGGATACTTTTTCTATTATCACTGTCGCAATTGTAATTTTGTCTTATTCCTTTGAACGCGCTAAAACTGAATTTTTTCGGAGCACAAGCTATATTATAACAAAAACGGAAATTTTTGTCACTCGTAGTAAGTAAATAGTTAACTGCATCTGTATATGCTTTCTTAATATCGTCTTTGTTAAATGCTAATAAAGGTACTGCATTGTTTGCTAATCCAATTACTTTTCCACCGGTGAAAATAAATGGATTAAAGTTAATACCACTAGTAGAAACTCCCATAGTTGTAGATTGACTACTTCGTACCTTTTCTTTTATAACAACATTGCCGTTCCTTCCGAATGTTATATGTTCATTATTATAATCCTCCATATTCTTGTCGATAGGACCTGAATAAGCAACTAAAATATTATTTAATGCATCTTTTGCAAGCCATTCAAGACCCGACATCGACTGACAAAGTCGTCCTTCAAATAATCCTCCTTTTTTACTTTTTTTACCACCTTTACGCTTTGTTTTACGCAAAGCTTTCTTTTTTAAACTTTGCTTCTTTTTTGACTTAAAATTTTTATTATGTTTAACCATATATAAAATGATGACAAAAAAAGATTGCAAAAATTTAAAACACGAATATTTAGTGTGTTTATTTGTACATATGTTTTCGGGGTCATATTATCCACATATTCACTGTACCGAACTTAAAAAAGAATTAAGTAAATGTCTAAAACATAAGAAATAAAACCAAAAATTGAATGTAAAATCATATTTTACATTTTGTAACTTACAATGAGCACTCCAATCGAAATCATCAAACACAAGGTTCCTGAATGTATTGAAATGCATATGCAAAAATACGTATCAAATGACTACAGTAAACAAGCACTGTCTGAATATTTTGACCATTTATTTTACAAAAAAGAACTATACGAACGCTTTGTATTAGATAATTATATTACTCCTAGATGCACATGCAGCAATTTTCCAGACAATGGTTTGCATAAAATGTTTTCAAACAGATATTGCAGTGCATGCTTTGAATTTGAAAGTAATTATTACAGTTTAAAAGATTATGAAATGTGCATTGAATACAACCCACAATTTAATAAAATATATTACGATTAATCTTGTCGATAGCGCTCACATTTATCATATACTACAAATCCAGCAACAACATAGCGCATTCCTTTTGTCACTTTTAATCCAGCATGTTCCTGCTGTCCACAAAACACCACACAATCCCCTTTTTTTAATTTTACCACCTTATTTATGTCTTTAAAATAAGTCCCACCACCTTCATAATTATCATTTAATGCCAACACAAAACTAAACTCATTTCCGTCTGTGTGTATTTCCAAACTGTTTTGTTTACTCGGATCATTTCCATTATATTTTGACAAAAACATTTCTTCAATGGCCAATAAATTTATATTTACATCATAAAGTTCTCTATATTTTTCAAATATAACCTTAAATACACGTTGCTCCAACCATTTATAACAAGGCCATTCAGTCGTCATTTGATTATCTGTCGTCGGATAATGCTCGTGCCGCTGTGTTGTCCAATTATACACATTTCCATAATTTACACCCGTATTTACTATTTCATCGCATTCATCGTGTGATAACACACTTTCAATCACCGCTATTTGCTGATATTTGGGCGTTACATCATAAATATTTGCGCATTCATCATTATTTGGAGGTTCAGGTTCTCCACTTTCTAAAAAATAATAGTAAATATAAAATAATATCAGAGCAACTATACAATATATAATTGTCATTTATATATTGAATTTATTATTTTATTGTAATTCTAACAAAACGGGATAATGATCAGATTCATATGTGTCACAATTTATATCATATTGTTGGTATAAATTCACTGATTTTATTGACTCATATAATGCAGACGTCATTAATATGTGGTCCAACAACACAAATTCATCGGGAGAAGAAACACAATTTCCGTTTTTATCCCACCAATTTGAATATCGGTTATCCTGTTTTACATTTATCAATGCGTTTGTTAAATTATAAAATGACTCTTCTCCTTTTATTATACGGAGAACCTTGGAAATGGGTTCGCTATTGTTTGCATCTATTACATCAGGGTCATAATCATTAAAATCACCAATTACAAATATTTCATAACCTTGATTAATCGCATCTTCAATCATTTGTTGAACCACTTTTGCCTGTGCTTCACGCTTTGCACAACGTTCTGAATCCGTCGGGTAAGCAATTAAATGCAACGAAATATATGCTACTTTCATATTTTTCCAATTAAATGTAGTCATAAAGTGCTTGCTTACACTTGTTGAACCCGAACCATCATAATTACATTGAGAACCTTCAATAGGATAATCATATGTTAGAGAACTTCGTTTTAAATCCGTATATGGGTCTATTTTAGTAAGCATTCCCACATTTTGTCCGGTAGATGTGTCTGTACCTTGTATTAAGTAGGGTTTAAAGTTCTCCGTTGTACGATTTATAAGGTAATTTAATTCATTACAACCTTCTATTTCACAAATATTTACAATATCAGGATTGAATTTATTGATTATATTTGACACATGCAACAAATGATCATAGCTCATATTTTCCGTTTTCCAAGGGCAGCCATTTCCTGGGCAATCTGCCCCTTTATAATATTCTAAAAATGCCCATTCAACATTATATTGCATAATTTTCAATGTTTCATTGTCTGTTCTACGATCATTATTTGGGGTATCCACTAATGGACAATCACAATTGACGTTTTGTAAAAACAAAAATAATAAACCGAGAACTATTATCATTATTATTTAAAGACATTTTATATATTTATATAATGTTGGTTGCACGAAGTCGTTGTCAAGATATAGAATTGCGAGGAAAACATGCTATTGTCAGTGATTATAATGGTAAACCGGTAAAATTGGCAAATGCAAAAATATGGTACAATCATGATGGAAAATATGTAGAACCTAAAGATTACTACGATACACACGTTCAAGACACTGATTCGTGCTGCTTTAATTTATTTGGTATTTTCAATCAAGACGATATATTCTAGTAAAAAACGAGAAAATTGATTCCACTTCCCCCCAATTACAAATAATATATAATAAACTATAATGAGTCCACCCGATGATGTTATGTGCTATAAGTGCAACACGATACCCGGTACCGAAGAATGTGTAAGAACAGGATATGCCATATGTGACCAATGTAACCCATTTTCATACTATAATATGTTAATCAAAATCAAAAGCATGATTAGTAAGGGTAAAATAAATAGTGGAATGTTTCCAAAACTGAATTTCAATGACGCAGAAGATGCAAAAATCATATTGCGCGAATTGTGCGAATATTCTGCGCCCGACACAATTGTACAATATGGACAAACAAAATCCATATGTCATATGTTTTATCGCGGTATTGATAATAAATGCTATAGTTTTTACTTTATTCACGCTGTTACATCACCTTCTAATATATACGAAATCACTGACGATTTTCTTGAAATGCTTTAAATCCCATTGTTTACATTCCCAATTATTACTTGTTATCTTTTTTTGTTAACACATACCCCCAATGTTGAAGCGTTTGTCTTATTTTGGGACTAATACTATAATCATTGTATTTGGCTTCTTTTTTTGCTATTAAATTTATCAATGCTCTTCTAAAACGACTGCGTGGACCTGCAGTTTGAACCCAACGTTTGACTTGACGTTCGTCGTCTGGACCCCGTTTTCCACTGAAAAAATCACAATACCAGTGCATCCATCCATAAGGATTTTGCTCATTTATCCAGTTTTTTTCTTCCCAAAATTCTAATGTTGTTCCTACTTGCACACCATATTTATTTATTGTTTTATCGTAATCCTCCCATTTACTAACAAGCCAATTATCTGGTAGTCCTTTCCACCACGATTTGGGATATTTTTTATGCATATTTTCATAATTTTTGTTTGTTACACTGGAATATATTGGACGCCAATACGTTCCACCGAAACTTCCCAATGCAAATATTTCTTGTGGACTCAAATTAGGAATAAATTCGGGATAATCATCAAAAATAAATGTTCCATATTGATTTCTTTTTACCATATAAAATGATTTTATTATACATATATTATATATAATAAAATGTCTAATTGCACGGAAACTAAATTAATGACTTTTTCCAAAAAACATTATACATATATTAACCAATTTTTCGGTGACGAAACCGTTCGTGAAATCATTAGTGAATTATATCCAAATGATAAATATGATTTTGAAATACAGGATGCCAATGAAGATTTTGAGAGTGATTCATTTCATCATATATTAGTAGAAAAAGATACAGGTAAGGAAATATGTAGTGTTGACAATGGTATTCAAAATATGAATGCAAACAAAAATGATACTTTATGTCAATCATATACATTGCTTATGTATTTTGGTCATAAAATACCACGGGATCGTAAAAAAAAACAAATGCTTATGATTCAAATGTATCGCAAAATTTTAAAAGAAAAGAAACTCATGAATAAAGTCGAAGAAGAATTATTAAGTGTTAAATCAAATGCAACCAAATGGACTGATTATACAAAACGAAAAGAAACATATATTCCATTAAACAAGGATTTTATTATTAAAAACATTAAAGATCTTTTGAATAAATGGGAATCTTATGGATATTTGTATTTTATTGGTTCTGGACATTGTAAATAAGTACGATCATGCAATGCTTCTTGTAAAAATTCACTACATTCTGTTGTACTTGTTGTGAAAAGCGATGGTATAAATGAGTGCACAAATGCTTTAATGGAAGACATTAAGAATAATGATGAGAAATTCAACGAAAAAAACATATGTTGTACATACGTTTGATTTACTTCCTGTAAGTGTTGAAACATATATTTTTTATAGATATAAAAAATATAATTAATAACTGCATTCTGTTTGATCCATTGTTTCGGGTTTATTTATATTTCGCGTAAAACCCATATTTTCGAGAAAATGGAGAACATCTGTATCGTATTTTTCGTAAAAACGGTCTACATCTCGAGTTAGTACAAACAATGACAGTTTCAAATTATCTGATACAATGGAATAATCATAATAACCATCTACAATTGGTCCGAGTTCCAATACCCAATAAGGTGCTTCGGGCAAATCATCCAATTGTACTGTTAAATACCCCCCACTATTTCCATCTTTATAATACGCATATCCGGAAATATCATCCACTTCATTTGCCATTGTAAGCTGACGATTATATACCGATATATTGTTACTGTTTATAATACCATAATCCGCAGTTGAACATTTTCCGGCGTGCTGAAATGTCTTATCGAAATTGTCTTCGTATACTTGATACCACTTTCCAATATATTTTTCAACATCTAGTTTTTCTACGGCCATATAATCACGCGCGGCACACAAAGCAATCAAAGAAAAAATGTATAAATACATAATATATTGGTATGTGTTGATATATCTTTATATTTTTTAATAATTAATGTTTTCCACCCTTTGATAAATTATCTTTTGCCCACAATGGCTGTAAATTTGTATAGTGAAAACATTTCTTTTGTTCCTCTTCGTCCTTTAAATCAAAACTACAACAGGGTTTTATATGATCTATATGAATCTCTTTTCCTACTTTTTCCCAACTCATCCCTTCCGTGAATTTGGCTTCTAAATAACCTTTTAAAAATGGTAATTCACAACCTGTTAGCTGCTTTGTTCTGTATTTTTTATCTGCCTTTTGATTTTTTAAAGCATGCCATAAACGACATCGTAAATTTCTTTCTAACTTAAATACAGGGTCTACTTTACATCGTGCGACTTTATAATCTGAAGTTTGTTTATTAATCTGTTTTTTATTTGCTTGATAATATTCTTTTCTATCTTTGGATGAACATTCTTTACACGCTGACCTTATTGTTCCTTTGCATTTTGCAACAAAAAATTTATCTAATGTTTTATCTTCATTGCAGACAGTACATATTTTGGTTTCAGTATTATCAATAACAATTTCTTTAACATTTTCTTTAATTTTTTTATAATATTCTTGGCTTTTTTGTTTTTCTTCTTTTTTTTTTGTTTCAGTAAATTTTGATTTTCTTAATTTTTCATAGTCATTTTTACATTCTTTACACCAAGTTTTACCTTTGGGAATAGTTTTTATTTGAAAACATTTTCGACATTCTTCTTCTCGCTCATTTGGCATACGATTTTGTCGTTGTATAACCTTTTCTTTGTTATAACAAATTCTACATATCTTTCTTCTAGGCATTAATTCTTTTTCTTCTTTGCATTTAGAACACTCCATAATATAATATATATATCGATATACCTTTATATTATTTTATTTATGATTTGTTGGTATTTCTCCTAAATATATCCCCCTCTTAATCGGAGCACCAAATGGAGCGTACTTTCCTTCTGTATGTTGTAGTCACTTAATGTACGACCATCTTCTAATTGCTTACCAGCGAAGATCAATCTTTGTTGGTCGGGTGGAATTCCCTCCTTGTCATTAATTTTTTGCTTAACATTGTCAATAGTATCGGATGCTTCAACATCCAAAGTAATCGTTTTACCAGTAAGAGTTTTCACGAAAATCTGCATCGTAAATATATAATATAAAACATTATATATTTGTTCAATCAATTTTATGTCCATATAATCTATATGGTTTGTTTATCTTGCTGTGGTTTATCATTTGTTTTTATTGTAAGTATGATTATATCAAATAATATGGTGTATAAATCTAAAGTTGTAGAATCGTATGCCCAATCTTTATCTAAAAATTTACAAGAAAAATATGAAACATTAGCACAAGAACGTTTATCTATTTATTATTTTGGCTTCGTTTTAGGTCTCATTATAAGTGGTATTTTTATTAGTTATCAAGCTCAAACAAGACAATTTTCTAATTTAAGTATTATTTGTACAATTACGGCCATTTCGTTTTTTACCAATTATTTTTACTATATTTTGGCACCCAAAACGGATTATATGCTAAATCATATTAAAGAAGAACAAGATATTAAAAATTGGTTAATTATGTATCGATCCATGCAAGTTTATTGTCATAGTAGTTTAGTTTTTAGTATTTTGGCGCTTGTTTTCTTGGGTCTCGCTTTTCGCAACAAAATGTAAATTATTCATTTAAACTGCGACTACGTGGTCGTTGTTTAATAAGTCGTTTTTGTTCAGTTGGTGCTACATACTTGGATGATTGTTCGGTTGTGTATTTACGTCTAATTTTGTCTCTCCTCCAAGGAGGAGATGGCGGCATTTTGATTACACTAGGAGGTGGCTTGTTCATATTATAATCTATATATAATATAAATGACAGACAAACATTTATATGGTTTTAATAATCCTTGTTTTTGGAGCAGCTTTTTATTTTTAACAAATGTTATTGTATCTTATTATTATGATGCCCCCATTTATGTTGCACTCTTTTTTGCACTCTTTATTAGTAGCATATTTTTACATTTTACCCAAAATGAGTGTGTACGTATTATTGATAAAGGCATTATTTATTCCATTGTGTTATATGGTTTTTATGTATTTTTATACAAATGTTTTTACATTAAAAATGTTAGTTGGTTTTATGTTTACACCATAATTATGACATTTATTGCCACTATTGTATTATATTATTCGAAAATTGCCGATATATTGGTAAATGTAAATGGTATTACGGGTCATTTTTATCATACCATTGTACATTTAGTTGGTTCTATTGGTCATAACCTTATTGTAATATTATAAACTATATAAAAGTATTATGTTATTTTTATATAGTCAAAACTCTCAATAATGAATACACCGAGTGATGAGCAACAAAGCATTATTGATACTATTAAAAACGGACATAATGTTATTGTTGATGCGTGTGCTGGATCCGGAAAGTCCACCACCATTTTGAGCTTAGCAATGCAAATGCCAAATACTAAATTCATTCAACTTACATATAACTCGTCACTGCGTTATGAAATACGCGATAAAGTCAAACAATTACAAATGAAAAATCTACAAGTACATACATATCATAGTTTAGCAGTTGGTTATTATGACTCAAATGCCTATACGGACACTGGTATGCGTCGTGTTGTATACCAAGATATGAGTTTAAATAATATTTCCACAAGTTACGATGTTGTAGTTATTGACGAAGCACAGGATATGACCCTTTTATATTATCGTTTTGTAAAAAAATTCCTAAGTAATAATGAAAATAAAATACAAATTATGATATTGGGGGATTATAAACAGGGTTTATATGAATTCAAAGGAGCAGATACCCGTTTTCTAACATTGGGACATTTTCTATGGGAAGATTTTCATCTATTAAAGTCCCGCATTTTTGAAAAGAAAACACTCAAAATGTCCTATCGCGTCACCGATCAAATTTGTGATTTTGTAAACCATGCAATGTTAGGTGAAAAGCGGATGCTCTCTTGTCGTGCTGGACCAAAAGTCACTTATATACGCCGCCAATCATTTCAAATCGAAAAAATTATTATCAATCGTATATTAAATCTCATTGCAGAAGGCGCTTCACCCGATGAAATTTTCATTTTGTCTGGTTCTATAAAGGGTCAACGTGTGAAAAAATTGGAAAACGCTCTTGTTATTAATAACATTCCTTGCTATGTACCCCTTTTTGAAACGGATAAAATGGATGAACGTGTTATTATTGGCAAAGTCGGATTGTCCACTTTTCACTCTGTAAAAGGGCGACAACGTAAATATGTATTTGTTTTAGGTTTTGATAACAATTATTTTACGTTTTATGGACGAGACATGGACACAAATGTATGTCCAAATACATTATATGTTGCGGCAACACGCGCTAGTAGTCAATTATTTTTGTGTGAAGCCGACGATTATCATACAGACCGACCATGTGACTTTTTACAAAAAAACCATAATGAAATGAAAGACACTGATTATATTGATTTCCTCGGTATGCCTCGCAACATTTTTTACGAAAAAGACATAAGTGATTCTACAAATCCGGATGATTTACTCATTATTCACAATATTACTCCCAGTGAACTGTTGAAATTCATACACGAAGACGTTTTGGAAAAAATTACCCCTCTTTTAGACAGTATAATGATTCAAGAAAGTGCAAAGGGAGAAATTATCGACATACCCAGTATTGTTAAAACAAAGAGTGGATTATACGAAGAAGTCAGTGATTTAAATGGCATTGCCATTCCAGCCATTTATTACGATGATTTAAACAAACGTATGAACAACATTGATGAACCCGTTTTATATTCAATGATACAGCTACGTGCCAGTCAAATGGATAAACCCAACAAATATTTATGGGAATCTATTCACAATGTCAATGAAAATATGGAAAATATCGAAGATTTTCTGTATGCTGCAAATGTTTACAAAGCCGTGGATGAAAATCTTTATTCAAAATTAAAACAGATTCATTATGATGATTGCAAATGGTTACACGAAGAAGACATTATAAAATGCAAAGAACGGTTAGATAAATTTATGGGTAAAGAATGTGAAGAAAACGACCCACAAGTCGAATATAATATTATACACCAAACCCAAGAAGAAGAACATCATATGATTGATAATATATTGGAACCCCATTTACCAGACAATATTAAGTTCCGATTTACTGCACGCGTGGATTTAATGACCACTGAAAATGTCATTGAACTCAAATGTACAAATGAACTGTCACTTGACCATATGATACAATTAGTTGTATATGCATGGTTATGGAAATGTACTCACAATGAAGACCGTATTTTCAAACTATACAATATAAAATCCGGTGAACTTTACATATTGAAAGACGCAATGGATATATACAACAAAATCATTATTTTACTTATTCAGAGCAAATATACGAAAACCACTCATTTAAATGACGAATTATTTATAGAAAAATGCTTATCAAAATAAATACAGTATAATTATTTATTTTGTCACTATTATTGCTGATCATTTATCAACGATTTATACATCCGCGGATTCAGCAGCGGGCTCAAGTGTGTTCTCTAGCTCACCCTCCTCACTTACTGTGGGCATAGCGGGGGCGGGCTCATTGGGGACAATAAAAAATTTGACGGCCTCCCATACTTTGGCAGATTCGTCCATTGAAAATGCACCACGACGCTGGGCAACATTTAAAAATGCTACCATTGCATTAAGGGCACTGTTTTGGTCCACAACAGAAATATCCATTGGGGTAAATTGGGGCTGTTCGGGGGCAGGGCTAGAAGAATCCATTATAAATTATAGTGTTATTTTTTTTTTATATTATATTACAGGTTAATATTTTAACTTTTACACTCATTTATATCATAATTTTTATAGTAACGATCTTTTTTATTATGCTTAAATACATTTGTGTATACCCAGTTAGGTATGGTGTAACTTGGTAACCCATTACTACACTTAATTACTTTGGGTTTTTGTATAGTATATGCAACACACGAAACGACCATTACAAAATACAATAAATACTTCATCATTATTAATTAATACTTCTTAATATGAAGTAGATAAATCAATTTTATGTTTTAGTTTACACGAAGGGTCTTTTAAACAACGCCCCCCGCGCTTTGTTGGTTTTCCACAAATATATTTGTATGTGCAGTTAGCCAATTGTGTTTTATTTTTCATCCATTCTTCATGAGCTTCATCAAAATCGATATTTACTTCATAAATCGGTTTGGTTTTTGAACGCGTAAACATATTTATATGTTTGTAAAAAAACATATAAATCATAATCAATTTTTTCTTATTTGCCCATTTTTTCCAATTTTTGTACGCTTTCATCTACGTATTTATACAATATACTGAAAAACAAGTCATAATCTAGATTGCGATTTAGTTCATTATTTTGGATTGTCATTGTACACCCACCACTATTAAGCATAGATATATCAAAACGATGAATTTTTCTATTTAATGAATAGCGAATAATATTTTCTACATTCAACAAATTTCCACCATTTACGTGCAAATGTACTGACAAACAGTCCGGATTTAAATTAAATTCATCTAGACATTGGTCTACTATATTTTTATAGTTTTCATATGTTAACTTTCCACACGTATCTGACAAGCATATTTCATTATACTCATAAAATGAGTGGATTATGATTTCTTCCACAATCGCATCATTATTGATTTTTCCCTCAATCGGACAATGATCAACACAAGATATGTATAATTTGGTCTTATATGGACACGGATATTTAGCGTGTTTCAAAAATTCCATCATATTTATTAGTTCAATGTTGTTTTCATTCAATGTTTTATTTGTATTTTTCTTTTGAAAGCTGTTTGATACTGATGTAATAAACGAAAAATTCATAATATTCGCTTTCATTCCATTTATCAACTTTTCTTTATTTGGAACCAATACATACAAATCCGGGGTTTCAACTGCATTACTTTCTGATGCCAACATCATTTCAGGCGTTGGTTCTCGATTATCCAAATATTGTGTGGCATAATTGTGAATTGTTTGTACATCTTTCATTATTGGATAATGCTTATGCGATACCAATGACCCCATTTCTATGTTTTTAATCCCACCAAATTTCAATATTTCGTGAAACATATCTATTTTCTTTTGTGTAGGCATACTATTTGCATCTAATGCCTGAATACCATCACGCAAAGACACATCAGTCAATATAGGATTTATAAAATCATATACCGCCTTGTGTGATTCGTGTTTCTTGATAAATTTAAACAATTCTTTTGCCACCGTCATCATCTTTATTAAATAAAATATATATTTTCTATTTAATTCAATTTTTCATCTTTTATATTAACGCTTATATGGCTTGTAAGTCACCTTGATTGCCTTACCCAACATTACCAATTGATTAGAATCCATTACAGCAATACGTCCCAATCCCTGGCAAGAATCAAAATCTTCCAAATAAATCGGCTGCTGTGGCTCAAATACGATTTCGGCCGTTTCTCCACGCTCCAAAAATTGAGGGTCTTCCAACTTCTCATTACCCGTTTTCTTACCCATCTTCCAGTTAATCTTCGTCATTTTACACGCGGATTTTGCTGTACGCACATGAACACAAGGTGAAAATCCGGGTTTCAACTGACCAGGATGCTCCTGAACAGCCACTTGGCAAACAAAACTTTCAACAGCCATCAATTCTTCTTTTTGAATGGAAATAACATCACCCACCTTGGGCATATTTGCCTTATCCAATCCCTTAATATTCATACCTACATTATCACCCGGTACTGCGTTGGGCCACGTCTTATGATGCATTTCAATACTAAATACCTTCAAATTCTGCAATCCACGAGGGGCTACACGCACAATGTCACCCGAATTCAGCGTTCCCTGCTCAATACGACCTGTAATCACGTCACCCACTCCCTTAATCTTATAGATTCCATTAATGGGAATACGCAATGGCTTATCTGGAAAACGCTTGGGAGGACGAGCCATTTTCTCCAAGGCATCATACAGTGTTACTCCTTCTACTACTTCGTCTTTTGAAACATTTGCCTTCCAACCCTTATACCAGGGCATTTTATCCGTAGGTGCTACCAAATTCTCTCCGGCAAACCCGCTATAAGGGATAAATGGCACTTGCTTAGGTTTAAAACCAGCTTGCTGAATCATTTTGGTCATTTCCTCCTTGATTTCATTAAAACGCTGCTCAGACCAATCACACGAATCCATCTTATTTACACCCACAATCAGTTTCTCAATTCCCAATAGTCCCAACAAACGCGCGTGCTGACGGGTTTGACCCTGGACTTCACCAGTAGAATGATCACCACGAGCCACTGCTGTCTCGAAACCACCAGCTTCGGCGGGTACCAAGAGCAATGCTACATCAGCACATCCTGCACCAGTAATCATGTTCTTCACATAATCTCTGTGACCGGGTGCATCTACAATAGTATAATGATAACTATCTGTATAAAACTCCTTTGTAGTACAGTTAATCGTCACACCACGCTCACGCTCTGCCTTGTCTTTGTCCATAAAATAAGCAAATGCAAACGAACTTTTTCCCTGCTGATCTGCCTCTGCTTGCAACTTCTGCATATCACGCTCCGAAATACCACCCAATTTAAAAATCAAATGACCTGTTGTTGTCGATTTTCCGGCATCGACGTGCCCACACACAACCAAACTAATATGCGACTTCTTACCCTCAAACTCACTCATTATAATATATATTAACTGCATTTATGTATTTATATTGGTTACATAAATATATTTCTTGGAAAAATAAAGTATGTTTCTTTAAGTTCTTTGAATATATATATTGTTGTCAACTTCTCAAAAAAAGTCGAAACGAATTTTCAGAATTGGACATTTTTAAAAATGTCCAAAAGTGAAATATTGGAAATAGTTTTTTTGGGGGGAAATTCTGTTTTTGTCTTATGCAGTGAAATGCAGTTATTATGTTATTGTACTGAAATATTTGTTTGCATAATATTTTTTCATTGTATGTTATTTATTCTTATTTTTTGTCAACAATATTTAGGAGAATGGCAACATTGGCAACAAAAAAGTCGCCAAAAGTCGCCACTAAATTTTTTTGTGAAAAATGCAATTATATATGCAGTAAAAAGAGTGATTTTGACAAACACTTATTGACTGCAAAACACAAATTTTCAACAAATGGAAACAAAAAACTCCTTAATACTATAATGTGTGAATGTGGTAAGAAATATAAGGATCGAACTGGATTATGGAAACATAAAAAAAAATGTAATTTCATACATAATAACGAAAACAAAAATAATCTGATAGCACAGGATAATATTGTAAATAATTTGATGAAACAAAATGAACAACTGCATAAACTGATTATAAATCGTGATGAAGAACAAAGAAAAAGAGATGAAGAACACAAGAAAGAAATCGAAGAGCAAAGAAAACGTGACGAAGAACACAAGAAAGAAATCGAAAAGTTGACCCATCAAATATCGAAAATATCAACAGTAACAAACAATAACAATACGACAAACAATAATAATAACAAGTTCAATCTTAATTTCTTTTTGAATACCCAATGTAAGGATGCAATGTCTATTCAATCCTTTATGGAGAACCTTAAATTAGGTTGTAAGGAACTGGAACATATGGGAGATGTAGGTTATTTAAATGGTATGATAGATATTTTCAATAACACTATTGGAAACATGGATGTATATAAAAGACCCTTACATTGTACGGATCTGAAACGGGAGGTTCTCTATTTTAAACAAGGAAATGAATGGGAACGAGATAGTCAGGATAAACAACACTTGAAACAGCTAATAAAAAACGTCGAATCAAAGAATTATAACAATTTACAGGAATGGCAAAAGGACCATCCAGGTTCTCTACAATGTGATTCAACAGATAGTCAACATTATATGAAAATAGCCACAGAAGCCCTTGGCGGAGCCGATAGCAACAAAGATTCAATGTATTTAACGAAAATAATGAAACATATAGTAAAAGAAGTTCATGTTAAACCATAAATGGAGTAACATTTCATTTATCAGTTCTCTATAAATGAAATTTATTGGAAATGTAGTATGTTTCTTTAAGTTCTTTGATAATATATATTGTTGTCAACTTCTCAAAAAAAGTCGAAACGAATTTTCAGAATTGGACATTTTTAAAATGTCCAAAAGTGAAATATTGGAAATAGTTTTTTTGGAAGAAAATCAGTTTTTTCCTTATGCAGTGAGATGCTTTAAATGGGTTTTTTCAAAAAAAATAATGACTGCATAAAAAATATTTTTGAGTTCAAAAATCAATAAAAATATGTGGCGATATTTTAGGAAAATGGATAACAAAAAGTCGCCAAAAGTCGCCGCCGTTTTTTTTTGTGAAAAATGCAATTATAAATGCAGTAAAAAGAGTGATTTTGATAAACACTTATTGACTGCAAAACATAAACGGATAAAAATGGATAAAAAATGGATAACTGGAAATTTTGCCTGCAGTTGTGGAAAGACATACAAGCATCAATCTGGACTGTCAAAGCATAAAAAGACGTGTAATAACATAAAAAACTCGCCACAGCATACTACGAGTGTAGATGACCTACTTGTTGAAAACAATGATTTCAAGATGCTGTTATTGGAACAACAAAAGGAACATAAAAGAGAAATAGAAAAATTAACTCAACAAATATCGAAAATGTCGAATGTTACCAACAATACAACACATAATACTACAAACAATAACAAGTTCAATTTAAATTTCTTTCTTAATACTCAATGTAAGGATGCAATGTCTATTCAATCTTTTATGGAGAACCTTGCAATAGGTTCTAAGGAACTGGAACATATGGGCGATGTAGGGTATTTGAATGGCATGATTGACATTTTCAATACGACAATAGGTAACATGGATATTTACAAAAGACCCTTACATTGTACGGATCTGAAACGGGAGGTTCTCTACTTTAAACAAGGAAATGAATGGGAACGAGACAGTGAAGATAAACAACACTTGAAAAAGCTAATAAAAAACGTCGAAACAAAGAATTATTACAATTTACAGGACTGGCAAAAGGACCATCCAGGTTCTCTACAATGTGATACACCGGACAATAATAAATATCTGAAAATAGCCACAGAAGCCCTTGGTGGATCCGATAGCAACAAAGATTCAATGTATTTAACGAAAATAATGAAACATATAGTAAAAGAAGTTCACGTTAAACCATAAGTGGTGTAACATTTCATTTATCAGTTCTCTATAAATGAAATTTATTGGAAATGTAGTATGTTTCTTTAAGTTCTTTGATAATATATATTGTTGTCAACTTCTCAAAAAAAGTCGAAACGAATTTTCAGAATTGGACATTTTTAAAAATGTCCAAAAGTGAAATATTGGAAATAGTTTTTTTGGAAGAAAATCAGTTTTTTCCTTATGCAGTGAGATGCTTTAAATTGTATTGTTCAGAAATAATTGTGGCAGCATAATATTTTTTTATTGGTTTAAAATCGGCGTTTTTTTTGTCATTCTAATTTAGGAAAAATGAGTGACAAAAAAGCGCAAAAAAACGCCGGTGAATATTTTTGTAATTTTTGTAATTTCAAATGCAGTAAATATAGTGATTATACTCGACATTTATTGACTGCAAAACACAAACGAATGACAAATGATGACGCAAAAAACGCCGTAAACAATGACACGACTAATGGTTATAAATGTGATTGTGGTAAAATGTACCGTTACCGACAAGGTCTCCACCAACATAAAAAAAAATGTACGTTTTCTCCTATGAAAGATGAAGAACGAGAACACATTGATAAAGATGAAGATATAGTAGCGAGTTTAGTAAAACAGAATGTAGAATTACAACAAATAATAATAAATAACAGCGAAGAACAGCAAAAACGAGATGAAAAACATATAAAGGACATTGAAAAATTAACAAAACAGATTTCAGAATTATCCACGATTACCAACAATACAACACATAATACTACAAACAATAACAAGTTCAATTTAAATTTCTTTCTTAATACTCAATGTAAGGATGCAATGTCTATACAATCTTTTATGGAGAACCTTGCAATAGGTTCTAAGGAACTGGAACATATGGGCGATGTAGGTTATTTAAATGGTATGATAGATATTTTTAACAATACAATAGGTAATATGGATGTATATAAAAGACCCTTACATTGTACGGATCTGAAACGGGAGGTTCTCTATTTTAAACAAGGAAATGAATGGGAACGAGACAGTGAAGATAAACAACACTTGAAAAAGCTAATAAAAAACGTCGAAACAAAGAATTATTACAATTTACAGGACTGGCAAAAGGACCATCCAGGTTCTCTACAATGTGATTCAACAGATAGTCAACATTATATGAAAATAGCCACAGAAGCCCTTGGCGGAGCCGATTCCAACAAAGATTCAATGTATTTAACGAAAATAATGAAACATATAGTAAAAGAAGTTCATGTAAAGTAATATAATAATATATTGTTAAGTATAATATTATGGAAAAAACAGACGTAGAAGTAAAGAAAATAAAGGTATTTATTGCGACGCCGTGTTTTGGTGCTCAGGTGTCGTGTTATTATACGTTATCATTGTTTAATACAATAAAGATGTTTGAAGAACACGGAATAGAGTATATGTTTGGTTTTTTGCCGAATCTGATAGTAACTCGTGCGCGAAACATGTTAACCCAAGCGTTTATGGAAACGGATTGTACTCATTTATTTTTCATAGATGCAGATATAAAGTGGGAAGCAGCCGATGTCTTAAAATTAATAAAGCATAGTAAACCGGTAGTAATAGGGTTGTATCCAAACAAAGGTTACAATTATACAAAAATGTTATCAAATGGAGAAAAAATAGAAACGCGTGATGATTTATATAAGGGGTTGCAATATTCGACGACTTTTATAGATCCTGATAATAATGCATTATATGGAGATTTAATGGAAGTGAAACACGGTGCGACTGGTTTTATGTTAATAGAAAAGCGTGTAATAAGTGAGGTACAAAAACACGTAGATTACTATATAGATTCAGAGACAAAACAAAAAATATATGATATTTTCAATTGTAAGGTAATAGAAGAGCATTATTTGACGGAAGATTATTATTTTTGTCATTTATGGAGACAATGTTGCGGGGGTAAAATATGGTCAGATTTGAGTATATGTTTAAATCATGAGGGGTGGCATAGTTTTGAGGGAAACCCATATAAATCATTTACACTAATAAAGTAAATAGGAAATTTATATAAAAAATAATATTATATAAATTATAATGAATAACGATGCAAGCAAATTAAGCATAGAACGGTATTTAAAATTATGTGCAATGGAGAAGAGGCATTTAAATGAGTGTTTAAATCGTTTTAATGAGACGGATTGTAAGTTATATATCACTCTTTTTGAAGGTTGTGAAAAGTTTAAAAAAAGTAAGATAGAATATAAGATACGGCAGCAGAATAAGTCGTGATTATTTTTTCATTTTGCGTTTTCGTTTACGTGTTTTTCTTTTAGAACCGCCGAGTTTTTTTGGGTTTATATTTTGTTCTGGGAGTGCGACTAAATTATGTTGATATATTTATCCAAAACGTGAACGCATTTCTGAATAAGTGAGTTCTCGTCCAGTATCTTGGTCAGTAAACATATGTTTAATACCAGCGTCTACTCCTTGTGTGCACATAATGTGTGCTGCTTCTTTGTTTGGGTCATCCATATTATTTAAATCTGATAATTTATTAATAAAATTGGTAAAATCATTGGATTCTTTTTTGATTTTTGCTGATTTGAGTTCTTCTTCAACACGTTTTCGATCATTTACAGCTTTTGTAAAATCATTTTTAATACTAATTACATTAGATTGTTTCTCTTCAAGAAGGGCTTCGAGTTTTTTAATATGATTATCGGAATAGTTCATGATGGCTTTGTATAAATACTATATATATTAGGGTGCATACAAATCAATTTTTTACGCCAAATATATTTGTTGATAACTAACCTGTACATGAGGATGCAGTAAAAAATATATAAATAAAGTTATTGCATTGGATTGTGTTTTAGTAATAATCGTCGTCACTAAAATAGGGTTCTTCATCGTCTTCCGAGTCGTCACTGACTTCGTAATCGATAGAGTCGCTCATATAATAAGGGTCGTCTTCGTCGACATAGTGGTGTAGTCGGTGTAAAAATTCCCGATGATTTATGGTGATATTATCTTTTTCTTCAGGGAATGGTTGTCCAATATATGGAACATAATTAATACCGTCGTCAGAATATTCTATTTTATTTAATCCTTTTCTTTTACGGAGAAAATAGTAGTTTTCATTTGCATTTGGTATATTATCGGGGTGTACATCAGCAATTTCGCGCATTTTTTTGAGAAATTCAGTAGGTTGTTCGGGTTTGGGTTTATCGGATTCATTTTTGTAAATAGGATTTACAAAATCTTTTGGTTTTGATTGCTGAGAAGACCGATTACTATTGTATTTACGTTGGTCTTTGTGGTATTGTTTGTTTTGTTTTTTGGATGGTGGTTTGTTGTCATTTTGTATGTTGGATTGTTTATCGTCTATATTCTTGTTTTGTTGATATTTTTTGTTATAAGAATTAAATGATTCATTAGGTTGTTTTGATTGTTTTTTATGAATATTTTTTCCGCGTTGCCACATAGTTAAAATCGATAGTTTGTATATTTATACAATATATAAAAATTGATTCTATAATCAATTTTGTATAATATATATATTAGTAGTATATTATGAGTGAAATGAAAACATATGATGGTTATGCAGTATATTCTGAAACACAATTTAATCATATTAGTAGGGTTAATGGAAATACAAACTGTCCATATATTTATTACAAAAACGAAAAAGATGAAGTAGTACAGGTTACGGAGGTATTCATAAACAAAGAAGATAAGAGTACATTTTCGGATGCAGTGTATTTAGGGAAGGTAAAGTGGTATGGGGCATTTCAGGATTATCAAAATATAATAATAAATAAATCGGAAGAACCATAAAAATATTTGTAAAGTATATAATGGGAGGAAAATGTTGTGAAAAGTGTAATCACGAGCAGTCAACGGGTGATAAATGGCGTTATACCATTTACACAGTGGTATTATTTTTAATAATAGTGAATCCAATGACATATAAATTAGTAAATGGTTTATTGGGTTCTTTATTTGGAACAATTGCGGATAGTAAGGGTTGTCCATCAATGATGGGAATATTAGTTCATGCGACAGTATTCGGATTATTGTTGAGATATATGATGGATTTAGATATATAAATTATTATATAAAATTGATTAATATAAATATTTTTTATATTAATTATATAATAACAATGGATTGCTGCGCCACGACATCAAATATAATTCACATGTGTGATTCGGACATAACTAATCCGAAAAAGGTAGCTTATTTTGAGCACCCCAAAACAAATAAAAGATACAATGTGTTGTACACCCAAGATGAGTGGATAAATGTAGATGAAAAACAGTATTTGGTTTGTGTGTATTATATGGAAGATAACAATAAAATATTTTATTGTCAGCATTATGAAGGAGGAAACTGGATATGGGAATCTAAATAAATAATCAAAAAAATTGATTAAATATAGTGATTTATATGTTTTTTTAATCAAAACCTATAAAATGTCGGAGCGCAGATCGGGAGTATGTGTAAATAAATCAAAAGTAGTACCAAAAGCATTGAGTACAGAATGTCAAGTGTGTGGAGTATATGATGCAATGTATGTGTGTAATATGTGCAAACGAAATGTGTGTATGCATGATAGTATAAGAACAAAGAAAAATGATAGTTATTGTAAAATATGCATAAATGACGGAGAAACATCACCGTATATAGTTGCAATAGTATATAATGAAAAGCGTAGGACGTGTTATACAGAAGCAAAACGTAAATTATTATATATAATGAGTGGTGATTGGATAAGAAGAAAAAAAGATGAGTGGGCGCGTAGTCCATAAAGGTTTTACAATTATATGGTTTTTTTGATATTGTATGTAAGTTAAATATTTTCATAATAATCAGGAAACTCTTTGATTAAATCTCTACATCCGGACATAGCCCCTTGTTTTTCTAATTTTGTTTTTCTTTTTTGTGTAAACGATTTTACCCATTTTTTTTTGTTTTTACATTTTTTTTGACAATAAACATCATTACAACTTTTCAAATATTCATCTTCAAGAATATCGGCAATTTCGTTGTCAAATTTATCTTTTTTTTTACGAAGAACAGCAATCGGTTCGTAATATTTACTAAATTTTTTTTCTACTCTTTCTTTTTCAGGTAAAAAAACATTTTTACAGAATTTTTTACATGTTTTATTATTATTTCCTTTCATTTTTCTTTTAGATTTTTTAGATTTTTTGGTTTTTCTTTTACCCTGTGATGGTGATTTTAATTGTTCGCTTTTTTCACCTACTACTTTTGCACCTAAATTTTTAAAAAAATTCATTCTATATATAATACTAAATATTATTAAACGAATTATTTACTTGTTTTTTTATCTTATCGGTTACAACCAAAATCAGGAGTATATGCTCCCGATGGATATGGCCAATCTAATTCTTCTATAGACAACCCGCATCTTTCCTCGTTTGAGAAGAATTCATCGTGCTCCCAATATTCGCGGACTTTGTCTATATAATGATTAATTTCTTTAATAACATTATTCATATTTAGTTTTGACGTATTATTAAATGAAGCAATATGATTTACAACATCTGTTGGTAATGTATTGTATAAAAGTTTATATGATATCATATAGCAAATGTATAATATATAAAAAGGATTGATTCAAAATCAATTTTGGCTTTATGTAGAGTGTGTATATATTTAAAAAAATTGATTATATTAACACTATAAATGGAAACTAAAAATATGATAACTATGGAAGAAGTACAAACGAAGTGTGTGACAATATTTAAAACATTGTATTCTCGAATGCATAAACAAGTGGGGTTTTATTTAATATGGATAGTATTACATTTTATATGTGCTCATTTGTATACAAAAATGTGTGTACCATTAACATTTACGGGATTTATGTTGTCTCCATTGGTGACAATGAATCCAATGTGTCGGGGATTGCAGTGGGTAACGTATAATTCATTGTTAGTAATGTCAAATATGTGGATAGCAATAGGAACGTGGATAACAACAAATTTGTTGTTTACGACGTATGAGGCATTAAAATAGAAAAAATTGATTAAAAACTTAAAAACAAAGTAACATATAAATTATAAGAGAGGAAAAGAGATAAGATGTTGTATACAGTATTTGGGTCATTGTTCAACTACGAGATATTTCGCCCAGCAGCACGAGGGACGTTTTTGCCATTATATGATGAAGAAGATTATGCAATAGATTTTTATGAGTATGACAATAATGTGCAGTATTATGGAACAGAAGAAATGGTATAAATTTACATTATAATACTGTTATTAAGGTCAATAATTGGTTGTTGTTGTTGGTTTTTTACTGTAGTGCATTTTTTTTGGTGTGCAGTTAAAGAGCGTTTTGATTTCCCAATAAATCCGCATATGCATTGAAATTCTTCATTTTTTGGTTGTAAAGTGGTATTTTGTTTAAAAACGGGTGTTAAAAGGTTCTCTAAGTTAGAAAAATGTAAGTCATTGAGTTGTTTTTCCATATTTTGGTAAAATTCCTTGCATGTTTTGATGATTTCCAGTTTTTTATTAGCAAATACGGTATATTCTTTATTAATTTGTGTTAAAAGTTCATTAGAAATGATGTGGTCAGGGTTCTCAATTTTTTGAAATTCTGTGAGTTTTAATGAAATAGAATCAATAATATCGATACCGACTTTAATAATTTGGGAGTCATATTCTACAAAATGTATATAAATGACGACATTTTTGTCAATAATGTCGATTTGGAAGTTATTTTTGTTAGCAATGCCACTTTTTTGGGATAAAAAGATGCCATTATGTTTATTTACTTCAATATCGCGGACAAACTTCTCTACTTCTTGTTTTGGAACATTCCGGTCGTAATCTTTTGTTTCAATGAGGATAGGTTCTCCATTTTTTCGTAAAATCTTGAAGTCACACGCGGCGGTTTGACCGCTGGTGTTAATAACTTCATCGGAAGGATACATATTATTGAGAGCATTTTCGAGTTGATTTTCGCCGATTTTCCCTTTAATACTGGAATTATTCATTTTTCCCAAAAAGAGTGCGAGGTCATTAAAAGTGCGGTCGTGGTTCTCGATACTATTAGATTTTATGGTATTAATAACATTTTGAAATTGTTGTAATACGAGGAAGTTTTTAGATTCTATTGTATTAGAGATAGATTGGTTATGTTGAGAACAATAAAGATGAATATATTCTTGTAATTTATTACATAAATCGGTTTGTTTGTATGAGTTATCGTCTTTTAATGAAGAAACAATGTGTTCTTTAATGGAGTTAAGTTCACTAAAAAACTGTGATTTATCGGATTTAATATTTTCAATGAGTTCTATAACCAATAAATTGACTCTTTCTGGGTCAAGTTGTGGATTATTATCATAAAAAAAGACAGTACGTGGATTTTTTAATGTTATAACCTTTTCAGGTTCTCCATCATTCATATTAATAAGTATAAATGATGAAATCTTTAAGACATTTACATAAATAAGTTAGTATTTATCGGATAACACTGGTTATTTTCACGGATGAGTTAGGGAACATTTGTAAGATGGTGTTTCTGGTGTATGTTTGGTCGAGTTTATTAGAGGAGCAAGAGAAGAAATCCATACAAATCTTGTTATGTTCGGGCCATGTGTGTGCACTGAGGTGACTTTCGCTAAGGAGGTAAAAGCAAGTATAACCTTCGGGTTCGAAGCGGTGTTCTCCTTTATTTAAAACGTGTAGGTTGGTGTTTTCGATAAGATTTTCGCAAATGGTGCGAACTTTTTTGTTGCAAATGAAGTCGGTATTTTCGATGGAAATGAGGTAATGAACGCCGACGGGGTTAGTGTAAACAATACTATATATAAGTGAAAGAATGATGACAAAAATAAGAAAAATGGGGAGCATTATATAAAATAGGTAAACATATTATTTTTTGAAATATTTTTGGTGTTCATCAAAGTTGTAGTGTTTTAGTGTTGTTTTCAGTTGACTATTAGGGTTAGTAGGTATAATTTTTTTGATATTAACATTATCTGATGCAATGATGAAGTCATAAAATGATGAAGGAATATCGGGTTTGTATTGAATATGGTAGCGTTGTGTATATTTAAAAGTGGATTTCATTTTATCAAATAACATACTACCATTTTTGACAATAACGCTGTTTGTAGAGTCGACTAATTTTTCCTTACATTTTTCATAAAATTTCCGGGTATCAACGGTGGAGTTAGTTTGTCCGTCTTCTGTAGTATCGACAATAATAAGGTCATAGAAATGGTCGTCGAGTTCGTCAATTTCGATGGATGCATCGCCAATAATAATGTTAACGCGTGGGTCGTTGCTAAAACTACGCACGTCAAAGTATTTTTGACTAACATCAATGACACGTTTATCAATTTCGATCATAGTAACATTTTTAATAGATTTGTATTTCATAACTTCACGTAATATCATGCAGTCACCTCCACCAATAATAAGGACATTTTCAAATTCTGGAACATATGTACCAGGAAAGTGTACCATAAATTCGTGATAATGACTTTCGAAGCTTTTGCAAAGTTGTATTTCTCCATCGAGGAACATACAAGTGTCGTCTTTTTCCATATTGGCAACAACAATATTTTGGAAGTCGCTTTTTTTATTGTAAAGAACTTCTGTGATTTTGTCTTTGTCTTTTTTTGGCATTTTTATATCTACATCGTCATCAAGGTTCTCCATGCTTTCAGTACAAGACATAAAAAAAGGAATTATTAAAATGATAACAAGAAGTAAAATGACAAATCTTAAAAAGTTTTTGGATAATTTCATATAGATTATAGTCATAAAATAAATCTTCCGCCGGGGGCGGAGCCCCCGTGATAAATATATGTCAATAAATTTATTCGAAAAAAATACATACAGAAATGACTGCATAAACCATAAGAAATGATGTAATTTCTTAAAGCCAAAATGACTGCATAATTTATGCAGCCAATAAATAAACTCAAAAATGGATTTTTCACTGCACTTATGC
>Ga0181604_10000068_pt1 | contig 89787 bp, 97 predicted proteins | sample 041ome_12_FD_148663 | JGI IMG/M metagenome (GOLD analysis project Ga0181604, IMG submission 148663) | Coastal salt marsh microbial communities from the Groves Creek Marsh, Skidaway Island, Georgia - 041410US metaG (spades assembly) | ecosystem: Environmental > Aquatic > Marine > Intertidal zone...
AAAATAAAACCTGCCTGTAAGAAAAACAATAGGGCTGGAAGAACAATTGTGCCCATCGGATCAATATGTCTTATGGGATTTAAAGATATTCGATTAAGATGAAATGCCGTCATATCTCCAAAATATTTTGCCGCATAACCATGCGCCGCTTCATGAACAGTAATAGCAAAAATTATAGGAAGTGAATATGCGGCTAATTTCTGAATAATGGTTAAATCCATAATTTAAGATCTTACAATCAAAAAAGGTGACATGAAATCAATCATTTTAATGAAATATTGTCTCAAAACCATTCCACTTGGTCCATATAGGTATAGCTTCATTTGGCAGCTCCCTAATATTTCCAAGGGCACGATGGGAAATTCCTTTTCCATGAAAATCTGATCCACAAGATGAGAGTAAATCAAAATTATTTGCAAGCTTTAAAAAATAATTAGTCTGAGATGGATCTTGGCTTCCAGACATCACTTCAACTCCTGCACCACCTAAATCTTTAAATTCTTGGAATAATTTAGGATAAAGCTTACCCCCCATATCATATCTACCTGGATGTGCAATTATTGCATCTCCACCAGCATCATTGATGAGCTGTATTGATTCTTCAAGAGAAATCCATTCGTGCTCAACATAGCCTGGCTTACCCGGAGTGAGAAATTTTTTAAACACTGCCCCTATATTTTTTGCATATCCCTGCGCCACTAAAAATTGTGCGAAATGTATCCTGCCAATCGTACTATTTTTAGCATATGATTTTGCACCATCCATTGCACCTTGAATTCCAGCCATACCTAATCCATTAGCCATCAGTTGCGCTCTAACTTGCCGACCATCCCTAATTTTTTTTAGGCCTTTAAAAAGTTGCTTATTCTCTTTATCAAAATTTAAACCAACAATATGAAGCGTTCTTTTGTTCCATGTAACAGATATTTCTACCCCATTTATAAAAATAATGTTTAGTCTGTCAGCCTCAATTTCTGCCTCGTTTAGACCGGCAATATCATCATGATCTGTCAAAGCAATTGCTTGAACATTATTTTCAGCTGCATGTGCTATCAATTCCGCAGGGGATAAAAGGCCGTCAGATACATTGGAGTGACAATGAAGATCAATTATAGGTATATTCATATTTACTCTATAATTATATTAGTTATTAACACTTAAGAATAGAGAAAGTTTTCCACATGAAATTTTTATATGACCTTCTTCCAGTAATTCTTTTTTTTATCAGTTACAAAATTTACGATATTTTCATAGCAACTGCTGTTGCGATTATTGTTACCCTAATGCAAGTGCTTTATGACTATTATACAAATAAAAAAATTGACAAAATGTTACTTTTTAATGGAGCCACCATTACAATTCTAGGTGGATTGACTATTATTTTTCAAGATAAAACTTTTATCATGTGGAAGCCCTCGGTTCTTTATTGGCTTTTTGCAGGGATACTTTTTATTTCAAATTATTTTTTTAAAAAAAATCTTATTAAACTAGCTATGGGACAAAAAATAGATTTAAAAAATATGTATTGGAGCAATTTAAATAACGCGACAGGATTATTTTTTATAATGCTTGGATTTCTAAATTTGTATGTTGCCTATAACTTCGCCGAGGATACTTGGGTAAACTTTAAGTTATTTGGAATTACAGGTATTTTATTTATCTATATAATTTTTCTAACTCTGTATATTTCAAAAGTAAGCCAGAAATAAATTATGTGGTATGTCATTTTATGCAAAGATTTTCCTAATAGCCTTAAAAAGAGAATTAAGCATAGAAAAGCTCACCGCGAAAGATTAAGTCACCTTCAAGATAAAGGTAGATTGCTTATGGCTGGCCCCTTTCCTTCATCGGATTCAATAAAGCCAGGTGAAGATGGATACACAGGCAGTATGATTGTTGCCGAATTTGATACCCTTGGAGATGCAATAAATTGGGCTGATAAAGACCCTTATGTTTTATCAGGAGTTTATAAAAATGTTGAGGTTAAGCCCTTTATTAAGGTGCTTCCTGAATAGGAAAAAATGACAGAGGATATTATAAAAACAAGATTAGCATTTTTAAAGCCCACTCAATTTAGACTGGAAAATGAGAGTGACTTACATCGTGGTCATAAAGGTAATAACGGGGGTGAGCATTTTAATTTATTTATCGTCTCACAATCGTTTGAGAAAAAAAATACTATGGAGCGACATAGAATGATTTATAGCGTGCTTGAGGACTTAATTCCAAATAAAATTCATGCGTTAAGCTTAAAAACATTAGCGCCAGATGAACTATAATTCTTGTATTGAGAATGATTCTCATTTAAAATTTAATCATGTTATTAACTGAATTAAATGTAGGGATAAATGCCGTTGTTGAGGGATTTACGAGTAAGACTGATTACAATAATAGGTTAATGGCCTTGGGCATTAAAAAGAATAAAAAAATAAAAGTTGTAAGAAAATCAAAATTTAATGGCCCGCTACATATTGAAGTTGGAACGACTCAGCTCATGCTGAGAAATCAAATTGCTAAACTAATAAAAATTTCACATTTATAAAATAATCATTTAAATGAAAAAAACAGTACTTATAGGCATGCCTAATACAGGTAAATCTACTTTTTTTAATAAAATTAGTGGAGCATCAGCAAAGGTTGGTAATTGGCCTGGAATTACAGTCGATTTAAGCAGTATAAAAACGCTTATAAATGGTGAAATGACAGAACTAATCGACTTACCTGGAATATATAACCTGAATGGCTTCTCAGAAGATGAGGAAGTTGTAATTAATTTTATTAAAAATAACAAAATTGATCATGTCTTTTTTATTATGAATGCAACACAAGTTGATAGGCAGCTTCCATTAGCGATCAACATTCAAAAACTTGGCATTCCCACTACCATATTAGCTAATATGATTGATGAAGCTAAATCACTAGGAATGACATTTGACTTCAATCAGATGAGTAAATTGCTTGGCTGTCCAGTGCTTCCAATCAGCGCCAAATTTGGTCAAGGACTTGAAAAAATTAACCAAAAAAATAATCTACCTAAAAAAATTAAATTAAATCCAAAGTCTATTGATGAGCAAGCTTTATCTCAAAAAGTTTTTAACAAAACGGTCACAATGCCTAAAATCTTAAACGACAGTAAAACGAAATTTTTAGATAATATATTTCTTCACCCATTCTTAGGAATGCCAATTTTTTTATTGATTATTTTTGGCCTATTTCAATTTATTTATACGCTAGGATCTCCAATTCAAGAATATATGGGTGATTTTTTTAGCTACATGCAAACTAATTACCTTGAGGGTTTGCTTGAGGAGTCGCCTGTAATGATTAAGAATTTCTTATTAGATGGCTTATATGCTGGCTTTACAACTGTGGCCGCATTTGTACCCATAATAATTATTTTTTTCTTTGTAATGACAATCGTTGAAGACAGTGGATATTTTTCAAGAGCCGCATTTTTGATGGATAAACTTATGGAAAAGATGGGGTTAGATGGGAGAGGTTTTGTAATGATGCTTATGGGATACGGCTGCAATGTTCCAGCACTCATGGGTACAAAAATTATGCGGAATAAAAACTTAAGGTACTTGACTATGCTTACCATACCTTTCTCTCTTTGTTCGGCAAGACTCCAAGTTTTCTTATTTCTTACATTAGCTTTTTTAACACCATTTTATGGGGCGTTAACATTATTTTCTTTGTATCTACTTAGCTTCTTAAGTATCTTTTTTACAGCGATTATTTTTAAAAATAAATATAAAAATGAGGAACCGATGATTCTTGAATTACCGCCCTACCGCTTTCCAACTATTTCTCATATCTTTAAAAGAGGTAATCGGGAAGTGCTTAATTTTCTAACGCGCTCTACAAAATTTATCATATTAGGTGTGGTATCAGTTTGGCTCCTCACCTACTTCCCAAGTGAGTACCCCATTGCTAGTGAGAATACGTATGCTGGAAGAATTGGTAGTTTTTTTGAACCTATTTTTAGTCCAATTGGTATTGATCAAATGCTTATTGTTGCTTTAATGTTTGGCTTTATAGCCAAAGAGATCCTCATTGGAGCCTTAGCTGTAATATTTGGTTTTGAGGGAGTTGAGCTTGGAAGTCATTTAAAAGAAATTTTCAGTAATGGTCAAGCTATCAGCTTTATGATTTTTACTTTAATTTATACACCTTGCGTTTCAACTATAGCGACAATAAAAAATGAATCAAAAAGCTGGCGGCTCACATTAGAATCTGTTATTTGGTCATTACTCCTTGCCTGGATTGCAAGTTTTATTTTTTTCCAAGGTTACGAATATTTTGTAAAATGAAATGAAGTATTAGTGTTATTTCATAAAGTCATTTATTATTCATAAAAATTAATAATACTTAATCGTTTATCATCATTGAGATGCAAAAAAAACAAATCACATTTTTTTTAGGCAACGAAATCTACTCGAACTTTCGTAAAAAAGCTTTAGAAGAAAAAATTAAAAATGTGCATCCTGAAATACTATCTATCGAAACAAAATACTTTTATGCAGTTGAGTCTGAGGAACCAATTGGTATAACTCTTCAACAAAAATTAGATAAAATACTAGATTGTAAAACTAATACAAAACCAAACTTCGAAATTATAAATAAATTGTTCATTGGCCCAAGGATAGGCACCATATCTCCATGGAGCTCAAGAGCAACCGACATTATTTTAAATTGTGGTATAGACATACTTAGGGCTGAAAAACTTAATTTTTTTGCCTTCAACACTAAATCTAACAAAGAAATTCCAAAAAAAGATTTAATAAAAATTGGATCTATTATTTATGACCAGATGACAGAATCAATATTTTTAGAATATCAAAATATTGAGGAACTTTTTGTTCATAAAGATCCATCAAAAATTATTCACATTAATATTTTGCAAGATGGAGTAAAGGCATTAGAAAATTTTAATATATCTCAAGGTCTAGCTTTATCCGAAGAAGAGATTATTTATTTATATAATTACTTTAATTCTGAAAAAAGAAATCCTACCGATGCTGAACTCATGATGTTTGCCCAAGCAAATTCTGAACATTGCAGACATAAAATTTTTAATGCTGATTGGGTTATTGAAGGAGATGCTCAAGATAAGTCATTATTTAAGATGATCAAAAACACGCATGAGATTTCTCCTGATAAGACTGTCGTAGCATACTCTGATAATTCCTCGATAATAGAGGGGGCTAAAATCAAAAGATTTTATCCAAACGAAATGAATTTATTTAAAGAAAATTCAGAGCTTACGCACTACCTTATGAAGGTAGAAACACATAATCATCCAACCGCAATTTCTCCTTTTGCAGGAGCTGCTACGGGGGCTGGAGGTGAAATAAGAGATGAAGGTGCAACAGGTAGAGGCTCTAAACCGAAAGCAGGTTTATCTGGCTTTTCAGTTTCAAATCTTAATATCCCTAAATTTTCTCAATCATGGGAAAAAAAATCCACTGGCTTCCCTGAAAGAATTGCATCGCCATTAAGAATAATGATTGATGGGCCAATTGGAGCGGCATCTTACAATAATGAATTCGGGAGGCCAAACATCTTAGGTTATTTTAGAACACTTGAAATTAACCACAATGGTAAAGAGATTGGTTATCACAAACCCATTATGCTCGCAGGTGGGGTTGGCAATATCAATGATGGACATACCCAAAAAAAAGCACTTTCGGAAGATAATCTACTTGTTCAGCTAGGTGGACCAGCAATGCTAATTGGCTTAGGTGGAGGGGCTGCATCAAGTATGAATACAGGCTCAAATAAAGAAAACCTCGATTTTGCATCTGTTCAAAGAGGTAACCCAGAGTTACAAAGAAGAGCTCAGGAGGTCATTGATGCTTGCTGGCAATTAGGTTCAAAAAATCCCATATTGAGTATTCACGATGTAGGTGCTGGCGGCTTGTCCAATGCTTTCCCAGAGCTAATTCACGATGGCGGTGTGGGTGCAGAGATGGATATTCGCAATATAGATAACGAAGAATTATCTATGTCTCCGAAAGAAATTTGGTCAAATGAAGCACAAGAAAGGTACGTTTTAGCTATCAAAAAAGAAAATCTTAATCAGTTTACAGCATTGTGTCGAAAAGAAAGATGCCCTTTTGCGGTGATTGGAAAAGCAAAAGAACAAAAAAAACTAAACGTATCCGATTCCCTTTTAAATGACGATGTAGTAAATATGGATCTAGATATTCTTCTCGGTAATCCTCCAAAATTAAAAAAAGTTATTCAAAAACCTAATGCCATAGCTACAAAAGAACCAAAAATTAATGAAGAAGATCTACTAGCAACTATTTCAAAAGTTCTTCATTTCCCAAGTGTTGCAAGTAAAAACTTTTTAATTACCATCGGAGATCGTTCTGTAACTGGTTTGGTATCTCGAGATCAAATGGTTGGCCCATGGCAGGTACCTGTATCGAATGTTGGTGTAACAAAAAGTACCTTCAACTCTAAAACAGGAGAAGTAATGGCTATTGGCGAGAGAGCACCAATCGCGATTTCAAATGCGGCTGCATCCGCTAGGATGGCTGTAAGTGAAGCAATAACTAACATAGCATCGAGTGCAATTGAAAGTATTAAATTAATAAAGCTATCTGCTAATTGGATGGCTGCCTCGGGGGAAAATGATAGAGATTATGAGTTATTCGAAGCTGTAAAAGCTATTGGAATGGAGTTATGTCCAAAACTTGGAATAAGTATCCCTGTTGGTAAAGATTCAATGTCAATGCAAACCTCTTGGAAAGACAAGGATTTAAAAACAGTCACGTCCCCTCTTTCGTTAATAGTTTCTGCCTTTTGCGAAACGTATGATGTCAAAAAAACATTGACTCCTCAGATTAACTTAGATAAAAAAAGCGCATTAATTTTAATTGACCTAGGTACTGGAAAAAATAGAATGGGCGGATCTTGTTTTAACATGGTTAATAAAATTAATGGAGGTATAGTTCCTGATTTAGATGATGCCGAATTAATTAAAAGTTTTTTTAAAGGAATCCAGCACTTAAATAAAAAGGGTAAAATTCTTGCATATCATGATCGATCTGATGGTGGATTAATAACAACGTTGCTTGAAATGAGCTTTGCGGGTCGCTGTGGCTTTAATCTAAATTTAAATAACGATGATGAAATTATTAAATTTTTGTTTAATGAAGAATTAGGTGCAGTCATACAAATTGCAAATGAAGACGTTAGCGAAATCCTGAATTATTTTAACGAAAATCTCAAGCTTCTAGCAAGGGTTATTGGTGATCCAAATAAAGATCAATCTATTAATATTTTTAAAGATTCAAAAATAATTTTACAAAATACACGAGGTCAATTTCAACAAGATTGGGCAGAAACTAGTTTTAAAATTCAATCGATACGTGACAACCCAAAAACTGCAAAAGAGGAGTTTGATTTAATTCTTGATGATAATTATCAAGGTATTCAGACGAACATTGGCTTTGAAATTCCAAAAGCTGTAAATATTAAAAAAACTAATCCAAAAATTGCTATTTTAAGAGAGCAAGGTGTAAACGGACAAAGTGAAATGGCTGCGGCTTTTACCTATGCTGGCTTTGATGCTTTTGATGTTCATATGTCTGAAATTTATAATGGATATAAAAAATTAGATGATTATCAAGGTTTAGCAGCATGTGGAGGTTTCTCTTATGGCGATGTATTGGGGGCTGGAAGAGGTTGGGCAAGCTCAATATTGTTTAACAACAAAGTTCGTGATGAATTTCAACGTTTTTTTGAAAGAGAAGATACAATTGCATTGGGGGTCTGCAATGGCTGTCAAATGATGAGTCATATAAAAGAGATTATCCCAGGTGCTCACTTGTGGCCAAATTTTGTAAAGAATGAATCTGAACAATTTGAAGCAAGATTTTTATCTGTTGAGGTTAAAAAGAATAATTCTCTATTTTTCAATGGAATGATAGGAAGCGTTATACCAATAGTTGTTTCTCATGGTGAAGGAAGAGCAGAGTTTAATGGAGCTAAACTAAAAGAAATTCAAGCAAAGGATCAAGTCACATTAACTTATTACGGCAAAAATGGAACTTTATCTTACCCTGATAATCCAAACGGCAGTCCATTTGGTATAACAGGAGTATCAAATTTTGATGGTAGATTTTCAATTATGATGCCTCACCCTGAAAGAGTTTTTAGGACTGATCAAAACTCATGGCACCCAAAAAGTTGGGAGGAATTCGGTCCTTGGTATAAAATGTTTGCCAATGCTAATAAACACTTTAACTAATAAATAGGAATTATTATGAAATCGTTGAAATTTTTAATCGCTTTAACTTCTTTGATCTTTTCCTCATTCACATTCGCACTTAACGATGACCAAGAGATGGAATTTACCGGAGCAGTTAACGTCGGTGATATCAAGACAGTTAAAATGTATGTTGAAACCATGAATGTAAATCTTGAAGATTCTTATTTCGCATGGACACCCCTTCTCATGGCTGCAGCAAAAAATCAGCAAGAAGTTTTAGAGTACCTTGTAAAGAAAGGTGCAAACATAAATTATGTTCATCCTGTTACAAGATGGAACGCTTTAATTCATGCTGCATTCAACAACAATAAGCAGATGGTCTTATTCTTATCTGAAAATGGTATTGATATGCAAAAAAAATTAAAAGGTGATGTATCACTTATCTTTGCAATGAGAGATCAGGGTAATAATGAAATGGCAGACTACCTTCTTTCCCTTGGTGTGTTAGATGACGGGTGTAACCCAAAAGAAGATATCTGTTTTTAGCCAAACAAAAACCAAAGGTAGAAAAAACTAAAATAGCGCTGATACGGCGCTATTTTTTATCTACAAGCCAATATGGTTCTGATATCATGTAACTTTCCAAGGTTATGGCTAATGAACTTACACGAATATCAATCTAAAAAATTACTAAAAAATTATCAAATTGATGTTCCCTACGGTCAAGTTATTGACTCACTTATTCCAGAAGATATAAAAAAAAGTCTAAAAGATAACAAAACATTTGTCTTTAAATCACAGATTCATGCTGGGGGAAGAGGAAAATCAGGTGGGGTTGAATTATTTGATAATTTAAATGATGCTGAAATATTTGTTAAGAATCAACTTGGATCAAGACTAAAAACATATCAAAATTTACCGAATGGACAACCCGTTAATAAAATTTTAATTGAAGAAAAAATTCAAATAGAAAGTGAAATTTACTTCTCATTGCTTGTTGATAGACAAACGGAGTCATTAGTCATTCTTTGTTCAACTGAAGGTGGAATGGAAATTGAAGATACTGCAAAGAAGAATGCTCATCTAATTTTTAAAGAATATATACCAATAGGTGAAAATCCAACTAAAGAACAAATAAGTATTATTTCAGATAATCTTAAAATTCCTTTAGAAGCTCAAGGTGAATTTAAAAATTTTATTCATAGTGCTTTCAAACTCTTTATTGATAAAGATCTATCATTAATTGAAATTAATCCTCTCATTATCTCGAAGAATCATAAAATTGTGGCACTCGATTGTAAGATTTCATTAGATGACAACGCGCTATTTAAACATGAAGAACTAAAAAATAGTTTTGATTGGACACAAGTTGATGAAAAAGAGGCTGACGCTCATAAAAGTGGCTTGAGTTATATAGCTCTTGAGGGAAGTATCGGTTGTATGGTAAATGGAGCTGGACTAGCCATGGCTACAATGGATTTGATAAAAGCCTCAGGAGGTCTTCCAGCTAATTTTTTGGATGTTGGCGGCGGCGCATCCTCAGAGACAGTAAGTAAAGCATTTAAGATATTATTATCTGATAAAAATGTAAGAGTTGTTTTAGTTAACATCTTTGGAGGCATAATGCGATGCGATGTTATAGCTGAAGGTATTATTTCAGCAGTAAAAGAGGTTGGAATTAAAATTCCCATTGTTGTGAGGCTTGAGGGGACCAATGTTGAAATTGGGAAAAAAATTCTTGATCAAAGTAATCTAAATATCACCTCAGCTAATAGCTTAAGTGAAGCAGCAAAACAAGCTGTTGTTTTTTCAAAGGCCTAATTTGTCAATACTGATAAACAAAAAAACAAAAGTTATATGCCAAGGATTTACAGGGCGTCAAGGAACATTTCATAGTGAACAATCAATTCAGTATGGAACAAATTTAGTTGGCGGTGTTACGCCTGGAAAAGGTGGTCAGATTCATCTTAAACTTCCAGTTTTCAATAACGTACAAGAAGCAAAAGAAGAAACAAATGCTGATGCAACCGTCATTTATGTACCTCCCAGATTTGCAGCTGATTCCATTCTAGAGGCAAGTAATGCAGGTATAGATATTATTGTATGTATCACCGAGGGCATTCCTATTCTTGAAATGTTAGAAGTAAAAAAAATAATTAAAAAAAATAAATCGATTCTTATTGGCCCTAACTGTCCCGGAATAATAACACCCGATGAATGTAAAATTGGAATCATGCCAGGTAGTATTCACAAAAAAGGAAAAATTGGGATCGTTTCAAAATCTGGAACTCTTACATATGAAGCTGTTCATCAAACTTCCTCAAATGGATTTGGTCAATCTACATGTGTTGGAATTGGTGGAGACCCAATTAAAGGAATCAACTTTATAGAGTGTCTAAGTATGTTCGAAGATGACCCGGAAACTGAAGGAATTATTCTTGTTGGTGAGATAGGAGGCGCTGACGAAGAATTAGCAGCGCAATATATTAAAAATAATATAAAAAAACCAGTGGTTGCCCACATAGCTGGCATCACAGCCCCAGTTGGAAAAAGAATGGGGCATGCAGGCGCAATTATTTCTGGTGATTCTGGTACGGCAATTAGTAAAATCAATGCTTTGAAAGAAGCTGGAGTTTTTATTGCTCATTCCCCAGCTGAAATGGGTGATGTAATGAAAGATGCTTTGGGAAGCTAAGTAATGAATATTGCTATAAGGCTATTTTTCTGTTTTTGTTTTTTGTTTTCATTTTCAATAAAAGCAGAGGATATACCCTACCTCTTAACAGCCTCTTCGAAAGGTGATATTGAGTCAGTTAAAGCGATTATTGAAAGTGGAGGTAGCGTCAATACAGAAGATGGAAATAATGTCACAGCACTAATGTATGCCTCAAGAAAGAATCAAGTTGAAGTTGCAAAATATTTAATTTCAAAAGGGGCTGAAGTTAATAAGCAAGAGATAGATGGATGGACTGCATTGATGTACGCATCAAAAAATAATTATAGTGATATTGTCGAACTCCTGATCGAAAGCGGAGCAGACCTGACCATAACTGACTCAGATGGCTGGACTGCTTATGGTCTTGCAGCAACCTCAGGTAATCACCAAACATTAGATCTACTCATAAAAAAAGGAATCAATCCAAATACAAGGAACTCATCCTCAACCACTGTTTTGATGCTTGCTTGTAAAAGTGGCAATGTGCCTACCTTAAAAGTATTAATAAATAATGGAGCTCTTTTGAACCTGAAAGATAAATTTGGTAAGACAGCGTTAGTTTATTGTGTGAATAAAGATCAGATTGAAGCTACTAAATTTTTATTGGTTCACCAACCTCAAATTGATTCACTGGATAAATTTGAATGGACACCGTTGATGTGGGCAGTAAAAAAAGATTATTTTGAAATAATAAAATTATTAGTTGAGTATAAAGCAAACATAAATCATAAGGATGATGAAGGGACTCCTATCATCCAATATGCAGTTGAAAATGAATCAGTTGCTGTAGTTAAATATTTAATTGAAAAAGGTGTAGATATTAATGTAACTGATCAGTATGGGCTTTCCCCACTGGTTTATGCCTTAAAAACAAAAAATAAAGCAATAGTAGACTTAATAAGATCAGCAGGCGGTGAATACTAAGCCATGAAGATTAGCCTTGCAGAAATTAATTCAAAAGTAGGTGATTTAGTATATAACAGCCAGCTTATAATAAAACATGCTCAAACAGCCCTAAAACAAGGAGCAGAAATTTTAATTACTCCAGAGTTGAGCCTTTGTGGGTATCCTCCAGAAGATTTACTATTAGAAAATGAGTTTGTGGAGAAATGTCATTATTACCTTATCCAAATTGCCAAAAAATTCCCAAAGCTTTTCATTATTGTAGGTTATCCGAGAAAACATAATAGGTTTCTATTCAATTCTATTGCTGTTTTATATAGTGGGAAAATATATAAAACCTATGATAAACAAAAGCTACCAAACTATGGTGTATTTGATGAAAAAAGATATTTTTCTGAAGGTAACAAAGCAGGTATTTTAAAATTTAAAACAAAAAAAATAGGTTTACTCATATGTGAGGATATATGGAAAGATGGTCCTCTTGAAAAATTAAATGAATTAAACGCTGACTATGTCATTTGTATGAATGCATCACCTTACGAATTTAATAAAACCAAAAATAAAATAAATCTTGTCCAAAAAAAACTCAATAAACTTAATATTAAATTTTTATTTTATTTAAACTGTGTTGGTGGGCAAGATGAATTATTATTTGATGGCAGTTCATTTATCACCCAGCCAAAAAGATATTGCTCAAGGGAATTACCCTTCATTTCAGAAGCATTTGTTAGCAAAAACATCATCGCAGATATTTCTGATGAAAACAATTTAAAAATTACTACCAAAAATGAAACATTTCCGTACCATAGGAAAATTTTAACTGACCCCATTAATATGAGTGACATATTTGATGAGGATAAATATCATATATATAACTTGCTTAATGGTCTTATTTTGTCGATGAAAGATTATGTTGATAAGAATAATATCAAAAAATTATTCCTTGGAATTTCGGGAGGTATAGATTCAGCTGTTGTTCTTTTTATCGCTTCAAAAGTAGTAAAAAAACAAAACCTGACTGCTATCATGATGCCTAGCATATATACATCTCAAGATAGCCTTGATGATGCAAAAAAAATTACGTCTAATTTAGGGGTAAATTATAAAATTTTTCCTATTAAAAAACACATTAAATTGTTTGAAACTTCATTCAAGAGGGATTTTTCTGGTCTAGAAAATGATATAACTGAACAAAACATTCAAGCCAGAATACGTGGGATAGTTTTGATGGCATATGCAAACAAATTTAATGGAATGGTCCTTGCAACGGGCAATAAAAGTGAAAATGCTGTGGGATACTCAACCATATACGGAGATATGGTCGGAGGCTTCTCAGTTTTAAAAGATGTCCCAAAAACAATGGTTTATAAACTTGCGAATGAAATCAACTATAAGGAAAATATTATCCCTCAGAGAATAATTCATAGAGCTCCTTCAGCAGAGCTTACAAAAGATCAAACCGATCAAGATACACTACCTACATATGAAGTGTTAGATGAGATAATCGATTTACATATAGAAAAGAACTTCAGTGAAAAAGAATTAATTAATACTGGTTTCTCTGCAAAATTAGTTAAAAAAGTTGTAAAATTGGTTAAGATGAACGAATTTAAAAGAAGGCAGTCCGCCCCCGGGCCCAAGATCACATCTAAGGCTTTTGGTAAAGACAGGCGATATCCAATAACGAACAAATTCCGATTGTAATTTTAGGGGTAAAAAATGAAAAAAATTGAAGCAATTATTAAGCCATTTAAATTAGACGAAGTGAGAGAAGCATTATCAGAAATTGGAATTATGGGTTTAACTGCAACCGAAGTTAAAGGTTTTGGCAGGCAAAAGGGTCACACAGAGCTCTACAGAGGTGCGGAATACGTTGTAGATTTTCTTCCTAAAGTAAAGCTTGACTTAATTGTCAGTGATTCATTACTTGATAAGGCTATTGAAACAATTACAAAAGTCTCACATACAGGGAAGATTGGTGATGGCAAAATTTTTGTAACAGAGGTAAATGAAGTAATTCGAATTCGAACAGGTGAAAAAGGTGAAGATGCGATTTAAGGAATTATTTTTTTGATAATATTTCTTTGACAAAACTTAAATCTTCCTCAGTATCAACTCCCTTTACTGGATTGCCGTCATAAAAAACTACCTTGATTTTTAAATTATTTGATAAAGCTCTCAATTGTTCAAGCTTTTCAACCTTCTCAATTGGGGAAATTGGGAAACTACAAAACTTCTTTAATTTACCTAATTTATATGCATATATACCTAAATGATGATTAGCAAAATTATCTTTTGTCAAAGATGAAGAAGGTAAATGTGGAATAGCGCTCCTGCTGAAATAAAGTGCATTTGATTCATTATCTAAAACGACTTTTACATTATTTGGATTCATAAAATCTTCGTAAGAGTTGAATTTGGAACACGCAGTTACATATCCAGACTGATTTTTCTCGGCATTTATAGCAAGCAGATTTATAAGATTAGGGTCTATTAGAGGCTCGTCAGCTTGAACATTTACAATAATTTGATCATCATTCCAGTTCATAATTTTTGCTACCTCAAGGCACCTATCAGTTCCCGAGTGATGATTTTTGTCAGTCATGACTGATTTAAAATTATACTGACTCACAATATCAGCTACTTTTTTATCATCTGTTGCAATAATTATTTGATTAGCCCCAGATAAGCTTGCTCTTTGTGCAACATGAATTACCATTGGCAAGCCATTGATCTCAATTAACACTTTTTGTTTTAAACGAGAACTATTTAATCTTGCCGGTATAACAACTTTAAAACTCATGAATGAAAAAAGATCATTTTATTTTCCTTGCTTCATCTTCCAATAAGATTGGAATATCATTTTTGATAGGATATGCCAGCTTAGCCGATTTTGAAATTAGCTCATTTTTTTCTTTATCATAAATAAGTGGTCCCTTTGTAACAGGACAGACTAATATTTTAAGTAACTCTTTATCCATAAATTACATGACCTTTTCTAATATATCTTGAAATAATCCATCATCAACAGTTGTCCTAATTGGTAATTGCCAAAAATTTTTATTAGCAAAATTCTTACATTTAATAGCGTCTTTCTCGGTCATAATAATATTGTAATCTTGATAATTAATAAAATCATTTTCTTTAAAAATATAATGATCATCAAAAATAACCTTCTTGAAGTCTAGTTTTTTTTTGGCTAGGAGAGAAAAAAAGCTATCAGGATTGCCTATTGCTGTAATGGCTATGATTTTTTTCTTTTTTATTTGAGAAAAACTGCCTTTACTTAAAGTTTTTAAGTTTATAAGTTCATTAGCTGAATAATTCATTTGGTAATGATTAGAATTCTGTTTTTTTCCCTTTACAACAACAGCATCTACCTTATCTAACCTTGCTTTACTTTCTCTTAATGGTCCAGCAGGAAATAAAAAACCATTTCCAAATTTTCTTTGTGCATCAATCACCAAAATTTCAAAATCTCTATCTAATTTAATATGCTGAAGTCCATCATCACAGATAATTAATGAGGTTTCAGGATACTTACTAAGTAGGCTTTCAGCGGCGCTAACTCTATCTTTACCAACAAAAACAGGAATCTTATTTTTTGTTTTGATTAACAATGCTTCATCACCAACATGCTTAACATCTGAAAATTTAAAAACTTCAGAGGTGTTTGTTGCTTTCCCTCCATAACCTCTGGATATCAATCCAGGTTTTAAGCCTATATCTAAAAATTGACCAATAAGATTTAATGCCAAAGGAGTTTTACCTGTTCCACCAAGCGTAATGTTCCCAATAATAATTACAGGAACTTTTACTTTTATTTTTTTTAAAACTTTTTTTTCATATAAATAGTATTTTAAAATATTTATAAGATTTAAAATTATACTGAGAGGGATAAGAAGATAAATCCAGCTAGATTTTTTATAGTACTGATTATTGAATATCTGATCAATTGATGTCAATTTATTCAAATCCTTTTTTATAAATTTTTAAATAAAACTTATTATTTTTTATCAAAGTACCATGCTTGCCTTCACCTACAATTTTTCCTTGATCAATAACAACTATTTTGTCAGCATTTTTTATTGTACTTATGCGGTGTGCAATTACAATTGATGTTTTATTTTTCATGCAATTATCAAGAGCCATTTGTACTAAATTTTCTGACTCTGAATCAAGTGCAGAGGTTGCTTCATCTAATAATAAAATAGGAGCATTTTTTAGCATTGCCCTCGCAATCGCAATTCTTTGTTTCTGCCCACCTGATAATTTAACACCCCTATCTCCAATAACATGGTCATATCCATTAGGAAGCTTATCAATGAACTCTGATGCGTTTGCAGCTTTGGCTGCTTTTTTTACTTTCTCAAGAGATACAGATGACAAATTTCCATAAGCAATATTGTTATAAATCGTGTCGTTAAATAAGATTATGTCTTGGCTGACTAAGGCAAGATTGTTTCTTAAAGACTTTAATGAAATTTTATTTATGCTAACCCCATCAAGCCTTATTGTTCCTGAGTTGACATTATAAAATTTTGGAATTAAGTTAAGTAAGGTTGTTTTTCCTCCGCCTGATTTTCCAACTAATGCAACTTTTTCTCCTGCCTTAATCTTTAAATTAATATTTGTTAAAACAAGTTTCTCATCTTTTGGGTAGGAGAAGCCTACCTCTTCAAAATCTATTTCACCTTTTATTTTTTTTAAATTAAGCTTCCCTGAATCTTTTTCTTTTTTTTGATCCATTACATCAAAAATACTTTTTGCCGCAGCATAACCAGTTTGTATTTGCTCATTTAATGCCGTCAATCTCTTGATGGGCGTGATGATAAGGACTACGGCACCGATAAATGCTATAAATTCACCGGGGGTTAAATTAGACAAGGAGAAATGTAAAACACCTGCCAATAAAAGTCCTAAAATTAGCTCTATAATCAAACTGTTAGTAGCGCTTAACCTAGCTAATTTTGTTGCCATTTTACGATTACGAATAATGGATTGATTAAATCTTTTTCTTTCGTATTTTGCAGCACCAAAAATTTTCACAATCCTCTGACCTGAAATTGTTTCCTCTGCAATTTTAGTTATTTCTCCCATTAAGCTTTGAAATTCAGTGGCTGCACTTCTCAATTTAGGGATAATTTTTTTTATAAAATATGCAGCTATTGGGAGAATGATAAGTACAAAAACAGCTAACAACCAATTTAAATAAAACATATAGGTAACCACAGCAATAATAGTAATGCTATCCCTTAATGCATCTAAAGATATTTTTGTTATGATTGTTTGAAGTTGTTCTGTTTCATAAGTAATTTTTGATACTAATACCCCTGTTGTGTTTCTATCAAAATAGTTAATTGGTAAATTTAATAAATTATCGAAGATATCGTAACGTAAGAATTGGACTATTTTTCTTGAAATCCACCTTAATGCATAAGTGGAAAAAAAACGGGCAGATGCTCTAATTAAAACTATGAGAATTAGAATAAGTGGAATAAAAGCTGTCATGTTATCAGCGTTACTTACAAATCCTTCATCGGTTATTTTTTTTAAAAGAACAAGAAAGCTTGTATTTGCAAGCGCCATTATGACCATCGCAATTATACTTAAAATCAGAACTAGTTTAAATTTAAGGGCATATTGAAATAAGCGTATGTAGGCTTTTTTATAATTTGTAAAAGTTTCTTTTGTCGTTTTCTCTTGCGACATTAAAATTTTATTCTACTTTTGTTGAAAATGTGATTTTTGATAAACCTGAAATCCTGGCCGCTTCCATTACATTGATAACGGATTGATGTGGTGAGTTAGAATCAGCATTGATAACAATCACAGGATCTTTAATATTTTTAGATGCCTCTCTTAAGCTCATTGAGATACTATTAATATTTGGACTTATTATTGATACCTCATTAATTGAATAATCTCCATTTTCTGAAATTGCGATATTTATTCTTTCTACTTTTTTATCAACTTGGTTTGCCTCAGCAGTTGGTAGATTAATTTTTAGTTCACTAAATTTTGTGAACGTAGTACTAACAACCAAAAAGATAATGATTACCAATAAAACGTCTATTAAGGGGATAAAATTAATTTCTAAATCGTCCTCGCGTACTTTTTTTCTAAAATTCATAAGGCTCAACTACCCCTTTAACAATTCAACAATTTGAATAGCTTCGTGTTCCATTTCATTCAAGTAATTATCAATCTTTGATCTAAAAAAACGATATGCAATCATTGCCGGGACAGCTACTACAATTCCACCGGCAGTGTTATATAGTGCGATAGATATACCTCTAGCAAAAACGGCAACATCATGCCCGCTGCTTGTGAAAGAACTGAATAGCTCAACCATACCAATAATAGTTCCAAAAAGCCCCAAAAGTGGGGCAACTGTAGCTATAGTTACCAAGACTCCAAGGTATCTTTCAAGATTATGAATAATTATCCCTACCCTTTCATCAAGTGCAGACTTAATGATTTCAACGCTATTTTTTCTTTTAGAAATAGCAACAGATAAGAGATCTCCTAATGGCGAGGAGTTTTTTAGAATTTCTAATTTATTACTATCAATATCATTCTGTTTAATCATTGTATTGATTTCGACCATCAAGCCCTCGGGAATAATTTGGCTTTTTCGAAGCGACCAAAATCTCTCTAAAATTATTGCAACTCCGATAACTGAAGTTAATATTAAAGGCCATATTGGCCAGCCAGCTGCTTGAATGATTTCCCACACGGTATGAAGCTCCTTTAAAATTTTAATTATTATACTATTTTGATCTAAGTTTTCCCGATGAAAGGTGATAATTTTTTTCCATTTTTTGAGCTATGCATTGATCATGAGTAACCAATACAATTGCTGTCTTAAAATCTTCTGCCAACTCTAAAAATGATTCAAAAACTGTAGTTGCATTTTTATGATCCAGATTTCCAGTTGGTTCATCAGCTAAAATAATATCAGGTGAGGTAGCAACTGCTCTGGCTATCGCAACCCTTTGTCTTTCCCCCCCGGACATTTGGTATGGAAAATGATTTAATCGATTAGCTAGCCCTAATTTCTTGAGTATTTTTTTTGCTTGATTATAGCTTTTTCTATCATGACCTCTTCTTACTATAAATGGCATCATTACATTCTCTATTGCTGAAAAATCCTTTAACAAGTGGTGTGACTGATAAATAAAACCTATATGGATATTGCGTAATCTTATCTTATTATTTTCAGAGAGCTGGCTTATATCATTACCGTTAAAAAAAACATTACCTTCTGAGGGCTTATCCAAACCAGCGATAATATGCAAAAGAGTACTTTTTCCAGAGCCTGAGCTTCCAAGAATAGCGATTTTTTCAGAGGCATTGATTTTAAAATTTAGATTTTTGAGGATGGGTTCCTCAAGCCCCTGAAAACTTTTTGTGATGTTTTTTAAGCGTATTTCAAATGAATTATTCATACTTTAAAGCCTGTGCAGGTTCAACCTTTGATGCTTTATAACTTGGGTATATTGCTGCCAATAATGACAAAATTAATCCCATCAATCCAATTCTATATACATCTATAATCATTACCTTTGAGGGGACCTGGGAAATATAATAAATATCTTTCGCTAAAAATTCTGTATTAAATATGCTTTCAATAAATGGCACAATCGTATCGATGTTTAAAGATATTGTTACACCAAAGATAATTCCTAAAAAAGTGCCTAAAGTTCCAATAATAAAACCTTGTGAAATAAAAATTAACATGATGCTTTTTTGGCTTACGCCTATTGTTTTTAAGATTGCGATATCCGAACGCTTTTCTGTGACGCCCATCACAAGGGTTGAAACTATATTAAAAGCAGCCACAGCAATTATCAAAGTTAAAATGATAAACATTACCTTTTTTTCTAACTCTATTGCTGAAAAAAGGTTAGCATGGCGAATTCTCCAATCAGATACATAAATAAAAGGATCATCAGAAAAAGTTTTTTTCAAGTAATTTGCAATTTTTTCAGTATCCTCAATGTCTTTTAGTTCTACCCTTAAACCAGAAATACTTTTATTTTTTTTAAAAAATCTTTGAGAATCTTCAAGATTAATAAACACAAGACCCGCGTCATATTCGTACATTCCTGAATCAAAAATACCTTTGACATTAAAACGTTTTATTCTCGGCATTATGCCTGCTGCAGAAAAATTTGATTTTGATGAGATTAACGCTACTTTATCCCCAACTGATACACCTAAAAATCTTGCAAGATCTACACCAATGAGAATTTCGTAGTCCCCTGGTGCAAAAGAATATTTTCCTGATTTAATTTTAGTATTTATGTCGCTAACGTTTTTTTCTGTTTCTGAAATTATCCCTCGTACAATTGCCCCCCTATTCCTATTTCCAAAAGAGATCATGACTTGATCTTGAACATAAGGAGCAACACCAATAATTTCTGAATTGTTGTTTATTAATTTTTTAGATTTTTCCCAATTATTGAAATCCCTACCTGGTTTTGTTATCTCAATATGGGAAGTTACACTTAAAATTCTTGACTTTAATTCAGACTGAAACCCATTCATTACTGACAATACAATTATTAAAGCCATCACCCCTAAAGTGATGCCAATGATACTTGTCAACGATATAAAAGAGATGAATTGGTTTGTATTTTTTAAATTTGTATACCTAAGGGCAATCCAAAATTCATAAAACTTTTTGTTTTTGAGTAATTTGGTCATTGAATATATATTTTTTTAAACTGCACTATGAGCATTCTGCTAGAATTATGGCATGTTTACGGGAATAATTGAATCAATCGGTGTAGTTAAATCTATAGAGCCAAAAGGCGAAGATATACATATTGGCATCTCATTTAATGAACAAAAATTAAAGGATATTCATATTGGCGATAGTATATCTGTTAATGGCATTTGCTTGACGGTGAAAGAAATAAATAAAGATTGCTTGAAGTTCGATGTTTCCAAAGAAACCTTATCAAGAATATCACCATTAAAAATTTCTCAAGAATTAAATCTTGAGTCATCTTTAAGATTTAATGGAAAGGTTTCTGGTCACTTTGTCACAGGCCATATAGACGAAATTGGCATTATAGAAAGTATTCAAAAAAAAGATCTTTGCGAAGTTTGGGGTGTTAAGGTTTCAAAAAAATTAATTAAATTTATGCCAGAAAAAGGCTCTGTTGCAATAAATGGAACCAGCCTAACTGTGAATAAAGTGAATAAAAATATTTTTTATATTAATTTGATACCACATACTCTAAACTCAACAAATTTATCGTCTCATCAAGTTGGAGATAGTGTGAATATAGAGATTGATATGATTGCAAGGTACTTACAAAACTTTTGTGCAAAGTAGAAATTATTAATGAATAAAATCGAAGAAATAATAAATGATCTTAAGGTTGGAAAGATGGTAATTCTTGTTGATGATGAAGATCGAGAAAATGAGGGTGATCTTCTGTTAGCAGCAGATCATGTAAGCGCTGAATTTATAAATTTTATGGCAAAATATGGCAGAGGTCTGATCTGTCTTACACTTACAGAAGATAAAGCAAAAAAACTTAAGCTACCCCTAATGGTAGAAGATAATCAAGGTAAGCTTGGAACAAATTTTACAGTTTCAATTGATGCTTCCTCAGGAATAACTACAGGCATATCAGCCGCAGATCGATCTAAAACTATCAAGTCTGCCATACAATCTAATTCTGATCATACCTTTATTAACCGACCTGGGCATATATTTCCACTTATTGCTCATACGGGAGGCGTTCTTTACAGAGCAGGCCATACTGAAGCAGGTTGTGATCTAGCTTCTCTAGCTGGAACATCGCCAGCATCTGTAATCTGTGAAATACTAAATGATGATGGAACTATGGCAAGACTCCCAGACTTACTTAAATTTTCAAAACAACATGATATAAAAATTGGAACAATCGCTGACTTAATTGAATATCGTAGTAAAAAGGAAAAACTTATAGAAAAAATAAGTGAGGAAAAAATTAATACTGACTTTGGCACCATGGATTTAATCCTTTACTCTGATTTACTCACAAACAACATGCATTTAGCGCTTGTAAAAGGAAATATTAAAAAAAATGATGAGGTTATGGTAAGAGTTCATGAGCCCTTATCTGTTTTAGATTTTATAAATAAAGAAACATCTCACTCTTGGCCACCTCTAAAGGCAATAGAAAGAATAAATAATGAAGAAAAAGGGGTAATCATTTTCTTAAATTACAACGAATCACAAGATAATTTTACAAGTAAACTAAATAAACAAAATCTTACTAAAAAGAAATCGACTGATTTAAGAAATTACGGAATTGGATCACAGATTTTAGTTGATATCGGTGTCTCAAAGATGAGGCTTTTAGCAGCCCCAAGAAAGATGCCGAGTATGACAGGATATGGGCTTCAAGTGACTGAATTTATAGAAAATAATGTATAAATTAAGATTAAATTCATGATAATATTTATTGGATGAATATGATTAAATATAAAAAAAATTATTTGATAAAAAAAGGGATTGATTTCCCTTTTTTTTTACGCAAAATTTTTTTGCTTATTGTTTAATGAATAATTTTAATAACAAATTAAACCAAGAAGGAAACATCTTATCATTTGATTTTGGGGAGAAAAGAGTTGGGGTTGCGGTTGGTAACAATATTACGAACAACGTTCACCCTCTCGAAACGATTGAGACAGAAAAAAAAACTGAAAGATACAAAAAAATTGAGTCGCTTATTGAGATATGGAAACCAATCAATCTTGTAATTGGTTACCCTTTAAATGACGATGGAAGTGAGTCACGGATGAGTTTATTGGCAAAAAAGTTTGGGGAGAAACTAAAAAATAAATTTAACATTGCCGTATATTTTGTTGATGAGAGGTTTAGCTCATCTGAAGCTGAGATTAGACTCAAAAAGCTAGAAAAAAATTTTAAGAAAAGAAAATATATCATTGATCAAGTTGCAGCGATGATAATACTCGATTCATTTTTTGAAAATTATGATAAAAATAATCTGATATATGACTAAACAAAGAAAAAATAAGGTAAGAGAAATTCAACATTTATTGTCTATTGAAGAGATGGATGCCAAACTAATTGAGGAAATATTTCTTGATGCTGACAAATTTTTAAAAAATAATAATGTTACAAATAGATGCGAAATATTAAAGGGTAAAACAGTCTGTAATCTTTTCTTTGAAAATAGCACAAGAACACAAACCACATTTGAAATTGCAGCAAAAAGACTATCTGCTGATGTAATTAATCTAGATATTGCAACATCATCGCAATCTAAAGGCGAATCTATACTTGATTTAGTCAATAATTTAATAGCGATGGGTGTAAGTATATTTGTTGTAAGACACTCGAAACCCGGTATTCCAGAATTAATTGCAAAAAATATAAAAAATAATGCTCATGTTATTAATGCAGGAGACGGTAATAAAGAACATCCAACACAAGGTTTATTGGATGCTTACACTATCAAAAAATTTAAAAAAGAATTTTCAAATTTAACAGTAGCAATTGTTGGTGATATAGAACACTCACGAGTTGCTAAGTCCGAAATTTGTATTCTAAATAAACTTGGCACAAAAGAAGTTAGAGTAATTGGTCCAAAAACACTAATGCCTCATAATATTAAAGAATTAAATGTTAAAGTTTTTGAATCAATGGAGGTTGGATTAGTTGATGTGGATGCTATCTTAATGCTAAGGATTCAAAAGGAAAGAATGACTAAAGAAACTATTCCGTCAAAAAAAGAATACTTCAAAAATTATGGATTAAATACAGAAAGACTTAAATATGCAAAAAAAGATTGTTTAGTTCTCCATCCAGGCCCAATAAATAGAGGGGTAGAAATAGATTCAATAGTTGCGGATGGAAATCAGTCAGTAATTTTAGAGCAAGTCAAAAATGGAATAGGAATCAGAATGGCAGTTATGGAAAAAATGAAAAAATAAAATTTTCTTTTTTTCTAAAATATTTTTTCAACTCAAAATTTTAAATAAATATATAATAGTTTTTTGTTTCTAAAATTAAGGATGGCTATCATGCTTGAAAAATTAATTAATGCCCTGCTCGGAAAAGATGTAACAACCAAGAAACCAGTGGCTAAGAAGAAACCAGTGGCTAAGAAGAAACCAGTGGCTAAGAAGAAACCAGTGGCTAAGAAGAAACCAGTGGCTAAGAAGAAACCAGTGGCTAAGAAGAAACCTGTAGCTAAGAAGAAACCTGTAGCTAAGAAGAAACCTGTAGCTAAGAAGAAACCTGTAGCTAAGAAGAAATAATTAAGAATATTTAATTAATTTTCATAAACCAGGCTTTTGGCTTGGTTTTTGTTTTTAATAAACATGTCAGATATAAAAAAAAATATCAAATTTGTTCTGGATGAAATAGAACAAAATTCAAATAATTTAAAAAAAAACATTCGGCTTGTGGCTGTCAGCAAAGGGCAAAATTACCTTAAAATCAAGGAAGCGTTCGATGCAGGGCAAAAATATTTTGGTGAAAATTATCTTCAAGAAGCTCTTGAGAAAAAAGAATTACTTGAAGGTCTTGATATTGAATGGCATTTTATTGGGCCTATTCAAAGTAATAAATGCAAAGCTATAGCAGAAAATTTTTCTTGGGTGCAAACTGTTGACAGGATTAAAATTGCAAACAGATTAAATCAATATAGAAGTTCATCTAATCCATTAAATGTTTGTCTTCAAATAAACATAAGTAATGAGCCAACAAAAAGTGGTGTGCATATCGATGAGGTTGAGGAATTTGCTAAAATTATTTTTAATTTAAAAAATTTAAACTTGAGGGGGTTAATGGCCATCCCATCAAAAGCAAATAAGATTGAAGCTTTAATATCACAATATCAAACTTTAAAAGAAATCTTCGAAAAATTAAAAACAAATTATAGTTCTATTGATACATTATCCCTTGGAATGACTAATGATTACTTGTTAGCGATTGAAAATGGGTCTAATCTTGTAAGAATTGGAACTAAAATTTTTGGTAAGAGAAATTAATAATGAAAAATAGACTATTTTTTATTGGCTTTGGAAATATGGCTGAGGCTATTTATCAGAGATTAGATAAAAAATTGTTTGAAAATGTTTTCTTAATAGAAAAAAGTGAAGATAGACGGAATCAGATTGATAAAAAAAATTTAACCGATACACAAATTCTAAAACAACTAGGCGAGGTTAAATTTAATAGTTCAGATGTTTTGATATTAGCTGTTAAACCTAATCAAATAGATACAGCTTGCAAAGAAATTGATCCTTTTGTCGAAGAAAAACAAAATATTCCAATAATAATTTCTATTGCTGCAGGAATAGAAATATCATCAATTAGAAATAACTTTTCTAAATTTCATGAAGAGATAAATGTTTTTAGAGCAATGCCGAATTTATGTGCTAAAAATGGGGGCTCTGTTACAGGTTTATATGGTGAATTTGCTAATGATAAAGGTTCAAGCTCTACCAATGTCATTTCAAAAATATTTTCATCAGTTGGAGAAATTTTATGGGTTAAAAAAGAATCTGATCTTCATATCGTGACTGCAATATCTGGCAGTGGGCCTGCATACATATTTTATATTATGCAAACGATGATCAAAGCTGCAGAAGAACTTGGGCTAGATGAAGAAAGTGCAAAAATATTAGTTACTCATACAGTTATCGGATCTGGGAAGATGGGAGTTTCGATTAATGATTTTGCTGAGCAGATTTCTAAAGTCACATCTAAAGGGGGGACGACTGAGGTGGCAATGAACCTGTTCAAGAAAAAAAACTTTAGCTTAATTTTTAAACAAGCAATAAAAGCAGCTCATTCTAAATCCAAAGAAATAAGTAACTCATAATGAAAAAAAATATTGTCGTAGGCCTCTCTGGTGGAGTTGATTCAGCAGTAACTGCATGGCTATTAAAAAGTCAAGGGTATCAAGTTACAGGACTTTTTATGAAAAATTGGGAAGATGATGATGATGATGAATATTGCACAAGCAAACAGGACCTAATTGACGCTGTGTCAGTTGCAGAAAAAATCGGAATAGATATAGAGGTGGTCAATTTTGCAAAAGAATACAAAGAAAAAGTTTTTTCATTATTTATTTCTGATTTAAAGAAAGGTATTACCCCAAATCCAGATATTTTATGTAATTCAGAAATCAAATTTGAAGCTTTTCTTGAACATGCTATCAGGATGGGTGCTTCGAGGATTGCAACAGGTCACTATGCAAACATTGTTGAGAATGATGGTCTATTTCAATTAACAAAAGGATTTGATGGAACAAAAGATCAAAGTTACTTTTTACATAGGCTTAATCAATCTCAACTATCTAAATCACTTTTTCCTTTGGGTGGTCTGCTAAAATCAGAAGTTAGAGCTCTTGCAAAAAAAAATAATCTTCACAATCATGATAGAAAAGATTCTACAGGTATCTGTTTTATAGGAGAAAGGCCATTTGCTAAATTTGTTGAAGGATATATAAAAAAAAATTCAGGCTTTATTCTCGATACAGATGGCAATGAAATTGGTAAACATAACGGAGTCAACTTTTATACAATTGGTCAAAGGCAAGGTCTTAATATTGGGGGGACAAAAAAGGGAAATGGTTTACCGTGGTTTGTTTTAGAGAAAAATGTTAAAAATAATACACTTATTGTAGGTCAAGGCCATGACCACCCTCACCTCTTAAGTGATGGTTTGGTTGCTGATAATTTACACTGGATTTCAGGGGGAAAACCACGGCTAAATTGGGTGTATTCGGCAAAAACAAGATATAGACAAATGGATGCCCCTTGTGAGATTGATAACTTTTCTCCAGAAAATTGCTCAATAATGTTTGGCCAAAAGCAATGGGCAATTACACCAGGGCAATCTGTCGTTGTTTATGAAAGTAATGTTTGTTTGGGAGGAGGTCAGATTAAAAAGGCATTAAAAAAACTATGATAAAAAATAAGCTTTTAAAATCTTTGCTTTCAAGTGCAATAAAACTCAATATCACCAATGCTTTAAAAGAGGATCTAGGTTCATCTGACCTAACATCAAACTTATTAAAAAATAATATAAAAGGTCAAGCTGAAATTAAAATTAAAGAAAAGGCTATTTTCTGCGGTAGGCTTTGGGTTGAAGAATGTTTTAAGCAAATTGATAAAAATATTAAAATTGTATGGTTTGCAAAAGATGGAGATAAATTAGAAAAAAATCAAACAGTATGTGTCATCAAAGGCTTATTTAAATCAATTCTCAAAGGAGAAAGGGTTGCTTTAAATTTTTTACAATTACTCTCAGGTACAGCAACTTCAACCGCGCATCTCAACGACTTAATTAAAAGCACGCCTACAAAATTATTTGATACCCGTAAAACTGCTCCTGGTTTGAGGGTTGCTCAAAAATATGCTGTCCTTGTGGGTGGAGGTAACAATCAAAGAATAGGTTTGTTTGATCAAGTTCTCCTTAAAGAAAATCATAAAGCTGTATATGGCTCCATTAAAAAAATGTTGGAAAATATTAATGATTTAAAAAATATCCAGGTGGAGGTAGAAAATATTAAAGAATTTAATGAAGTCCTCAAATATCGTGTAAAAAACATTCTATTAGACAACTTCTCCATAAGAGACTTAAAAAAAGCTGTGGAACAAAATAAAGGTCAATCTGTCCTTGAAGCCTCAGGAAATATCAATGAAAAAAATATTTTGCAATATGCAAAAACTGGCGTTGATAGGATATCAGTCGGAAGTATCACAAAAAATATAAAAGCTATTGACTATTCAATGCTTTTTTCAGGCCAAAGACCCTCATAAGGTTGAGGAAGAGGGAGCAAAAGGTTATCATATCCGTTTATTAATATTGTATTTCCATGAAATCTGAAATTATCACTGGTGCTGAAATTGCAATACGGTCCCTACAAAAAGAAAACGTAAAATTTGTTTTTGGATACCCCGGGGGAGCCGTACTAAATATTTATGATGCAATTTTTCAGCAAAATTCATTCAAACATGTACTTGTTAGACATGAGCAGGCAGCTGTCCACGCAGCGGATGCATACGCAAGAGCTACAGGTGATGTAGGCGTTGCTCTAGTAACTTCAGGGCCTGGAGCTACTAACGCAGTTACAGGTATTGCAACCGCTCATATGGATTCTATTCCGATGGTAATTATTAGTGGCCAAGTTCCAACTCATGCTATTGGACAAGATGCATTTCAAGAATGTGATACCGTTGGAATTACAAGACCATGTGTAAAACACAATTTTCTAGTCAAAGATATTAAAAATATTGCAAGTACAATAAAAAAAGCTTTTTATTTGGCATCAACAGGACGACCAGGCCCTGTTTTAGTTGATATACCAAAGGATATTACAGCCGAAACTACAGAATTTATTTACCCCGAAGAAATTTCACTGAGATCATATAACCCCATTAAACATGGGCATGCTGGACAAATCAACAAAGCGCTTGAGCTTTTAGTAAATGCTGAAAAGCCAATGGTTTACTCTGGGGGTGGAGTAGTTCTCGGTAATGCATCAGAGTCATTAACAGAGTTCGTGAAACTTTTAGGACTTCCCATTACCAACACACTCATGGGGCTGGGTGGATTTCCAGCATCACATGATAATTTTTTAGGGATGCTTGGCATGCATGGGACCTATCAAGCAAATATGGCGATGCAAGAGTGTGATGTTTTGCTAGCAGTAGGAGCAAGGTTTGATGATAGAGTAATCGGTAACCCTGACCATTTTTTAGCTAAACCAAAAAAGATAATTCATATTGATATTGATCCAGCATCTATCTCGAAAAGGGTTAAAATCGATATTCCTATTGTTGGTGATGTCAATCTAGTTTTGAAAGAACTTATCTCAGCTTTCAAAGAACAACAAAATAAAAATAGCAAAATAACTATTTCTGGATGGCTTCAAACTATCAATCAGTGGAAAAGCAAAGATTGCATGAAGTATGAGGATGACGGAACTGAAATCAAACCGCAAAAAGTAATAGAAACACTTCACAAGGTTACAAAAGGAGAAGCCTTCATTACATCTGATGTAGGCCAACATCAGATGTGGGCGGCGCAGTACTATCCATTTAATAAACCTAGAAGGTGGATTAATTCTGGTGGTTTAGGAACAATGGGTGTTGGACTTCCATACGCAATGGGATGTCAGCTTGCGTTCCCTGAGTCTCAAGTTGCCTGTGTTACAGGAGAAGCATCTATTCAAATGTGTATTCAAGAGCTATCAACATGTAAACAATTTAATTTACCAGTAAAAATAATTAATTTAAATAACCGATACATGGGAATGGTCAGACAATGGCAAGAGTTTTTCTATGGAAATCGATATGCTGAATCATATATGGATGCACTTCCTGATTTTGTGAAGCTTGCTGAATCCTATGGCCATGTTGGTATGAAGATAGAAAAATCATCAGATATAGAAACTGCTTTGCAGGAGGCATTTTCTCCTAAACTTAAAGAGAGGCTAGTTTTCTTAGATTTTATTACCGATCAAACTGAAAATGTATTTCCTATGGTTCCTAACGGAAAGGGTTTATCTGAAATGATATTAGCTGATGATGCAGAAGATTTATAAATGAGACATATTATTTCACTATTAATGGAAAATGAATCTGGAGCCCTTTCGAGAGTCTCAGGTCTCTTTTCAGCAAGGGGTTATAACATTGAATCACTATCTGTCGCCCCAACTGAAGATCATTCATTATCTAGAATGACAATTGTAACTAGTGGTTCAGACGAAGTAATTGAGCAAATTATAAAACAATTAAACAAGTTAATTGATGTAGTAAAAGTTCTTGATTTACATGATGGAGATCATATTGAACGTGAGTTAGTCTTAGTCAAATTAAAAGCGAATGGTCGACATCGAGATGAAATAAAGCAGCTAAGCAATAATTATGGGGGCCGAATAATTGATTCCTCCGAAAATATCCTCACAATCGAATTCACAGGAACATCAACAGAGCTTGATAATTATTTAAAAAGCTTAAATGATTCACTGATAATAGAGATTGTTAGAACAGGTGCCTCAGGCATTGGAAGAGGCGATAGAATTTTGAAAATATAATTTTAAGGGACAGTATGAAAATTTATTACGATAAAGATGCAGATTTAAATATTATCAAAAACATGAAGGTAGCAATTATTGGTTATGGCTCTCAAGGTCATGCTCATGCAAATAATCTGAGTGACTCTGGGGTCGATGTTGTTGTAGGTTTAAGAGAAGGTTCCGAATCTGCAAAAAAAGCATCAAAAGTAAACTTAAATGTAAAATCTATTGAAGATGCCACTGCATACGCAGATTTAGTCATGATTCTTGCTCCAGATGAATTTCAACCAAAGCTTTATTCTGAAAAAATTGAACCAAATTTGAAGCAAGGTTCAACTCTTGCTTTTGCTCATGGTTTTAATATTCATTTCAAACAAATTAATCCAAGAGAAGATCTCAATGTAATCATGATAGCGCCAAAAGCACCTGGACATACTGTCAGATCAGAGTTTGTAAGGGGTGGAGGTATACCTGACCTAATCGCTGTGAATCAAGATGCCACTAAAAATGCTAAAGAAATTGCTCTATCTTATGCCTCAGCAATTGGCGGTGGAAGAACAGGAATTATAGAAACAACTTTTAAAGATGAAACTGAAACAGATTTATTCGGAGAGCAAGTCGTTTTATGTGGCGGCACAACAGCATTGGTTCAAGCAGGCTTCGAAACACTTGTTGAAGCCGGATATGAGCCTGAAATGGCTTATTTTGAATGCCTACATGAGCTAAAGCTTATCGTTGATCTGATGTATGAAGGCGGTATAGCGAATATGAGATATTCAATTTCCAATACAGCAGAATATGGTGACGTTACAAGAGGACCAAGGATTATTACTCCTGAAACTAAAATCCGCATGAAGGAAATTTTAAAAGAAATTCAAGATGGGACATTTGCAAAAGAATTTGTTAATAATGTTGGAGATCTTCCAGCTAAAAGAGAAACTCAAAGAAAACATAAAATCGAGCAGGTTGGCGAATCTTTAAGAAAAATGATGCCATGGATAAAAAAAATTGTAGATAAGTCAGTTAATTGAATAAAAATAATTACCCTATTATCGCCAAAGAAGGTTGGTTATACATAATAATCAGCCTTCTTATAAGCTTATATCTATCGTTATTTTTTCCGTTAATATCAATACCATTTTGGATAATTAGTGTTTTTATTATTCAATTCTTCAGAGACCCACCTAGAAGAATTAGCAATAAAAAAAATATGGTTGTTTCAGGGGCTGACGGAAAAGTCATTGCTATTGGTGAAACTATTGATCCCTATCAGAAAAAAAAATCAATAAAGGTGAGTGTTTTTATGAATGTTTTTAACGTACATTCTAATAAGGTACCAGTTGATGGATTTATTTTAAAAAAAATATATTATCCTGGAAAGTTCCTTAATGCAGCTTTATCAAAAGCCTCTCTGGAAAATGAAAGATGCGCAATTATTATTCAAACTAAAAATAGTCCAAAAAAAAATATTACATGCGTCCAAATTGCTGGACTAGTTGCAAGAAGAATTCTTTGTTATAAAAACACTGGAGATAAAGTTGTACGAGGAGAGAGATATGGATTTATTAAATTTGGGTCAAGGGTAGACCTATATTTACCTTTAAAAACATCAATTAAAGTTCAGGTTGGGCAAACTGTAAAGAATGGTGAATCAATAATTGCTGAATTAAATTAACTTTTAATAAAAATTGATAGCTGCTTTAAAGCTTTCGAATACACCTCTCTCTTGAAGTCTACAACTTCATCATTTGCAGTCCAATAATCAATCCAGTCGTAGCTATCAAATTCTGGCTTTGGGGAATTTTTAAGAAAAATATCATTTTTATTTCCTAAAAATTTTAATAAAAACCAAATTTGCTTTTGCCCTTTGTATAAATTATTGTCTTTTCTAATCCAGTTTTTTGGAACATCATAGTATAGCCAATCATTTGTTCTTCCAAGAATTTCTACTTTTTCTTTTTTTATACCGACCTCTTCCTTAAGCTCTCTATACATTGCTTCTTCAATTTTTTCATTTGACTTAATGCCACCTTGAGGAAATTGCCAAGCGTTTTCATTTGCCCTTTTTGCCCAGAGCACCTTTTGATCATCATTTAGTATAATTATCGCGACATTCTCACGATATCCTTCCTTGTCAATCATCGGTTTATCCCTATAAAATGTGATAACTTTTTATATCTTTTATATCTTTTAATATGTTTAATAAAAAAAAATCATCAATCTTTCGTTTTAAATTTTCTAATGTTTTTATTTTAACTTTTTTTCTCTTCTTTCTTTATTTTATTTACCTAGATAACTTAAAAAAAGATGTTTCATCAAAAGCATATATAACAAATCAAGGTGACAATACAGTTTCTGTTATTGATCTAAATGCATTAGAAAAAGTAGAGACAATCAATGTAGGCATTGCTCCACTTGGCATAACTATTTTACAAAATAAGAAATTAGTTTTTATCGGTAATGTAGGAACTGACGATATATCTGTTATTGATGCAGTAAGTGATAAGCTAATAAACACTATTAGCTTAGGAACTGCCCCTTTAAGTTTGTCATCTAATTCAAATGAGACAGAAGTTTATGTCACCGACTGGTTTCAGAATAATGTTCTTACTATTTCAGTGGAACAAATGAAGGTCATAAATTCACTTAAGGTTGGCAAAACTCCCTCAGGAATAACTTTTAATAAAAAGCATCAATATCATGTAATTACCAATCGAGATGAAAATACAGTTGAAATTTATAATAAAAATTACAAATTAGTAAAAAAAATAGAAACGGGTAATCATCCATTTGGCGTTTACTCAAATGATGATTTTATATATGTAGCTAATGTGTATGATGATTCTGTAAGTGTTATAAATTTAGTTGATTGGTCAAATTATAGTTTTTTAGTTGGAGCTCACCCATACAATGTGAGAGTTCAAAATGAGATCGCATATGTCACAAACGCAGTAGACGATACCATATCCATTTTCGATCTTCATTCTAAAGAAATCATCAATACGATAGATACGGGTGAAACCCCCGAAAATTTAGACTTGAACAGTAAATTAAATCTACTAATAAATACAAACTGGGGAAGTGATTCAATTTCAATTTTTGATTTACAAAATTTCCAACTTATTCAGGAGATAAAGACTGGAGCTCAAAGTAGATCATTCGGAGATTTTATACTTCATTAAAGTTTTTATAGTAGTATATGCATTATTAAAATTTTTAGTAAAGGATTTAAGAAATGAAAAAAATTATATTTGGCTTAATTGCTATCATGTTTTCTTTATCAGCCTTTTCACATGGCCCAACACCTCAAAAAGTTCAAGAGTCAGTAACGATAGCAGCATCGCCACAAAAAACATGGGATGAGTTAAAAAATTATGATGAATTTAAAAAAATTATGAAAGTAAGATCATTCAAAGATAATTTGATGAAAGCAAAATATGAGCTTATTGAAAAGGATGTGCCTTTCTCAGATTATAACGCTCAAATAAGGGTTAAAAAAGGCGCCAATGAAAATGAATCAATAGTTCAATGGACGGCAAGATTTTACAGAACTTATAAATTAAACCCACCTATCCCCGAAGGACAAGATGATGCTACAGCTGTTGCAGCAGTAAAAAAAATTGTAGGGCCTGGATTAGAAGGGTTTAAAAAATATATGGAATCTCAATAAGAGCACTCAATTAATTACAAAGCGGATTAAGCATCCGCTTTTTTTATGATTATAATTAATCGACAAGTCTCTCCAAAAGCACTGGTTGTCTGGCTGCACGGACTAGGTGCAGATCAAAATGATTTTGTTCATTTTATTAAACGGTTAAGTCTAAATGAATTTACGTTTATTTTACCCAACGCACCTTTTAAAAAAATTAGCATGAATCAAGGTTATGAAATGCGCGGCTGGTATGACATTCTTTCTTTGGATCTTAAAACTCAAGATGACGCTGGTCTTAATGAATCTAAATGTATTATTGAGTCAATTATTCAATCAAACTATGAAATTTTCAATAAGCCAAAATTACATATAGGGGGATTTTCTCAAGGAGCAGCTCTTGCTCAGTATATTGGTTTGAGTTCAAAATTTGAATTTACTAAAATAGTCTCACTTTCAGGCTATCTTCCAAAATTAGCTATGCCAGTTAATAAATCTTCTAAAAAAATATTAGCAATTCATGGTACACATGACGAAATTATTAATATAAATCTAGCAAAGCAATCATATGAAAAATATAAAAATAACGAGAATTTTATTTTAAAAGAATATAAAATGAGTCACGAAGTGATTGAGGAAGAAATACTTGATGTTCAAGAGTTTTTATTAAGAGATTAAAATTATGAATGAAGACAATTTAAATTTAGAAAGATTACTAAGCGAACTTGAATCTATCGTTAATATGATGGAAGAGGATGATTTAAATATTGAAGAATCCCTCAAATCATATGAAAAAGGTATTAAGTTAATTAAGAGTGCGCAGGATAAATTAAAAAAAATTGAACAGAAGGTTGAATTATTATCGAAAGATGGTGTTTTAGAAGATTTTAGAAACAATGAATAACCTACCCAATGAATGGCTAATTTCTCGTCAATCTAGAATAAATAAATTTATAAAAAAAAAATTTGATAAAAAAGATTCATCTACCACAATCTCTAAAGCATCAAATTATGCCCTTCTAAATGGTGGCAAAAGATTTAGAGCCCTTCTTGTTTATGCAATAGGTGCAATAGATAATACAGATAAAGATCAACTTGATTTTATTGCTGCATCCATTGAAATTATTCATGCTTATTCCCTCATACACGATGACCTTCCTGATATGGATAATGACTCTCTACGAAGAGGCTTGCCATCTTGTCACATAAAATACGGTGTTGCGCAAGCGATACTAGCTGGGGATGCCCTTCAATGTTTGGCATTTGAAATCTTATCCTCTGGGGATTTTAAAATTAGTGATCAGCAAAAAATTAATTTAATTGCACAACTCTCAAAAGCCATCGGTATTGAGGGTATGGTTTTAGGTCAATCCTTAGATATGGAATCTTCGAATAAAAGAATTAATGAAAAATTATTAGAAAAAATACAAAAAAATAAAACAGGGCAACTAATTCATGCTTCATGCACTATGCCCTACTCTATATCAAAAAATTTTGATACATCTGTAAATATTTTAATTTCTAGATTTTCTTTGCTTCTGGGGCAACTCTATCAAATTGTTGATGATATTTTGGATAATTCCTCAACCTCTGAGTGTTTAGGTAAAACTAGTGGAAAAGATCAAGATGCAAAAAAAGCAACATATGTAAGCATAGTTGGCATTGATGAAACAATAAAAATAAAAGATAATCTTTATTTAAATTTAAAAGAAAATCTTTCTTTAATTCCTGGAAATACAAAAATTCTTTCTCATTTAACTGATAAAATTTATTCACGAGAATACTAAAAATAATGCTAATAGATCAAATTACTAGTCCTCAAGCTTTAAAAAAACTTTCTAGAGATGAATTAAAAACCTTGGCAAAGGAAATTCGTGAATTCCTAATTGAAAGTGTTTTTGAAACAGGGGGTCATCTTTCATCAAATTTAGGGGCCATTGAATTAACATTAGCCATTCATTATGTTTTTGATGCCCCAAAAGATAAGATTGTTTGGGATGTCGGGCATCAAACTTATACCCATAAAATCCTTACTGGTCGAAAAGATATGATGAAGTCACTTCGAAAAAAAGGTGGTCTATCTGGCTTCCCAAATATTCAAGAGAGTATTTATGATGATTTTGGAACTGGGCACTCAAGTACATCAATCTCTGCAGCGTTTGGGATGAGTGAAGCTTTTAGAATTAGCAAGTCGTCTAATAAAGCAATTGCTGTTATTGGTGATGGAGGGATGACTGGTGGGATGGCTTTTGAAGGATTAAACAATGCTGGTGCATCTGATAATGACTTTCTTGTGATCCTGAATGATAACGATATGTCAATTTCAAAAAATGTAGGAGCTCTTAATAATTATCTATCAAAACTTCTTTCTGGAAAAATATATGGAAGTGTAAAAAAATCAGGTAAGGCTGTTTTTTCATCCCTCCCTCCAGTGCTCGAACTTGCAAGGAAGACAGAGGAGCATGTTAAAGGTATGGTAATTCCTGGCACTTTATTTGAGGAATTTGGATTTAATTATATTGGGCCTATTGATGGACATGACTTAGATATTTTAATTGATACGCTATCTAACATAAAGTCTCTTAACGGCCCACAATTCCTCCACGTAGCTACAAAAAAAGGTTTTGGTTATACTCCGGCTGAATCTGACCCAAACAAATTTCATGGTATCGCTAAAAAAACTTCTATAAGGAAAAATATTACCTATACGGAGGTATTTTCAGAATGGCTTTTAGATGCTGGGCGGGAAAATAAACAATTATGTGCAATTACTCCGGCGATGGCAGATGGATCAGGATTAACAAAATTTGCAAAAAAATATCCCAAAAGGTTTTTTGATGTTGGGATTGCTGAACAACATGCACTTACCTTTGCAGCAGGTCTGTCATCAAACAAAATTAAGCCAGTAGTTGCTATTTACTCCTCTTTTTTACAGCGCGGCTACGATCAGTTTATACACGATATCGCCCTTCAAAAGATACCAATGTTATTTGCTATTGATCGAGCAGGCATAGTTGGGGCTGATGGGCCAACTCACTCAGGTAATTTTGATATATCCTTCTTAAGATGTATACCAAATATAGTGTTTATGGCACCTAGTAACGAATCTGAATGTTATGCAATGCTTGATTTTGGATATAACCACAACGGTGTTTGTGCTGTTAGATACCCTAGAGGATACGGACAAAATATTTCAATTAATAAAAAGTTAAATGATATTAAATTTGGTAAAAGCAAAACACTTATAAATGGTAAAAAATTAGCCATACTGGCGTTTGGGCCTGTTTTAAACAATTGCATTGATATTGCAAAAGATTTAAATGCAACGCTTGTTGATATGAGGTTTATTAAACCAATTGATGAAGTGGTAATTAAAAAACTATCAAAAACTCATGATCTATTTATCACAGTTGAAGATAATACGATATGTGGAGGAGCTGGCTCAGCAGTACTTGAAGTGTTAAGTAAAAATAAAATATCAATTCCTACATTAAACATAGGTATTCCTGATGAATTTGTAAATCATGGATCTCAGGAAGAGATATATAAACAGTGTGGCTTAGATGCAAAGAGTATAAAGAAGAAAATTGTTAAGAGCTTGAAGTAGTGCTAACATGTAATTTTTACGTATTTTAAAGTTAAATGAATAGACCTACGACTCCTGAGCTAATTGAAGACGTTCAAAATATTTCCGATAATAGACACCTCGATATCGATCAGGTGGGTATAAAATCGATAAAGCACCCCGTAGTAGTAAAAGATAAATCTAGTGGGTCTCAGCATACAATCGCTAATTTTGATATGTATGTACAACTTCCTCATAACTTTAAAGGTACTCACATGTCTCGTTTTGTAGAAATACTAAACGAAAATGATAAAGAAATCTCCGTGGAGTCATTTGAAAGTATTTTAAGAGCTATGCTAGTAAGATTGGAGTCAAAATCTTGTAATCTATTTATGAGTTTCCCATACTTCATTAATAAAACTGCACCTATATCAAAAGTAGAAAGTTTATTGGATTATGAGGTTACTTTTATAGGTGAAATAAATAATGGAAAATATAAAAACTATACGAAAGTAATCATACCCGTTACGAGCCTTTGCCCATGCTCCAAAAGTATTTCGGAATATGGTGCACACAATCAAAGATCTCATGTAACTGTGACCATTCAATCAAATAAATTTGTATGGATAGAAGAAATTATAGATATAGTTGAAAAACAAGCTTCCTGTGAACTATACGGCTTACTTAAAAGGCCAGATGAAAAATTTGTGACAGAAAAGGCATACGATAACCCAAAGTTTGTTGAAGATATGGTTCGCGATATTGCGACTGAACTTAAAAATGATAAAAGAATTAATTCTTTTACAGTCGAATCCGAAAATTTTGAATCCATTCACAATCATTCCGCTTATGCAATGATTAAAAGCTGAAGCTTTTTAACCTACCTAAGCTCTTAATTTTGTTTTCAATCCTAAAAAAAGGACTAAAAATCCAACAAATGGAAGAATTGCAGAAAACATAAAAGTATTTGCCATACCATAATATTGAATCATATAACCGCCACCAAGGCCACCAATCGCACCACCAACCCCATAAGTAATACTGTTATACAATGATTGTCCACGAGCTTGATGTTCATCATAAAAAAATTGTGCAATTAATTGAATAGAGGCAACGTGAAAACTTCCAAAAGTTGCAGCATGCATTGTCTGAGCAATAATAAGAATCACTAAAGAATCTACATATGCGCCTATCAAAAAGAATCTAATAACAGCAAATACTAAACTTACCAATAAAACCTCTTTCAAACTATAGTTCTGTAATATTCTTGGCATAGATAAAAAAATTAATATTTCAAATACCACACCTACTGACCATAGAAGTCCTATAGTCGTCCCTGAATAGCCTTGTTGCTCTAAAAATATTGAATAGAAGTTATAAAGCAAGCCATGAGAAGACACCATTAGTGCACAGCTCAAAAGTAATACGATTACTTCTCTATTCTTTAATATTGGCCATATAGGTCTTTTATTACTCTCTTTGAAAATTACTCTTTTCCTTGGTAGAAGAAATGCCAGAAGAAAAATAGTCAGCTGTGTAAGAAGGAGTGCATAAATCAGAGCCTGCTCCCCAATGGAATCAATCATCATACCTAATAGAATTGCTGCAACAATAAAACCTATAGAACCCCAAAGTCTAATATGAGAATATTTTGAATTTGCTTTATTTGCTTTTAAATGTGCCAAAGTAAGAGACTCTGCCAATGGCAATGTTGAACTTGTAAATACACTCATCGCCATCATAATAAGAAAAATGCTTACAAAAGAATGTGCCCAAAAAACACCAATAAACAGTATAAATCCAAAAAAAGAAGAAATTTTTATCCATTTTATATACTCACCAGAGCGATCAGCAATCCATCCTAAAAGGTTGGGCGCAAAAATTCTACTTATCTGAAATAAAGACAGCAAAGCACCAATTTGAATAGCAGTAAATGAAAGGGAAGATAGGTAGATCCCCCAATAAGGAACAAAAAGACCAACGAAAAAATAATAACAAAAATAAAAACTTGAAAGGCGACTATAAAAAAATGGTGTCAAACCGAAAAAGGATTTTTTCTTACTACATCTGCATTCTGAGCTCTATCTTTTAAAACATGATCAATGAGAACAAGAGCAAGCATTGCCTCGACTATAGGCACAGCCCTAATTGCAACACATGGATCGTGACGGCCAGTAGTTTTCATATCAACATCTTTACCTTCAACGTCAATCGAGTTTTTTTCTTGAGGTATGCTCGAGGTTGGTTTAAAAGCAACGTTTACCTCTATATCTTGGCCAGTTGATATTCCACCTAAAACACCGCCAGCATTATTTGATTTAAATCCCTTAGAGCTCATTTCATCACTGTGCTCTGTACCCTTTTGAGCGACACTATTGAAGCCCGAACCGATCTCAACACCCTTTGTTGCATTTACACTCATCATGGCGGCTGCAATATCTGCATCAAGTCTTGAGAAAACCGGTTCACCTAAACCTATTGGCATTTTTTTTGCACATACAAAAATATTTGCTCCAACCGAATTTCTTTCAGCTCTTATGTCATTTAAATAAGATTCAAGATCACTAATAATTGATTTATTAGGCGAAAAAAAGGGATTTTTGTTAATTTCCTCCCAACTTTCAAATGGAATAGCAATCTCACCTAACTGCTTTAAATATCCCATTATTTCGATTCCATGACGTTCTTTAAGCCACTTTTTAGCTATGGCTCCTGCAGCAACCCTTACGGCCGTCTCTCTTGCGCTTGACCTCCCACCACCTCGATAATCTCTTACTCCATATTTATTTAGATAAGTGATATCTGCATGACCTGGTCGGAATACTTCTTTAATTTTAGAGTAATCCTGACTTCTTTGATCTTTATTCCTTATAATAAATCCAATGGGTGCTCCAGTTGTAATACCTTCAAACACACCAGATAATATTTCAATGGCATCGTCTTCTTTCCTCTGTGTTACAAACTTTGAAGTCCCAGGCTTTCTTCTATCAAGGTCATATTGAATATCTGATTCTTTTAACCGCATTCCAGGCGGACAACCATCTACAACCCCACCAATGGCTGGTCCATGGGATTCACCAAATGAGGTTAAAGTAAAAATTTGTCCAAATGTATTACCAGCCATAAACTAAATCAACTTTTATAAATTTTATTAACAATTATAACATTGCATCATTAATTAAAAATTACCTTTTAAAATAGAATATTCACCTGGATTTATTTTACTGAGCTCAAATTCTCCAATTTTAGTTCTGATTAAACGAAGTGTTGGGTGAGAAATGCTTGCTGTCATCCTTCTAACCTGTCTATTTTTCCCCTCTGAAATTTTGATTTCTAACCATGATGTCGGAATCAATTTTCTCTCTCTTATAGGTGGTTTTCTTGTCCAGATATCAGGCTCATTTATTCTTTTAATCAATGCAGGCTTTGTCATGACACCTTTTATTAGAACTCCCTTTTTTAATTTTTCCAAAGAAGAATTATTCGGAATATTTTCGACTTGAGCTATATAAGTCTTTAATATTTTATTGGCCGGGTTAGATATTTTGTTTTGAAAAGAGCCATTGTCAGTTAAAATAAGGAGTCCTTCGCTATCAGTATCTAATCGACCAGCAGGATAGACATTTTTATATGGAATGAAGTCCTTTAAAGTTGGATATTTTTCATGTCGTGAAAATTGACTGATAACACCATATGGTTTGTTAAATAAAATAAGCATTGAATTTAAATGAATTAAGGAAAAAAATGGAAAGCAAAATTGTTGTTCCGCAAGATGGAAATAAAATAAATATCAATTCTAACCTGAAATTAGATGTTCCTAACAATCCAATCATTCCTTTTATTTGTGGAGATGGCATTGGAGGTGACATAACTCCGGCAATGCAAGCAGTTGTTGATAAATCAATCTCTAAAGCATATGGTAATAATAAAAAAATTGCTTGGATGGAAGTATATGCAGGAGAAAAAGCTACATCAGTTTATGGAGACGACGTTTGGCTTCCTGAAGAAACAATTGATGCATTAAGATCGTATATTGTTTCAATAAAAGGTCCTCTGGCAACTCCTGTTGGAGGGGGAATTAGATCACTAAATGTAGCCCTAAGACAAGCCCTTGATTTATACGTTTGTTTGAGACCAATAAGATATTATCAGGGTGTGCCAAGCCCAGTAAAAAATCCACAAAATGTAAATATGGTCATTTTTAGAGAGAATACCGAAGATATCTATGCTGGAATTGAATATGCATCAACATCAGATAAGGCCAAAAAAATAATAGAAATGCTTGATGAATTTGATGACAAAAATAAAATACGTTTCCCTCAATCGGCTGCAATTGGAATTAAACCTGTTTCAAAAGAAGGTAGCCAAAGGCTTATTAGGAAAGCCATAGAGTATGCGATCAATAATAATCGTAAATCTGTCACACTTGTTCATAAAGGTAACATTATGAAATTTACCGAGGGTGGATTTAAAGAATGGGGTTATGAAATAGCAAAAAAAGAATTCAATGCCAAAGAAAATAATTTAGGGTTTTATGAAATTCCTACTGATAAAAAAATTGATGCAATAAATAAAAAGATCGTAATTAAAGACATGATCACAGATGCATTTTTACAAGAAGTATTGCTCAATCCAAAAGACCATGACGTAGTAGCAACATTAAATCTTAATGGAGACTACGCATCTGATGCATTAGCTGCACAAGTTGGAGGTATAGGGATATCACCGGGAGCAAATATGTCAGATACTGCGAGCATATTTGAAGCTACACATGGAACCGCGCCAAACATAGCAGGAAAAAATATAGCAAACCCTAGCTCTTTGATACTCTCAGCACAAATGATGCTTGAATACATGGGATGGACAGAAGCTTCTTATGTTATATCAGGGGCTTTCGAAAAGACCCTAAAAGAAAATAAGATTACTATTGATTTAGCATCCCAAATATCGGGCTGTAATCCTTTATCAACCTCCGATTTCGCAACAGAGATTATATCTAATATGTAAAAAAAGGTTCCTAAGAACCTTGAATTTACTAGTCAGCTTTTTGAATATTTGAAGCTTGTTTGCCCTTAGGGCCTTCAGTTACTTCAAAAGTTACTCGAGCACCTTCTTTTAAGCTTTTATAACCTTCTTCAACAATCGCTGAAAAGTGAGCAAATAGATCATCACCACCATCATCTGGAGTGATAAAACCAAAACCTTTTGAATCATTAAACCATTTTACTGTTCCTGTTGCCATTACAATACATCCTTTACAAATTTGGGAGGCCCCTAAAGAATCGCTTACTGTATGTGTTGTTATTAGATTGAAAACCTAGAGAACGACTGATACGAATAAACCAAACACCTGAACCGAATTTAACTCCTGTGAAAGATAAAAGTCAAGCCATTTTACAAAAAAATTACTTTATCAATTTTATGATTTCTTCGTATGGTAACGCGCCTTCAATCCTTTTGCCACTAGAGACAACTATAGTAGGAGTGGAAGAAATTCCTAATTTTTTTGCTAGCTTCAAATTTTCTTCGATTGGGGTACTACAATCTCCATCATTTTCTGGAAGGGCATTATTAGTCATGTAGTTATTCCATGCAATAATTTTATTGTCTGCACACCAGATTTGCTGTGACTTCTTCTTTGCTTCTGGATGAATTGCTAAAGGATATAAAAAGGTATAAATCGTAACATCTGTTAACTTAGAGATAGTTTCTTTGTCTAACTTTCTACAAAATGGGCAGTCCACATCTGAAAATACAGCTATATTTTTACTCCCATCTCCCCTAACCTCTTTTATAGCGTTTTCAAAAGGTAAGCTACTGAAATCGACTTTATTAAGCTCTTCAAGTCTTGCTGTTGTAAGATCAACTTTGGTCTTTGGATTAACAATCCTTCCCTCAACAATCAGAAAATTAAATTTTTCGTCGCTGTAAATTATTTGACCTGCAATATAAATTTCATAGAGATCGTTATAGTTGGTTTTTTTGATACTTTTAATTATTAATTCTGGGTAAGTTTTTTTTATAATTTCTCTTAATTCTTTTTCACCAGCTTCAATAGAAAAATTAATAAGAAAAAATAAAATGAGTAATGACATTTTAATCATGAGATTGCCTTTTTAATAAGAAACTGTTTAACTAGTTTTGATTTATCTAATACACCCATAGTTTTTCCAACAAGCATCGTCAGAATAGATGATTTACTTGAAAATATCCAATTTAACCCAGCTGTCAAAAATTCCATCTGAGCAACATCTTCTTTCCTTGCTCTTTCGTACTTTCTTAGAAAACTTTTTAAACCAATATCATCATAGTTTTCTATATTAATTAATTTTTCAATTGTTATTATATCTCTTATGCCTAAATTTAAGCCTTGCCCGGCTAAAGGGTGAATAAAATGTGCTGCATCACCTACAAGCAGAACACGATCTTTAAAAACTCCATCGACTCTATTCATAGAAAGGGGAAAAGATTCTACCTTTGATACCTTCTTAATATCTTTATAAAAATCTCCGAGAATTAAATCTAGTTCATTTTCTATGGCCCTATCATCATAATTCTTAATTTTTTCAAAAAATTGGTAGTTGCATGACCAAACAACTGAAACTAAGTCTTTTTGAATCGGCAATAAAGCCAATATACTTTCTTTTAAAAAAAATTGTTTTGCCTCATTTTCATTCTCTGCATTTACTTTTAGTTGAAATGTAATTGCCGTCTGCTTGAAATCATGCATAGAAGAGTTTATTGCCATTTTTTTTCTAACTTGAGAGTTAGGGCCATCACATGCTATTAAAATTGAAGCTTTATATTTTTCTCCTGAAGTCTCTAAAGTTAATTCATCTAATTTCTTTTTTATTTCAAAATTTTTAGATAATTCTTCTGAATTTTTTTTCTTATTCAATAATTTTTTTATTGCATTAATTAGATCTTTTTCTTTTGTCATGTAAGCAATTGCTGGTTGTTTTATATCTAGATCATCGCAGCTAAATGTAACTGAATTTTTAATAGCATAATCAAAGATTTTCATACTGGTTATATCATTAATCGAATCAAAAAAATCTGATGGTAACCCAATGGATCTTAACCAGTCTATTGAGGATGGTGACAAAGCGAAGATTCTATTATTAGCTGAGGTTTTTTTTTCAAAATGATGGATTGAAAATCCTTTTGATTCGAGCATAAGATGGAGAAGATTTCCTACTATCCCTCCTCCAACTATAATAATTTTTTTTTGAATATCATTCGCCATAACTTAATTTTCGTACAAAGGATTTTTTTACAGGCTTCGAAATATCAAGTAAAGTAAGTGCATATCCTCTAAGATTTTTTAAGCCTATTAAGTCGTTTAAAAAACCATCTACAAGTAGCTCAGTAAAGTCTAGTATCTTTTTTTGTTGTTTCGATCTTGAATTCTTATAGTCATCTAGAATCAACCCTAAATTTTTTTTTCCGATAAACTTTTTAAGAAGTTTATCAAGCTCAAATGCATCCTTAAAACCTGTATTTAATCCTTGTCCAGCGACTGGATGCATTGTTTGTGAAGCATTCCCAAGAGCGACAATATTTGAATGAAATACCTCACTCCTTGATTGAATTAAATTAAACGAAATTCTCTTTTCACAACTCTCAAAATTTCCTACACGATCTCCAAAGCTTTTGTGTAACTGACTTAAAAATCTTTTATCATCCATTTCTTTAAGTCTATCTATGTATTCACATGAACCTGTCCATACCAAAGAAAATTTGTTACTTTTATTTGGTAATAATGCAATTGGTCCTTCAGGAGTAAATCTCTCGTAAGCAGTATTTTGATGAGACAGTTCGGCAGTTAATTTTGTTACTATTGCAGAATGATTTAAGTTTTTAGTGGTTTGATTCAGCTCTATCCCTTTAATTTTTTTATTGGCTCCATCTGCCAAAATAACAAATTTAGTTTTAATGTCTCTGGGCTGATTTTTAGTTTGTACTGATAAATTTAGTAAACCTCTATCATCAATACATTTAGAGACTTTTGTTTCGTAAAAAATTTTAACATCACTCAAGCTTTGTACTTTTTTCGTTAGACTTTTCATTAAGTCACCATAAGAAATAATGTACCCTAGTGACGATTCATTAAAATCTTTTGCGTCCAACAAAGTTCGACCGAAGGTATTTGCTTGACTGGTATGAATTTTATTTATATTAATTAGATTTTTTTTTAAATCCTCCCAAACTCCAATTCTCTCCATAATCAGTCGGGTGCCATTTGAGAGAGCAAGAGCTCGGGTATCTTGATGAGAAGCACCAGATTCTTTAGCTTCAAATAATTGAATCCTATTTTTTTTTGAATGGTTTAACGCAGCAAATACAAGGCCAACTGGTCCACCGCCAATAACCGTACAATCAGTCATTTAAAGTCCCAATAATTGACTCAAGCTCCTGAATCTCTTTAGGCGCATTTTTACTTAATACATCATAGCCATTGCTAGTTACTAAAATATCATCCTCAATTCTTATACCAATACCCCAAAATTCTTTTGGGACCTGATTTGAAGGGCTAATGTAACAGCCAGGCTCAATTGTTAGAACATTTCCTTTGTTGAGCTTTACAGGCGTTTTTTTATCAGTATTTGACAAATATTTTCCTACATCATGAACATCTAAGCCAAGCCAATGACTAGTTCTATGCATAAAAAATTTTTTATATGATTCTTTTTCATAAATTTCATCTTTTGTGCCATCAAGTAAACCTAAATCTAATAAGCCATCAATTAAAATCTTAAGGGCTTCTTTATGAGGATCATCAAAAAAATTACCTTCTTTTACTTTCTCTATAGCTGCTTTTTGGGATAAGAGAACCAATTGGTAAATTTCTTTTTGTGCAGGAGAAAATTTCCCATTAACAGGATAAGTTCTTGTAATGTCGGAGGCATAATTTTCTACCTCACAACCAGCGTCAATTAAAAGTAACTGCCCATCTTTGAGCTGAGAATTATTTTTAATGTAATGCAAAGTGCATGCATTCGTTCCTGCGGCAACAATTGAAGAATATGCAGGATTACGCGCATCTTTTTTATAAAATTGATTTAAAATTTCACCTTCAATCTCGTATTCAAATATATCTTTTTTAGTAAACCTCATCGCATGAATATGAGCATTTGCAGCAATTTCTGCAGATTTCCTCATTAAATTAACTTCGAACTCATTTTTTACTACTCTCAATCTATCCAATACTTCTGATAAATCTTTCCTTTTTTTATTGTTATCTTTAAACCACTTTTCATTTAAAAATGAAATTTGGCAAGATGGTAACAAAAAAATATTTTTACTTTTTAACATTTTAGGAAGAATTTTATGAACTTCTGACAAGGAATAACCTTCATGAAATAAAAATTCTTCACACGCTTTTGATGGTCCGTAAATATAACCATTCCAAACTTCTTTAATTTCATCCTTAGGTTGGCTAAAAATTATAGATTTTGGATCTTTCCCGCCAAATATTACAATTATTGACTCAGGTTCAGGAAATGCTGAAAGATAATGAAAATAGCTATCTGAACGAAACGGATAAAAACAATCCCTATTTCTGGTAGCTTCTTTCGCATTGACCAAAATAGCTATACCATCGCCTATTTGGCTATAAAGTTTTTCTCTTCTACTCTTATATTCAGCATATATATTCATAACATTTAATCACTCGAGTTGATAAGGTCTAAACGATCTGGCGTTCCTATATCGGACCATGCTCCTTCAAATAATTCACCTTGAATAGATTTTTTATTAATTGCACTTTCTAAAATTTCAGATAATTTAATTTTGATACCTTCTTTTAAATTTGCAAACAACTTTGGCTTGTAAACTGCAATGCCCGAGAAGGTATATAGCTGATCATGATTCATCATTAAGGTACCATTTTTACTTAAACCAAAGTCTCCGTTTGTATTGTGTGCTGGGTTATTTACCAACACCAAGTGCCCCAGGCTTGTTTGCTCCAAAGGTATTTTTTTAAAATTTGTGTAATCGTAATTTGAAAAAATATCTGCATTTATTACAACAAAAGGTCCATAACCAAGATGAAAAATTGCCTTTCTTATACCCCCTGCTGTCTCTAAAGCTTGAGGTTCGTGTGAAATTATGATATTTAAATTCCATCTTTTACCATCACCTATATGTTGAATAATTTTATCTGACAAATATGAGACATTTATTACAATATCTTTAAAACCAGCTTTACTTAATTTTTCAAGATGCCAATCAATTAAACATTTTCCTTTCACCTCAAGCAAAGGCTTGGGTATATTAGAGGTAAGACTTTTCATTCTTTTACCCCTTCCTGCGGCAAGTAGCATTGCTTTCATTTGATTACCTTGCTTAAGAAGTTTCTTAGAGGATGAAAGTCACGATACCTTTCAGAAGCATTCATTAAATATTTTTCAACTAATGGAATATTTGCAAGATACTGATCTTTTTTATCTCGAATAGATAATCTAGAAAAGATACCCAATACTTTTAAATGTCTTTGGATGCCCATACACTCAAAATCTTTGTAAAATTCAGAAAATTCATAATTTTTTATCAACTGATTGGTATTTGCACTTTCCCAAAATTTAACTGAATGGTCTAAAATTATCTCCTCATCCCATTCAATATAGGCGTCTTTTAAAAGCGAAACAAGGTCATAGGTTATTGGCCCTTCCAAAGCGTCCTGAAAATCAAGAATTCCGGGATTATTTGAATCTAACTTCATCAAATTTCTACTATGAAAATCTCTATGGACGAAAACTTTCTGCTGACTTAAGATTTTTTTTGCAATTTCTTCAAACCAATTAGATAAATCTTCATATTCTTTTTTAATTAAATCGTATTTCTTATATTTTTTTGTATACCAATCAACAAATAACATCATTTCATTAATTAAAGTTTCCTTAGTGTATGTTCGGTATAAGAACTTATTAGCACTTACTTGCATTTTGATTAATGAATTGATTGCTTCAGTATACAAATTCTCTTGATTATCATTGTTTAAAACATTTAGATAGGTAGTGCTACCAAAATCCTGCATGAGAATAAACCCTAAATCCGTATCATATGAATAAATATCAGGTACATTTATCTTAATTTTCTTAAGAATTTGGTTAATTTCTAAAAAGGGTTCTATTGATTCATTATTAGGTGGAGCATCCATCACTATAAAGCTCTCATCAGCTGTTTTTAACCTGAAATAGCTTCTAAAACTTGCATCACTCGAAGCAGTTGAAAATAAAAAATCTTTTTTTAGCTCTTCTGAGGCCCAACCCTTCAATAAATTTATTCTTTTTTGGCTGTTCAAATGACTATCTCTTTGTTCATAAAATAACTTCTTTTTTAATTTACATGAGTTATAATCCACAACTTACTGATTTATATATTAGTTTTTTTTATTTAGACTAATTTTTATCATAATTTGTGGGTACAAAATGACTATATCAGGTTTAGTATAATTTGAATTTAACAACAAAAAAAATATGTATTTTTTTCTTAGTCTTTTTTTTAGTAAAAAGCATTAATGTTTTTGCTGATAAAAATGATCGTCAGGTTAATTCTTCAATCAATAAATTAACTGAGGATGATATCCTTATTGAGGGTGATTCACTTGAAAGCATCCTTGACAGAAAGTTAAGAGTAGAAGGGAATGCTTCAATATCAAAAGGTAATCAATCGATTACCGCTGACTTCATAGAGTACGATCAAATTTCTGAAGAGCTTTACGCAAAAGGTCAAGTAAAAATCTCCACTCCTGATCTTTTACTTAATGGCTCAGAGCTTGAAATGTCATTAGCTGAAGATACCGGTTCAATTGCAAACGGATCTTTTGTTGCAAATATTAATGAAAATAGTACCTCAAAATTTAATAAAGAATTGCGAGGAACAGCTACCCAAATTTTTTTGGAAGGGGAAGATAAAAAGAAACTGGAGAACGCAAAAGTTACCACCTGTGAGGCGGGGCAAAATGAATGGTTTATAACAAGTGATGAAACAATTATTGATCAATCATCTGGGAATATTAAAGCTAAAAATGCAACACTTTCTTTAAAAGGTGTTCCGATAATGTATTCCCCATATGTTGATTTTTCAACTACATCACAAAGAAGATCTGGATGGTTGCTTCCAACAGCTGGGACTACGACTACAAGCGGTTTTGAGACATCTGTGCCCTATTATTTTAATTTATCACCAACTCGCGATGCAACCTTAACTAGTAGATATATGGAAAAACGTGGCTTACAATTCGATGGTGAATTTAGGTATTTGAGTAAAAATTTTAAAGGAACTTCTCAAATCCAATACTTAAATAAAGATAAAGAAGCAGATATCGATAATCGTTATTTACTAGACATAAATCATAAACATAATTTTGGTAATGGCTTTTCCGGCACTGTTGAATATGAAAAAGTAAAAAGTAATGATAATAACTACTTTGCTGATATGTCTACGAGCATTGCTGTTACAAGTCAAGTTAGCCTGAGACAAACGGCTCACCTTGACTATGAAAAAACTGATGATTTTTCAGATATTAAAGCAAGCTTAAAAGTCCAAGAGTTTCAAAATTTAACATCAGCCTCTCCTTACGAGCTCAAGCCTAGTTTTAATTTAAGCTTCAAGAAGGACTGGGAAGATAACTATGATCAAACGTTATTCTTACAAACTGATGCAAATTTTGCATATGACGAATTTGATACTGGAGAAAATGCTGCAAAAAATATTGCAACCGGATCAAGAATTGCTTCAACTCCAAGTATTTCGTTTCCTATGGAGGCTAGTTTTGGCTTTGTAAAACCAAAAATCATGGCAAATTTAAGACACTATGAACTCGATGATGCTTCTACCTCGCAAAAAAGCTTAGCTATTCCGACATTCTCTCTTGATTCAGGGCTGTATCTTGATAGACCATTTAAACTCAGCGGATATAATTTTACCCAAACACTGGAGCCCAGAATTTTTTATACTTATACACCATATGAAGATCAATCTGAAATACCCATGTTTGATACTTCGCTAAATGAACTTAATACTTCAACTATTTTCAAAGAAAATCAGTTTTCCGGTAAAGATCGAGTGATGGATACAAATGCTATAACTACGGCTTTAACCACTAGAGTTATTGATGATTCAGGTTACGACTGGTTGCTTTTAACCATGGGTCAAAGATTTTATTTATCTGATAGAAAAGTATTAGAAGAAGATCGATATGCTAATTCTTCCTACAAGGGAGATAAATCAGATTTTCTTCTAGGCGCGCAAGCAAACCTGACTAAATCTTTGAAGATTACAACTGACTATGAGTACAATTTTTCTGAAGACACAACAAATAAATTTACTGCTGCTGCTAGATTTAGGCCCGAACCTGGTAAGGTTCTTAATGCGAGCTATCGAATGGTATTAAATCCATCTTCAGGTGTATATGATGTCAAGCAATATTTGTTATCGGGACAATGGCCTCTCACTTCTGGGTGGTCTGCTTTAGCAAGTTATAATTATGATATTTACGAAAGACATGATATTGAAGCCATGCTTGGCGCCGAGTATGATGCAGGATGCTGGTCTGCGCAATTTATGTTCCATAGACTTCAGTTAGCCACAGATGAAAATTCTACAAATACATATTTCTTGATGCTAGAAATTGGAGACCTAGGATCATTTGGACAGGGTGACAAGTCAAGTTTATTTGAAAAAATGAATAGAACAGTAAAAGGAAGTTCGTTTGCAAGCGACTTACCTGACCAGTATCGTGAAAAAAATCTTGATTGATATGATTTTTAAAACTACTTTAATTGTTCTTTTATTTTTTCTCCAAGTAATGTTTATTATAAATCCAGTCAGTTCTGAAGAAAAATATATTGAGATTGATACTATTGTTGCAATCGCAGAAACAAGAACAATAACAAAGTTAGAGCTGGATAATAAAAAAGAAAAAGTAAAAAAATCATATTTGCAACAAGATTTAACACTTCCGAATGATAAAAAAATTACTAAACAAGCGCTCGATCAATTAATTACTGAAAAATTAGTTATTGAATATGCATCAAATCAAGGGATAGGTGTAAGTCCAGAGCAATTGAATAATGTAATAAATAATATTGCAAAATCAAATAATATTTCTAACGAAGAAATGATTAAAGAAATTGAAAGTGACGGCACAGATTTTAATGACTTTAGAGAAGATATTCGAAAACAATTAATTTTTGATCAAGTAAAAAGGAGAATTATAAGCGCCAATATAAAAATTTCTGATTTTGAGATTGATAATTTTATAGAGCTCCAGAAAGAAAGCACCCCTACTAGATATGATTTCTCTCATATCTTTATAGAATTCATAAAAAATAATGATGAGATTGATTTAAAAAAAACAAATGATAAGTTATCTATAGTTTTTGAAGCTCTTAAAAATAATTCTTTTGAAGCAGTTGCAGTAGATTTTTCAGATGGACCCATGGCTTCAAAGGGAGGTGAAATGGGATTAAGATCTCAAGATGAGATACCTGATATATTTTTGGAGCCTCTCAAATCTTTAAAGGTTGGCAAAATTAGTGAGGCCATTAGTGGTCCAAGTGGATATCATTTATTAAAGTTGAACAAGATACAAGAATTTGAAATGGAAACAATAATTGTTAACCAGTCGAAAACAAAACAAATATTACTTAAAAAAAATCAAATTGTTTCTGAAGATGAAATAAAGAAAAAGTTAGCAAATATTAGGAATCAAATAACAGAAGGAATGAGTTTCTCCGAAGCTGCAGAAAAATATTCTGAGGATGGCTCTTCTTCAAATGGAGGAGACCTAGGTTGGCTTAAAACAGGTGATACTATCCCTGAATTTGAAAAAGAAATGGACAATTTGGATTTGAATGAAATTAGTCAGCCTTTTAAAACTGTACTCGGCTGGCATTTAATTATGGTAACTGAAAGAAGACAAAAAGATTTATCTTCGGAATCATTAAGGCAAAAGGTAAAAGAAAGAATACTCAAGCAAAAAACTGATATAAAATTTAATGATTGGGTAAAAACACTCAGAGAAGGAGCACATGTTGAAATTTGGCTCTATGAGAACGAATGAAAAATATACCTAATCTTATCATTTCATCAGGTGACCCTGCAGGCATTGGTTTAGATTTATGTGTTTTCTTGGCATTTAAAAAATTTAAAGCTGATATCACAATAGTTGGAAATAAAAATGCAATTAATTCAAGAGCTAGACTTCATAAAAAAAATATAGTTTTTTCTGAAAAAAAAGGAGCTCATTTAGGAAAAGGTGAGCTTAAAGTATTAGATGTAAAATATAAAAATCTTGTAGTTCCAGGAGAACTCAAAAAAAGTAATTCTTTACAGCAACTAAAAGCTTTAAAAAAATCAATTGAACTTTGCTTATCAAAAAAATTTGATGCTTTAGTTACTCTTCCAATTGACAAGCAAATTCTCTCTTCTAATAAAAATAAATTCACTGGTCATACGGAATATATTTCAAAGATATGTGATGTCGCAGGAAAAGAAGTAATGTTGCTGGCAAATAAAAAACTTAATGTAGCATTAGCAACCACTCATATCGCATTAAGTGATGTGCCCAAAAAAATCTCTAAGAAAAGCTTGAGTAGGACTATCGAGACCATCCACGATGACTTAGTAAGTAAATTCAAAATAAGTAAACCTAAAATTACTGTCACTGGCTTAAACCCTCATAGTGGAGAAAAAGGGGAGTTCGGTGATGAAGAAATTAAAATAATAAAACCAACTATAGAAAAAATGCGTGAGTTGGGTATATTGGTCGAAGGACCAATTTCTGCTGATACCGCTTTCACTCCTAATATTATTAAGAAAACTGATTGTTTTCTCACCATGTATCATGATCAAGGATTAACCGCTTTTAAAGCACTTACATTTGGCAAAGGTGTTAATGTTACCCTTGGGTTACCCATCATAAGAACATCGGTAGATCATGGAACAGGACTTGATATTGTTGGGTCAAGCAATATCGATCCAAGTAGTTTTTTTGAATCTATAAAATTAGCAATTAGCTTAGCTAAAAATCATCATTGAAAGCTAAAAAAAAATTTGGTCAAAACTTTCTAGTTGACCCCTTCTTTATCCACCAAATAATTAAGGAAATAAATCTTAAAGATGATGATGAAATATTAGAAATAGGGCCGGGTAAAGGTGCAATTACCAATCCGATCTTACAAAAAATTAAACATATCTCAGTGATTGAAATTGATCCTGATATGATAAAAATATTAGAAAAAAATTTTGATGACAATAAAATTTCAATATTAGCCGCTGATATTTTGAAAGTTGATCATAATTTCTTCAGTAAATTTAATAAAATTATAGGTAACTTACCTTATTATATTGCGACTGAAATAATTTTAAAAATTACCAAAAATTATACATCTAATGCCGAGCTTTATTTCATGGTACAAAAAGAAGTTGCGGATAGGATTATAGCCAATCCATCAACTAAGGCTTATGGCAGGCTATCGGTTATTCTCCAATATTATTTTGATGCAGCATTGTTATTTGAATTACCTCCAAAAGCATTCTCACCAGAACCGAAAATAACTTCAGCATTTATAAGACTTATAAGAAAAAATAGGGATAGGCTTAAAATCATAAGCGAAAATAATTTTGAGCTCACGATCAAAACGGCTTTTGCCCAAAAAAGAAAAACTATACGCAATAATTTTAAAAATATATTATCTGATGAGGATTTTCTTAAACTTAAAATATCACCCGAAATCAGGGCTGAAGCTCTGACAACTGAACAATTTATAGATTTAGAAAACTACATAACACAAAAAAATATAAATTTTGATAGCTGATATAATTCAACTATTTTTTAGGAGTAAAAATGAAAATAATATTAATTGGTGCCCCAGGAGCTGGGAAAGGAACACAAGCATCTTTCTTAACAAAAGAATTTGAAATTCCCCAAATTTCAACAGGTGATATGCTTCGATCTGCTGTTCAAGCCAAAAATGAATTAGGTCTCCAAGCTAAAGATTTTATGAATCAAGGGAAGCTTGTCCCCGATAATTTAATAATAGATTTGGTGAAGTTAAGGGTGAATGAAGAAGATTGTCAAAAAGGTTTTCTTCTTGATGGATTTCCAAGAACCATTCCACAAGCAAAAGCGATGATTGATGCAAAGATATCCATTGATTTTGTTATTGAAGTAGCTGTCCCAGATCATGAAATTATTCAGAGACTAACTGGAAGAAGAATCCATCCTCCTTCAGGAAGAATTTATCACATTACCAACAACCCCCCAAAAAAAGATGGGATAGATGATATTACAGGTGAGCCTCTTGTCTTACGAGACGATGACAAAGAAAGTACCATTATTAAAAGGCTCAAAACTTATCATGAACAAACAGAACCACTGGTTAATTTTTATTCAAATTTATCCAATAATGATATACATAATCATCCATCCTTTATATCAATAGATGGTGTTAATAAGCCTGATAATATAAATTCAGAGTTAGCGAACAAATTAAGATAAATATGCAAGAAGAATATCCATTTAAAGAAATAGAATCTAATTTTCAAAAGATTTGGGATAAAAATAATACATTCTCATCAAAAGAAAATTTAAACAAAGAAAAATATTATGTTTTGTCAATGTTCCCATACCCAAGTGGCAAACTTCATATGGGCCATGTCAGGAACTACACAATAGGTGATGTTATTTCAAGATTCAAACTGATGAATGGATTTAATGTTCTCCAGCCTATGGGATGGGATGCTTTTGGTCTTCCGGCAGAAAATGCAGCTATTCAAAATAAAACAGCACCTGCAGAATGGACTTATCAAAACATTAATCATATGCGTGGTCAACTCAAAGAGCTTGGTTTAGCAGTAGACTGGGAAAGAGAAATTGCCACCTGCTCAGTTGAATATTATAAATGGGAGCAATGGCTTTTCTTGCAGCTGTTTAAAAAGGATATGATTTATAAAAAAACTTCAATCGTCAATTGGGACCCAATTGATCAAACGGTATTAGCAAATGAGCAGGTAGTTGATGGAAAAGGATGGAGATCAGGAGCTGAAGTTGAAAGAAAAGAAATTCCTCAATATTTTATGCGAATTACCAAATATGCAGAAGATCTTCTTGATGGCCTTGATGAATTAGATGATTGGCCAGAACAAGTTAAAACAATGCAAAAAAATTGGATTGGCAAAAGTGAAGGCTGTGAGATTGAGTTTGAATTATCTCAAACAGATAATGATTCAAATAGTTTATCAAGCTCAAACATAAAACATATTAAGGTTTATACCACGAGACCTGATACCTTGATGGGTTCAACATTCCTAGCAATTGCACCTGAGCATGTCTTATGTAAGAGTATAAATAAAGATTCGGTACAATCTTTTATAAAATCCCTAAGCAAAAGTGTTTCAGAAGTTGATATAGCTACCGCTGAAAAAGAAGGTATTTTTACTGGCTTATATGCCATCCATCCATTATCAAATAAAAAAATTCCTATATGGATTGCAAATTATGTATTAGCTGGCTATGGAGAAGGAGCTATTATGGCAGTCCCCGCTCATGACGAACGAGACTTTGAGTTTGCAAAAAAATATGACTTACCAATTATCCCAGTTATATTAGGCAAGAAAGAGGCAGATGGGTTGGTTTATACAGGTAGAGGAAAATTGATAAATTCAGATGAATTTGATGGACTTGATAGTGCAGATGCTCAAATAACTATAACTAAAAAAATTGAAACTTTAAGAAAAGGTAAAAAGAAAATCCAATATCGATTAAGAGATTGGGGTATCTCAAGACAACGCTATTGGGGATGCCCTATTCCTATGATCCACTGCCAAACATGTGGTGATGTTCCGGTAGATGAAAAAGATCTTCCAGTTAAATTACCTGAGAATATTAAAATTGATGAACATGGGTCACCATTAAAAAAATTAAAGAATTTTAAAGAATGTTCATGTCCAAAGTGTGGCGATATTGCTGAACGAGAAACAGATACTCTCGATACTTTTTTTGAATCATCATGGTATTTTGCAAGATATGCAAGTTTTGATCAAAATAAGGCAATGCTTGATGAGCGAGCAAAAAATTGGTTGCCGGTAGACTACTATGTTGGTGGGATAGAACATGCAATTCTTCATCTTTTATACGCACGTTTTTTTAATAGAATTTTATTTGATATGAATTTAGTTAGTTCACCTGAGCCTTTTAAAAAACTATTAACTCAGGGTATGGTGCTTAAAGATGGGACTAAAATGTCAAAATCTAAAGGGAACACAGTTGACCCTGATGAATTAATTAAAAAATATGGTGCAGATACCGCAAGGCTCTTTATTATGTTTGCTGCACCAGCAGAACAAAGCTTAGAATGGTCTGATAAGGGTATCGAGGGATCTCATCGATTTCTAAAAAAACTTTGGTCATTAGTATTTATTCATCTAGTAAATAAAAAGGATTTAGGCTCTATAACTGAAAGCGAAATTAATGACTTACGATACTCACTTCACTCAACTATAAAAAAGGTCACAGATGACTTAACAAGGCGCAATAGTTTTAATACTGCTATATCCTCTATTATGGAACTCATCAATTCATACACAAAAACAAAAGATATTCGAGAGATTTCTTTTAAGCTCAGACAAGAAATGTTTGAAAATGTAATATTGATGTTGAATCCATTTGTACCGCATATTTCAAAAGCCTTATGGGATAATCTTAAACCAGAAACCCCAATTGAAAAATTACAATGGCCACAAGTTGACGAAAATGCTCTAGTCAAAAATGAGATTTCAATAGTACTTCAAGTCAACGGAAAGTTAAGAGCAAATATGCTAATATCAATTCATGACTCAGAAGATAAAATTAAAAATAAAGCTCTTTGTGAAGAAAATATAAAAAAATTTACGACTGATAAAGAGATTATAAAAATAATATATATTAAAAATAAATTGATAAATTTTGTAGTCAAAAATTAAATATGCAAATTATTTTAAAAAAAATAACTATTCTGTCGCTTATGTTTTTTGTAGGGGCATGTGGTTTTCAGCTCAGAGGTAACATACAAGCAAATTTTGACTCTATTTCGATAACTGGAGGATCAGCAAGTTTTAATAAAACACTTCAGAGAAAATTTAGGCAGGCAGGCATCACAATAGAGAGTGCAAATAAAGCTGAAAAAATAGTAGAAATAATTAAAAATAACTTTACCAAAACAATCTTGTCATTGACCGGTACAGGAGCTGTCAGTGAATTTCAACTTGATTATGAAGTTATTTATAGGTTCAAAAATCAAAATGGCTCATGGAATGAACCGATTACAATTGAAGCATCAAGATCTTATACTTATGATGATGCAGATATTCTAGCTAAGGATGAAGAAGAAAAAAGGTTAGTAGCTGGTATGGAAGATCAATTAATTAAAACAATGGCCACCCAAATCTCACTTGCAAAATAATATGTATGCAAAGTATGCACCCACCAATATTCTAGAAAATCTCGATACAAATAAAAAAAACTGTTTAGCTTTGGTTGGAACTGAGCCCGTTCAACTTCGAAGTATCAAAGATGATATCAATAATTCTTGCAAAAAAAATGAAATTGAAAAAATCAAAATTAAATTTGAAAATAGTATTGACCTTAGAGACTTAGATCATATCTTCAATAGTAAATCACTTTTTGCTTCTAAAAGATTATTTGATATTGAAATTGCCGATGGGGTAATAAAAAAAGAAATTAAAGAAGCTTTATTGAAGAACATTAAAAAATACTCAGATGATTATTTTCTCTTATATTTTAAAAAACATTTCAAAGACTATAAAAAGCAAAATTGGAATGATTTACTTAAAAATTTAAGTTTTTTAATAAATACAGAAGAGCCAGATAACGAGCAACTATTTGAAGCAATTGACCAAAGAATAATATTTCATCAAGTGGCCATGAACAATGAAGCTAAAAAACTTCTGGTAAATTACTCTATGGGGAACTTAATCCAAGCAGAGAATGATATTAGAGTATTAAAATTAATGTATCAAAATCAAGAAATTAATGAAAAAATGCTATTAGAACAAATCACAAACGGTTCTAGACATGACAGCTTTAGTTTGCTCGAATATTGCATCAATGGAGATTTAAAAAAAACTAGTCAGGCATTGATTAATCTTGCAGAGGAAGGTATCCAGCCAGTGATGATAAGTGGTATTTTTGCTTGGTTTTTCAAAGCTATAGCACGAATCAAAAATTCTTCTAATCAAATTAGCAACTCTAATATACTTATAAAATTAAAATTATTTGGAAATTCACAAAATTTAGCAACATTTGCGGTTAGAAACTTGAATAGTAACCAAGTAAAAGCCTGTCTCCAAAAAATTCAGGAGATAGATCAAATAAGCAAAGGTCTAAAAATAGGAGATCCTTGGTTAGAAATAAATAGATTCTCAATTGGAATTACAAAAATGATGAATAAGGGTAAAAATCTAAAAAATGGATAAATATATGCGCGATATTGGAGCGGATGCGAGAAAAGCTAGTCATCAACTCTCTTACGTAACAACAGAACAAAAAAATAATTTTCTTGAGTTTTTAGCAAAATCTTTACATAAAAATAAAGATCTTATTTTAAAATCAAATTCAATAGACCTAGAAAAAGCTCAGAACAATAAACTGGATGACGCCTTTATTGATAGGATGACATTGACTGATTCAAGTATTAAAAGTATGTGTGATGGAATATTGCAGGTCAAATCATTAGAGGACCTCATTGGTAAAGTCATTAACAGAAAAAAAAGGCCAAGTGGGATAGAGGTTTGCCAGATGAGGGTACCTATAGGTGTAATTGGAATGATTTATGAATCAAGACCAAATGTAACAATAGATGCAGCAGCCTTAACAATTAAAGCTGGTAATGCAATTATTCTTCGAGGTGGAAGTGAAACCATAAATTCAAACAAATACTTAGGAACACTGATTACTGAAGCCCTTATTGAATCAAAACTGCCCGAAAAGGCTGTGCAAATATTAGAGTCAACAGACCGAAAGCATGTTGGTGACCTCATCAGCATGGATGAATTTGTAGATGTAATTATTCCACGAGGAGGAAAAGGTCTTATTCAAAAAATAACTGATGGAGCAACAGTACCTGTTATTAAACATCTTGATGGGAATTGTCATATATATGTAGATGAGTTTGCAGATATTGATAAAGCAGTTTCAATTGTTGATAATTCAAAAACTCAAAGATTAGGTACTTGTAACACCCTTGAGTCACTCGTTGTATCTTCAAAAATTGCTAAGAACTTTCTACCAAAGATTTTTGAGGTATTTAATCAAAAAAAAATAGAAATACGAGGTTGCAAAAAAACTAAAGAAATTATCAGCCAAATAAAACTTGCTGAAAATCAAGACTTTTTTGAAGAATATTTGGGACCTTATATTTCATGTATTGTTGTAAATTCTCTAAAAGAAGCAATTGATCACATAAATAAGCACTCCTCAAAGCATACTGAATCAATAATCACAAATAACGAGGCTAATGGCCTTGAATTTATAAAGGCCATTGACTCATCAAGCGTAATGATAAATGCCTCAACAAGATTCGCAGATGGTTTTGAGTATGGCCTTGGTGCGGAAATTGGTATTTCAACCGATAAAATTCATGCAAGGGGTCCGGTTGGACTTGAGGGGCTGACTTCTCTGAAATATGTAGTGTTTGGTCAAGGTGAAATTAGAAAATAACTCAAAGGATTTGCCACTTATTGGACTGTTTGGTGGCGCATATGACCCAATCCATAATGGTCATTTAATGATTGCTCAAGATCTAATTACTAAATTAGATCTTGATAAATTTTTCTTTATTCCAACGGGAATATCAGTTACTAAGAAAAAACTCACGCCTTCAAATCATCGCTTGAATATGATTAATCTTGCCCTCAATAATAAAAAATTAAAAGTATCAACATATGAGTTAGAGAAAAGTATTAATCAAGAGAAATCTTTTACTATTGATACTTTAAAATATTTTTTTAAAAAAAATAATACCATCAATTTTTTTATCATGGGGAGTGATAATTTCTTAAATATTAATACATGGAAAAATTGGAAAGAATTACTACATTACTCTCATATTATATTGATTGATAGAGAGATTTCAAAGCTCTCTCTTATTGAAGATAAACAAATTAAAGAGTTATATGATCGCCATATAGAAGAAGATTTTCATAAATTAAAGTTAAAAAGAAATGGTTATATCTATAAGCATCATATAAATTTTATCAATATAACATCATCAGGTATAAGAGAAAGAGTTAGGTTTAATGAAGATGTAAGTGACATATTACCCATTGAAATTGAAACCTATATAAAGGATAACAACCTTTATAAAACGTCTGGCCATGAAATGTAATTCTTTAAATCATCAAATTTTTTATCAGGACTATAAGGAATAGTTCCGATAAGTGGCTGCTTTATTCTTTGCTTCAGTGAAGAAATATTTTCATCGGCTACCAACATATCTTTATCAACAATATTTGCAATCCAACCAAATAGCTTTTGGCCTCTGCGAAGAATTGCCTCCACAGTTAAAAGACTATGATTTATACACCCCAATTTAATTCCAACCACCAAAATAACAGGGATATTCAATGTATCAACTAAATCAGCTATAGTTTCATTCTCATTTAGTGGTACTAAATAACCGCCTGCTCCCTCAATAAAAAGGAAGTCAGTTCTTCTTTTTAGATTTTGTGCATGAATCTTTATATTATTAGAATCGATATCTATTTTATTTTTGATGGCAGCAATGTGGGGAGCTATTGGCTCAGGAAAATAATACGTATTGATTTCATCTAAATTCAATTGAAAATTACATTCTTTTTTTAGCAAAAGAACATCCTCATTAGCAACTTGCCCATTAATCTCATCAGCCCCGGCGGCAATTGGCTTCATACCTATCACTTTTTTTTGTTGTGAATTTATATAATTCATCAAAATACACGTAATAAAAGTTTTTCCAATGCCAGTATCTGTTCCTGTAACAAAAAAAGAATTATCCATTTTTAATCTCAAACGTTTTATATTTTTGATTCTTATTCATATTCCATGCATGCCCAAAAATTACTTCATAAGTGGCAGGGAATAATCCCGATTTTTTATATTTCTCATATTCAATACTTATTTTTTTTAAGTAACCTCTACCACCAAGACCTTTTTTTTCTTGATTATATGAGCTAGTCGCACCAATATTTTTAATATCTACGAATAATTTATCAATATTACTGTAAGTAAGGGTATAGATATCTGAATCTAAAACAGGGTCAGAAAAACCACTAGAAACTAACATATCACCTATCTCGTGCATATCAAGAAAATTATTGACTGTATCACTATTAAAAAGTGATTTATTTATATTTGATAATTCATTTAAAGTTTTTGGTCCGAATGTACTAAAGATGAAAAGACCTCCATGATTTAATATATCCTTTATCTCACATAGTGTTTTGTTTAAGTCAGGGCACCATTGAAGTGAGCTTGTTGACCATACAAGGTCTATCACGTTTTTGCTAAATGGTAATTTTTCCATATCACCACAAACATAAGATATTTTTTTCCTTCCAATATATCGTCCTAATCCTAAAATATCATTCTCTTTTGCTCTAGCTAACTCAAGCATCTTTTCAGAAAAATCATAATTTATAATCTTCTTTTTTTTATAATGAGATTTAAAGATTGAGTTATTTTCACCAGTGCCTGAACCTAAATCTAAAATGATAGTTGGATCTATCTTAATCAAAGATAAACGCTCTGATAGATCTGAAGAAATTCTTTTTTGAAGGACGGCATGCTTATCATATGTAATAGCAGCTCTATTAAATGCTATTCGTTTTTTATTTTTATTAATTATCATTTATAAATTCTTTCATTGAATCAACTACTTCTTTTGTATGGGTGATAAATGGCATATGGTTTGCCCCTTGAATTGTTAACAAGGTGGATGTCCTAATATTTTTATTGAGCCATAAAGATGCATCTGGACAGGTAAGCCTATCTTTGTCACCTATGATAATCAATGATTTTTTATTGATTTTTTTTATCTCCTTTCTTAAATCCGTATTCTTTAAGACCCCTAAGGCATTCTGCATACCATGAGTTTTATGCTGCGCAGATTGAATAAAATTTCTTTTTAAAAAAATCATCGTGTCTTTAGCATTAACAATATCTTTTGTTTGAATTAAAAAAAACTTCATGAGGGTATCATCTATTTTATTTTTAGCATCTATTTCAAATTTATTAAAAAATTGTTTTTTTACACCATAAGGCCAGTCGTGCCTCTCAACAAAACATGGGGTTGTAGACATTAGTATTAATTTTTCAACAAACTGAGGATTTTTTATTGCAAGTTGTATAGCGACTTGTCCTCCCAATGACCAACCCAAAATATTGCATTTATCCACTGGAATATTTACTCTTATTTCTTTGGCTAAATTTTCTAATGTGTATGGTGAAATTATTGAGCTCTTACCCATGCCTGGTAGATCAATTATATAAATTTTAAAAAATTTTTTTAATTGATCTACTAATGAAACCCATATTCCACTATTAACTCCCCATCCATGAATTAATAAAAGTGGATCTCCTTTATCCCCTAAAATCTTAATCTTCATCTGTAAGTAATTTATTTAAAACTTTAGTTAATTTTTTAATATCTAGTTGAGAATGAAGGGCAGAAATTGAAATTCTCAGACGTGAGCTTTCATTTGGAACCGTTGGAGGTCTTATAGCTGGGACATAAAAACCATATGAATTTAATTGTTCTGAAATTCTAATTGTTTTCTCAGCACTTTTAATGATCAATGGTTGTATGGGTGTTATTGAGTTTGTCAAAAGTTTTTTATTCTTAACCCTATCTCTAAACAAATTTATACTTTCTTCCAGCCTTGATCTAAGGAACTGGTTTTCTTTTATTATTTCAAATGAGCGCTTTACCCCTAAAATTAACGCAGGTTGCTCTGCTGTTGTGTAGATAAAAGCCCTTGATGTATTCTCAACCAATTTAATAATATTTTTATTAGCGCTTACCAATGCTCCCGACACACCCACCGCCTTGCTGAGTGTAATTGTATAAATGATCCTATCTCGAGGAATTTTCTTAATTCCACATTTATTTTCATAATACTCAAGTATGCCCTGTCCATTTTTACCAAGGATTCCGTATCCATGAGCATCGTCAATATATAAATAGGCATCATACTTTTGGGCCAATTCTAGTAGTTCCGGAATATTTGCTAAGTCCCCATCCATACTAAAAACACCATCAGTAACAATTAATTTATTTTTTTTTGTATTATTTTTTTTAAGAAGATTTTCTAATGCCTCCATATCGCTGTGAGGGTATCTGAAAAATTTAGATCTACTTAAGATACATGCATCATTTAGTGAGGCGTGATTGAGTTTATCTGCATAGATAAAAGAATCTTTATCTGAAATTGTTGTGATTAGACCTAAGTTAGCAAGATAGCCAGATGAAAATAAAATTGATGACTCAAACCCTATATTATTTTTTGTAATATTTTCAATATTTTGATGTATTTCTGTATGACCAGATACCAGATGGGAGCTTGTACCTCCATTACCATATTTTTTAATGCCACTAATAATGGCTTTTTTTATTGATACATCCTGAGATAAACCTAAATAATCATTATTTGAAAAGTTAATTAGCCAATTTCCATTAATCTGAATTAAGTTTTTTTTTCTAGAATTAATTACTTTTCTTTTTCTAAGAAGTGACCTCTCTTTGAGTTCATTGAGAGAAGTGCTTATATCGCCCAACAAAGTCATTTAGATAGGCTTTATATCTAGTCGCTCAAATAATTGCTGATCCTTTTCAACATCTGGGTTCCCAGTTGTTAGGAGCTCCTCACCATAAAATATAGAGTTTGCTCCAGCAAAAAAAGCTAAAGCTTGAATACCATCAGTCATACTTTCTCTTCCAGCGGATAGCCTGACAAAACTTTTAGGCATGCAAATTCTAGCTACTGAAATCATTCTAATAAATTCAAAGTGATCAAGATCTGGTGACTCTATTAAGGGGGTTCCCTCAACTTTAGTTAATAAATTTATTGGGACACTTTCAGGAGGGACGCTCATGTTTGCAAGCTCATAGATAAGATTTATTCGGTCTTTTCTTGATTCACCCATACCAACTATACCACCACAGCAGACATTGATATCTGCATTTCTGACTCTATTAAGAGTGTCTAATCTATCTTGGTATGTTCTGGTTGATATAATGTCTCCATAATATTCTGGAGATGTATCTAGGTTGTGATTATAGTAATCTAGCCCAGCATCTTTAAGTCTTTCTGCTTGACCATCTTTCAACATTCCAAGTGTGGCACAAGTCTCTAGGCCAAGGGACTTAACTTCCGAAATCATATCCTCAACTAATCCTATATCCTTCTCTTTTGGGCCTCTCCATGCTGCGCCCATACAAAATCTTGTTGCGCCAGCATCTTTGGCTTTTTTTGCAGCTATTATGACATCATCGATTTGCATTAAGGGTTCATTATCAACGCCTGTATCATATCTAGCTGATTGAGGGCAGTATCCACAATCTTCAGAACAACCCCCTGTCTTAATGGATAGTAAGGTGCTTAGCTGAACCTTATTAGGATCAAAATTATTTCTGTGAACTTGGTGAGCCTTAAAAAGCAAATCGTTAAAGGGAGTTTTGAAAAGGTTTTTTATGTCAGCTTTACTCCAAACCTCTGTTTTAATTTTTTGCAGATCTTTTTTTGGATTTACAAATGAAACAATATTTTCTTTTAATGCCGATTCTGATTTTGCCATGTTAAATCCTATATACTTTAAATTTAACTAAATTATAAATGATTTGTTAAGATAATTCATATATTAGATTAACAAATGCATAAATTTTAATCATATGTTTAATGTTATTCTTTTTGAGCCAGAAATCCCACCAAACACGGGAAATATTATTCGACTTTGTGTAAATACAGGCTCGAAACTTCATTTAATAAGGCCTTATGGATTCGATTTGAGTAGTAAAAACCTAAGAAGAGCTGGTTTAGATTATTTAGATTTAGCAAATGTAATCGAACACAACTCATTTGACAGTTGTCATAAAAGCCTTGCTAAGACCAGAATATTCGCTGCAACCACAAAGGCTACGACTAATTATGCAAATTGTGACTTCAAAAAAAATGACTCTTTTATTTTTGGGCCAGAAACCAGGGGGCTGCCAGATAAAATTTTGAATTCAAAAAAAATTGAAAAAAAAATTAGGATTCCAATGGTCAAAAATAATAGGAGTTTAAATTTATCAAATAGCGTAAGTATTATTATTTACGAAGCTTGGCGTCATTTAGATTTTCAGACAGGGAGTTAAATTTCATAATTCTTGTTTAATAGGTCTCTCAATTAATTCCAAAACTGCTTCTTTTGCTGATTTTTTCTCAAAGAGAACATTATTTACCTGATTTGTGATGGGCATATCAACAGCAACTAATTTTGATCGATTAGTAACCTCTCTTGAGGTATAAACTCCCTCTGCAACATGTCCTAAGCCATCTAGAATTGACTGTAACGACTCTCCTTTTGAAAGCCTTAAACCAACCTCTCTATTGCGAGAATATTCTCCCGTACATGTTAAAACAAGATCACCCATACCTGATAATCCAGCAAATGTCTCAGGAATTGCACCTAATTTCAAACCGAAATTTTTAATTTCACTTAGGCCTCTTGTAATCAGTGCAGCTCGCGCATTATTTCCAAAACCCATACCATCAGAAATGCCAGCTGCTATGGCGATGACATTTTTAAGTGCGCCGCCAACACAAACACCAGAAATATCATTGCTAGTATAAGATCTCATATTGTTATGATGAAAGAATGGAGCAATACTTCTTGAGAATTTTTCATCGTTCGTTGCAATTGTAACCGCAGTAGGAAGACCTCTGATGAGCTCAGCGGCAAAACTAGGACCAGACAAAACCCCCCAGCTCCTTTTTTCATTTTCTAAATCTACGTATTCATCATGCACCACCTCAAATGGAAGTTTTGCTGATGAAACTTCTAAACCCTTATTTGCCCATAAAATAGGTTTATCACAGCCAATAGCTTTTAATTGTCTTAACGCTTCTCTAAACCCAGATGTTGGAATTGCTGATAAAATGAAATCACAATTTGTAACAGCTTCTGTTAAGTTATCATTCAATGAGAGCGAGTCAGGAAATTTAAAATCACCTAAGTATTTGGGATTTGATCTAGATTTTTTCATTCCAGATAGGTGGCTAGTATTTCTTGCCCAAAGTGTTACTTGAGTTTTTTTTGATAAATGGATAGCTAGTGCAGTTCCCCATGCACCTGCACCTAAAACACAAATTTTCATCTTATAGGCCCCATACCTCTCTGGAGTGAATAAAACCAACTAGACCCTCAATTTGTGTCTTGACCTCCGCCCATTCACCTATGAGCATATTTGAATTTAACTTAAGTACAACAGATTTTTCTACATTTGCTAATTTATGACTTTTTTCATTAGCTTGGTTAAAAATAACTGCATCATTATTTAAAATTAATACAGTTCTTTCATCTTGTGTATTTTTTGCTTCTATCCAACTAATCTTACCATTGTGATCCTTAACTTTCTTCCAATCTTTCAAGCTAACAAGGACTTTTAATGGGTACCCTTCAGTAACAATAAACATTTTTTCTGTAGTATTTGACGGCCCTTCAAACAAAACAGCTTGTTTTGTTTTAACAGATATAAATTCTGCTTGCACGGTAAAGTTTGCCAAAACAAAGCCAATAAATAGAGCCCCCCTTAAAAATTTTTTCACCAAATTTAATTTGCCTTTTTAGCAGCTCCTGCTGCTTTTTCTTTTTGTTGCATATACATGGTTTCAAAATTAATTGGATTAAGCAATACAGGTGAGAAACCAGCCTTAGTTACAAGATCTGATATAGCCTCTCTGGCATAAGGAAATAAAATATTTGGGCAAGTGATGGCCAAAACCATTTCCATTCCATCTTCTGGGACATTAAGAATTTTAAAAATACCCGATTGTGTAACTTCAACTAAGAATGCTGTTTCGTCTGATTGTTTTGACGTTACTGTGACCTGTAAACTTACTTCATAGTAGCCATCTGAAAGTGGTTTTGCCGCGTTATTAAGCTCGACTGAAATTTGTGGGGCCTCTCTGTTAGTAAATATTTCTGGTGAATTTGGTATTTCAACTGAAACATCTTTGAGAAATAATTTCTCAATGCCAAATCCTGGACCTTGATTTTTTGATTCAGATGCACCTGTTTTGGTTGCTGTTTTTTTATTTGTTTTTTTATCTTCAGCCATTTGCCTTCCTAATTAAATTTGATTAAATTACTTAAGTTAACGACATTCTATCTTCTAAACTCATAATAATAAATGTTTGCTTTAAGTTAATTACTTATTAAAGATTAATTTATCAAGGCTTCCATCGTTATTGATAGACCTAAGTTGATCAAATCCACCAATATGTTTATCTCCAATAAAGATCTGAGGTACAGTCTTTTCTCCTGTAATTTTTAACATTTCTTCCATATAGCTCGGATCTTCATCAACCATAATTTTTTTTATATTTTTAACTCCTTTGTTTTGTAAAAGTTTTTCTGCATTTACGCAATAAGGACAAAATTGGGAGCTATACATAAGTACTTCATTCATAAATACAAGCCTGTTAATAGATAAATAATTGATAGTTTTAGTATTATAATTGATGTATCAAACAATAAAAAATTCATTTCCAATAAATACGATGAAAAAAAATACTTTATTACTTCTGATTCTCGATGGCTTTGGTCATAGAGATGAGAGTGAATATAATTCCATTTCTCAAGCAAACACACCAAACTGGGATAATTTACAAAAAGAATACCCAAATACCTTAATAGATGCATCAGAATCCTTTGTTGGTCTTCCAGAAGGTCAAATGGGTAATTCCGAAGTTGGTCATCTATGTATTGGTGCTGGCAGGGTAATAAATCAAGACCTAGATAGAATTAATGAATCTATCAAAGATAAAAGCTTTTTTACAAAAAAAAATTTAAATTTAGCTTTAAAGAAAATTTCAAATAGTAATAATGCGCTTCACATTATTGGGCTTTTATCTGATGGCGGAGTCCACAGCCACATAGATCATATGTTGGCATTTATAAAACTTGCCAAAATGCAGGGTATCAAAAAATTATTTATACACGCAATATTAGATGGTCGTGATACGCCACCAAAATCAGCCTCAATTTATATTAAGAAACTAGAAGATTTTTGTAAAAAAATAAATCTCGGGGAAATTAAAACAATTTCAGGGAGGTTTTATGCTATGGATAGAGATAGCAGGTGGGATAGAACTAAATTAGCATATGATGCAATTGTTACCACATGTAAAACATGTACTGAACCCTCTGCTCAGCAAGCACTAAAAAATTCTTATGCTAAAGAAGAATTTGATGAATTTGTTAAACCTACCCTAATTGATAATAACGAAAAGTATTCAGGTATAAGTAATAATGACATGGTGGTTTTCATGAATTTTAGGTCTGATAGGGCTCGTCAACTGACAAATAGTATTCTTGATAAATCATTTAATTACTTTAAACGCAAATCACAACCAAATTCCCTAAATTATTTTACATTGACAAACCACGATGAAAACCAAAAAAAAGCTCAATGCATCTTTGAGCCGATAGAGGTAAAAAATTCGTTAGGTGAATATCTATCAAGATTAAATAAAACACAACTTAGAATTGCTGAAACTGAAAAATATCCCCATGTAACTTTTTTCTTCAATGGTGGAAGTGAAGAAAGTTATAAAGGAGAGGATAGAGTCCTAATTCCTTCCCAAAAGGTCAAAACATACGACTTATTGCCAGAGATGAGTGCATATCAAATAACTGACAAATTAAATGAAGCAATATTGTCAACAAATTATGACCTCATTGTTTGTAATTTTGCAAATGGCGATATGGTAGGTCATACAGGTAATTTAGATGCTGCAATTAAAGCTATTGAAGTCCTTGATAATTGTATTGGAATGATTTTTAAATCAATAAAAAAAGTTAATGGGCAAATGATCATTACCGCGGATCATGGAAATGCTGAAGAAATGATGGACAAAAAGAATAAACAAAAACATACACAACACACAATTAATAAAGTTCCATTCTTATATGTTGGTAATAGAGCAAGTAAAATAATCGAGGGCGGTAGTCTTGCAGACATAGCGCCATCAATTCTCAAAATAATGGGTGAAGATAAACCAAAAGAAATGACTGGAAAAAATTTAATTGAATCTTAATTATCAATATAAATTTATTAAATTACTATTCATACTAATATTTACAATAGTATCTATAAATCTTATAGCAGGAGAAACCGAAGACGCAAAAGATAATCTCAATAAAATCAAAAAACAAATAAATATAATCGATAAGGAGATAAAGAAGAATTCAAAAGTAAAAAAAGGTTTAAACAAGTCTTTGAAAAAACATGAAAAGGCAATAAGTGCGACAAAAAAAGAAATTTATAAAGTAAAGAAAAAACAAAAGTTAAATAAAAAGAAATTAACAAAACTAAATAAAAAATTAAAAAATTTGGAGTCTGAGTTAAGAAAAAGAAAAAAATTACAAAATAAAATATTCTACCAATCATATATAAAACCAAAGCCAGGATACTTACAATTATTCCTAGAGGGGGTAAACCCTAACGAAGTTTCAAGGCAAATTAATTACATTGGCTTTTTAACCAGGGAGCAAAATGAAAATATTCTCAAGATAAATAAAACAAAAGAGGATATTAGTAACACAAAAAAAACAACCAAAAAAATACTAAAATCTGTCACCAAACTTAGGAAACAAAAAGAAAAAAATGCAAAAAAATTAGAAAAAAAGAGGAAAGCTAAAAAAGCAACTTTAAATAAAATTACAAAAAAACTTAAAACTCAAAAAAGTAAAAAACTTAAATTAAAACAAGATGAAAAAAAATTAAGCTCTATCATTAAGAGTCTGATGCTTAAATTAAAAGCGGAAGAGAAAAAAAGAAAGGCAGAAAAAAAGGATATAACTTCTGAGAAAAAAATTGTTGATATAAAAGCCTATAAAATCAATTTTGCAAAACTAAAAAAGAAGCTTAAGTTGCCTGTGAAGGGAAAAGTTATATATAAATATAATTCAAAAAGATCTGACACAGGTACTAGATGGAAAGGTCTATTTATTAAAGCTAAAGAAGGGTCAAATGTAAAATCAGTTGCCGCGGGTCAAATTATTTTTTCTGATTGGTTAAGAGGCTTTGGAAATATAATCATTATCGATCATGGAAAAAACTATATGAGTCTCTATGGCAATAATGACTCGCTATTAAAACAAAAAGGTGATTATATTAAAGGTGGAGAAGTTATTGCATTGTCAGGCAACAGTGGTGGAAATAAATATAATGGACTTTATTACGAACTTAGACACAATGGGAAACCCTTTAATCCACTGAAATGGACAAAATAAGCATTTCATTCCCCGATAAAATGTAGATCAACGCATCGCTCAAAATTTCCAAATCGATGCTCATATAAGAAAATACCTTGCCACGTTCCTAAGTTTATTTCTTTATTTTTAATTGAAAAAGATAAATTTGTTTGTGTAAGTGCAGTTCTTATATGTGCTGACATATCATCAGGACCCTCTAATGTATGACTATATGCTTTATCTCCGTCGGTAACTAATTTAGATAGAAAGTTTTCTAGATCATATAAAACGTCTGAATCATAATTTTCATTTACTAAAAGGCTTGCGGATGTGTGTTTAATATTTAATGTCAGCAGTCCAGTTTGGATTTTTTGATTATTTATCCACTTTAAGATTTCTGGCGTGATGTCGTAAAGTTTACGGCCCGCGGTCAATTGTAAAATTTTTCCAAAAACCTGAATCAAGCTTTCCTCTTTAGTTTTTTATAATTTAACAATGACCCAAAAATAAATAATATAACACCGATAGATATTGCACTATCAGCTATGTTAAAAGCCGGCCAATAAAACTCTGCAATATTTAGATATATAAAATCAATAACATAACCATATAAAACTCGATCATAAAGATTACCTAAAGCACCGCCAAGAATTAGAAAAAGACCCATCATAATCAGCATATTTTTTCTATTCTGATTAATTAAAAATGGAATATAAAAGACAGCAAAAATGGAAATGCCTATAAGAAAAAATCTTTGCCATCCCCCTTGGTCACTCAAAAAATTAAATGCAGCACCAGGGTTTTGGAAATATACAAAGCTAATAAAAGAATTTATCTCAATTTTTTCACCAAATTCAATTCTTTTTTGGACATAATTCTTTGTCAGAATATCAAAGATAAAAATGAATATACTTATTAGATAAAACTTAAACATACAAACGAGTTTCGCCTTCTTTGTAAAGGTTAGTAATGCATCGACCACATAATTCTGAATGATTATTATGTTTCCCAACATCTTCACAATAGTGCCAACATCTCTCGCATTTATTGTGTTGGCTTTTTTTAACATAGATTTCTAACTTTTCATTTTTCTTTATATTGACTTTTGAGACAATAAATATAAATTTCAATTCTTTTTCAAATACTTTTAGGCTTTCAAATTCTTTTGATGGCGCATTAATTTCTATCTCAGATTGAAGTGATGATCCAATATCGCCTTTTTCTCGGATCTCCTCAATTTTTTTATTCACATACCCTCTTATTTCTAAGATATTGTTCCAATCATTCAAATTTTTATCATCAATCAAATTTTTTGGGAATTCATACCATTCTTCCGTAAAGACACTTTTGGCATTTTTTTTGAATATAACCTCTGAAGCTTCATGTGCTGTGAAGCTTAATATTGGGGCCATAATTCTAATTAAAGATTGTGTAATATGAAATAATGCACTTTGTGCTGATCTTCGCCCATGAGAATCTTCTTGCATTGTGTAGAGCCTATCTTTAATAACATCCAAATAAAAACCTCCCAACTCTTCTGAACAAAAAGATACAAACTTTTGTATTCCGACATAAAAATTAAATTCATCATAATCTTTTAGAACTGATTCTTGAAGCTTCTCTGATTGATGCAAGGCAAACCTATCAATTGGCAACATTTTTTCTGGTACCAATATTTGTGTCTCTTTGTTAATATCCTCAATATTTGAGATAAGGAATCTTAATGTATTTCTTATTCTTCGATAACTATCTGCTACCCTTTTCATAATTTCATCTGAAATGTTTAGCTCACCAGTGTAATCAGTAGATGCAACCCATAATCTGAGAATATCTGCGCCATATTGGTTAATTATTTTTTGAGGTGAAATGACATTGCCTTTAGATTTGCTCATTTTAAGGCCTTCTCCATCAACAACAAATCCATGTGTGAGTAAAGCTTTGAATGGAGCTTCATTGTTAATTGCGCAACCCGTCAATAAACTTGATTGAAACCACCCTCTATGTTGATCAGATCCCTCAAGGTATAAATCAGCTGGATAAATCAAATCGCTCCTATCTTCAATTACAGTCTGGTGTGTTGTGCCAGAATCAAACCATACATCTAATGTATCAGTTGATTTATAATAAATTTCGGCTTCATGACCTAAAAAATCTTCTAAATTTAAATCAAACCACGCATCTATTCCTTGCTTTTCTATCTTTTTCGCAATTTCTTCAAAAAATACAGATGTTTTAGCATGGGGTAAGTTTGTTTTTTTATTTAAAAATATTGGTATTGGAACACCCCATGACCTTTGCCGAGAAATACACCAATCAGGTCTCTTTTCAATCATTGATTTAAGCCTACCCTCTCCCCAGTGAGGGAAAAAACTGGTTTTTTTAATCTCTCCTTCAGCCTGATTGCGAAGAGTATCATTATTTTTATTTTCAACATCCATACCTATAAACCATTGATCTGTTGCTCTAAATATTATTGGTGTCTTATGTCGCCAACAATGAGGGTAACTATGTGTGAACTTCTCAATAAAAATTAATGCGTTTTTTTCTTCTAGAAGCTCAATAATTTTTTTGTTAGCATCCCAAACATTTAAAGATCCAACAAACTCAGTTCCCTCTACAAAATTTCCAGCCTTATCTACAGGGCTTTCAACAGGAAGATCGTAACGACTGCCTACAACATAATCATCAACTCCATGGGATGGTGCAGTATGAACCAAGCCAGTTCCAGATTCAGTTGTCACATGAGAACCACATATAATTGGCACGGTTTTTTCTTTAAAAGGATGCTGGCATTTAATATTTTCAAACACCTCACCTTTACAGGTTCCCACTAAGTTCGCTTCCAGCTTGTATGATCTCAACTTTGCTTCTGCTAAATCAGTAGAAAGTATTAAAAATCTTCTATCTAATTCATATAACCCATATTCAAGCTTTGGATTCACGCATATCGCTTCATTTGCTGGAAGAGTCCATGGTGTAGTTGTCCAGATAACTGCAAAAATATCTTTTTTTATCTTGTAATCAAAAATATCTTCGATAGATTTTATATCGATACATTTAAAGGCCACATCAATTGCTATGGATTTTTTATCTTCGTACTCTACTTCAGCTTCAGCTAAAGCTGATCCACAATCGATACACCAATTAACTGGCTTGCCCCCCTGATATAGATATCCCTTATCATAAATTTTTGCAAGTGACCTTATGATATTTGCTTCAATTGAAAAATCTATCGTTAGATAAGGGTTGGTCCACTCACCAAAAACACCTAATCTCTGAAAGTCTTTTTTTTGATTCTCTACCTGCTCTTTTGCATAGGTTCTACAGAGCCTTCTAAATTCTTTTGGCTTTAAATTTTTCCCATGTTCTTTTTCAATAACTAACTCTATGGGTAAGCCATGACAATCCCATCCTGGAAGGAAAGGCACATCAAACCCAGAAAAAGTTTTTGATTTAATAATAAAATCCTTAAGTATTTTATTAACAGCATGACCAATATGAATGTTCCCATTTGCATATGGTGGCCCATCATGCAGGATATACTTCTTCCTCCCACTTCTTGAATCTCTTATAGAATCATAAATTTTCTGATCTTCTAAGCTTTTTAACCACTCAGGCTCTCTTTTTGCAAGATTGCCTCTCATCGGAAAACTTGTTTCTGGAAGATTAAGTTTGTATTTGTTTTTTTCAGTCATGAATCTAAGTTTTTAAAAAAAAGTTTGGTTTTATTAATGTCTTTTTGAATTTGTTTTTTTAAGTCCTCTAATGATGAAAATTTCATTTCATCTCTTATTTTTCTCAAAAAATTTACACTTATATGTTGTCCATAAAGGTTAGAAGAGAAATTTAAAAAATGCACTTCAAGGTGCAATTTGTTGTCTCCTTCAAATGTTGGTCGGAAGCCTATATTAGCAACCCCAAAATAATTTCCCGATTTTACAGCAAAGACGCCTTTTAATGGGGGTCTATTATGCCTCATATGAATATTTGCCGTTGGAAAACCGATTTCTCTTCCCCTTTTTTGACCATGAATAACTTTTCCAGATATCGAATAAGGTCGACCTATAAACAGATTAGCCTCCTCAAGTTTGTCATGCGTTAATAGTTCTCTTATAGAAGTACTGGAAATTCGTTGATTATTTATCATCACTTTTTTCTGAATATTAAGTCGAATTCCGCTTTCTGATAATTCCTTTAAGCTCCCCTCTCTTCTTTTCCCAAAAGAAAAATCTTCGCCAACAACTATTTCCTTAACTTTTAAATTTTCAATTAAAATTTTGATGAAATCTTTTGCTGTAAGCTGTGAAAACTGCTTATTAAATTTTATGATATGAGCTCGATCAATTTTTACTTTATCAAAAAATTCTATTTTTTCTCTCAAACTTGAAATTCTAGATTGCGTTTTGTTCTGAGAGAAAAAGTCTTTTGGGTTTGGTTCAAAGGTCATAACAACACTATTAATACTTAAATAATCGGCTCTTTTTTTTACTTCTGCCAGTAAAGCTTGATGGCCTAGATGTATTCCATCAAAATTCCCAATTGTAATTACACAAGGTGGTTGTTCTAAATTTAAGTCTCTTATTATTTTCAAAATTAATTATGAGTCTTTCTAAAAAAACTTTTAAAATCTAGGCCTAGTAATCTTAGACTAATGAAATAAACACCTCCACTCACAAAAATTACGAATAACAAATTACCCACTCTTTGTAAAAATGAATAATCAACCCATTCTCCAAGTGTGCCTCGAAGAAAAAATAAACAAATGATCATTAAAATTAATGCTGTTATTATTTTTATAAGAAATTTTCCCCAATCTTCATTTAGTTTAAAAACTTCCTCTTTTTTTAAAAAATAAAATAATAACCCTGCATTAATACATGCTGCTATACCAATGGCAAGAGCAAGTCCTACATGTTTTAAATATCCTATAAAAAGTAAATTCATTATCTGGGTACAAAGTAAAGTAAAAATTGCAATTTTTACTGGGGTTTTAATATTTTGTTGTGCATAGAAAGCTGGGGCTAAAATTTTTATTAAAATTAAACCAACTAACCCTATACTATAAGCAATTAGTGCTGTTTGTGTCATTAAAATATCAAACTCAGTAAAGGCTCCATAGAAGAAAAGGGTTGTGATTAATGGAACCCCAAGCATCCCTAAACCTACAGCAGCTGGTGCAGCTAATAATATTCCTAATTTAAGTGCCCAGTTAATGAGTTCAGAATATTCTGATTTATTTTTATTTGAAAGGCTTTTAGATAAACTTGGCAAAAGCATTGTACTTAATGCTACGCCGAGTATTCCTGCAGGAAATTCAAGCAATCTATCAGCATAATAGAGCCAGGAGATACTTCCGACCGATAAAAATGAAGCAAAAATTGTATTAATTAAAAGTGAAATTTGAGCAACAGAAACGCCTAATACAGAGGGCCCCATTAATTTTAGCACGCGCCAAACACCTGGATCTTTAAAATTAAAATCAAGTTTTGGTATACAATTTATCTGCCTCAAAAATGGAATTTGAAAGATTAATTGCAGGATTCCTCCAAAAAAAACTGCCCATGCAAGAATATAAGCTGGCTGATTAAAATACTCAGCAAAATATAGCGCACCCAATATAAAGGAAATATTTAGCCAAACAGGAGTAAAGGCTGGCACGATAAATTTACCAAATGTATTCAAAATTCCCCCTGACAAAGAAACAAGTGAAATAAAAAATATATAAGGAAAAGTAATTCTAAGTAAGTCTACAGTTAAGTTATATTTTTCAGGACTCGATATAAACCCGGGTGCTGTGACATAAATTATCCATGGAGCACCAAAAACTCCAATTAGCGTAATTACAACTAGGAAGAGTCCCAATAAAGTAGAAATCTTATTTATGAAGGCTTTTAACTCTATTGTTGAATTTAGTGTCTTATACTCCGTTAAGATGGGTATAAAAGCTTGCGTAAAAGCGCCTTCAGCTGAAATTCTTCTTAGTAGATTTGGAATTTTAAATGCAACAAAAAAAGCATCGCTTGCTAAACCAGCACCAAAAATTCTTGCAATAACTGTATCCCTTATAAAACCAAGGATTCTTGATATTGTTGTCATTCCGCCAATACCAAAGAATGTTTTTAATAAGTTCATAGACAATTATTTTTTATATTTTAGATTTACATTAATTTTATCATGGTAACGAAAGCAATTTTATTAGCTTTTATCAAGTTAATTAGTGAAAACAAATTAAATAAACTTGAATCAAACCAATAAAATAGATAAAATACTCACCTTCAAATTGATGTTAGGGATTATTTTATGGCCAATACGGCACAAACGCGAAAAAGAGCAAGACAAACAGTTAAGCAAAGAGCGCACAACATCGGGCTCCGTTCGACGCTTAGAACAGCTATTAAAAAAATCAAATCGGCTATTAATAGTGGAGATAGCAAACTAGCAAAAAAAGCTTTTGATGAAAATGTTTCGGTGATAGATAGAATCGCTGATAAAAAAATTATTCATAAAAATAAAGCTGCACGTCATAAATCTAGGCTTAATACCGCGATAAAATCAATGTAATTATAAATTGTGGTTGCTTCAAATCTTCCACAATTTTGATCTTATATCCTCTGCTTTATCTATCAGTTTATCAACATTATCTCCAACAACTGTAATGTGTCCCATTTTTCTGCCCTTTCTAGGCGAATTCTTCCCATATAGATGAATGTTTATATCGATATTATCAATCTCATCAAATTTCGGTTCTTCAGCCCTTCCATTTTTAAACCATAAATCACCTAATAAATTCAACATCACAGCATTTTTTTCTAAATTTATATCCTTCAAATTTTCTCCAACGAGAGCAAACACCTGCTGGTCAAATTGACTTACATTGCAAGCATCTAAAGAAAAGTGTCCAGAGTTGTGAGGTCTTGGCGCAATTTCATTTACATATAGTTCATTGTCAGATAAGAAAAACTCGACAGCAATAGTGCCTACATAATCAAGATTTATTGCAATTTTTAAAGCATAAGCTACAGCTTGTTTTTTTATATCTTCATTTACCCTTGCTGGGACGATAGATAAATCTAAAATACCAGCTTTATGTTGATTCTCTATAACAGGGAAAATTCTTGTATTACCATCAGATGATCTCGATAAAACTACGGATACTTCTTTATCTAGGTTTAATTTCTTTTCCAAAACAAATTCATTTTCTTTTGACTGATCATATATGGCTTTAACTTCATTAAAATTATTTACATGAGATTGTCCTTTACCATCATATCCAAACTGCGATTGTTTAAGGATTGCAGGAAAAATATGCTTAGCATTAAATCCCAAAAGAGACTCATTTGATGTTATAGGCTTATATTCACCTATTGGAAGTCCAGTTTCTTTGATAAATTGTTTTTCCTTCACTCTTCTTTGAACTATTGAAATAGCATTTGAATTTGGGTGCGTTCTTACTTTTTCTTCTAAGTATTTGATGGTATCTGATGGAATATTCTCAAATTCGGTTGAAATTGCCTCACACTCTTTACTTAATAAATCTAGAGCAGTTTTGTCAGAAAATAAACTGCAAATATGACGATCTGCAATTTTTCCAGCTGGGCTTTCTTGATCAGGATCAAGGACAGTTACCTTATATCCTAGACGTTGAGCAGCTATAACAAAGAATTTTCCTAGCTGCCCCCCACCCAACATTCCAAGCCTGGCTGGTGGCTTTATTAATTGATCAGTATTCATTAGCTTTCTAATTTCATTTTCAAGACTTTTTTCTCTTGTTTTTTTGAAAATTCTCTAAGTTTATCTTTAAGTTCTTGATTTGACTCTGAGAGAAGTCTAACTACAAAAAGAGCGGCATTATAAGCCCCTGCTTCACCGATGGCAAAAGTTGCAACAGGTACACCCTTTGGCATTTGTACTATAGAAAGTAATGAGTCCTTTCCTTCCAAATATGTCGTCTTAACTGGCACACCTAACACTGGTAAATTTGTTTTAGAGGCAATCATTCCGGGTAAATGAGCAGCTCCACCGGCTCCTGCAATAATTACCTTAAATCCATTGGCTTCTGCCTTTTCTGCAAATGTATACATAAGGTCTGGAGTTCTATGTGCTGAAACCACCTCAGCTTTAAACTTTATTCCGAAATCATCAAGAATTGTTGCTGCTTGTTTCATCGTTGGCCAATCACTTTCTGATCCCATCACAATTGCAACGGTTGCCTGTTTTTTTTTCATTTTTTCTCCCTTAGAACATCAAAGAATTACAAGGTTATCTCTATGAATAAGATTAACTTCATTAATAAAACCTAAAACAGATTCAATTTCACCACTTGGAATTCCACAAATTTTTTTTGACTCCTCTGAATTATAGTTCACAAGCCCCTTTGCAATCTCTTTACCCTGGCTATCAGTACAAATAACAACCTCTCCTCTTTCAAACTTTCCCTCTACTTCCAAAACACCAACAGGAAGTAAGCTTTTTCCTTTATCTAATAATGCTACAGATGCTCCCTTATCTAAAACTAATTTTCCACAACTTCTTAGATTATCAGCAAGCCACTTTTTCTTTGCTATTTTCTTTTCAAGTCTTGCTTCTAAAAAAGTACCAACCGACTTACCATTAAATATATTTGATAATATTTCCACATTTTTTCCATTTGCTATGATTGTGTGTGTTCCGCTCAAAGATGCTCTTCGAGATGCTTCAATTTTTGTGGACATACCCCCCTTACCATATGTTGATAATGTTTTTTTTGCTATTAAATCCAGTTGCTTATCATCAGTAAAAGCATTTTTTATTAAAGTGGCATTTTTATTGATTTTCGGATCATCAGAAAATAGACCTACTTGATCAGTTAACAAAATTAAGTAGTCCGCTTCAATTAGATTTGCCACCATCGCTGCAAGATTATCATTATCTCCAAATTGAATTTCGTCAGTTGAAACAGTATCATTTTCATTAATAATTGGCACCACGCCTTTGCTCATTAAATTACTTATTGTTGAACGAGCATTTAAATATCTTTTCCTGTCACTCAAATCTTCATGAGTCAGCAAAACTTGTGCAGCAATTTTTTTATTTTGTAAAAATGCATCTTTATATACTTGCGCCAAATCCATCTGGCCTACAGCTGCAGCTGCTTGTAAATCACTTAATATGCTTGGTTTACCATCTACTTTAAGTTTTTTTAAACCTGCAAAAACTGCACCACTTGATACAACTACTACATTAATACCTTTATTCAACCATGCTGATACCTCCATAGATAAATTGGATATAAACTCTTTATCAAATCCTAAATCATCAGTAATAGTGCTAGTACCAATTTTAATTACTACTTTCTTTGAGTCTGCAAATTTAAGTTTTTTCATGTTTAGTTATTTAACAGTATCAATGTATTCCATAATTTTTCTAGTCAAATCCTTACAACCTTGTCCATCGATAGCCGATATTAAAAAGATTGGTGAATTCCAGTTTAACTCTTTAACAATTCTATCTTTAATCAAATCAATATCATCCATTAAATCAATTTTATTTAATATTAACCATCTAGGTTTTTCAAATAATGCTGAATCATATTTTTTTAATTCAGAAATAATCTTTTTTATTTCTTCTAAAGGATCTATTCTTTCATCATATGGCGCTATATCAACTAGATGCAATAATAACTTTGTTCTCGAAAGATGTCTTAAGAATTGATGACCTAGACCATGCCCATCTGAAGCACCCTCAATTAATCCAGGAATATCTGCCATGACAAAACTTTTTTGATCATAAACTTTAACCACGCCAAGATTTGGTTGTAGCGTAGTAAAAGGATAATCTGCAATTTTAGGTTTTGCAGCTGACACTTGTCGGATTAGAGATGATTTTCCAGCATTAGGCATCCCTAAAAGTCCTACATCCGCCAAAATCTTTAATTCTAAGTAAAGTTCAAATTCTTCTCCTGGTTCTCCTTCCGTAAATTGTCTAGGTGCTCTATTTGTGCTTGATTTAAAGTGCACATTTCCCAAGCCACCTTTTCCTCCCTTCGCAATAAGCATTTTGGCGCCATGTTCATCAAAATCAGCTAATATTTGTCCTGATTGCTTTTCAGTAACCAATGTTCCTACAGGCACTTTCAGAATTAAATCTGAACCCCCAGCACCATAACACTCTGAACTTTTCCCATTTTCACCCCTTTGAGCTCGATAATTTTTTACATATCGATAATCAATTAAGGTATTCACATTTTCATCTGCTTCAAAAAAAATACTTCCTCCCCTTCCCCCATCACCTCCATTAGGTCCTCCCATAGGTTCGAATTTCTCTCTTCTGAATGTCGCGATGCCATTACCACCATCACCAGCATAAATATTTATAGATGCCTCATCAATAAACTTCATTAGATTCCACCAAATAAAAAAGCCCTATCATCTGACAGGGCTTTTATTTAAATAAATTTAATTCTTAAGAAGGTGAAACGTTAACTAACCTTCTTTTCAAAGCGCCTTTCGTTGTGAAACTTACTCTACCAGCTACTTTTGCGAATAAAGTGTGATCTTTTCCAAGCCCTACATTTTCACCCGGATGCATTTTTGTTCCCCTTTGTCGAAGGATTATTCCTCCTGCTTTGACATATTGGTCGCCAAAAATCTTCAATCCAAGTCTTTTTGACTCTGAGTCCCTTCCGTTCCTGGAACTACCACCTGCTTTTTTATGTGCCATAACTAAATCCTTACTTTACGGTTATTTTGTCAATTTTAATTTCTGTAAAACTTTGTCTGTGACCTTGTGATTTCTTATAATGTTTTCTTCTGTTCATTTTAAATATATGAACTTTGTCACCTCGCCCATGCGATACCACAGTTGTATTCACAACAGCTCCTTTAACAAGAGGTGTTCCAATAGTCACCTTTTCTCCATCAATAATTGAAAGAACGTCGTCTATATTATGGGTTTTTCCCACTTCAGTACTCAGTTTTTCAACCTTGAGAAGTTGACCTTCTGTAACTTTAAACTGTTTACCGCCTGTCTTAATTAACGCATACATCAGAAGAACCTTTATATCTTTATCAGACTCGCGATTATACTGAAAAATAAATAAATTATCAATTCCAAGTAAGGCTTATTAATCATAAATGGCTCTTACAGAAAATTAATTAAAATAGGTCGATTAAATTTCCCATGTTAACATTTTAGATTAAAGACGATTAGCATAAGCCTAGTGAACCTCAAAGATATTACAAAACCAATTAACCACCACCTTGATTACGTCGATAAGGTAATCAAAAGCCATCTCAGTTCAGATATTCCTGTTATCAACCAAATTTCAACATATATTTTAAATAGCGGTGGTAAAAAAATGAGGCCAATTTTTCATTTACTACTGGCTGGGCTTGATGGAAAAATAACTGAATCAAATCATGAAGTTGCAGCAATTATTGAGTTTATTCACACTGCAACGCTTCTTCACGACGATGTTGTCGACCAATCAACAAAAAGAAGGAATATTCAAACAGCTAATGCAGTTTTCGGAAATTCATCAAGTATTCTTGTAGGTGATTTTCTGTACTCTCGTTCTTTCCAAATGATGGTCAAAATAGACAATATGAAAGTAATGAATGTATTGGCTGATGCTACAAATAAAATTTCAGAGGGTGAGGTTTTACAATTAATCAATAGTCATAATCCTAAAATTAATGAGTCGCAATATTTTGAGGTTATTGAATTTAAAACAGCTAAATTATTTGAGGCTTGCGGGAAAATTGCAGCAATTTTAAACAAAGAAAATCATAATCAAATTGAGCTTTACTCAACAATTGGAAAATATTTTGGAATTATTTTCCAGTTGGCTGATGACATTCTTGATTATTCAGGAAACTCAAATGAAATTGGGAAAAATATTGGTGATGATCTAAGGGAGGGCAAGGTAACTCTCCCTCTAATATTAACGATTAAAATGTCTAACAGCAAAGACAAAGAAATTATAACTAATGCAATTAAAACAGGTGATATTAATTACTTGCCAAGCATAGTCTCTTTAATTAAAAAAAATGGTGCTATTGAGGAAACTAAAGAGATTGCTAGTAAACACCTTTCTAAGATTGAGACACTTCTTGATGGAAATCACAATAAAAATGTACAAGAAAGCCTATTTAATTTAGCAAAATTCTCATTAATAAGAACAAATTAAATGACTTAGTGAAGTGATATTTTTTCACCGTCATCAATATTAAAATAACTTAACTTAGCAATAGAGTTTCCCCTTTCAATCAAATCACCCTCGAATACTGATTTATCGTCAATTAAGACAATTGCATGGCCAGAATGATACAGTGTGACTTCTGCACTTTGATTATTGAACTTCAACTGATACAAGACGTAATGTTCATTTTCAGATTCCGACCATATCTCCCAGCCATTTCCCCCTGTAAGTTGCTCTAGCCACTTACCTAAATCAAGTTCGACTTTACACACAACAGCGTCAGATAAAATCATATCGGTGTTCTTAATCTTGTTTTTTCCATTATTGTTCATATTTATTTTTACAATTTATCATATAATCTTAAGTATTAATATGGTGATAAATTTATAATTTTAAAGGTCTGCTATGTTTATAATTGGATTAACAGGAGGCATAGGTTCTGGTAAAAGTACAGCAGCAAATATTTTGCAAGAAATGGGTTTAAAAATTATAGATCTTGATCAAATTGCACAAAAAGTCACCAGGCCTGGTGAATCTGCCTACAACAAAATTGCAGAAAATTTTGGCGCTAAATATTTTGATAGAAATGGAAATCTAAATAGAAAACAATTAAAACAAGATATCTTCTTATCAGATGATATAAAAAAAAGTGTTGAGTTTTTGCTTCATCCAATTATTTTCGATGAATGCAAATATCAATTAGATAATTTAAATAAGAAAGAATATGTTGTACTAGTAGTGCCTTTGTTATTTGAAACAAAAAATTATATTAAATTGATTACAAAATCATTATTAATTGATTGTGACGAAGAATTACAAATAAAAAGGGTAATTAAAAGGGATGATGTTACAGAAGCTTTTGCAAAAAAAATTATCTCGAGTCAAATGAGCCGAAAAAAAAAGTTACAATTAGCAGACAAAGTTATAGAGAATAATGGTAATGTTGACGACCTTAAAGATCAGTTAGAAAAATTTTATACAGCTTTAGTAAAGGAAAAAATTAGTGCATCAATTTGAATTACCCCTCAATGAAAGAATACGTAGATTAATTTCTATTGAAAATATCTTCATAAGACTAAACAATCAAGTTAGCTCACTTAAAAATTCTACTGAAATTGCTTGCTTTGAGTCATATTTTTATATGCGAGCAACTGCATCTAGAGCGGACATAAAAATAGAAATTGTACAAGAATTAGAAAAATTTATATTAAAGAAAAAACAACTTAACAAAACAAAAAAAAACTTAGATCAAATTAAAAAATTAATTACAGTAAAGAAAAACTTAGAAAAAACAAGCTATCCTCAAGGTAATTTTTTTGGGAATGACAAATTCTTACAAGAAATTAAAACCTCTTCACTTAGTCCAGCTGGTATTGTGAGCAGCGACCTTCCTCAACTGCAACTATGGTTACAAGATTTAAGTCCTCAAGCGAAACAACTTTTTTTCAAAAATAAAATAGAACCTTATATGCCTATCTTTGAGTGCATCAAAGTCTATCTGAACACGCTCAGGAATTCAATTTCATTTAAGTCAGTGATAAGCTCTGATAAAGGACTATTAAGTTATCAATTAAACCCAATTTTTAAACATGATTTAGTCCAAATTCAAACACCACAAAAATTGAATTTATACCCAAATCTAACATCAAATAAGTACACTATAAACATCCAATTTGCATCAGCGAAAAAAATTGCAAAATTTAATAAACCAATAAAATTTAAGATGGGTGTTAGTCAGCAATAAATTTATAAATGAAAATGAATTGCCCCACATGTCTTAAATTGTTTGATTCTGAGAAAATTGTTTCTTCCAAACCTTTTTGTTCAGAGAGATGTAAGCTTATAGATCTTGGTTCTTGGGCTTCTGAAAAATTTATAATTAAAGGAAAAAAAAATGTTGAATCATCTGAAGGTGAAACTTAGTTTATTGGCCATTTTGATACCATCTATCGCTTTTACTGCAGATGGCATCTCTATTTCAAAAGCTTATATAAAAAAACCTAGGCCGGGAGTTGATGTTACAGCTGGTTTTGCAACGATTGAATCAGATGTAAATTTAAAAGTAATAAGTGTTAGTAGTAAAAAATTCAAAAACATTGAGTTGCATTCCATGAAAATGAATTATGGGGTCATGGAAATGAGAAAAATGATTGAACCAAAACTAGGTCCAAACTCACCTTTAGTGCTTTCACCAGGAAATGATCACCTTATGTTGTTCGGTTTATCTAAAGATTTAAATACTGGTCAAAATTTAGACCTAATATTTTTATTTAAAGACCAAGAAGGTAATGAAATAACAAAAAACTTCGAGTTTAATGTTAGATAGTTTTTAGGAATTCCAAAAATCTCTTTGCGAAGCAATTCCCACTGAGCCTTTATCAAATGATATCGAAATATCATCCTTTTTCATGCCTCCGATTGCGTAGATTGGAAGTTTAGAGCTTTCTGCTAAAGCTCTAAACTTTTCCCAACCTAAAAAATCACTATTAGGGTGTGATGGTGTTTTTTTTACGGGTCCTAAAACTGCATAATCAGCACTTTTTTGTTCAGCCACTTTTAAATCTTTTTTTGAATGGCATGAAACACCCACCAATAAATCTTTAGGGAATTTTTCAAGCTCGTAAAGCTGTTTAGAGGTTAGATGAACGCCATCAAGGTCAAATTCGTATGCTAATTCAATACTAGAATTAATTACAATTTTTACATCTGTTTTTTTTAACACCTCTTTTATCTGACCAATAAAGGTTATTAAATTTTTTTTTGATAAATTTTTCTCCCTTATTTGAAGAAAACTTAGACCTTTATTAATTTTATTTTTTAAGATATGAAAAAAAACCTCACTTGCCATTTCATGATGATTGGTAATTGCAAAAACATCTCCAAGCTCATTTTTTAAAGCTCTATGAATCACTTGGTTTGGTGGAAGAATCTTTTTTGATTCAAATGTTTTGATATTTACCCAGCGGATCTCTTGCCCTTCTTTACCACGTATTTCTCCAGACCAAGATGTAATTAAAAAAAAGTATAGAGTTGTGATTTTATGCTTTTCACAAACTCGCCTTGTTGTCCATTGCTTATATTCATTAATATTTACACCTAATTCTTCGTAAATTTCTCTCTCAAGAGCTTTAAAAGGTGTCTCATTTTTTTCTAACTTACCTCCAGGGAACTCCCACCAGCCCGCCCAACTTTGCGAGCTTGTTCTTTTACCTAATAAATATTCTCCATTAGAATCTCTTAGAATCCCAACAGCTACATGGATATTTGTGATGTTATGTTCTGTATTCAGAATTAATTTCTATATATTTATGTGATAAGTCAGTCGTCCACATAGTAAGTTCTTCATTGCCCCTACCAAGACTAATAGAAAGATTTATTTCGTCTTTTTTCATTTCTGTTGAAATTTTATTTTCATCAAAAGAATTTGAAAGAGATCCCCCTTCAGCAAATAAAATTTTATTAATGTATACATTTATTTTATCTAAATTAAGATTTTTTACTTTGCTATTTCCTATCGCAGATAATACCCTTCCGAGATTTGCGTCTGAAGCAAAAAAAGCAGTTTTTACTAATGGAGAGTTAGCAATAGACATGCCAACCATTCTAGCTTCATTCTTACTTAAAGCTTGCTTTACATTAATTGATATAAATTTTGTTGCTCCTTCTCCATCCCTTACAATTGATTGGGCTAAGTATTCTGCAACATCAATAATTGCTAATTTTACTTCCTTATACTCATCACTATCTTTTTTCAAAATAAAGTCTCTATTAGAAGGTATGCTCATCAATACAAAAGAGTCATTTGTAGATGTATCACCATCAACTGATATGCAATTAAATGATGTCTCGCATGTTTCTTTGATTAATTCTTCCAACATCAATTTTGGAATAGATATATCGATTGCAATAAAAGCCAACATGGTTGCCATATGTGGATAAATCATTCCAGAACCCTTACATATGCCAGCTATTGTGGCATTCACACTATTAAGCTTTATTTTTCTTGAATAAACTTTTGGAACAGTATCCGTTGTCATAATTGATTTAGCTCCCTCCAACCAATTATTTTCATCTAAATTTCTTAAGGCATTTGGTATTACTTTAGTAATTTTATCAACAGGTAACTTTGACATGATCAATCCTGTAGAAAAAGGAAGTACTTGTTTTTTATTAATACCAAGATGACTTGCAAGAGTTTCACAAACCAAATTTGCGTCATCAATTCCTTGTTGTCCCATCCCAGCATTTGCACAACCACTATTTATGATTAACGCTCTAATTTGATGCCCTTGTTCTAGATGTTTTTTAGCAATAAGGACCGGTGCTGCGCAAAATTGATTCTGTGTAAAAACACCAACTACATTGCTATTTTCTGGAATTGATATGACTAGTAAATCTGGTAGATTATTTTCTTTAATGCCCGCATTAACAACGCCCATCTTTAAGTGTTTTATTATGTCGATTTTTTCCTTCGTTGTTTTTTTTAGATTTGTAGACATTATTTTTTTCTCCATACAGTTCCTGTTGGAGTATCTTCAATTAATATATTATTCTCTAGCAAATATTCTCTTAATTCATCAGCTGTCTTATAGTCCTTTGATGCTTTTGCTTCATTCCTCTTTTTTATGACTCCTTCAATATCAATATCAATATCATTATTGATATCATTTTTAAGAAACGTTTCTGCATTGTGACTCAAAATACCTAAAATATTACCTAATTTTATTAATAAATTAGCATCTTCAACATTCTTATCTTTATTTACTTTTAATGCTAATTCAAATAGTAAGGCTATGGCTTCTGGGGTATTAAAATCGTCATCAAGTGATTTTTTGAAGCTACTAGGAAATTTTAAATCCCAATTTATATCGAATGCTTTATCCTTTTTAAAATTTCTAATACTCAAATAAAGCTTTGTTAAAGCTTGCTTTGACTCCTCAAGATTTTTTTTAGAAAAGTTTAGCGGGCTTCTGTAATGTGCTTTTAAAATAAAAAACCTTATTACTTCGGGTTGATAGCTTTCGAGTACGCTCCTTATTGTGAAAAAGTTACCTAAAGACTTAGACATTTTTTCATCATCAATTTTTACAAAACCATTATGAATCCAATAATTAGCCATTTGGCAATCGTTTACTGCTTCTGATTGTGCAATTTCATTTTCATGATGTGGAAATTGGAGATCTTGGCCACCACCATGAATATCAAAATTTTTCCCTAAAATTTTATTTGACATTGTTGAACATTCAATATGCCAACCAGGCCTGCCTTTTCCCCATGGTGAATCCCATGATGGCTCGTTTGGTTTTGCTGACTTCCATAAAACAAAGTCATTATCATATTGTTTAAATTTATCTAAATCTACTCTTGAGCCCGCTATAAGATCTTCTAATGATTTACCAGACAATTTTCCATAATCATTAAATTTTGAAACTGCATAGAAAACGTCACCATTTTCAGCATAGTATGCAAAACCTTTACTAATTAATTTTTCTATCATTTTAATCATTTCTTCTATGTAATCTGTTGCCTTTGGTTCTAGCGTTGGTCTTATTACACCTAATTGATTAGCATCATAGTCCATCTCTTTAATAAATTTGTCAGTTATAGAGGAATAATCAACATTTTCATCATTTGCTTTTTTTATAATTTTGTCATCAATATCTGTAATATTTCTTACATATTTGACCTCATAACCGCTTTCTTTGAACCATCTAGTTATCATGTCAAAAACTATCAAGACCCTTGCGTGACCAATATGACAAAAATCATAAACCGTCATCCCACAGACATATATCTTAACTTTATAAGGTTCAATAGATTTAAAGATTTCTTTTTTATTGTTTAAGGTGTTGTAGATTGAAAGCATAATTAAATTTTGTTCGTGAAGCGCCTCTCTAATGGTAAACGAACCTTATTTATGATAGATTTCGTTTTGTATTGCAAAAATTATAACATGCAGACCTTAGCTAAATGTTCAACCTAAAATTCTAAATGGAGTTAAATTTTGAAATATATTCATAAGCTTTTTTTAATACTTACATTATCTTTTTCAAGTCTAAATGTCCTTGCAAAGGATAATATTGAATTTGTTATTAGTACCACAAAGGGAAATATTGTTATTGAGACATACCCAGATAAAGCCCCCATCACTGTAAAAAACTTTGAGAGTTATGTTAATAAAGGTTTTTACGACAATACGATTTTCCATCGAGTCATTGACGGTTTTATGATTCAAGGAGGTGGCTTCACAAAAGATATGTCTCAAAAACAAACAGATGCGCCAATAAAAAATGAAGCTAACAATGGTCTAAAAAATGAAAAATATTCGATTGCTATGGCGAGAACATCTATACCAGACTCTGCAACTTCACAATTCTTTATTAACGTAAATGACAATAATTTCTTAGATTATCCAGGACAAGATGGAGCAGGTTATTGTGTTTTTGGTAAAGTGATTAAAGGCCAGGATGTTGTTGATAAGATTGCAAAGTTAAAAACAAGAGTTAAAAACGGAATGGGTGATGTGCCTATCAAAACTATCAAAATAAATTCTATAAAGGTTAAATAAATTTATGAGTATCGTTACATTAAAAACAAATCATGGCTCTATACAAATAGAACTTAACAAAGAAGCGGCTCCCATAACAGTTAAAAATTTTGAAAATTATGTAAATAAAGACTTTTTTAATGGAACCATCTTCCATCGAGTCATTGACGGTTTTATGATTCAAGGAGGTGGCTTCACAAAAGATATGTCTCAAAAACAAACAGATGCGCCAATAAAAAATGAAGCTAACAATGGTCTAAAAAATGAAAAATATTCGATTGCTATGGCGAGAACATCTATACCAGACTCTGCAACTTCACAATTCTTTATTAACGTAAATGACAATAATTTCTTAGATTATCCAGGACAAGATGGAGCAGGTTATTGTGTTTTTGGTAAAGTGATTAAAGGCCAGGATGTTGTTGATAAGATTGC
>Ga0181604_10000069_pt1 | contig 89264 bp, 81 predicted proteins | sample 041ome_12_FD_148663 | JGI IMG/M metagenome (GOLD analysis project Ga0181604, IMG submission 148663) | Coastal salt marsh microbial communities from the Groves Creek Marsh, Skidaway Island, Georgia - 041410US metaG (spades assembly) | ecosystem: Environmental > Aquatic > Marine > Intertidal zone...
TCATCGAGACGAAGCTCGTCACGGGATTCATCAAGTTCACCTCGCCACTGCCCGTGGCCCCACTCAGGATGTTGATATCCAACGCCGCTCATCTGGAACCGCCCATACGGCTCGTAGGTGATCACCATTGGTTCCGACTGCCACATGTCAATGGTTGCCGTCATCGAAGCCGCCCACCGTGTGCCACTCGCCCAGTTGATGGCCGTCGACACATTGTCCGCCCGCCGGACCCGCGCAATATCGAGCACCCGATCGATCGAACCCTCACCGGCAGCAAACCGCTCAACAACCGCACCACTTCGATGCCACGACTTGCCGCTCGCCTCTTCATTTATCGCAACATGCGCGCACATGTCGTCGAGCAGCGTTGGGGCCCACGTCCAGAAGAACTGCGGCACAGTCGCTGGACCCGGCAGCCCACGCGTGCCACCGCGAATTCCCCACGAACGATCACGACAACCCTGTACTCGACCAAGATCAGCAAGTTCGATGCGCTCACCATCGAGTGAAATCCACCCAGACCACTCAACAAACTGTGTGATTCGTGTGTAGTCCATCACCACTCGACCATTCACACGATGAACAAATGACGGTTCTTCGATCACCGGCGACACGACTCGCATCGTGAGATCTGCCGACACTCCGTGATGGTCATCGACCACGATGCGATGCTCCAACATCGGGCTCGACACCTCAAGTGAAATTGAGCCAACAACGGTGTTGGCACGGTCAGTTGCACACATTCGGCTCGACCTGCAGTTGTGCTGAACACCACCTCGCACCACCGCAAACGCCGCATCCATCACCTGACGATTCGGATACACACCCATCGCAAGCGCAAACATCAACTCGCCGTTCGCATCGAAACCATTGAAGAAATAACGGTCGTAGAGGCCCAGTGAGTCGCTCGACGGGTGTAACAGTGGTGCCGACGATTGATGCAGTGGCAGGTCGTCGTACGGGTGAATCATTCGGAGCCTCCTCCGGCCAGGGTGAACACATCGTTATCAATCATCTGTTGTGCATGACGCTCAGCCATCACTGCGAACATTTCATCTCCCCGTTCCGTTGCGGTCACCACCTGCGAAGCAATGACCGCCATCACAAACCCGGTCACCGTGCCGATCCTGTAGTCGTGACGCACATCATCAAACGAGCACGTCACCCCTGCCGCATCAAGCCCACTCCAATATCTCTCGACAAGCGAAGGCTCATGCGAACGGCGATCGTCCACCAGCAACCCCGAGCCAATTCCATACGCAATGTCGTTTGGCCCTCTACTGAACCCTGTGGTTTGCCAATCGAGGACAGTGACCGAACTCGAGGTACCCGAACGATCAAACAACATGTTGTCGAGGCGATAGTCACCGTGCACCACGCACAACGGCAACCGGTACGACGAGAGCAGTTGCTCAAGGTTGCTGCCCAGCGAGCGCGCCACATCTAACACCTCACTCGACAATCGTTCACCAAAGCGATCGAGAAAACCTGGCAGCAACATTTCGTAAATTGACTGGCGCATTGCGGCACCCGATGGGTCTGGCGATGGTAGCCAAGCGTCGTTCGCGAGCTCGCCAGCACGTCCCCATGTCGGGGCGTGCAATCCAACGGCAGCATCGACCATGGCATACGCATCTGCAACCGAACAACCAGCAAGTTGATCTCCCACCTCACCTCGGGCCTGATCCATCAAAATCGTGAAGTCACCCGATTCGGCATCAATGGCTGCATACCGATGCTGCGGGTGAGGCACGCTCACCAGACCAGCAACGTCGCAATAGAACCCAACCTCTTTGTGATAGGTGAGATGCATCCGTGCTGCCTCACGACTCTCAGCATCAGGAGACGGAATCTTCGCAATGAGAGTTGTGGGCAGATCATCCTTGGCATCGTCGGCAATATCAAGATCGAGGCGGAGGCTCAGCGCAACCTGCCCGGTACCGATTCGCGTCGCCGACACCGCACGTATTGCGCCGTCAACACCGAGCGCGTGCGAGATGAACTCAGGCGTGAGATCGTCGGCGACAGTTGCAAGCAGGGCCATGACCAACGGTAGCCCGATCTCTTGAAGCGATTGTCAGACGGGCAATGGCGCACGATCGGCGTTTTGGCGAATCGCCCCAGCAATCTCATTCCAACGTCCTTCAGGAAGGTCGTGACCCATTTCTGGGAACATCAGCAGACGGGCATCAGGGATCGCCCGTGCCGTGGCCTCACCACCTGAAGGTCGCACGAGAGGGTCGACCAAACCGTGAACAACAAGCGTTGGTGTGCGAACAAGCCGAAGGGCAGCAGTGCGATCTCTACTCGCAAAAATTGCTGCCGTCTGACGCTCAGTCCCCTCGACACGAATTGCTCGATCGACTCCGGCAGCGGTGAACTCTCGGGCCTCTGCTTCGTTGAACGTCGGCCCTGAGATCCACTTCCACATGGTGAGCGAATGCTCAATCATTGATTCACGATCGTTCGGATTCGGATCGCCTTGACGCCGAAGTTTCAACGCCAGCTTTGGATCAATCATCCCGTTCTTGCGGTCGCCAGTATTCGACATGATCGACGTCAACGACTGAACCCGATTTGGCCATCCAATAGTGATTTCCTGAGCAATCATTCCACCCATTGATGCTCCGACCACATGGGCTTGCTTGATGCCAAGTTCATCGAGCAACCCAACGGCGTCAGCTGCCATGTCACGCAACTGATACGGAGCGCTTACTGGCCGTCGCAGCAGAACTTTCAGAATGTCACCGCGTTTCAAACCGGAGCCTGACATCTCAGTCGAGAGTCCACTATCTCGATTGTCAAATGCGATCACTCGAAAGCCCTGGGCGACGAGTGAATCAACGAACCCGTCAGGCCAACTGGTGAGTTGTGCACCTAACCCCATCACGAGTAACAGAGGATCACCGTTACCGCGATCGACGTACTCGAGCTCAACCCCATTTGTTGCAACTTTCGGCATTCCACCAGCGTAGGCCAACGCACGATTACCGTACATCTGGAGCACACACCCCTCGACTCACACATCACTCATGGCTGGATTTCGAAAAAACACCTCTCAACGACTTGATCAACTCGACAATGTCATCGCAGCGCTCAGTACCCGAGTGCAAGAACTCGAGCTCGAGCGCGAGACGGCAGCAACGTCGCTGAGCGAGATCGTTGAACAAACGAACCGTCTTGATGCGAGAATCACTTCAACGACAACTGAATTAGCCCGTCAACTCGATGAACTCGGCAACGAGCTCTCCGCAGTTGCCGATCAAGAACCGGTCGATGTTGCCGCCGTCGTGAACGCCTCGCTCACCGAGATTCGACAAAGCCAAACGAGGCTCGCTCAAGAACAAGCCCGATACCAGGCAGCGTTCCGAACCGACATCGCAGTGCTGATCGAACAGTTGCGTCGCTGATCGAGCGCCGCTCACGCTGTCCGGGTAGCGCTGCCTCAGCGTCAGTCACTTGCGTTCAGCGACTCGAGTGCAGCCTGAACGAATGCCTCTGCCCGTGCAATGGTCTCTTGATAAGCGCCGAGATCCCCGTCACGTAGCAATGAATCTGCCTCAGCGAACAGCGACTCTGCCTGCAACAACAGCTCAGCAGTAGAGGCGCGCTCATCAGGAGAATCGGGCACGGTGAGTGTCTCTTCATCTGAGGTTGACTCGCTGGTCGAGTCATCGGCCGCTGACTCTCCAGATGCCTCATCGCTGGCGGGTTCTTCGTCTGATGCTCCCGAGGCCACATCAGCGTCTGAGCGCTCTGGCAACTCAAGATCAAGACCTGGGAAGAGGTCAGCAAGAGCTTCGGTCATCGTGGATGCAAACGTGGCACGGTTCTCATTCGACACGATGACGAACCGGTATTCGGTGATGCCATCGATCGCAACGTAGAACGGGCGTACGTACACCAAGCCATCGGCAACCGGGACAATCTGCATGTCGCCGAACAGCACGTCGGTGCCTGACTCCTCGTTATCCTGGAGTGTGATCTCACGGCTGATCAACTGCTCTGACTCGGCCTGAGTAGCTACTCGATACGGACCAGCCGGCAGCGGATCTTGGTCAAGGAGATAGGTCGTCAGACGGCCGTACGTGTCGGGATCACTTGATGCGGTGATGTATGCCTGAAGTTCAGTTCGTCCATCATCAGTCGAGAACGGAACGTACGGACGAAGAATGACGAATTCGTCCTCACCTGTAGAAGGGTTTCGCAACAGGGTGTAGTACGGCACGAACCGCTCAGTGTTGAGCTCAGTCGCGAACTCACCGCTTCCAGCAGCATCAGTAGCACCGGCACCATCGAAGAACGCTCGGGGCTGTACCGAAGGTGCTTGAGACACCGACCATGCTCCCGTTCGTTGGAAGAAGTCCTCTGCAGAGATTTGGTACTTCGAGTACAACTCGGTCTGCACTCGGAACAAATCTTCTGGATAACGAAGGTGCTCACGAAGTTCGTTCGGCATCTCTTCGATCGGCGTGAACATGTCAGAGAACGCACCCTGCCACGCTGAGATAATTGGATCGTCAGCATCGAGTACGTAGAACTTCACCTCGCCGGTGTAGGCGTCAACCGTCGCCTTGACCGAGTTGCGCACATAGTTTGCATCACGCGACAACCCAGTCGACCGGGTGAGTTGGACATTTCCGATGCTTTGGGCATACGGGTACTGATTTGTTGACGTGTACGCATCGATGACCCATTGAACTCCCCCATCGACGACCACTGGATATGGATCACCGTCATAATCCAGGAACGGCGCGAGTTTCTCGACACGATCTCGGACATCACGAATCAACAACAACTGAGAATCAGAATTCACTGCACTTGACGCCAACAGGTTGTAGTCAAGGAATGACAGCGCAGTCACAGCCCGACGGAATATTCCCGACATCTCGATTCCTGCAGTGCCTGAATATGCACCACCGTCACCGCAGCCGCTCTCCGCAACCGAGGTGTTCGCCAATGCGTAATCAGTCATCGAGGGCGAGAAATAGAGTTCGGGACGATCGAGATCAACCGAGATGTAGTCCGGACGCAACGATGAGGTCACCTGGCTCACCGGCGCCATGACCAACCCACAACCTCGAGTCGACACAAGGTGACGTCCCTGCCACGACTGGTTCGGAATGCCCTCGAGATCAAGTTCACGCGCCGCAATCAACACCTGCTCGCGCTCACCATTAATTTCATAGCGATCAACATCAAGGTCATCAACTTGAAGACCCGCAACCTCGCCTCTGTCAATTGCGAAACGTGACAACATCAGACCAGGGCTGAGTAGTCGCACATTTTCAAAGGGCTCGGGATCGGCCTCAATATCTGCAGCCGACAACGAATTGAATTGAATGGGCTCCGTTGCAACAGCGTCAAGGGCCATTGCGGCCCTCGTCGCATCAACATTTCGAGCAATGTACGGAAGTTCGCGCTCGGCCTGGTTTGGTCGAACGACAAGCGACTGAATGACCGATGGGTACACCGACCCGCCACCAATTGACACCACGAGCCACAGCACAGATGCGATGAGCGGGAAACGCCACCGATCAGTACGAATCGTGACCAAGAACAACACGGCCGTGAGCAGAGCGATCAAGGTGAGCAGCATCAACGCTGGCAATTCAGCATTGACGACCGCGTACGTCGCTCCTTGAACGACTCCTCGGGTTTCATTAGTGAGGTCAAACCTGCTCAACCAATAATCACCAGCGCGAAGCACTGCGAGGACCGCAAGCAGTACTGCCATATGAACCTTTGTGGCCTGTCGAACCGTTGGCACCATTCCCGCAAACAGGACAGCACCATTCAGCACGTGGGTAATCGCCGACATCACAATGATGAGCAGGAAGGCTGCAAACAACCAATCTGACAAGAAACTGATCAATGGGAGACGGAACACGTAAAAGCCGACGTCAGCACCAAACTGTGGGTCGGTAACACCAAAATCCTGTGAGTTCCGGAACAACAACAGGTCTTGCCATTGCTGGGTCGCAGGTAGCGACACCAAAATGCCGAGTAGCGCAGCAACGCCATAACGAACGAGGCGCATTCGGCGACCAAACACCTCGTGGAAACGCTGCACAACCGGTGGGACATTGCTCTCTAAACGAACCGGTGCAGTTCTGTCTGCAACCCAAAGGTTGATCCATCCGAGCAATAAGAACACCAGTAGGCAGGCGCCAAACATGGTGAGTTTGGCGGTCAATTGACCCCAGAAAATATCGCTGCGGCCGAGTGCACGATGCCACAACAGGTCAATCCAAAATGAGGCAATACCGCGCCCAAAAATAAGAATGAAAAAAGCCACGGCACCAACAACGATGAGCGCAACTCGTCCTCTAAACGCTCGTTGGGGTGCCTGGCGGGGGATTTCCGACTCAGGTCGCATGCGACCCGACACTACTCGTCAACGAGAACGAGTTCGCATTGACATCCAAGATGTCCGGGAGGGGTTACAACACCCGTCGGGAACTCAGAGCCAAGATCAACAGCGCCGGCGAGGGTGTTATCTTCACATTCGGCACACGGTTTGGTGCCCCGACTCGCAACCCACCTCACCTTGGTTCCAGAACTAGCAGACAACAGCTGCGCGGTTGCATAAGCAACTGCCATTGCCTCGTGCAACACGGTTTGAACGTGCTCGCCTTTCACCGCGCGGTACGTTGCTCGAACTGACTTCACAATTGCAGCCGCATCACCAGAATTGTCCTTCGTAGCTTGGATCACCTGACCCCGCACAACTGACAACAATTGGTCATCAACGACCGAATCTGCGGCAGCACTCGCAGCAACACCATCGACGACATCTGCACACACACTCGCCGCTCCGGCCTCAACCGCTGCGGTAAATGCTTCGGCCGTCAACTTTGCATATCGCTTTCGGTAAGCAGCTGGGCCCGGTAGCGGAGTGCGTCGCTTCTTCTCGTCATCTCCATCAATCGCCGCGAGCACCGAGTCAAGCTCGTCCTCGAGAAACTTTCTTACCTCGCGCGTGAGCGTCGCCAACGTATCGCCGATCACCTCATCGCGACGAGGAATCGAAATTCCTGCAAGTTCAAGTTCGTCATCTACGGAAACGTTGCGACCTGGGAACAGCGGGACAACATCGGCTGATGGGCCATCGTCGTTATCTGCTTCGTTGGCTGACACATCAGCGTCAGTCGTCGCAGCAGGCTCGTCACCCAGTGCATCGCCGAGAGCCTCAGACGCATTTGTTGACATCGACTCAATCGACGACACATCAGTAGCGATTGATTGAGGATCGAGGACCGCAACAACATCAGCCGCAAGCGCTCGAGCCCGATCAAATTGTTCTGCAAGGCGACGCTGGTGCAGTTCCGTTTCTTCAGCCCACAATCGTGCAGATTCACGAAGTCGAGCAATCTTCAGGTTCGCCTGCTCGACATGACGGTCAGCCTCTTCGACAATTTCCCGGAGGCGAGAGCGCATCTCTGCCCGTTCGGCTCGAGTCTCCTCACGCGCCGATACGAGCGTGCGCGACTTCTCCTCGCCAAGAATCTCAACCAACAGGTCATCATCCATCTCTGCAAGATTCACCGCACGCTGCTGTGCGTCTGCGAGGTCATTTGAGAGCCGAGCATTTTCGTCGCTCAAGGTCTGCATCTCTGCAGCAACCGCAACCAAGAATGCCTTCACCTTCTCTTGGTCAAAACCTTTACGAGATGTCGGGAACGTTGCCTTCGTGATCGACGCAGGAGACGATGGATTGGGAGTAGACGCGTCCATGCTTTGAGAGTAGACAGCCCGAGAGTCTCAACACTGTCACCCAAAACAAATTATTCAGATACCGCCGCTGGTCGATCACCACCGGATGCAACAAGAGCGTCAATCGCCTCATCGAGAGTCGCTACTGCAACAATTTCGAGTCCGGGTGCCGCCGCGCGCGCGGCGGCTATTTGTTGCTCTCCCTGCTGTTGTGGCACCAGAAATATCTCAACTCCCGCCTGTGCAACAGCCGACGCTTTCTGGGTGAGCCCCCCAATCGGGCCCACGGATCCGTCCAGGTCGATCGTCCCGGTGACCGCAACTTTTTTGCCGCCAGTGAGTTCGCCCTCAGACAGGCCGTCAATCAACGTCAGCGTGAACGCAAGGCCTGCCGATGGACCTCCGATCGAACCGGTATCAATGCTGATGTCAAACGGCAACTCAACCCGACGGGTATCAAACGGTAAAAACCCAACAATGGTCCGTTCTGGATCGTCAGTCGCCGAGGTGAGTTCAACCTCAACTTCAAACTCACCTTCGCCGCGACGTTCCACAAGCAATGTGATGACATCCCCGGGAACCTTCCCCTCCAACACTTCCATGAGGTCCCCAACACTCGCCAGGTCAACTCCATCAGCAACGAGTAGACGATCGCCAGGATCCAATACCTCGTCAGAAGGCGGCCATCGAACGCATGCGCCATCAGCATCAAACTCAAGGCACGCAATCTCTGAGATGAGAACGTCACCGGGCACAATCGTTGCATCAAAGCCGAGCCATGTCAGTGCGACAAACTGCGCAACTTCCTCTGAGGTACGCATCTGTTCAAGTGAAAACACTCGGCGCTGATCTGCTGTCTGAAACCCAAACTTGTCTTCCTCTGTCAGCATCTGAACCGCGAGCTCGTTGCGGCCAACCCACCATGACAGCACTGACTGCGGCGGTTCAGTAATGGTGACAAACATAAAGTCACCTTCCGTCGGGAACACGTCAGGTGGACGTTCCCCGCCACCAACGAGCTCACCCACCACAAGTCGATCACCAACTGGCTGCGCCGATCCCGGTACGCGCGCGTACGGAGCAGGCTGCATCTCATCAAGCCGCTCGTTCAACTCTCGAGCGATAAATGATGACGGAATTAGCGCTGTTGCAGCGATCACCACGACCGCAAGCCCCGACAACGCCGCCAGAGGAATTGCCCATCGCCGATGATGACGCTCTGGATACTCCGCCGAATGAACCAATTCATCGCTCCACTCGAACGCCTGAACTGGGTCCGGTGGGGGGAGTAGATTTGACTCAGAGCTTTCCATGGATTCTTCGTTTACGGTCGACCTACTTACGAGCCGCGCTGTCGTAATTGCAGTGTGTGCGATGCTCGCATTGCTGTTTGCAGGCTGGAGAAAGACTGCCAGAGCATCGACCAATTCACCACGTCGAGTTGTAACTTCGCTCCTTCAACGATCTGACAGCGGAGTTCCAGTCGAGCGACAACCACTCACCATGTACCGCAGGCCAAAGGTTGTTCACCGATTGATTTCTCTTGGACTGACTGGGCTCATTGCGGTTGTTGTCGGAGCAGTCCTAGCCGTGTTGATCTCATTTGCGGCAATCGCAAGCGTTGTTCGACTGACAGATTTGCTCGGCTGATATGACTGACCAAGATCTTCTCTCCCTTCGAAGGACTGTCGTTGTGCTCGGCCATAAAGGAGACGAGCACGCAGTTCGCCCAATGCTTCAACATCACGACTCAGTCATTCGCGAACTCGCGCTTGGAGCGCTTCACCGCATGGGCGCGCTCAACGACTCTGACTTGGCTGAATCAGTTGCCGATGACAATTTGCTCGTTCGCCGTAGAGCAGCCGAGCTCGGCGCGCACTACCCGAAGGTCGACCTCGGCGCTTTGCTACACGACAATGAGCCAGTCGTTGTCGAGATGGCAGTGTGGGCCTATGGCGAGCGTGTTGACATCGCCGATGACATTCTTGACAGCATCATCGCCCTCACCACCGAACACGATGACCCTCTCGTTCGTGAAGCTGGCGCAGCCGCTCTCGGTGCGATCGGAGACGAACGCGGCATTCCTGCCATTCTGACTGCGTGCTCGGACAAGCCTGCTGTGCGGCGGCGAGCTGTACTCGCCCTCGCACCATTTTCTGGCCCTGAGGTAGATGCAGCGATCGACACTGCACTCAACGATCGTGATTGGCAGGTTCGCCAATCAGCCGAAGATCTCAGACGCTGACTGGCTCGCGCTCTAGATCTGGAGAATCTGTTGGTCCATCAATGTCTGACCCACCTTCTCCTTCAAGCGGGTGACCCTCAACATTAAGGTTCGGCAGCACTCGATCGAGCCACTTCGGGATCCACCAGTTACGTCGGCCAAGCAATGCCATGGTGGCAGGCACCAACAACATTCGAACCAGCGTCGCATCAAGCAACACCGCGACTGCGAGACCGACACCGAAGAGTTTGACGATGCGATCGTCCTCAAGCAGGAACGCTCCGAAGACGACCACCATGATCGCCGCAGCAGCAGAGATCACTCGGGCTGTGGCGGCAAGACCATCGGCAACCGAATTCGTTGGGTCTCCAGTTCGGTCATATTCCTCTTTGACTCGTGACAACAAGAACACCTCATAGTCCATCGAAAGGCCAAAGACGATTGCGAACAACATGAGTGGCACGAACGGCTCGATTGGTGCCGGCTCAACCCCGAATACCGATGCGAACCAGCCCCACTGGAAAATCGCAACTGCCACGCCATAGGCCGACGCAATTGAGAGCACATTCATCAGTACAGCTTTTAGAGGAACCAGCACTGAGCGGAACACCATCATCAGCAACAAGAACGACACACCGAGCACGGCGGCAAAGAACACGAAGATTCTGCTCGCCATATATGCGGTGAAGTCAATATTCGCAGCCGCTGCTCCAGTGACATTTGCAGTGATACCAGAACCTTCCAGCGAGGCAGGAAGAACATCGTTACGAAGACGGTCAACCGTGTCAGAAGTAATTTCATCCTGTGGAGAGGTAGTTGGGATGACCTGAACAATCCACGCTTCTGAATCTGCGGGGTTCGCCATATCGCTCGGGAACGGCGGAGCCACTCGATCAACCCCAGGGTCAGCTGCAAGCGACAAAGCGAGTTCTTGTACGTACGCAGCATCACCGGGTTCGCTCGTCTCCAGAGTCACGAGAAGCGGTCCGTTGAACCCGGGGCCGAACCCGTCAGCGATGAGGTCGTAAGCACGCCGAGCAGGAGTCTCCTCTGAGAAGTTGCCTTCGTCGGAGAAGCCGAGTCGAAGCGACAGCACCGGCAACGCAAGCAGCACGAGAAGGCCACCACCGATTGAGGCATACAGCCATGGCTTCCGTTGAATCTGACGGCTCCAGCGGTAGGAGGCCGTTTCGCGAAGTGGGCGCTCTCGACGAGGCGGAACTACTTTTCGAAGTGGCCGAATCGCAATGCTGCCAAGCAATGTGAGGAGCGCAAACACTGCGCCAACCGCTGAGAGCGCTGGAACTCCAAGTCCGACTCCAAGAAGCGCCAACGCAACGCAACCGGCCGAAACAAGGCCGCGCCAGCGGGTGACTTCAACCTTCGAATGAAAGACTCCGAGCAATGCTGGCAGCAAAGTGATCGAGGCAACCAATGTGACTGCAACCGTCGCTGCGGCTGCGATGCCAAGGCCTGCAACGAACTCGAGGCCGACGGTGATCATTCCGAGCAAGGAGAGCACGACGGTAATTCCGGCAAAGACCACGGCACGACCAGCGGTATTCAACGAACCAGCGGTCGCATCCTCTGGGGAGTACCCAGCTCGAGTGAGTTCTCGGTAGCGAGTGACCATGAAGAGCGCATAGTCAATACCGACACCCAGGCCGATCATGATGCCGATGAGTGGAGCAAACTCCGGAATCGACAATCCATGCGACATGAGCGAAACCACGCCAAACCCACCGGTTCCAACACCGGCAAGAGCGACTGCAATCGGGAGGCCCATCGCCATGACCGATCCGAATGCGAGGATCAAAATCACGATTGCAAATGCGAGCCCAATCATTTCTGACTCGGGCGGAGCAAACTCAGAAAACACTGCGCCACCCACTTCAACGGTGACACCGTCAATGGCTGGGACCATCTCGCGGATATCTGCACCGATCTCAGCAGCAGTGACCTGATCGATGTTGTTCGCAACGTTGACCTGAGCGAAGGCGATCATCCCATCAGCGGAAATTTGCCCAGCGCCCATTTGGGAGTAGGGGCTGACAACTCCCAAACCCTCAATCGCATCAACCTCTTCAAACAGTGCTGACATCTCTGCGGCAACCACCGCATCGTCAACACCCTGTTCGGCTTGGAACACGATGTTGCCGCCAAAGGCGCTTCCCGACCCCGGGAAATACTCATTTAGTACAGAGAAGCCTCTCGTGCTTTCGGATTCTGGAGTTGAGAACTCACCAGAAAATGCCGCACCAATTGAGCCAGCAAGAGCGTTAATGCCTACGAGCAGCACAACCCAAGAGACAATGACGGTGCGACCATGACGAAAGGCCCATCGGGCAAGAGAGGAATACATCGAGAGATAACAACTTTCTTTGGGGGATTTCACCGCTACAGCGGCCACATATGTCTAACGCCGCTCACTGCACATTCCATTCCGAAGAGAGCTGTGACCATTGCCACGACTACCTGTACGACGCACCTTTCTGGCGACACTTCCGCCAGACGAATACCTGTGCGAAACTTGCCGCATGAGTCCGCCCTCGCAATTACTTGCCTCATCCATGCAAAGCCCCGTCGGCGAGCTTGTCGTCGTGTCGAATGAGAAAACTCTCCGAGCGGTGCTCTGGGGTGACGAGGCGAAGGAATGGAAGCGTGTGTCGATCAACCGCCTCGTAGTGGAGTGGAAGAGCTCGCCTGCTGCCGAGCAAGCCATCGGGCAACTCACCGAATATTTTGATGGAAAACGGCAGAACTTCGACCTACCCCTTGAGCCGGTCGGGACAGAGTTTCAGTGCACGGTCTGGAATTCGCTCACACACATCGAATACGGGTCAACACTGAGTTATTCCGAACAAGCCCTCGCACTTGGGCGCCCAAGTGCGGTTCGAGCAGTTGCCTCAGCTAACGGCCGCAATCCCATCTCAATCGTCGTTCCATGTCATCGAGTGATCTCCGCATCTGGAGGCCTTGGCGGTTTTGCTGGTGGACTTGATGCAAAGCGGTGGCTGCTCGACCATGAACAGGCCTCACAATAGGCCGCTGAGCACCGCGGTCTCAGTATCGCAAAACCAAGTGCTAAATCGAGTTTGCTCAGCAACGTTGTCGTCACATTCGAGTCGCTGACATAGAGCGATTAACGTCACAGCATGAGCGATTCTGCGGCACAACGCTGGGCCGATGACCTTGCGTCGTGGGGTATTCCTGACCACATTCTGAGTGCTGCCCCGCAGTCACCCTGGATTCACCCCGTCAGTAGTTTCACCCCGACCGGAGATCTCTTTGTTCAAACGCCATCTCGGTTACGCGCGCTTGAGGCGCTCGATTCGCTCGATTCACCGTCGGTACTCGATGTCGGCTGCGGCGGTGGGCGTGGGGTGTTTGGACTTACTCCGCCCGCAACCGACATCGTCGGAGTCGACCACCAACAGGGCATGCTCGATGTCGTTATGCAACAAGCTACAGAGCGACAAGTTTCTGTCCAGACAGTGCTCGGAAACTGGCCTGAAGTTGCGCCACAAACCCCAATTTGTGATGTCGCTATCTGTCACCACGTGGTCTACAACGTCGCTGATCTCGTGCCCTTCATCGAGGCGCTGACAAGCCACGCCCGACACCGAGTTGTCGTCGAACTTCCGATCAGGCATCCACTGAGCCACCTCAGCGACGCTTGGAAACAATTCTGGAATCTTGACCGACCCACGTCGCCAACGGCTCAGGACGCGGTCGATGTCATTCGCTCAACTGGAGTATCCGCCCAGCTCGAAGAATTTGAGGTCGTCGAACCGCCCCGCGAGATCACTGACCTCGATGTCGAACACATGCGCATCCGGCTGTGCCTCACACCTGAGCGTGATGACGAAGTGCATGAGTTCCTTCTGGACCGCCCACCTCAGCAGCGATCGCTCGCGACGATCTGGTGGGATACATAGGTTTTGCTCACTGGGTTTTAAATGTACGGACATTTGCTATCATCTTGATTTATGTGTCGCCAAGTAACTTGCAAAACATGCGGAAAAGCGTCGTGGGCCGGCTGTGGCATGCACGTCGAACAGGTGCTCGGTCACCTCAGCGCCGACGAGCGCTGCCAAGGACACACCGAAGCAACCACCGCAAAGCGCCGTTGGTTTAGCCGTTCCTGACTTCGGCATCTCAGAACGCACATGACACCCTTAGGTCATGGGCATTCTTCTTTCACAAAGTGACGCAATAGCCACGATCACCCTTGATCGACAAGAAGCGCTCAACGCTCTCACCCCATCACTACTCAGCGAACTCGCCGACACGCTCGACACCGTCGCAAATGACTCGTCGGTTCGCGTCGTCGTTCTCACCGGTGCCGGACGAGCATTCTCCGCAGGAGTTGATCTCAAAGCACTCGCCGAAGAACCCCCAGAAGACGGCGACGTCTCAGGTGCTCTCAACAACCCAGCGCGCAAAGCGTGCGATGCGTTATCGCAGATGCCAAAGGTCACCATCGCTCGGGTCAATGGTTTTTGCTTCACCGGCGCGCTCGAACTCGCTCTCGCCTGTGACCTGATGGTGACGGCTGAAGAAGCAAAGCTTGGGGACACTCACGCCAAATGGGGACTGAGACCAACATGGGGAATGAGCGCACGCCTCATGCGTGCTGTCGGCCCCGTGCGGGCTCGAGAACTCTCCTACACCGCAAGAACATTCACGGGACGCGAGGCTTATGAGTTCGGGATTGCCTCACACTGCGTTCCGCTCGATGATCTCGACGCCACCGTGCTCGAACTCGCAACCGCAATTTCAGCAAACAGCCCCGAGTCGATTGCGGCGTACAAAGACCTCTACCTCAACCAGCAACAAGTCGGAGTCATCGACGGCCTCTCATTCGAATACAGCACCATGTACCCAATGGGTGATGCCGGTGGCCGTCTCGACGGATTCGGTAAGAACTCATGACGATGATGCAGCGCTCCCAACTCAACATCGGAGAAGCGCTCGTCACCTTCACCGAACAAGAACTCCTTCCCGGGCTCGCGATTTCACCCGAACAATTTTGGAACGCTCTCAACACCCTCGTTAGTGAGTTCTCAGAAGAAAACCGAGACCTCCTCGACGAGCGTCAGCGTCTGCAAAGCCTGATTGATAACTGGCACCGCCAACACGGCGTCGGTACTCCTGACAGCTATCGGGCCTTTCTCGAATCGATCGGCTACCTCGTCCCTAAGGGCGAACCGTTCAGCGTGACAACCGAAGGAGTCGACCCAGAGATTGCCACCATCGCCGGCCCTCAACTCGTCGTTCCGGTGACCAATGCCCGGTACGCGATCAACGCCGTCAACGCGCGCTGGGGGTCGCTCTACGACGCGTTGTACGGAACAGATGTCCTCGGTGACCTTCCACCAGACGGTCCCTACAACGAAGAACGAGGCGCTCGAGTCATCGACTACGCACGGCGACTCCTCGATGAGTGCGTACCGCTCGAATCCGGGAGCCACCAAGGTTCGACCAACTATCGGGTCAACGGCGACAAACTCGCAGTGACCTGCAATGACGGTCGTGAAGTCATGGCAGTCACACCGGTTGTGGGGTGGGTTGGCGCACCCAACGCTCCCTCAGCAATCGTTGTCGAACACCACCGCCTTCATGTTCAAATTGTGATCGACCGCAATCACTCGGTCGGGTCAACAGATACCGCCGGGGTCGCAGACGTTCTGCTCGAATCCGCGATCACCGTGATCATGGATTGCGAAGACTCAGTTGCATGCGTCGACGCCGCCGATAAAGCACTCGCCTACCGCAATTGGCTCGGTCTCCAGCGTTCAACGCTCACCGAAGAAGTAAGTAAAAACGGCACGAGGTTCACACGTCGAATGGCCGATGACCTCATCCTGTCAACGCCGAGCGGTCAGACCACCCTGCCTGGCACATCACTCATGTTGGTGCGCAATGTCGGCCATCTCATGACAACACCTGCCGTGAAAGACGCCGAACACCACGACATTCCAGAGGGAATCCTCGATGCACTTTTCACTGTTGCTGCATCAATTCCTCTGAACGGTTCTCCCCCATCATCGATCTACATCGTCAAGCCAAAAATGCACGGACCCGACGAAGTTGACTTTGCGTGCCGACTCTTCAGCCGCGTTGAAGCACTTCTTGGCCTCGCGCCAAACACCGTGAAAATCGGCATCATGGATGAAGAGCGCCGAACAACTCTCAACCTTGCGGAGTGCATTCGAGCCGCAGCATCACGGGTTGCATTCATCAACACCGGCTTCCTTGATCGAACTGGAGATGAGATCCACACCTCCATGCTCGCAGGGCCAATGGTTCGTAAAACCGAGATGAAAGCCGAAGACTGGATCTCGGCATACGAGGACAACAACGTCGATGTTGGACTTGCGTGTGGGCTCATCGGTCGTGCCCAGATCGGCAAAGGAATGTGGGCCGCCCCTGACCTGATGGCGGACATGCTCGAGGCCAAAGTAAACCACCCACTTGCGGGGGCCTCATGCGCGTGGGTGCCATCTCCAACTGCCGCAACCCTTCATGCAATCCATTACCACCGAGTTGACGTTGCCCAGCAACAGCAGGTGATCGCCGACGATCCAGAGCGCGGCCGTTCACAGCTTGACCAACTGTTGTCGATTCCGGTTGAGACCGATCCGAAGTGGGCCGACAGTGAGATACAAGCCGAACTTGACAACAACGCTCAGGGAATCCTTGGCTATGTCGTGAGATGGGTCGACCAGGGTGTCGGCTGTTCAAAGGTTCCCGATATCAACGATGTTGGGCTGATGGAAGACCGAGCGACATGTCGGATCTCATCCCAGCACATGGCGAACTGGTTAGCGCACGGGATTGTCGACGAATCTCGTATCCGAAATACATTCATCAAGATGGCAGCCGTTGTTGATTCCCAGAATGAAGACGATGAGTTGTATCGGTCGCTCACACCAGACTCGACTGCGTTCAAAGCCGCTCTCGACCTCGTACTGTCAGGAACAGAACAACCCTCTGGATACACAGAGCCAATCCTTCACGCCCGACGACTCGAAGTAAAGGCAGCAACATGACCACCTACCGACCGTCGATTTCACTTGATGATGCCCGACGTATTGTCTCAACTGCGCTCCAACATGGCGTCGACAACAACATGAATCCACTTGTTGTTGTCGTCATTGATACCGCCGGGTCACCCGTTGCCTACGAGCGTTCCGACGGCTCTCCCCCCGGACGCTTCGATATTGCATTAGGAAAAGCCAATGGAGCACTGCAGATGGGTGTGAACTCGAAGCGCCTCGGTGAAATGGCGATTGAACGGCCCCACTTCATCAGCGGCGTTGCCGGGTCGCTACGAGGTCCTCTCGTTCCAGTTGCTGGTGGCGTGATCGTCACTGATAACGGAATTGTTGTTGGAGCGGTTGGCGTTTCTGGTGACACATCAGACAACGATGAGGCCGCAGCGATCGCCGGTATTGAATCAGCAGGACTCCAGCATCCGTGACCGCTACTGACGATGCTCTTCTCGCCGATCTTCGTCGCGTCCTCGGTGACCGGGTTCGCGCCGATAGCGCTGAGCGAGCCCTACTTCGCAGAGACGCATCTGTCTTTGAGGGCGGCAGTGCCGGGCCAACCTGCCTGTGCGAGTCAACTGAAGAAGTGCAGCAGGTTGTTCAAATCGCACTCGCCCATAACCGAGCCGTCGTCCCACGTGGAGCCGGTACCGGGCTTGCTGGAGGTGCAATCCCACTGGGTGCGCCGGTCGTGGTCTCACTGTCACGAATGAATCGGATTCTTGAAGTCGATACAGAGGCTCGTATCGCATGGGTTGAGCCGGGAGTTGTCAACCTCGACCTCACGAAGCACCTCACCCCCCTCGGTTATCACTTTGCGCCCGATCCATCTAGCCAGCAGGTCTGCACGATCGGCGGCAATGTTGGCAACAACTCCGGTGGGCCACATTGCCTGGCGTACGGAGTCACAAACGCTCACATCCTTGCAATCGAGGTTGTGCTCGCCGACGGCGAAGTCGTCACCCTCGGCGGCCTCGATGCCGAACCAGCCGGCTACGACCTTCGCGGGGTGTTCGTCGGTGGAGAAGGAATGCTTGGCATCACCACAAAAGTGGCAGTGCGCATCACTCCCAACCCTCCAGCCGTACGAACACTGCTGTTGTCATTCGACACGCCTCGCGATGCCGCCGCCACTGTCAGTGCCGTTATCGCAGCCGGAATCGTTCCAGCGGCAATGGAAGTGATGGATCAACGAATCACCATCGCTGTCGAAAATTACGTGAACGTCGGGTACCCGAAAGACGCAGGCGCAGTTCTGCTCGCCGAGGTAGACGGCCTGCCTGACGGCGTCGAGATTGACGCCCAACGAATCTCTGAGATCGGACGCGAACATGGCGCCACCGATGTTCGCCAAGCCGAATCAGACGAAGAGCGCATGCTGTTATGGAAGGGTCGAAAGACAGCCTTCGGAGCGGTTGCTCAAATCGCTCCGAACTACTACCTACATGACACGGTCGTACCGAGGTCAAAACTGGCCGACACCCTCGAAGAGGTGTACCGAATTGCCGACGAATACGACCTCGCCGTCGTCAACGTCTTTCATGCAGGCGATGGCAATCTTCATCCACTCCTACTGTTCAACGGCCAAGAGCCCGGCATTTACGACCGTGTTCATGCAGCCGGAGCAAAGATCGTTGAGGCCTCACTCGCAGCTGGAGGGGTGCTCTCCGGTGAACATGGAATCGGTGTTGAGAAACAGCCGTATATGCATCTGATGTTCACCGATGACGACCTCGACCACCAAGAACGCCTCCGTCACGCATTCGATCCTGCATGCCGCTCAAACCCCGGGAAAGTCATTCCGGTCGGCCACTCGTGTGCCGACATCCAGTCACTGCGGGTCACCCCAGAAGGTGTGTGGGGATGAACGAATTCGCCGAACGTATCGGGAGCTCGGGTCCCGTCACCGTCGCTGGCGGTAAAACGAGATGGCACCTCGGAGGCGACGTTCATCCCGAGGCACGCGAGGTTCAAGCACCCACTGGTGTCGTCTCATACGACCCGGCCGAGATGACCGTCAAAGTGAATGCCGGGACTACTACTGCTGAGCTCACTTCCGTGCTCGCCGAATCAGGTCAACGGTGCGCGCTACCCGAACGAGGCGGCACAGTTGGAGGTTCACTCGCTGTCGGCGAGAACCACGTTGAGGTGCTTGGAAGGGGCTGGCTCACGACCTCTGTTCTCCAGGTCTCCTACATCAGTGCGGAAGGAAAGATTGTTCGAGGTGGCGGGCCTACGGTCAAAAATGTGTCTGGCTTCGACCTTCCTCGACTTCTCGTCGGCTCACTCGGCACTCTCGGGCTGATCGGTGAAGTCATTCTTCGGACGAATCCGATTCCGCCGCAATCGCAGTGGTTTGAAAGCAATGATGCTGACCCATTCGCCGTGACCTCTAAAGTGCTTCGGCCATCGGCTGTGCTGTGGAATGGCGCATCGACAAGGGTGCTTCTCGAAGGGCATGAGCTCGATGTGGCATCCTCGAAGAAGTCGCTCTTTGACATCGGGTCATGGAATGAAGTAACCGGCGGGTTCGACCTTCCGAAACATCGCTGGTCACTCACCCCAACTGAACTCAAAACATGCACTGGAACATTTGTTGCGTCGGTCGCGGTTGGCACCGTTTGGCGAGATGAACCTCAGCCGGCACGTGCTCTCCCACAAAGTGTCATCGATATCTCGACCCGGCTGAAGGCAAATTTCGACCCAACCGGCCGCCTCAACCCTGGAAGGAGAGTGTTCTGATGGACCTTGGAATCGACCCAGATCGACTTGGCACCTGCGTTCAGTGCGGGCTGTGTCTCTCTTCATGCCCGACCTACCGCGTGACCGGAGACGAAACCTTTTCTCCGCGGGGACGAATTGCCCTCATGCGACAGGTGCAATTACACGACGCACCACTTACCCCCGAGGTGACTGAGGCATTTGACACCTGTATTCAATGCCTCGGATGTGAACCGGCTTGCCCATCAGTTGTTCCGTATGGTCATTTCATTGAATCCACTCGAGCTGCGCTCACAGAGCACCGCGGCTCATGGAAGCGATCCGTTGCCCTGTGGCCACTCACGAAACCGCGGCTTCTTCGAGCTGGTTCGACGTTGCTCGCAGTTGCACAACGCCTGCGTCTTGTTCCCGCCCGGCTTGGTCTGCCGCGGCAACTTCCATTTCGACGCCCTACTCATCGCACCTCAGGAACCGATGTCTATTTATTTACAGGGTGCGTCATGGACGTTTGGCAACGCGAAGTCCACTTTGCAACACAGCGAGTTCTTGAAGCTGCCGGATTTGGCGTTACCCCTACTGGTGATCAAGCCGGTTGCTGTGGAGCACTGCACACCCACGCCGGACTGGTAACTCGCGGCGAGCAACTCACTCACAACGTTGACGCCGCACTCGATCCAAATATTCCGATCATTGTGAACTCGGCTGGTTGTGGTGCCCACCTCAAACAACACTCGTCACACCAAGTATTCGATTCCCAAGAGTTCCTCGCTCAACATCTCGACCGCCTTCCCGAGGTCACCCCACTCAAGATGACAGTTGCAGTGCAAGACCCTTGCCACCTTCGACATGTTCAACGAGCACACCTTCCGACACGAACGCTGTTGAAGAGGTTCGTGAGCACTGTCAGCGAACTTGATGATGACGGTTTGTGCTGTGGAGCCGGGGGTGCGTATTCGGTGCTTCAGCCAAAGATGGCTCTGCAGGTTCGTGACCGAAAAGTTGCCTCGATCACTCGTGCAGCACCTGATGTTGTTGCGAGCGCTAACCCGGGTTGCTCAATGCACCTTGCCGCTGGGGGCGTCAACATCGAGCATCCAATGGTGATCATCGATAACGCTCTTCGATTGGGCCGATAGTCGCCCTCGACTCATCGCAGGAAGCCACATCTGGAGGGCTGCGTTCACGACAGCGAACCCATCGCCACTACGGTCAGAGATATGACAACTTTCCGAGCGTTCCGTGCAGATACTTCAGGCGATTCTGTTGACCGAGGTGTGGTGGAGATGTCCACCGACGATCTTGCCGGCGATGGGGCTCTCGTAGAAGTCCACTGGTCAAGCGTCAACTTTAAGGATGGACTCGCTTCTACCCCGACTGGCAAAGTTGCTCGCTTCAGCCCGATGGTCCCGGGTGTTGACCTCGCCGGGGTGTTGCTGGAAGACGCTGGAGACATCTCGGCAGGGACTGAGATCATCGTTCATGGCTACGACCTCGGCGTTAACCGTCATGGCGGTTTTGCACAGTTCGCAACTGTGCCGCATGAATGGATCGTTCCATTGCCCGCTGGCCTCTCAACTCGTGAGGCAATGATTCTCGGCACAGCCGGATACACCGCTGCTCTTTCGGTCATCGCACTGGTTGATCATGGAATTACACCCTCCGACGGAAACATCCTCGTTACTGGCGCCACCGGAGGTGTCGGATCAACTGCGGTCGCGATGATGGCAAAACTCGGGTACAACGTTGTTGCATCGACCGGAAAACCCGACGAGTCGTCATTCCTCACCGATCTTGGTGCGAGCGAGATCATCGATCGTTCGGTGCTCGCAGAAGCCGGTAAGCCGCTTCAGGGAATGCAGTGGGCCGGAGCGATCGACTGCGTCGGTGGAGTTCCACTCGCCAACGTCCTCGCCCAGACCAACTACGGAGGGGCCGTCGCAGCAAGCGGACTCACAGCCGGCAACGGACTGCCAACAACCGTGCTCCCATTCATTCTTCGGGGAGTAACGCTGTACGGAATCGATTCAGTTCAGACACCTCTTGAGCGACGGCGCGAAGTATGGCAGCGCATCGCATCAGAGTTGAAACCTGCCGGTCTTGACACGATTGGCCGTGACATCGGTCTTGAAGATCTTGACGAGGTTCTTACCGGAATTCTTGCCGGACAAGCAGTCGGTCGAGCCGTTGTTGATCTGAAGCGGAGCTGACATGAGCGAACACGGTTTCACGAAACCATCCGCCGAGGTGTTGAAGTCGATCCTCACACCAGTGCAATACGAAGTCACCCAAAATGCTGGAACTGAACGGCCGTTCTCGGGCGAGTACTGGAACGTGTTTGACGACGGACGTTATGACTGCATCGTCTGTGGAACACACCTGTTCACCTCAGATACAAAATTCGATGCTCACTGCGGATGGCCAAGCTTTTATCAGGCAATCGATAACAGCAGGGTGAGTTTCATCGAAGATCGTTCGCACGGGATGATTCGAGTTGAGGTGCGCTGTGCAACATGTGATGCTCATCTCGGTCACGTCTTCCCTGATGGGCCGGCACCGACCGGCGATCGGTACTGCATGAATTCAGCATCGTTGAAATTTGCGCCTACCTCGGAGGATTGAGATGCCAGCAGCAATAGTCAACTGGGCCGACCAAGAACGGGTACTTAGCCCCCATGTCAGTGTTCTCGTCGGTGACGCCAACGGTGGCTATCCCTCGGGGAACTCGATCGTCGTGAGAGGTTCAGGCGAGGCCGTCATCATCGACCCATCAGTGACAGTTGTTGAAAAGGGTGGAGCACCGGTTCATATCGATGCCATGATCACAAGCCACGGTCACGAAGATCACCTTCCTGGAACGGGACTATTCACCGACGCCCGGGTGCACGTTCATGAGGCCGACAAGCACGTGCTGCACGATCTTTCGCACATGCTCGACGCCTACCAACTCACAGGAACAGATCGCGAGGAACTGCGAGAGTCCATCATCACCGAATTTAATTTTGCTCCACGACCAGACGCCGAGGGATTTCACGATGGGCATGTCTGGAACTTGGGTGACGTTGATGTAGAAGCTGTCCACCTTCCGGGTCACACCGCTGGCCATTCTGGGTTCCGAATTTCAGAAGGGGTCTTCTTTCTCTCCGACATCGATCTCACCGGATTCGGCCCGTATTACGGCGACACCTGGTCGAGTCTTGACGACTTCGAGAACTCACTGATCAAAGTTCGAGACGAAGACGCCGACTACTACGTGACCTTCCATCAAAAGGGCGTCATCGAAGGCCGTGAACGCTTCCTAGAGATGCTCGATGCGTACCACAGCGTCATCGGTCGTCGGCATGACAACATGCTTGAGTTTCTCGCAGAGCCTCGAACGGTCGCCGAGATGGTGAAGCACCGCTTCGTCTACCGACCGCATGTCGAGATGTCGTTCTGCGACTCGATTGAGAAGCGGACTGCAGAACTCCACTTGGCTCGCATGATTGAGCGTGGTGAAGCGACCGAAGTCGAAACCGGTCGCTATCAGCGAACCGGTTGAACAACTCCGGCGACGGCGTCGCGGTATTCAGCAATGCGAGCGAGATAACCATCGACGTCGGTGTCTCCAGCGTTATGTGTCGCTACTGAAAGATGCGTGCAACCGAGCGCCTGCCACTTCTCGGCGTGTGAGCGCCAACGATCGGGGTCACCTCCGGCGTATTGAGCTTGTGCATGGATCGTGAAATTGCTCATATCGAGACCGAGTTGCTCCCGCGTTGAGCGGATGGTGTCGATGCACGCCGCTGATTTGTCATTTGGAGAACCAAGCGGGATCCAACCGTCGCCAAGACGAGCGCATCGCTCAAGTGCGGCCGGTGCCGAACCACCAAAACTCACTGGAATCGGTACTGACGGCCGCGGATAAATACTTGCGAGTTCCATGCTGTGAAATTCACCATCGAATGAAAACACATCTTCTTCCCACAACCGCTTCATGAAGACGACCTGTTCTTCAAGGCGCGGGCCCTTCTGCCCGAATGGAACGCCCAGAGCGTCGTACTCAACTTTGTTCCACCCGATGCCGACACCGAGGCGGAATCGATTATTCGACAACATTGCAACTTCAGCAGCCTGCTTTGCAGCAAGCGCAGCTTGTCGCTGAGGCAGCACCATCACCGAGGTCACAAGATCAACCTGCTCGGTGCACGCTGCGAGAAATCCATAGAGCACGAAGGGCTCATGGAACGCAGTATCGGAGTCGTATGGCCCGCTAAATCCACCTGGGCGATCTCGCTTCGCGCCAAGCACATGGTCATAGATCATGAGATGACCGGCACCAAGTTCTTCTGCGCCCTGAGCGAACGCCCTGATCGCACCCGGGTCTGTACCAATTTCATTGTGTGGGATGACGACGCCAAATTCCATAGATGAAGGATCGCACATCGGCGGTCGGTTACCAGCCCCCGGAGCCGCCGCCGCCTCCACCACCGCCGCCTCCGCCGCCACCACCTCCGCCGCCTGAACCGCTCGACGACGGTGGCACCGTCGCAGCGCTCAACACGGTGATGTAGCCAAGGGAAGACTGTGTGAGATCGACCTCGCTCGCAATCGCGATGTCATCGAGAGATTCCGCTGCCTTTCGCCAGGCGGTTGCTTCACCAAGCACCACTGCCCAGGCCGAATACTCGCGGAGCACGCCGAGCCGGTGGGCCTCCTCAACATGACGACCCTCGCTTTGCGCAAGAAACCGACGGAACGACTCGGTTTGCAAATATGCCGCCGAGCCAGCGGCCGTGCGTGATGCCGCACGGCCTTTGGTCACCAATTCGCCGAGGGCTACCCCGATCACCGCCGAAACGATCAATATTCCAACCGCCGAGTCGGTGATGAAATTCGGAACAAGATTGTTCGAAAGATTCGAATCGACGACATACAAGAGAGCGCCAAATGAAATCGCCCAGACCCAGGCCCCCCTAACGGTGGTACGCCGATGCCAGGTGCGTAGCCGATGCGTCCACCACCCCTTGTTGTCCAATTCTTGGACAAGTTCAGAGCGTATGTCCTTCCACGTCTCTGCGAATGTCTCGGTGTACTTCTTGTACACGCGGCGACTTTCGGTAGTTCCCGGAATTAAAAGATCAACGAGCCGACGATCGACATCGCCGAGATCATCACGACTCACAAGCAGCGAAATGTCAACAGCCTGGCCATCCTTCTCGATCTTCAGCACCCCTTGGCCGATCATCGACGACACCCAATTCGACTGCAAATCGTTCCCCGGATGTTCGTGAATGATCACGTTGCCCTCCCATGGGCGAATCCCTTGCGGTGCTCCAAACTCAACAGTCGCCATATTGAACAATTCGGTGTCAGACACGCGAGCTGTTGGTCCTCCCCCAACTGGAATTGCAGCTCCTGCTGCATCTCGTGCGCCAACGATGTTCTTTCCGCGCTGAATATTTTTCGCCACCGAGAGTCCGGCGCCGGCGAGGAGCGCAAGGGTGACAAGGACTGCGAGCACACCTTGGGAAGACGGAACGTCTGGTTCAGGCAATGGGAACTCGCGATCACTCATTCGAACACCGGTGAATTGTGACATTCCTGAAATATTCAGCCCCGCATTCGCCTCAAGCGGCTCAAGGACAACTTCTTGCCCATACGAAGTGTCGACCAATTCACAGCCACCCTCTTCACCCCAGCCCCCGACCGAACACAGCGAATCATCAAGTCGGAAACCATCAAGAATGACGTGGAATCGATCGGTGACCGGATCTTGATCAGGGTCAATGAGCGAATAATTGAACCACCATTCATCGAGAAGTGCGAATGGCAGGACATAGGAGAGCACAAAGCGGTGCTGGCCGCTTGCCGTCACGTCTGGGTCTCCGACGCGCATCTCGAAGTAGTCGCCATCAAAGTCGGTTGACAGATTTGATGGCATCGTTTCTGACTGAGCAGATATGTCGCCAGGAAGACCCAGATCGGTTCTGACATAACGCAGATACCCACGCATCTGATTTCGACCAAAATTGATATCGACATATTCGGTCACTTTCATGGCCCCATCGTCAGTGGGTGAGAGCACGATCGTCTTTGCATCAAAGTGAACGACATCCCGCTGAACCCCAAAGGTGCCGCTCATGACGTCGCCGCCGATCACCACCGCAAGCACAACGATCGGCAACAACTTTGGCCACAGCCTCATGCCAAAACCTTAGGCCATTGTGTTGAACCTTTAGGCCGTACGATGAGGTCTATGACCGGAACCCTTGTCATTCTCCGCCACGGCCAAAGCGAATGGAATCGCCTCAATCTGTTCACCGGATGGCACGACGTTCCACTCACCGAGCAGGGCCTCGCCGAGGCAACTGCAGCCGGTCACACCATGCGCGATGAGGGGCTTACCTTCGACACCAGCCACACCTCACTCCTCACGAGAGCAGTTGTCACGCAGCACCTCGCTCTCGAGGCAATGGGTCAAGTGTGGTTACCTGTCGAACGGCACTGGCGTCTCAACGAACGGCACTACGGGGCACTGCAAGGCCTCGACAAGGTTGCAACCACTGAACGCCACGGTGCAGAACAAACCCACATCTGGCGGCGCAGTTTCGACACCCCACCACCTGCGGTTGACACCTCAAGCCCGGAACATCCCGTCAACGACCAGCGTTATCAGCACCTTCCCGCCGATGTGCTTCCGGGCACCGAATGCCTTGAAGACGTCGTCGCTCGTGTCCTTCCGTACTGGTATGACCGAATCGCCCCGCAACTGCTCGCCGGACAGAATGTTCTCGTGACGGCTCATGGCAACAGCCTCCGAGCACTGCTCATGCACCTCGAAGACGTCAGCGCAGACGACATCGCAGAGGTGAATATTCCCACCGGTGTTCCGCGTCGCTACGCCTTCAACAACGGCCTCAATGTTGCGTCTGCCGACTACCTCGGAGATCCAGAAGCAATTGCTGCAGCCATCGAAGGTGTCGCTCACCAGGCAGGAACCCACTGAGAATTCCAAACGGCTGAGTCGAACGACCTGTAGTTCTGCGCGCCAAACGAACTAGCGTAAGGAATGCATGGCTACGGAGACTGAATCAACTACCAGCAGTGATAAGCGGCTTAAGCCTCATCAACTTTCGCTCGGCCTTGGCATCGGAATGGGTGCCTTCATTCTTCTTTCTGGCGTGTTACCACAAATCACGCACTGGCATAACGAGAATGAAGTCCACCGAACAGTGTTCGGCAATATTCCTGGGCCAATTCAAATCGCCTTCTACACCTTGATCCCGGTGATGGTCGTCTGGGGCGCATTCCGCTTCGCCGACCGTATGAAGAACTGGGAGCGAGGAACTGTTGCAAAGCGTCGCACGACCGCGAAGAACGCAAAACGCCGAGCCGCAGACTTCCGCGCTGGCGTGTACATGCGTACGTTGCTTCGTGACTCGGCTGCCGGCCTTATGCACTCGATGATTTACTTCGGTTTCTTGGTGCTCATGGGTGTCACGACAGTTCTTGAAATCGACCACCAAATGCCCGAAAGCCTGAAGTTTCTCCACGGCACCACATACAAGGCGTATGCCTTCGTCGGTGACCTTGCAGGCACCGTGTTTACGCTCGGTGTGATCTGGGCCATCGTTCGTCGATACATCCAACGGCCATATCGCATTCGTATTAAGACCAAAGCTGAGCACGGCGTCATCCTTGGCACGTTCCTAGCGATTGGTATCACCGGCTTCGTCGCCGAGGGTTTCCGTATTTCGGTTGAAGGCATGCCCGATTATGAGAAGTTCTCATTTGTGGGCTACCCACTTGCAACACTGTTCGACGGTATGTCGGCATCAGCCGTGAGCACATGGCACCAGTGGAGCTGGATCGCACACGTTGTCAGTTTTGTGGTGTTCCTAGCGATTTTGCCGGTCACCATGCTGCGTCACGTCTTCACCTCGCCTCTCAACATGTACCTTCGCGACAAAGACCGCCCGAAGGGCGCGATGAAGCCAATGCCAAATCTGATGGAAACCGAGCTCGAGAGCTTCGGGGCCTCAGTTGTTGAAGACTTCACCTGGAAGCAGCTTCTCGACACCGACGCCTGCACGATGTGCGGACGCTGCACCAGCGTGTGCCCGGCACACGCAACCGGTAAGCCACTCGACCCACGCGAAATCGTGTTGAAGACCGGAGAGGTCATGGCTGCGACCGGATCTCCTCAGGTTTCACCTCCGATCGGCGTCGACGGAGAGATCAAGATCGGAGCGAACAGCCTGTTCGAGCGGATCACCGCCGAGGAAATCTGGTCGTGCACCTCATGTAAGGCATGCGACGAGATCTGCCCTGTCAACATTGAGATCCTCGACAAAATCCTCGACATGCGTCGCTACCTCTCGTTGATGGAATCAAACTTCCCGGCTGAACTGGGTAACGCGTACCGAGCCATGGAAAACCAAGGCAACCCATGGGCGATGAACCAGGGCGAACGTGGCGATTGGGCAAACGACATCGACGGAGTAGAAATCGTCGATCCCGGATCACCACTCACCGCCGAGTACCTCTACTGGGTCGGTTGCGCAGGTTCATTCGACGACAAGAACAAGAAGGTCACCCAATCGATGGCCAAACTGTTGCGCCGTGCCGGCATAGATGTTGCAATTCTTGGGCCAAGCGAAATGTGCACCGGAGACTCCGCTCGCCGATCAGGCAACGAGTACCTATTCCAAATGCTCGCTATGCCAAATATTGAGATGCTTGACGGGATGGGTGTGAAGAAGATCATCACCCAATGCCCACACTGCTTCAACACACTTCAGAACGAGTACCCACAATTGGGCGGCAACTACGAAGTTGTTCACCACACCCAGCTTCTTGAAGAACTCATTGCTGACGGTCGACTCGATGTATCTCAAGCAACGCTCGAGGAGCGCATCACTTATCACGACTCGTGTTACCTCGGCCGCCACAACGACGTGTACATGGCGCCACGCAAAGTCGTTGGAGCGATCAAGGGCATCGAGATTGTGGAGATGCCGCGAAATGGCACCAAGGGAATGTGCTGTGGCGCAGGTGGCGCACGCATGTGGATGGAAGAGTCGATTGGCACGAAGGTCAACGACGAACGTGCTCGCGAAGCGCTTTCAACAGGTGCTACCCGCATCGCAACGGCATGCCCGTTCTGCTACATCATGCTTGATGACGGCGCCAAGGCAGCCGGCGCAGATGAAGACCAAGTGAAGGTCGCCGACCTTGCAATTCACCTGCTCGATGCGATCGAAGCCGGAGAGTCAAAAATGGATAACCCTGACTCACCGCTCAGCGTGAGTTTTGACTGAGTAATCGATCACACCAAACGCGACTTGATCGATTCGATCCAGTCATCAGCATTCTTCCAGCGCTCGTCGACAGACGCTCGCACTTCATTAGCTGAACCGTCGGCTCGCGGCCACGACCCAAACCATTTGACGTGTCCTTGTTTTGCGTGCAGCGCCCGCATCGTGTCAGCCATGAGATCGTCACCCACGTGGCCCTCAGCCAGGATGATGAAGCAATACTCTCCGAGCCCGCCCTGACGAATCGGGCGAGAGATGAGGTTCGACAAGTTGATTCGGCGAGCGGCAAATTCTTGAAGAATTGAAATCAGGCTGCCCGGTTCGTCCGCACGCTGGAACACAACGAGGCCAGTACGGTCGTGCCCGGTCGGCAACGCCGCACCATCTCGACGAACTACAACAAATCGGGTTTGGTTTCCTGCCTCATCTTCGATGTCTTCAGCAAGCACTTCAAGCCCATAGAGCTCAGCAGCGACGCGCGGCGCAATTGCGGCAAGACCGCTGGCACCATCCTCAGATACTGATTTTGCTGCTCCAGCAGTTGACGTTGCCGCTAACAAATTCGCCGTAGGGAGTTGCTCTCGCAAGAACTTGTGGCACTGAGCGGTAGCTACAGGGATCGACATCACGTCGGTGACGTCTGACATCGATGTTCCTGCCGGTGCAGCAAGACATAGATGAATATCGAGTACGACTTCGCGGGTGACGATGAGATCATGATCGAATGCCAATGCATCGAGAGTGAAGTTGACCATTCCCTCAATCGAGTTCTCAATTGGAACAAATCCGCAGTCAACCTCACCCGAGGTGACCGCATCAAGCACATCAGGAACCGTTCGCATCGGAACGAGTTCGCCTGCTGCGAGATCACTCTGGGTTCTCAGAGCTTGCTCGGTGAAGGTCCCGAATGGGCCGAAAAACGCGACGCGCGGAGTAGAACCGACGTTGCTTGCAGAACCATTCGTTGAAGTCACGTCCGCAAGGCTAGGGGGATTCGGCCCAAGACATGGCACGATATGTCGATGGACGAAGCAGCCCTCACACACTTGATCGCTGCAATCGCTGATGGCTCGGTCGCTCCCGACGCCGCAATTAGCCAACTTCGGCGCCTTCCATTCGCTGATACGGGCGACGCCTTGGTCGACCATCATCGATCTCTTCGTCAGGGAATGCCCGAGGTGATTTATGGTCCCGGCAAGTCTCCAGAACAATGTGTTGCGATCATCCAAGAGATGTTGGACCACTCCAACGAGCCAGTGCTCATCACACGAACAGCCACCGAGCAGATAGCTGCCCTCGAACCGATCATCACCGAAACAACATCAATCCGCTCTGGAGGATGTGTTCTGTTTCGGCCTCCTGAATTCGTTGATCCTCAACCAAATGTCCTTGTCATCACAGCCGGAACCTCCGATATCCCAGTCGCTGATGAAGCCGTCATCACTCTTGCGGCCTCTGGCATTGATGCAACCCGCCTTCACGATGTTGGAGTCGCCGGATTGCATCGGCTTCTCGCTCACCTCGATCAGGTGACCGCAGCGGACGCAATCATCGTCATCGCCGGAATGGAAGGGGCGCTTGCCAGCGTCATCGGAGGCCTCACCTCCTGCCCGATCATCGCGGTGCCAACATCGGTTGGCTACGGCTCAGGTCTCGAGGGTGTGACCGCGCTGCTCGCCATGCATGCAAGCTGCGCATCAGGCATCTCTGTCGTTGGGATTGACAACGGCTTTGGAGCTGCGGTTGCACTCTCGCGAATGCTGAAGCGGATGGTGACGAAATGACGACCGCAGCATGGTTCCAATGCTCCGCTGGAGTGGCCGGCGACATGACCCTGGCTGCTCTTGTTGACGCAGGTGCCGACCAGTTCTCAATTATCGAGGCTGTGCATTCGCTGAATATTGATGGTTGGGCAATCACCTTTGAAGCAGTCCAGCGCTGTGGAGTTCGTGCCACCTGGGCGAACGTTGTTGTCCACAATCACGACGCTCAACATTCGCACCGGCCGGCTCGCGAAGTGCTCGACCTCATTGGATCATCGGAGCTTTCCCAAATCACCCGTGAGCGAGCGTTGAATGTCTACCGGACCTTGGCCGATGTCGAGGGGGTAATCCATGGCGTGCATCCTGATGATGTGGAGTTACACGAAGTTGGAGCGGTCGATTCGATTGTTGATGTCGTTGCATCGTGTGCCGCACTCGAGACCCTGAATATCGACCATATCTCGCACTCACCAATCGGGGTTGGGCATGGAACCGTGTCAACCACACATGGCCAATTTCCGAACCCTGTGCCTGCAGTTAGCCGCCTACTCACACTGAATAGTGCGGCCACGTTTGGGGTCGACACGACAATGGAAATCGCAACTCCAACCGGTGTTGCGCTAATGACGGTGCTCTCTGCGAGCCCATCAGGCACCCCGATGCCGCCCCTTCAGACGACAGCCGTTGGGTTCGGAGCCGGAACAGCAGACGTTCCGAGTCGCCCCAATATTGTGCAAGTCGTTGTTGGTCCTCTCGCTGATCAGTCCGCGGGAAGCGGCCAGGCAGCCGTTGAACTCGCGGTCAACGTCGATGATGCAACTGGTGAAGTGCTTTCAGATGCCATTGAGAAACTGCTTGCCGCAGGAGCCTTCGACGCGTGGATTACCCCAATCGCGATGAAAAAGGGACGGCCTGCGTTCACCGTGCACGCTCTATGCGACCCCGCTCGGCTTGAACTACTGAGAGCCACCATGATTTCTCACACCGGTTCACTAGGTATCCGAGCAACGCATGTCGATCGATGGCCGCAACAGCGCTCTGAGGGAATTGTTGTTGTCGAGGGCCACGAGATTCGCGTGAAAATTGCCGATCATCGCATCAAAGTGGAATTCGATGACGCGAAAGCAGCCGCTATCGCATTAAACCGTCCGGTTCGACAGATCATTGCGTTGGCCGAGAATCTCGCCACCAGCTAACCGGAGCGATTGTGAAGGAGTTCTTGTCGAAGCCGCTGCAGGGTTGGCGACGGCATTCCTCCTGACCACTCGTCGGACAGCACTCGCTCATACGAGTCCCATTCCTGCCGCAGCCCCGCAACATCGCCATGGCCTCCTCGGGCCTTCATGCGCAAGGCAATGAGGTCTTCATCACCCGGAAGCACTCGTAACCCTTGTCCGGTAGCCCACATCACCCCGGCGGTGTCAGCGACATCAAGATAGGCATGAGCGAGAGTCGTTGCAGCGGAAATGGAGAGAATCACAAGTTCAGAGGTCAGCCCCTCAGGGTCTGGCCACCGATATGGCTCTCCTTGAAATGGGAGACCCCGCAGTAACGACACCGGCCAACGGAGGTTGCTGATCACCTCTTCGGGCAACAACCCCTGAGATCGTTGCAGCGCACGCTCCAAGACATCGGCATCACTGACAATCCGCTCGTCAACGACGAGATCATCTCCTGAGTCTCGTTGAATCCAGTCACCCGAGAGTTCTTCGTGAAACGCACGGTTGAGCGATCGACGCACATCGGAAACGACATTTGCAAATGTCGTGGGTCGGACAGCAACATCCCACATCGCAGCCTTCGCCCTTGACCGGGTTGGGTGCTCATCGTGAGTTAAGACCCATGCGAGGAGTTCCTGCGAGCGACCACGTTCAAATGACACCAGGTCACCACTCGCAGTCTCTACCGAGACCTCACCAAGAACCCTCACCATAAATTCGTAATCAACATTCGTGTCACGGCAGGTATCTGACGGTCGATCGACATCGATCGTCGCAACTCCGCTGAGAGGTCGATCAGCCTCTGGATCCCTGATCGATTCATCCACATGCTCTAGCCGATGGTGAACCTGCCATTGCCTACCACGCGGTGACCAAGTGACGATCCCTCTGTCTACGGCAGCATCAATGATGAGCCCCACGGGATCCTCCTGATTGTCAGCAGCAAGGTGGAGTTCAGCGATGTCTACGGCCTCGTCATCACAACCCCGATTCCATGGCGAGAGTTTCCACTGCTCACGTAGCCGTCCAACTTCGCTTGATGAACCAAACCCAGCGAACAACACACCACCAACATCAGCCACATCAATGAAGTACTTGCGGCCATGTGAATCTGACCCCAAATTCAGCAATGTCGAAAATGGAAATGTTCCCTGATCAAATCCGGATGCTTCATCGAGATACCACGTGCTTACCGAGGCCACCGTCCAGCCGCGCGGGGCTTCGCAGAGGGCTCCGCCGTTCCATTCGATGCCGCACCTACCGTCAGATTCACTCACGATCACCAGATGTTCGAACACATGCTCAATCGGGAATGTCGCAATCGCTCTCGACACAAGGTCGACACGGGTTCCCTCATCAACTTCGGCACACCGAATAACCGATCGCTGATCAACTGCATCGGCCAGATCATCACCTCGAGCCACTCGAGCGAGACGCATGACCACCACGCAACCCAGTCCGACACTCAAACCAAGCAAACTCAGCTCACTCGCAAGCCAAGCCAGTCCACGGGCATCACGGACTTCACCATCTGTGAGAACGTTCCATAACCAACCCCTCAGGCTGAGGTGGTCCGACTCAATCCAGAGCAGTACGAACGCAGTCAGGCTGGCTCCAAAAAGAACGATGAATTTGTATTCGGCGGTCAGTAACCGCTGACGATGTAGCGACATTCTCATGCAAACCCCCGACCGTTGCCTACAGAAGGTAAACCACATCGCAGGGATGATGTCGGTGAATTTTTAGGGGGGTGGGCAACACGGCCTCACCGGAACTAGATCACAGGACGCCAAGCGTCCAACCCTCTTCTCGAAGCACTGACAGTTGTTCGGCTTCGGACAAACTCGGGCTCGCCCAGTCACGAAGTGAAAGGTCAGCGTCAGCACGAGCCAGCTTCTCGACAACCGTGATCACTTGAGCCGCATCAAGGACGTCATGGCGATCACGGTCAATGTCGAACATGCTTGGCCAAACCTCTGCAATAACGATGTCACTTGGGCCTCCGTCTAACGAATGCTTGCCAAGGCCCGTCTCAAATGGCCAGACCTTCAATCGATTTCCAATCTCATCAATGGCACGCATTCGTTCAACCCATGCCATACCCATCAACATCTGACTGCCAACACTGCCGGGATACGCCAACTGCCAGGAACTAAACGGACGATGACCTTTCGCACGAATTCGGTGCTCTGTGATGCGAAATTCATCGAAGGGCGAATACGAATCGGGGCGATACCTCGAAACTCCTTGATGCAAATGTGCTCCGGGGTATCCCCAGAAGGGCCTCACCTTGACGGCACACTCACACCGGTCATTCATCTCGGATGCAACGTCGAATCGGTTATTTCGATTATCAGCGGCATCAAGCACTCGTGTACCCACCCATGACCACACATCGCGCCAACTGCTCGCTAATTCACCAAGGAGAGCATCTGCAAAACCAGAGGGATACCCGAAGGAAAAATCACAACCAACCAGCACCCGCTCGCTCAGATCTGACAACAGTTCAACCAGCAATTCGGTGGCACCGTGGCGGGTTCTTGGGTTATGAACTTCCTCCACTTGTCCATCGCAGTCGGCAACCGCCATCCAGATCGAATCTTTTCCCTGCTTCGGAGACGACTGAGCGCTCCAATCGATCATCACATAACGGTCAAAACACCGAGGTGATGATCGAGCCTGTTCCACATTTCCAGTCTCTCACGACCACCGGCTACAGGATTTGACCCGAAACGATGTCGTGAACCACGTGTGTCAAATCTGACACCCGAGGGCGCCGAGAGTCTGACTAAAGTGAATACCAACAGAGGACCCGTTCCGAAGCGGGCTTCACAGGGAGAACACAATGGCACACGCATACCACAAGCACCTCGTCGCAATTCCGCTGTTTGCAGACCTCGATGAAGATGAACTCGACGCAGTTGCAGCGATCACAACCGAACTCAGTTTCTCCGCTGGCACCGCTCTCATGAACGAGGGATCAGGCGCTCACGAAATGGTTGTTGTCGTTGAGGGAACCCTCGAGGTGACCCGAGCCGGAGAACACGTTGCCGACATTGGACCTGGTGGATTTGCCGGAGAGATGGCGGTGCTCACCCATGCCCGCCGCGATGCAACCGTGACTGCAAAGACTGACATCAAGGCGCTTCACCTCGATGGCCGTGCATTTGGCGACCTCATCCAGCAGGTTCCATCGGTTGCTGCGAAAATGCTGCCAATTGTTGCTTCACGCGTCGTCGAAAACAGCACCCATCACCAGCACTAGGCATTAGCCGCCAAGCACAGCATTTGCCCTGACAAACGCTGCCATCGCAACGACTGAGAGTCCGAGCACCATCCACGGAAAGATTGCTGTCCCTGCAGCGTCAATCATCTGACCAATGACATAGGGGAACGCGAGCCCACCCATACCTGCTGAGGCCATGAACCATGACGTGTCCGATCCAGAGAGCTGGATACGTCGTTCTAGGTACGCAATCATGACCGGGAACTGAGGCGCCGTTGCCAGCCCAATCATGATTGCCCCAATCCACATTCCAGCCGGGCTGCCCTGCGCAATGGTGAGCACGATGGCTGCCACAACGGTTGCCGTCCCCGAGGCTGTCATCACCACCTTCGGCCGAATCCGACCCGACACCCAGGCCGAGAACAACCTCCCACTCGTGAACGAAACCCAAAAGCCAGTGGTGATCATGGTTGCGGCCCGTGAACTGAATCCGACCTCCCCTGCGTATGTGTGGATCCATCCAGCAAAGCCAATTTCAACGCCGACGTAGACGAAGAAAAATGAGGCAGCAATGACGAGCACCCGTCGTGTTGCTGTTGACTGCTCGTCTCGCCGAATCTGAGGAGCAGTGGGTGACGGGACGCTAAGTGCCCACAACGCCATCACAACTGCGATCACTCCACCAAGCCGAGCCGCTGTGTCGACACCGAGTGCGACAACCAGAGGGGCGATGAGCGCCCCGACTCCAAAACTGAAGTGCAGCAGATTCATCGCCCGGCCAACGTGCTCACCAAGGTGCCACATCAACAGCGTGTTCGCGGACACATCACTGATCGATGAAGCGGTTCCAATTGCCACCATGACGCCCCACAGAGCAATCAACGAATTCGCCACCGGAAGCGCCAACAAGGCAGCCGCAACGCACAGAAAACCGGTTGCGTACACACGGTGCCCATCAAACCGATCAAGCACACGACCAGCAATGACCGAGCCGACAATAAAACCAAGCTGCAACGCGAGAAATAGCGACCCGATGTCTGCGATTGAAGATCCGGTTCGGTCACGCAAGGTCGACAACGAAGGCCCGATCATGGTCAGAGCAAAACCAGTAATCGCAAAACTCACCAAGTACAGAGGGGTCGGCTGACGCACGTCCGACAAACTACGGTCAAAGCATGACCCAATCCTCGGATACCACGAATTTGCACGGTTCGATTCTCGGCACCCGAGTACTCAGAAGCGAAGACCCGACACTCTTGAATGGCGGAGCGCACTACACCGCCGATCTCCCCCAACATGTTGTCGACGGTGCTCTGCACGCGGTCTTCGTCCCTTCACCAGTTGCCCACGGGATCCTGCGCGAGGTTCATACTGAGGATGCAGATTCTGTTGACGGCGTCGTTGCAGTCCTCACTGGGACCCAGCTACAAGACGACCTCGGGATAGCTGCCCATCACGGATTCGTACCAATCGGACCCCGCTTCGCCCGCAACCCAATCGCCATCGACACAGTCCGATATGTCGGTGAGCCGATTGCACTCGTCATCGCAGAAAACCGCACAGCAGCAGCAGACGCAGCGCAACTGGTGTGGGCAGACATTGACGTCTTGCCCTCCGTCACCGATCTAGAGGCTGCTGTCGAAGAAGGTGCACCCAAACTCTTCGACGGAGATGAAGGCAACCTTGCATTCGTTGAAGTGAGCGATGCTCCGATCGATCTTGACTCAATATCAGAGACCGTCATCCGCGGAACCTACGTGAACCAACGAGTCGTTGTGGGCTCAATGGAACCCGACGCATGCCTCGCCGAGCCGGCTCACGGCGACAACAAGTTCACACTGTGGGCATCAACTCAAATGCCACACATGTTGCGAGATCAACTTGCTGCAGCACTATCGATGGATAAGAGCACCGTCAGGGTGCGCACCCCAGCCGTCGGCGGCGGCTTTGGTGGAAAAGCCGGACTCCACCACGAATACACCGCTATCGCTGCGGCCGCACGCCACCTCAATCGACCGGTGCTCTGGGCCCCCTCACGTTCTGAGGACATGCTGACAATGCCCCACGGCCGAGGACAGGTCCAATGGGCTGAAGCAGGGTTCGACGGCGACGGGCACCTCACCGGCTTCAGATTTAGGGTGCTCGGTGACGCCGGTGCCTACCCCACCGTTGGCGCAGCTCTTGTTGGAGGCACGCGCAGGATGGCTCCCGGAACATATGCAGTTCCCGCATTTCAAGCCCACGCCATCAGCGCAACAACGAATACGACATGTGTTGGGGCGTACCGAGGGGCGGGGCGACCGGAGGCAACCGCAATGGTCGAACGACTCATCGACCAAGCCGCTCACGAACTCGAGATTGACCCGATCGAACTTCGGCGTCGAAATCTCCTCGGCGACGACGTATTCCCGCACACGACTCCAACTGGTAACACCTACGACTCCGGGCGCTACCTGCACGCACTCGAAACAGCTGCGGAACTAGCCGGCTACGAGTCACTACGAGCAGAGCAAGCCGAGCGACGGGCACGAGGAGATCGCAACCAACTCGGAATCGGTATCGCAAGTTATGTTGAAATCACTGCAGGTGGAAGCTCCGAAGAATACGCCGCAGTCACCGTGCACCCAGACGGCTCAGCAACAATCGCAGCCGGCACTGCAGCCCACGGGCAGGGTCATGCAACCTCGTACGCAATGATCGTGTCATCAGCAACTGGCATTCCGATTCATCGAATTACTCACGTTGATGGCGATACGGATCTCCTGCCTCGCGGTGGTGGCACGGGTGGTTCTCGCTCTCTGCAACTCGGTGGCTCCGCTGTTGTCGGGGCACGTGATGCGCTCATCGATCGAGCTCGATCAATCGCTGCACAACAGCTTGAAGCAGACGTTGCTGACATTGTCATCGACGTGGCGACAGGAACCTTCCACGTGGCTGGCGTGCCCTCGACGGTTCTCAGCTGGTCAGATATCGCGCAACACGTTGAATCTGACGGCGAGCAACTCTCCGCTGACCATGTGTTCAACCAGCAGGGAGCGACATTTCCATTCGGCGCCCATGTTGCGGTCGTCGAGGTTGATACTGAAACCGGACGAGTCACCATTGCTCGTCACATCGCTGTGGACGATTGCGGCACCGTTCTTAACCCGGTCATTGTCGAGGGTCAGCAACATGGCGGAATTGCATCAGGTATCGGGCAAGCACTGTATGAAGAGGTGCGTTATGACGGAGACGGTAACCCCCTCACCGCAAACTTCGCCGACTATGGCCTTCCTGCAGCGTCAGAGATGCCGTCGTTCGATGTTCACTCAACCGAGACACCTTCACCGCTCAACCCGCTTGGAGCAAAAGGCATTGGTGAAGCATCAACAATTGGGAGCACACCGGCAATTCAAAATGCAGTCATCGATGCTCTGCACCACCTCGGGGTTCGCCACATCGATATGCCGTGCACGCCAGAGAGAGTCTGGGCAGCAATCCAGCAACCGCAAGACCCGTGGCGTGAACCTCCCGCAGCATTCGCCTACGTTGCTGCCCAGCGCGCGACCCCAGCAACTGACGACGCTGTCGACGAAGCCGCAGATGGCATCTAACTGGCATCACCAGTTCATTCTGTCGTTCGGTTTATTCTCCACAAAATGAACAACACCATCTTTTTGCTTGCCCGAATCATCATGATGGCAATTTTTGTCCGTTCAGGAATCAACCACCTGACGAAAGAAGCCATCGTGGGATACGCACAGTTCAAAAAAATTCCGAATGCCCAGCTTGCTGTGCGACTGTCAGGAGTGCTCTACCTCGCAGGCTCAGTCGGCATCATTTTTGGAGTCTGGGGAGACCTTGCAGCTCTGCTGACCGCGTTGCTCCTCCTCATCGTGACAATCACGATGCATAACTTCTGGACATTGGAAGATGCCGCTGCGAAGGCAACTGACCAATTGATGTTCATGAAAAATGTGTCGATGATCGGTGGACTTCTGGGTCTTGCATGGGCATTTAGCAACGGTGGAGGAATCACTCTCACCGATGCCATTTGGCCAGCTGGCTGATCCGCTTACATTCACGGCCTGCATTTCGGGCAGGATGTCACTATGGCAGCACCATTAGATGGCATCGTCGTTCTCGACTTCTCTCGTGTTCTTGCAGGCCCACACTGTGGACGGGCGCTCGCTGACCTCGGTGCTCGCGTCATAAAAATTGAGCCACCAGCAGGAGATCTCACGAGATTTTGCTACCCGCGGCGCAACTCAATCTCGAGTTACTTTGCGCAACAAAACACCGGCAAGGACAACATCTCGCTCGATCTCACTAAACCTGAGGCCACCGACATCATCCTCGGACTTGTTGAGCATGCGGACGTTGTTATCGAGAACTTCCGACCCGGAGTGATGAAGCGACTTGGGCTCGACTACGAACGACTCGCAGCGATCCGACCTGAACTGGTCTACGCCTCATCAAATGGCTACGGCACAGGAACTAGCTGGGAGAAGCGCCGAGCATATGCTCCTGTAATTGGAGCTGAAACCGGCCTCATCAAATCACAGGGTGACGCTCGCGACGGTCGATATTTCAACGACCGTCACTCGCACGCCGATGTCTATACCGCTCTCGAACTCACTGTTGCGGTGCTCGCCGCACTCAACCACCGGCATGCAACTGGCCGAGGCCAACAAGTTGAGGTGACGATGGCTCAAACCATGCTCTACGTGAACGAGCACACCCACGATGCGCTGTGGGATGAGCCTGTGCCAGAGGGCGTCATCCGGTCTTTCCAGCCAGGTGATTATCAAGTACTTCAACTCGGTGACGGCTCATCGATCATTGTGAGCGGTCACCCGGCAGAGGCCGGAACCTTTGAGTTCTTCATGAGAGCGATCGGTCGTGAGGATGCAATCGATGATCCTCGTTTTGCTGACATTGCTTCACGAAGAAAGAATCTTGCTGACATCAACCAGATGCTTGCCGACCATGCGAAGACCATCCCTGATGCTGTCGCCTACGAAGAAATCCTGTCGAAGCACAATCTCGCTGTCGGCCAGCTTCGGACAGTACGCGAGTTTGCTGAATCAGAGTGGTCGAGCGAAACCGGAGCAATCGTCGAGGTCTCTGATCGTGGCGACGGTGTCGTCAAGATCCCGCAGGCACCATGGAAGTTCAGCGACGGACCTGATGTCGGCATTCATGGCTCGCCGAGGTATCGAGGTGAAGATAACCGCACGGTACTTGGCGAATTGCTCGGACTCGATGAGGCAACTCTTCAACAACTTGAAGAAACTGGCATCTTGTCCTCACATGTTCCTCGTCGCTAATCAATGAGTTCAGATCAACTTCTCAACCGGGCATTCGAACTTGACTCGGCAGATCCACTCGCTCATTGGCGAGATCGGTTTGTGATCGACGATCCCGACTTGTCCTACCTCGATGGCAATTCACTTGGAATGTTGCCTCGCTCCACAGTGCATCGGATCCATGAAGTCATGAACGACGAATGGGGGTCTGGACTCATCCGTTCATGGCAGAAATGGCTGAACCTGCCTCTCACTGTTGGGAACGAACTTGCGCCGTTGCTTGGCGCCGACGACGGCGAAGTTGTTGTCCATGATTCGACGAGCATCAACCTCCATCAGTTATTGCATGCTGCTGTTCGCCTCAGGCCCGGGCGGACGGCGATCGCAGTAGATGCCCACGAATTTCCAACCGACCGCTACGCCGTTGAAGCAGTTGCACGCGAACACGGGCTCAACGTCATATCCCCACCAGCAGGGCAGAGCCTCGACGAGATATCACTCGACAGATGCGCCGTCGTTGTCCGCTCACTCATCGATTACCGAACTGCTGAAATTGCTGACCTGGTTGGTTTCACTCTTCGCGCCCGCGAAGCAGGCGCTCTCGTCATCTGGGATCTCTCACATGCAGTCGGAGCAATCGAGCTCGACCTTCATGCAGCCGATGTCGATATGGCGATCGGATGCACGTACAAATACCTCAACGGTGGTCCGGGCGCTCCCGCATTCTCATATGTGCGCTCCCACCTCATCTCAGACATTGATCAACCGATTCGAGGCTGGTTCGGTCAAGACGATCAGTTCGCAATGGACAGCGCATGGTCACCCAAACCCGGCATCGGCCGACTCATGATTGGTACACCGTCGATCCTCGCCCTTGAAGCGGCTCGGTGCGGAATTGAACTTTCAAACGAAGCCGGAATGCCTGCAATTGCAGCAAAGGGTCGGGCACTGACTGACTTCGCCCACGAATGTTGCGACGAACTTCAACTCGACTCGGTATCACCACGAGATGCATCCATCCGCGGATGCCACATTGCGATTCGTCATTCCGATGCCAAGGACATCACCCAACGACTCGAGCGCGAATACTCAGTCATCGCGGACTATCGGGATCCTGATCTCGTTCGCCTTGGGTGCTCACCATTGACCACGCGATACGGAGATGTTGCACGGGCAACTATCCACCTCGCATCGATGGTGCACCGGTAAGTAGTTCGTTACCGGGCGAAGGCGGCAGCGATTCGAATAGCTCCACCGTCTGCAACATGCACCTGGCCCTCATCGACAAGTTTGATGAGGTGAGATAAGACCGAACGCGCAGCCGGGCGATGCAGGTGAGGATTAACCTCCGCATACAACACACGAACAATCTCGGGAACCGTTGAAGGTCCATGCTCATCAATGAACGAAAGCACCTGGCGTTCACGCTGTAGTCGATGCTCAACGAGCGCTCGCGAGTACTCGGCCCCATCAGTGCGGGGTGGGCCATGCGTCGGCCACAGCGTCGCATCGGCCCGGTCGGCAACTTTGTGAAGTGACTCGATATACGCAGTCATCGACCCGTCAGGCGGGGACACAACAGTTGTGCTCCACCCCATGATGTGGTCGCCAGTGAACAAACTTGACGACTGCTCGAGCGAGAAGCAACAGTGATTGGCGGTGTGCCCTGGCGTTGTCACCGCACGCATCGTGAGGTTCTTGCCATCAACAACAATCTCACCATCGACCACGCGCTCGTCAGGCACGAAGTCAACATCGGTTGACTCCTCCATCTTCACCTCGTCTTCATCTTTTTCTTCAGAGGGGTCTGGTGGGACAGCGAGTTCTTCCTCGCCTTCGAACATGCCTTCTGGCTCGTCGACTGTTTCATGTGGTCCGACAGCGAATGTCGGCGCACCGGTCTCTGCCTTTAACCACTCAGACAATGGCGAGTGATCGGCGTGACAGTGGGTGATAAGAATCGCACGAACTCGTTCACCTTTCAGTGCTGCGGCCAGTGCGTCCCGATGGCTATCGAGGCGAGGACCGGGATCAATCACTACGACATCGCCACTACCAATGATGTAGGTGCCCGTACCCCGGTACGTGAACTTTGAAGGATTCTCTGCAATCACACGACGGACATCTGGAGCAACTTGAACGGCCTCGCCGTACACGACGTCGTCGAGAGGAAGAAAGGTTGGTGAACTCACAGACACGAACGTAGTTCACATCTGCGATAACTCGATGCTCGGTCGCTAATTCTCGACTTCGGTCTCATCTTCGGGAGGCTCATCGTCAAGAAGGTCGCTATCGACAATCACATGACGTCGACCGGTTTCACTTGCGATTGCTTGGCCCATCGCAGCAACTGGCAACGCGAGCAACGCCCCGCTCGGTCCGAGGATTGAGAGCCCTGCAAGCGCCGCCCCAAATGCGATCGCAGGATGCAATTCCATTGTTCGAGCAGTCACCTTCGGTGAGATGAGATAGTTCTCAAACTGCTGGTACACGATGATGATGCCAAAGACGATCAGCGCTCGAATCGGTGAATCAAGGAATGTAATCACCACCGGCAACACGGCCGCAAAGTAGGTGCCGATCACAGGAAGAAATTGACTGATTAGTCCAACCCAAAGGGCAAGCGCAATTGGTGAACGCACGCCCGCAGACGCAAACACAATGCCATGAAAGATTGCCGACACTGCGCTAAGCAGTAGTCGCGAATAGAGGTACCCGCCAGTCTTATCGATCGCGAGTTCCCAAATCCGAAGCACTCGATGTTGCGAGGAAGGCCGCAAACGCGAACAGATCGAGCGACGCATTCTCGGTCCATCAGCAACGAAATAGAATGTGAACAGCACAATCGAGAATGTCGCAAAAAGTCCGTTCAGCGCACGGCCGGTCAGGCGTAACGCATCACCACGTTGGGCCGAAATAAAGTTTTGGACCGCACCATTTGGATCATTGAATTGATCGATCACCTGCGCTGGGTCAATCGATGTTCCAAACCAGTTATTGATTCGTTCAACCGTGTCTGAGATGTAGACCTCAAGATTTGACAGCAGGTCAGCAATTTGTGTCCCGATGAGCGTTCCCATCGCTCCCAGAAATGCCCCAATCGCAATCAGCACGCCAAAAATAATGAGCAACGTCGCGCGACCGCGGCGCCACCCTCTTCTCGCTAACCAGTTCGTTCCAGGTTCAATTGCAAGGCTGAAAAACAGCGACAACACGAGAAGCAAGACAAGATCGTTCACACGACCCCACGTGAGGACGACAACATCGGTCACGACTGAACCGAGCCAGAACAAGAAGACAGCAACCACAACCCAGCGAGGCGGCAGCCAACCTCGACCGGAGTCTTCTACCTCAGAGAGTTCAGACACATCATCTGGCACAGTCAGGATCTTAGTGAGCCCCCGTGAGAGCATGTGTCGATGACAGATGCGCAACAAGAACCAGCAGATCAGGTTCGCGCGTGGCTCGCCGACCAGATTCGAGGTCGAGTAGTCGGACCAAACGCTGAAGCTCGCACCGAAGAGTTGTTCACCGCCCCCGGTGAGCGGTGGTTTGATGATGACGCCGCAATTCGAAAAGTGCATCTCGATGCGTCGATGTTCATTGGTGGGATCCGTGCCCTGCTTCTGCAGAGTCTGCATCCGCTCGCGATGTTCGGCGTAGCGCAGCACTCCGATTACAAGAATGATCCATGGGGACGCCTTCAACGAACCGCTGACTTCCTGGCCACGACAACGTTCGGTCCGAAAGAAGCAGCCGAACAGGCGATTGCAACCGTCACTGCGATCCACGACCGTGTAACTGGCACAACACCTGAGGGCGTCGAATATCGGGCGAATGATCCTCACCTGCTTGCCTGGGTGCATGTTGCCGAGGTCGATTCATTTCTTCGTGCCCATGATCGTTACGGAGAATCGCCACTCGAAGGCTCTGATCGCGACCGTTACATCGCTGAATCTGGTTCGATTGCTGCACGTCTCGGAGCCGACCCGGTGCCCGTCACCGAGCAGGGTGTCGCAGATCTTCTTCACGACTTTCGATCCGAGTTACGGGCAACCCCCCAAGCCCGTGAGGCGGCGCGATATCTCCTCATTGACCCGCCGCTTCCAGCATCGTCGAAGCCCGCTTACGGTGTGATCGCCGCTGCAGGCGCATCACTCCTCCCACTGTGGGCACGCAAAGAACTTCGTATTCCATGGCTTCCTGTCTCGGAACGCCTCGCGATCAGGCCAGCAGGCGACCTCATCACGAAGACAATTCGTTGGGCATTACAGCCCAACCAGCCATCAACCTGAGACGGCTCGCATCTCTTTCGCTAACGAGCCACGCTCAATAATTTCAATCTCGTGTAGACCGAGCCACGCACACATTGTCTCAAGTTCTTCGAGTGCTTCACTAGCGATCTCGAGACGTCGAGCCGGCGTGTCGTCACTGTCTTCAACCCACGATGCTTGAACCAGAAGAACCTGTCGGGCCCGATCGGCCTTCAGATCAAAACGGCCAACGATCCGGTCTCCCAGCAAGAACGGCAGCACGTAATAGCCGTACCGACGCTTCGCGGCCGGCGTATAAATCTCGATTCGATAGGTGAAGTCAAATAGACGCTCATCGCGGTCACGGAACCACACCACCGGATCAAACGGACTAAGAAACGTTCGAGCATGAACCGCACGTGGAATGTACAGATCTCGGGGGCTGTACCCCGGCTGTTGCCAGCCCTCCACTGTGACAGCAACAAGATCACCGGTTCGGACGAGATTCTCTACGAGCGGTTTGATATCGGTAATTCGTTGGCGGTGATAGTCAGCGATGTCATGCATAGTGCCGACACCGAGATGACGGACCGCCTGCCGAATCAGTTCCTCGCGGGCAACAGATTCATCAGGAGTCTCAGCCTCTAATGCTGCGGCAGGGAGAACTCGTTCCGGAAGGTCGTATAGACGCGCGAAGTCGTTTGTCCGACGCGTCGCTGCAACCTCACCTTTCCAAAAGAGAAATTCCAATGCGGCTTTGGCCGTATCCCAATCCCACCAGTCGCTCTTGGGAGATGTCCGCGGTGAAAGTTCGCCGGCAGTGATTGGCCCACTCTCACCAATGGCACTCAGCACACGCTTCACAAGACCCGGATGCTCCTTCGCTATCCGGTTGACGCCTTTCCAAGCATGGGGCTGGCCCATTCGCCATCGAAGTAACCGGTGCTGTGAGGCCGGAACATGGCTTGCCTCATGCACCCAATATTCAAAGATGTCCCCTGCTGCGGTTGCAGACGGAATAAGCGTTCGATCATGAGGTCCGAGCCGCGCAAACAACGGAAGTTCCTGGCTACGCACCAACACATTGACGGAATCAATCTGAATGATTCCCATGTCGTCGAATGCCCGACGGAGATGCCGCCGATCAACCCGACCAACAGGTCGTTCACGGTGAAAGCCCTGAGCGGCAAGAGCAGCTCGACGAGCCTGCGAGATTGTGAGCCGGTGACTAGCCGTCACGCAGAGTTACTCGTTCAGTCTGCGACGCTGATCGTGACCGACTCGATCACAACATCATCAGTTGGGCGATCACCCGCTGCAGTTGGGACGTTCTGCATGCGCTCAACGAGTTCAAGTCCCTTCACCGTTTGACCAAAGAGGCTGTACAGCGGTGGGAGTTGGACACCGCTCGGTCCGCTGATGAGGAAGAACTGGCTGCCGTTGGTGTTTGGTCCTGCATTCGCCATTGCAAGCGAACCGATCTGGTATTGACCTGGCTTCGGCAATTCATCGTCGAATCGGTATCCGGGGCCACCACGACCGGTGCCAGTTGGGTCTCCACCCTGGCACACAAACCCGTTGATGATGCGGTGGAAGATAATTCCATCGAAGTAGTGGTGGAGCGCGAGGAACACAAAGTTGTTCACGGTCACAGGAGCATTCACTGCGTCGAGCGCAATGACAATCTCTCCAGCTGCTTCGCCCGCAATCGAGACCGACATGGTTGCCGTGTAACGCTTAGCCGGGTCGATACCCATCTCTGGAGCCTCAGGGAACTGCTGCTGTCGAGGTGCGGAGCCATCAAAAAGTGGAAAAGGTGTCGCCATACGGCCAGACCTTATCGGCGGAGTGACACCCGTCGGCCAGACTGTATGGGTGAGCAAAGTAAAGACGTCCCATGTGTGTTCAGAATGTGGCACCCACCATCCCAAGTGGACTGGACAATGCACCGGGTGTGGAGAGTGGAACACGCTGACCGAAGAGGTCATCTCAACCGGACTTTCCGTTGACGCCTCATCGGTGAGTGCACCCCGAACACGATCGGTTGATGCTCGACCTCCTGTCGCCCTCGATGACACCACGACCGATACCGGCTCGGCCCGCCCTACCGGAATTGGCGAGCTCGATCACGTACTGAGTGGTGGACTCGTCGATGGTTCGGTCACCTTGCTCGGTGGCGAACCGGGTATCGGCAAGAGCACGCTGCTTCTGCAGGTCGCGCATCAGTGGGACGGGTCAGTGCTCTACGTCTGCGCCGAAGAAAGTGCCCAGCAGGTGCGCCAGCGGGCCGAACGACTCGGCGCAATACGGCCCAACATCTGGCTACTCGCCGAACATGGTCTCGGAGAGATCGCAGATGCTATTGACAGCACGAAGCCTTCGCTGATCATCGTTGACAGCATCCAGATGATCTCCGACCCAGTTGTCACCTCAGCTCCGGGCTCTGTTGCCCAAGTCAGAGCTACCGCACAATTTCTTGTCAATCTCGCGAAACGGCAGTCGATTCCGCTCGTTCTTGTTGGACACGTCACTAAAGAAGGTGATCTTGCTGGGCCCAGGGTGCTCGAGCATCTGGTCGACACCGTCTTAAGTTTCGAAGGCGACCGCCATCACTCACTTCGCCTGGTTCGAGCGGTCAAACATCGCTTTGGTTCAACCAATGAACTCAGCGTCTTCGAAATGACAGGAGATGGACTTACCGGAGTTGCCGACCCAAGCCAACTGCTGCTTGCCGACCGCAAAGAACAGATTCCGGGGTCAGCGGTGGTACCGACCCTTGAAGGCCGTCGCCCACTCATCGTTGAGTTGCAAGCACTGACATCTGTCGCACCTCCCGGAGTTCCCGCCCGAAGAACTGCTCAAGGAATTGATCAATCACGACTCGCCATGCTGCTCGCCGTGCTTGCGCGCCACTGTGGAGTTCCGACTGCCGCAACAGATGTCTACGCGTCGGCAGTTGGCGGTGTTCGAACTGCCGAACCAGGCATCGACCTCGCATTGATCTTGGCCATCGCATCATCGATTATCGACCGTCCACTACCGCCAGATCTTGCCGTCTTCGGTGAAGTTGGGCTTGGCAGCGAAGTCCGGCAGGTTGCCCAGCCTGATCGAAGGTTTGCAGAGGCCTATCGACTCGGATTCAAACGGGTCATTGCTCCGCTGCGTTCGCCTGACCCAGTAGACGGCATCGAACTTATTCGCGTCGGAGATGTAGGAGAGGCGCTGCAGGCAGCAGGTCTCACCTGATAACCCGATTGCGCTCATGGCGTTCGTTGCGCCCGTTTACGCCACTTCTTCGGGGCGATCGTTAGCCTTGGAAGGGTGAACCTTCGGCTCGCACTCGCGCAACTCAATCCGACTGTCGGTGCAATTAACGCGAATCTCCAACAACTCAAAGACGCATATGCCGACGCTGTTCAAGAGAACTGCTCACTCATTGCTTTCGGCGAGCTCAGTGTCACCGGCTACCCACCGGAAGACCTTCTGCTCAAACCCCGGTTCATTAAAGATCAACTCACAGCGCTACATGATTTCGCTGACTCGACATCGTCGTGCGTGGCTGTCGTCGGTGTCGTCGACTCTGACGGTCAGCAACTGTTCAATGCGGCTGCTGTGTGCTCGGACGGAAAAGTCCAGCACATCTACCGAAAGAGAAATCTCCCGAATTACAGCGTGTTCGATGAGAAGAGATACTTCTCGCCAGGATCCGAACCGTTGCAGCTCATCGGCGTCAACGGTGTTGCGGTCGGCATCTCTATCTGCGAAGACATTTGGGTTGACGACGGCCCACATGTCGAACTCGTTGCAGCAGGGGCAGAACTCATTGTCAGCATCAACGGCTCCCCATACCACCTCGATAAAGACGCAGAACGTGAGCACCTCATTGCAAATCGAGCTTCTGATCTGCAGGTTCCAATCTGCTACGTCAACCAAGTTGGTGGACAAGATGAACTCGTCTTCGATGGCGGATCATTTGTTGTCGATCACGATGGTGAGTTAGTTGCTCGGGCACCACTGTTTAAAGAATCGTTGCTCATCACCGATGTCAGCATTGAACCTCGCGACGGGCGGGCTCAGCCGGCGATTGACCTTGGTAATGAATCAGACGCCGCGGCCCCTCACCCATCACTAGCGCCGATCGCCGAATCGATGTCAGGAGATAGCGAGCTCTACGAAGCGCTTGTCTTGGGGACACGCGATTACTGCCACAAAAACGGGTTTAGCGACGTGGTGATTGGGTTATCGGGGGGTATCGACTCAACACTCGTTGCCTGCGTGGCGGTCGATGCCCTCGGGCCAGATCACGTTCACGGTGTTGCAATGCCTTCGCGCTACTCCTCAGATCACTCTTTGACCGATGCTGAGGCGCTCGCTCACAACCTCGGCATCGATATGCGAACGATCTCGATCGAGCCGGCATTCGCAGCGTATATGGACATGCTTGATCCATCGTTTGAAGGACGGCAACCAGGGTTGACTTGGGAGAACGTACAGTCGCGCTGCCGCGGTCAAATCCTTATGGCCCTTTCGAATGAATTTGGCTGGATGGTGCTTACCACCGGCAATAAGAGCGAGGCAGCGGTCGGCTATTTCACGATTTACGGTGACTCAGTCGGTGGATATGCAGTCATCAAAGACCTACTCAAGTTGAAGGTCTACGACCTGTGCCGCCTGGTCAATCAACGATCCGGGAGCGAGGTGATCCCGGAAAATGTCATCACCAAACCACCTTCGGCAGAACTTCGCCCAGATCAGCGAGATGACCAGAGTCTCCCGCCTTATGAGGTACTCGACCCAATTCTTTCGCTGTATGTCGAACAGGATCGAACGACGACAGACATCATCGACGAAGGCCATGACCCTGACATGGTCTCTCGCATTACCCGACTAGTGGACATCGCCGAGTACAAACGACGGCAGTCACCTCCCGGTGTACGCGTTACCCGTAAGGCCTTTGGTAAAGACCGGCGAGTTCCGATCACCAACGGTTACCGCTGAGCAGCAAGCTCGCTGAGAAGTTCGACTGAGCGATCAAGCTGATCGATCGGGACCAGCAGATGATCATGGTGATGGCCAGCGACAACGTTGCAGGCGATACCGCCATTGGCCAAGGCCCCACTCACCGCAGCGGTGAGGCCGACTCCTTCCAGCGAGGAATTCACCGACAGCGTGATCCAACCAAGTTCAACAGGATCGATGATCCCAATCTGTCGGGCATCGTCACTCGAGACCACGATCGAGACCCCCTCAGGCTCAACGACTGTTGAATAGATCACCACTCCATCTGGGACTGACTCAACCCCTTCAACTGTGGCGTATACGAACGTCCCGGGAACCACCACCGGATTCATTTCGCGAATCATTTCATCGCGGTCAGAAATCACCGATCGATCATCAGCCACAGCAGTTCTGACCAGACTGCCCACCGACATCCACCACCGATCGCGCACCAAGAACGACGTTGGCAAATTGGGTGTCATGGTCTGCTTGCTTCACGTAGTACTCCCAACGGTGCCCGTTCGGGTCATCCACCCAGGTCTCAACCTTTTCTGCGAAGCAGCAGATGGTGTCATCAACACCTGTCGTCTGAAGACCGGCACTTGACAATCGTTGCTCTTCTGCGACCACCTGATCTGCTGTTTCGACCTCGACACCGAGGTGATTGATTGTTCCAGCCGGAGCATCAGAATTTTCAAAAATTACGAACTTCATCGGAGGGTTCTCGAGCGCCCAGTTGGCGTAACCGTCCTTCACCTTTGTTGGCTCTTCACCGAATAACTTGCTGTAAAACGAGATTGATTCAGCAAGATCTCGAACATTCATCGCCAACTGAATACGCATAAACGACAGTATGTCAGCAACACTGGAGGCATGAAGACACATCAGGTCGGCATTATCGGTCTCGGAACAGTGGGTGCCAGATTCGTGGAGCAGTTCAATCTTCACGAACGGTTTGAGCTCTCCGCCTGCTGGGACGCATCAGCTGATGCTCGAGCCAGGTTCGCCGAGACAGAGAATGTTGTCGACACGGCACAGGCTGTAATTGCAAACTGCGACGTCGTGTACATTGCAGTCCCGCCAGCCGCTCATGCAACGTATGTCGAACAAGCCGTTGCAGCCGGCTGCGCGATTTTCTGTGAGAAACCGCTGGGCGTCGACATTCCAGAAAGCGAACATATTCTTCAACTCGTTGAGTCATCAGGACTGCCGAGCGCAATCAACTACGTGTTTGGTTCGGCGCCCTCCGCCGTCGAGTTGGCGCGAAGAGTTTCGAACGGTGAACTCGGCGACATCAGTTCTGCAGAGTTCATAATGCACCTCACCGAATGGCCTCGAGCGTGGCAAGCGGCGGCAACCTGGCTTGCAGAGGCCGAAGAGGGTGGCTGGATTCGTGAAGTCGGCTCGCACTATGTCTTTCTTGCTCAACGACTTTTTGGCGAAGTCTCACTTGAACAGTGCCTGGTACGCCGCCCTGCTCCACACCTTGCCGAGAATCTTGTCACCGCTCGGCTGACGACATCTCCAACACCGTTCACCATGCACTGCGAGAGCGGTTCGGCCGGAATCGACTCGTTGATGTTTACCGTCCGAGGTTCTCGACAGTCGATGCGAATTGTCGACTGGTACAACGTCGAAGCAACCGACGCTGACGGCAACTGGGCAACGGTCGAGATTGCAGCAAGTCCCTCTGCACCGTGGGCTGCATACCGGGCACAACTCGATGGCCTTGCAGCAATGCTCGACGGAGAGGAACATCATCTGCCGACATTCGCCGAGGCCTTAGGCGTCCAGCGCGTCATCGAAGGAATTCTCAATGAGGGAAACTCAGCTGACGGCTGACAAGGTGGTATCTGATGATCACCTTCAATGATTCGTTACGTGAACAAATCGTCGGCCACCTTGCCAACCACGACCGCCGAACATACCCCCTTGAAGGAAGACGACATGCGGCGGTTGCGATCACCATCGTTGACTCTGACCCGGTGCTGCACGATGGAGAGCATCCACTTGAACCGGAGTTCAGCGACATGTCCATGGTTCCGGGCGATGTCGAAGGGCTTGACGGCAGAATGGTCGGCGTCGCAGGAGGAGCCGCATTCCTTCTCTGCCGACGGGCTTCACGACTCAACAGCCACTCTGCTCAATGGGCACTTCCTGGCGGACGTATCGACGATGGTGAAACCGTCGAGCAGGCAGCCCTGCGTGAACTTCATGAAGAGCTTGGATTAGAACTCGGTGAGGACAGCGTTCTCGGTCTCCTTGATGACTACCCAACCCGCTCGGGTTATGTCATCACCCCAGTAGTTCTGTGGGGTGGGGCAGATCCTGAACTCATCCCATCGCCGGATGAAGTTCGTGCTGTGTACCGCATCGGTGTGCACACGCTCTGCCGTGAAGATTCGCCGCGATACGTCGATATTCCTGAGAGTGACCGACCTGTTGTTCAAGTTCCTCTCGGTGGAGATCTGATTCACGCTCCGACCGGAGCTGTACTCGTTCAATTCCGGTGGGTTGGAATTGAAGGCAGGGCCTCAGATGAGGCGAGGGTCGACCACATGGAACAGCCCGTATTTGCGTGGAAATAGGCCGCTACCACTCACCATGGACGGTGACGTCGCCAAAGCGCTCCCAAGTGTTTCGCGCTCGATCGCACACGATGGCTGAACCCGTTGGCAGCTCAATGAGTGGGACATCTGATGAGAGATGCTGAGCTCGCTGCAACTGTTCTGCTGCCCAGGTCTCAGACTCGGTAAGCACCGCCATCCCTTTGATGAGCCCAAGGCCGAACGTGAAGGCGCCACCTCGTGGGTCTGTCATCGGGTCACACATCGCTGAAGCGCTCGCCCCGACTGCGGCCACCACACCATCTCGACTCAGCACACCTTGAATCGACTCCCATAACGGGGTGTCCTTCAATGCTGTTCGCAGGTGTATCGGTGAGTCGCCCACTAGCCAAACTAGGTCAACGTCGTCAACCATCGATACAAAGTTTGGGTCACTTGACTGCGCACGTGTCAACGCCATGACGGGGACGATCTCAACCCCAAGTCGTTGCCCCCATTGCTGCGCGGACTCAACAAGCAACTGGGGTTGTTCAAATGCATCTGCGGTTGGAAGTACCGCTACAGGCCCAGATCGCCCTTGAAGGAGCGACGCATCGACAACGTCGTTACCGATAAAAGGACTTCCACCGAACAGAGCCACCGTCCCAAGGTTTTCACCGGCCATCGGATCATCGTAGGCGGCTGTTCACAGCACAACCTTGACTTCCCAACATCACGCATTGGTTCAACTCATCGTTTTCCCTATCGTGTTCAAATGTCGCCTCAATCGATCAGACCTGTCGACGTTGAGGGAACTGGAGTGATGACCCCAGGAAGACGCAAGGAATATTCCTGAATGGCAGATGAAGGCATGTTGCGCAGCGGGCCAGAAGACCTAGTCCCTGTTGAGCCAGAGCCGTCAAGGTGGGTGCTGCCAAGTGAGGGTCCAACCGATGATTCGGCACTGGTGGCAATCGGTGGCGATCTCGAACCTGGCACCCTGCTCGCGGCGTACCGGATGGGACTGTTCCCAATGCCGGTGCCACGTCGACGAGTCGGGTGGTTTTCTCCCGACCCACGGGGCATTCTCCCACTCGATCAACTTGTGATTTCACGATCGCTTCGCAGAAGTCTCAAGCGGTATACGGTCTCGCGCAACGAAGCATTCACCGAGGTAGTCACCAATTGCGCAGATCCCCGTCGGCCGAGCGGTTGGATCGACCGTTCGATCATCGACGCGTACACCACACTTCACCAGTTGGGTTGGGCTCATTCGATTGAGGTGTGGGACGACGACCGGCTAGTCGGAGGGCTCTACGGCGTCCGAATACACGGCTTTTTTGCCGGAGAGTCAATGTTTCATCACGCAACGGACGCCTCGAAAGTTGCGCTGGTGCATCTCGTTGATTGGTTTCACAATTCACACGGCAAATTGTTGGATGTGCAATGGACAACAGACCATCTCATCAGCCTCGGGGCCGTAGACATTGCACGTCACGATTATCTGCAGTTGCTGAAAGATGCGGTTCTGCCGTTTAGCCGCAAGAATGATCCTGCCGAGTCGCAATAAGGAGTTCGAACATGCCAGACAAGCCGTGGATGATGCGCACCTACTCAGGTCACTCAACTGCCCGCGCGTCTAACGAGCTGTACCGAACCAACCTTGCGAAAGGCCAAACCGGGCTCTCAATTGCATTCGACCTCCCAACCCAAACCGGATTCGACCCTGATGCCGAACAAGCTCGTGGTGAAGTCGGCAAAGTGGGCGTGCCGGTTGCCCATCTCGGTCATATGAGAACGTTGCTCGACAGCATTCCGCCTGGGCAAATGAATACCTCCATGACGATCAATGCATCCGCCGCTTGGCTGTTATCTCTGTATGTTGCCAACGCTGCCGAGCAAGGAACTCCATCGGTTGATCTTCGGGGTACAACCCAAAACGACATCGTCAAGGAGTACCTGTCACGCGGGACATATATCTTTCCGCCTGAGGCATCTCGCCGGCTCATCGTCGACATGATCGTCTGGTGTCGCAAGCATGCTCCCGCCTGGAACCCAATGAATGTGTGCTCGTATCACCTTCAAGAGGCAGGAGCGACACCAGTTCAAGAAATCGCCTACGCCATGGCAACGGCGATCGACGTACTTGATGCCGTCAAGGCATCAGGCCAGATCACTGATGACGAATTCACCGGGGTATTTGGCTCGATCTCGTTCTTTGTCAACGCAGGAATCAAGTTCATCGAAGAGATCTGCAAGCTTCGCGCAATGACAGATATGTGGGCTGATATCGGTCGAACCCGGTACGGGGTAACCGACGAAAAGGCTCTCCGGTTCCGTTACGGGGTGCAGGTCAACTCACTCGGACTCACCGAATCGCAGCCCGAGAATAATGTTCAGCGAATCGTTCTTGAGATGTTGGCGGTCACCCTGTCAAAGCATGCACGGGCAAGGTCGGTGCAGCTGCCCGCCTGGAATGAGGCTCTCGGCCTTCCAACTCCGTGGGACCAACAATGGTCGTTGCGCATGCAGCAGGTCCTCGCCTTCGAAACCGATCTGCTGAACTACGACGACATTTTCGACGGATCGCACGTCATCGAACGACGCACAGCCGAATTACAGGAAGAAGCCACAGCGGAACTCAACGATGTTCTTGAACTCGGAGGAGCATTCGCAGCGATCGACACTCTGAAATCCCGTCTCGTTGGTTCAATGGCCGAACGTACTCGTCGCATCTCATCGGGTGAGCAAACCGTTGTCGGAGTCAACTCATTTACCGAATCTGAACCATCACCACTCGGTGGCTCAGAAGCAATTCTCCGTGTTGACCCTGCAGTCGAAGCCGAAACGATTGCCGATCTCACAGCCTGGCGCAATGAGCGTGACCAGAACGCGGTTGACCAAGCGCTGGCTGATCTCAGAACAGCAGCGGTGAACAACACCAACATCATGGATGCATCAATTGCGCTTGCAGTTGCGGGTGGTACCACTGGTGAGTGGGGTGCCACCCTTCGCGAGGTTTTCGGTGAATACCGTGCTCCAACCGGAATCGGCGCAACTACCCGGTCTGACAAGTCACTCGCCGCAGTCGCAGCAACAGTGCGTGAAATGCCCGGTGGTCCCCCTCGGTTGCTCGTCGCGAAACCAGGTCTTGACGGCCACTCAAATGGAGCAGAGCAAATTGCTGTTGCTGCTCGTGATTCCGGGATGGAAGTGGTCTATGCCGGAATTCGTTCCACTATTGACCAAATTGCTTCAACCGCTCGCGATGAAGATCCCGACGTCATCGGACTATCAATCCTGTCCGGGTCACACCTTGAACTTGTCCCCCAGGTGGTTCAGCGGGTTCGAGCGCTAGGCGTAGACGCTCCAATCGTGGTCGGTGGCATCATCCCTGACGAGGATCAGCCTCACCTACTCAACAGCGGCGTTGCGGCGGTCTACACCCCGAAGGATTACGAACTCTCAGGAATTATGACCGATATCTGCGAACTTGCTTCGCAACATCGGATCAAACAGAACTGACAAGACGTTCGCGTTCAATCCAGTTCTCTAGCAGCGGAGATGACTCGAAGCTGGTGATGAGCGCGTATCGAGGGGCATTGCCTGGGTGCACCACGACATGCCATAGCCGCTGTGTGTCAACGATGTACCGAGAGCCTTGGTGCAACGGAACTCGTCGCTCTGTTGCCGCGTCAGGTAGTCCGTCTGCATCGTTGTCCATCAACAGCATGTAACTGTCGGGGCAATCCGTCAGTTCAACCCACGTGCGAACAACCCAGCCCTCGCCGTCGGGGTTGAAGCGGTTGTTGTCGTCGCGGTGAAGCGATCTGATTGCAGTTTCGCGATCTTGTGGTTCGAGTTTGATGACTCGAACGCGCCCGAAATTCGCTCCAACGCCGTCGACATAGCTTCGTAGTGTTGGCGCAATCTCAGCGTTTGATGTCCAGAGGGCGTCCTTATCTGTTTTCCCCTTATCCCAGAACCCTCGACAATCAAGTTCGCCATCTGCGGATGCGAGAGGAGCGAAATTGGTATCGCCACCACTCTTCCAATCCATGTACTCCAGACGCTCCCACTCTTCGGTTGGGATAGCCACAGGCATCGGCGAAAGTTCAACAACTCCGTCACTATCAAGGGAGCGCATGCGGTAGTGATCTGTATGAAGCGGGATCTTCACGCTCCAATGTTCACTGTTGGGCCAGAAGCTCATAACCATAAGTGTAAAGAGTTAGAAGAAGTGCCATGGTGCACCCCAACGGATCTAACAGTTAGCCCGCACCAGCGATCGTTGAGTCTGGTGGAAGCGTCACGATGACAAAACCCTTCGGGATCTCGATGATCTCACCAACTTGGATATCACTTGCATTCTCAAGTCCATTCAGTTCAACGATCTGTTTCATTGGAACACCAAAGCCAGCAGCAATCGCCGACAATGTGTCCCCTGATCGAACCTCATAGAAATATCGATTGGTATCGGGCAGCGTTGTTGTCGTTGAGGTTGTCGTTGTTGTCTGAATAGGCGGCAAAGGATCAAGCGAGAAGTCATTGCTACATCCCGATGCGAGCGCGAGAACAACCATGGTCGTCCCCAGAACGAACTCTCTGACCGGGAGCAGTGATGATGGTTTCAGCATGTGTGGCAGATGTCCTCCGCTAAGAACTCTACGGCGAATGCGCCCTAGCCTCACGCAGGTGGAATCCCCCAGAACGTTTCCAGGCGCAGTTGTCCCTCACCGCCAGTATCGGGTCGATGCCGATGGAGTCGGGATTGCGGTGAACGAATGGGGTGACGAAAAGGACCCCGTTCTCGTACTGGTTCACGGCGGCGCAGATTTTTCTCGAACATTTGATGTGTTTGCTCCGTTGCTCGCGGCTGCTGGATGGCGAGTCGTCGCATGGGACCACCGCGGCCACGGTGATAGCGATCACACCCATCTGTACTCGTTCGAAGCTGACCTACGCGACGCCGTCCGAGTTCTTGACACAGTCGCTCCTCAACAGGCAGTCGCCGTTGTCGGACACTCAAAAGGTGGTGCGATCATGACATCACTCGCTGAGGCCCAACCCTTTCGATTCCGCTCCTTTGTGAATCTTGATGGGATTCCGTACCGGCGACCCGGGCCAGACCTCCCTGAATTTCAGCGGGCTGACGCTCTCAATACCGAAATCACCGCGTGGCTCGAACATCGTCGCCGCTCGGCAGCCGGGTCGCGTAAACCCGGCAGTATCGAAGAACTTGCTCGCCGGCGGGCCCAGATGAATCCTCGCCTCTCAACCGAATGGCTTCAATATCTCGTCGCTGTCGGAGCCAAGGAAGACGAAGATGGTTGGCGGTGGAAACTAGACCCATCGATGAGGATGGGCGGCTTCGGGCCTTGGCGGCCAGAATTTGGTTTATTCAGGCTTGCCGGTCTCGGCGTGCCATTTCTTGGTGTACTCGTCGGCGCCGATGAGCCAATGGGATGGGGAACCAAGCCGCATCAGGTTGAGCAATGGATGCCTCGCCACGGGCGCCTCGAATACTTCGAGGACCTCGGGCATTTCATTCACATCGAACAACCACAAATGGTTGCCGAGATGACGCTTGACTTTCTGGGGAGTCCATCGTGAGCACCACCACACTTCGCCACAATCGAATTGATCTTGCCCTTCACCAACTACGACCGGCTACGGGCGTCGACCAGCCACTGCTCCTTCTTCATGGTCTCGGCGAACGGACACCATCAGCAGTCCCAATTGATGTTGATAGTTGGTCCGGAAGCATTTGGGGACTTGACTTCACCGGCCACGGTGAATCAACCATCCCCGTCGGAGGCGGCTATTCCGCCGAAGTACTTCTCGGCGATGTCGACGCCGCAATCAATCACCTTGGAACAGTCACACTGATTGGCCGTGGTCTTGGTGGCTACATCGCTCTATTGGCTGCAGGAGCACGAGCCGATGCAGTTCATGGAGCAATCATCACCGACGGTCCAGGACTCACCGGCGGCACCTATGAGTCATCGGTACCCCAAGTGGCCCGACTCGTGAACCTCGGACAGTCCCCTGATCCATACGCCCTACACGAACTGAGTCGTGATGTGCGCGCGCCCGAGTACGCACTTGATTTCGTGAAGTTCAGTACCGATCGTTCAGATTTGGCAGAGCCAATCAATGTGTCCGCTAGATATCATCCCGCATGGCTCAAAGCGGTTGCCGCAGCACCCGGGGTTGCATCGCTTCCACTACCGGAAGCCCTCGATCTGTACCGGGCCTAGTTCACGACGATCGGTCAGTGATGAACTCAGCCAACTCAACGAGCGGTTCGATCGATTCTGAGGCCATCACTGGAGAATCAAGAGCCTGAATTGCCAACGAGACGTTGGTTGCAATAAGCCGCTCGAGCTCATTTAGGGCACCAACATCAATGATCGTTTGTTGAATTTGAGCGACCTGTTCATCAGATAAGTCAGGTGACCCCACCCTGTCCAGAATCTCGCGCTGGCTCGACTTTGCAAGTGCCACTGCACGAGCAAGAAGTGGAGTGGGTTTGCCTTCCCGCAGATCGCCACCAACAGGTTTTCCAGTTACCTTGGTGTCGCCAAACGCTCCCATCACGTCATCTCTCATCTGAAACGCATCACCGAGAGGCAAGCCATAGGCGCTAAGTGCCTCGATGACATCAGTTGTGTCTCGTCCATCAACCAGCGCCGCACCGAGATGCAGAGGTCGTTCAACCGTGTACTTCCCGCTCTTGTATCGACAAATGCGATCAGCCAACTCTATGCGTCTGTCGCTTCTCACAGACCCAGCGATATCGAGCAACTGGCCGATGTTGAGCTCAATACGAAGCTCATTCCAGAGTTCGACGGCTGCTCGCGGAGCTCCGACAAGAAACCGATCTGCAAGCACCGCAGCGACATCACCAACGAGGATCGCAATGCCTTCTCCGTAGCGACGTGACTCTCCATCCCAGCCCTTCTCCGCGTGAAGATGTTCAAACCGACGGTGAGTTGTTTTGGCTCCCCGACGGGCATCTGCGTCATCAAGTACGTCGTCATGAAACAGCGCCGATGCATGGGTGAGTTCGATTGCGGCTCCAGCACCAGTGACCAGCCCATCAATGGCATTTGCAGCGGAAGCGTCTCCGCCTGCGGCGATGAATCCCCAGTAACAAAATGCTGGTCTAAGTCGCTTGCCTCCAGAGGCCACAAGGCGCTGAATCTCAGAGATCGGATCTACTAGAAGGTCATCAAGATCTGCCCATCGCTGAATCTCGGCGACAATCTCACGCTGCAAACGCTCATCAACACGAGATGCAATCGAGATGAGGTGGTTCGGAACCGTTGTCATCAGTCGTTGTCGACCGCAGGCAAACCGGAAACGATTTCATCAACTCGAATTCGGGCAGCACCAATTCGCTCCCGACAAACCGCTATCAGCTCAGCTGCCCTACTCACTCGATCAGCGAGACGATCGACATCAACATCAACTGCTTCTAACTCGTTCAATATCTCGTCGAGCTCGGTCAGCGCATCGGCATAACTCACTTCTTTTGCCATCTCACTCCTCCTCCGGAGTTGTCTCGTTCACAGTACTTCGCACGGCACCGTCCACCAATCGAGTAATCAATTCGTCGCCCGGTGAAAGCACTCTCGCCGATGTCACAAGCCGTCCATCTGCGGTTGTCGTCATTGTCCAACCACGCTCAAGGAGTCGTGCCGGGTCAAGCAGAGCAAGCCGTCGCTCCCTCTCGGTGATCGACGTGTCAATTCGTTCGATCGTCAACGATGTTCGCAACAGCCGATCTTGACGAGACCTCAAACGCTCAGCACTTCGTTCAATTGCAGAGTTTGTTCGGGTGACTACTCGGCTGGCACGAGACTCAAGACGATCAGTCTGGGTGGCGAGTTCGAACGAAGCACGTTCAACAACCGCACCCCACCTTGTTTCGATTTCGTCGACAAATCGCTGTACTCGGTCGATTAACCAGCCAGCACACGCCGTGGGCGTCTTCAGTGCAGTGTTGGCAACCTCATCTGCGACGGTCGTATCAATTTCGTGACCAAGCCCTGTAATAACCGGCAGCGGACAGGTTGCAATCGCTCTGGCGACACCTTCGGTATCGAACGCAGCAAGGTCATTGCGAGCACCTCCACCTCGAATCACCGCAACAACATCAGCACCCTGCTCTACCGCTGCCGAAATTCCCGCAATCACCATGGCTTCTGCCTGATCGCCCTGCACTCGAGCATCGAATGCAAGCACATGGAAACTCAGCCCACTCGATTCAAGCTCGTCGGTGAAGTCATGCCAAGCAGCAGAACCCACACTTGTCACAACAGCGACCCGTAACGGCACGATCGACACGCTGTGCTCCGCATTTTTACGAAGCAAACCCTCCGCTGTGAGTGCCGCAAGGACGCGATCTCGGCTCGCCGTGATGTCTCCCAACGTGAATCGAGGATCAAGGTTGGAGATCTTCAGGCTGAGCCGCCCGGTTGGTGCATACACATCCAGGGTGCCAAACACCCTCACTTTGGTACCGTCGCGCAATTCGAGTCGATTCGATGCCAGCATCGGTCGAAGATTGCGCTTCACATTCGCAAAGAGCGCAACGTTGACAGTTGCTTTCTTGCCATCTATGTCTTCAACGAGCGAGAAGTAGGTGTGCTGCCCTTGATCTCGGTAGCCGCTGATTTCTCCAGTCACCCACACTCCAGCACCGAAACCACTCTTCAGTTGAGTGTTGATCGCGTCGGTGAGTTCACCAACGGTAAACGTGGGGCTGAGATCAGCGTCGGGCATCAGTACCAGGGACGGCTGATGTGCTGACGGGCGGTCAGCGGGCTTCGCAGCCACGGCCGACTGCCGAACCTCCACGCCGTCACCTGGTCAGGGGTCTGGCTTGGAGCAACGGGCCGAGGCCATAGTGCTTCGATTGCCGCAACAACTGCGGCTGCCTCTTCATCGGATGGCGTTGGGCTCACCGAATACAACTTCGGATCACTCATAGCGGCACATTTCCATGCTTGCGTTGCGGAAGTTCTTCGCGTTTGGACTCGAGTACCCGTAGAGCCGCCACCACCTTCTGGCGTGTTTCTGAAGGTGCGATGACGTCGTCAATAAAACCTCGTTCAGCTGCGGCGTATGGATTCGCGTAACGCTCTGTGTACTGCTCGATCAGTTCTGCTCGACGGGCAACTGGATCTTGGGCCTGCTGGAGTTCGCGACGGTAAATAATTTCAACAGCACCTTGGGGACCCATCACAGCGAGTTCAGCAGAGGGCCACGCAAACGCGAGGTCGGCTCCGACCGACTTTGAATTCATCACGACATACGCACCGCCGTAGGCCTTACGGGTAATGATTTGAATTCGCGGCACGGTTGCTTCACAAAAGGCGTAGAGCAATTTGGCACCATGACGAATAATGCCCTCATGTTCTTGATCTACACCAGGAAGGAATCCTGGAACATCAACAAAGACGAGCAACGGAATGTTGAACGCATCGCAGGTCCGAACAAAACGGGCGGCTTTTTCTGAAGACTCAATGTCGAGGACACCTGCGAACACCATTGGCTGGTTACCAACAATGCCAACCGTTTTACCATCGACTCGTGCGAAACCACAGATCATTGATTTCGCCCAATGAGGGAAGTACTCCATGAATTCACCGTCGTCGACGACCGAGGCAATGACCTGCGCCATGTCATAGGGCATGCTCGGACTATCAGGCAGGATGGAGTCGAGTTCCGGACAGAGTCGATTTGGATCGTCTGTTGCTTCGATCGCTGGCGGGTTCTCAAGGTTGTTCTGCGGAAGAAGCGACAGCAAGTATCGCACCTCATCAAGACATGATTTCTCGTCATCGGTCACAAAGGTGGCAACACCAGATTTCGATGCATGCGCCATCGCTCCACCGAGCGCCTCGAGGGTGACGTCTTCGCCTGTCACCGTCTTCACAACATCAGGACCTGTGATGAACATGTGGGACGACTCACGAACCATGAAAATGAAGTCGGTCATGGCTGGTGAATACACCGCTCCACCGGCGCATGGCCCGAGAATGACCGAAATCTGCGGAACAACACCAGACGACATGACATTGCGGCGGAAAATTCCACCGTATGACGCAAGGCTGACAACACCTTCTTGAATTCGAGCGCCAGCGCCATCGTTAAGTCCAATCATCGGTGCACCCGTCGACAGGGCAAGATCCATCACCTTGTGAATCTTCTCCGCAAAGACTTCACCTAGCGCACCGCCGAACACGGTGAAGTCCTGACTGAAGATGAACACCTTTCGGCCATCAACAGTTCCCCAACCAGTAATCACGCCGTCGGTGTAGGGCTGCTCCTCAAGACCTGACTCATGGGCACGATGACGTGCGAGCATGTCGAGTTCATGGAAGCTGCCCGGGTCGAGCAGATAGTCGATTCGCTCACGGGCAAGCATCTTGCCTTTTGCGTGCTGCCGCTCTACCGATCGCTCAGATCCGGCATGGCGGGCGGCCTCCTTGCGGTTAAGGAGGTCGTCGAGACGTTCTTTCATTGTTGACACAGCGAAGACGCTAATCGACAGTGACCACAGATGCTGTGGTCGCCTGCGTGACATCTGTCGTTGCTACCCCGGCGACAGTTGTTTCTGAAGGAACAATTGTTGTTGTCAACGCGAGGGTTGTTGACGTTGTTGGCACTGTTCCATCCTCACCAACGATGGCTAATGGGCTCGTCACAACGCTCGAGAGACCAGATTCGAACACTGCAGACAGAGTCACCGTCCAATTCCCAGTGACGTCGAACGGAAGGCCGTCTGCAGCACCGAGACGGGCGACTCCAACGCCGTTCAATGGGATGTCTTGGATTGTCCCTCGTCCGTAACTTCCGACCTCAGGGTCAAACTCCAATCGCAGGCTGACAATCGTTGCCGGGGTCGACAGCACTTCCACTTCTAGGGCATTCAAGCCAAGGGCTCCCGGGTCAAGTGATACCTCGGCAGCGAACCCCGCACCCTCATCAGCAAGGGGCATCACTAATGCGTATTCGCGGTCAGGAATGAGCGAAATTTTTGGTGGGTTAATCGCAAGCAACCAGCCACTAAACATGAGGACGACGACCCCAACAGTCGCTTCCGTGGCGAATACCCGCCTGAGGCGCATTGCGCTTCGGCGAGTGAGATGATCAACACGACTCAGTCGGTGACGAACCATGCCCCTCGCCTTGGCCGCAACGAACAACATCACGCCAACCGCTATCAGCTTCAGGATGAGTACTCGGCCGTGTGAACTCGTAAATAGAGCATCGCCATCAAGCCTCATCGTCTCGGCGACACCGGTGATGACGACGACAAGAATTGCAGGACCAGACACCCGTGAGTACGCACGGACAGCATGAACAAGGTCCTGGTCACCAGGCCCCGCAAGAACAGCCCGGCCAACAACGACGACCCCGCCCAGCCAAACCGCAACGGCAACGACGTGCAACATCATGACGATCAGCCCGATGAGCGCAAGGCTGCCACCCACTCGACTGAACGCGAGTGTGATCACAGAAACGGTTGGAGCGGCGATCGCAAGAGGCCTCGAGACATCATCGAGCACCGTTTCTGGACGGTAGGCGACCCAAACCGATGCAATGACTGCGATCAACCGAACAATGGCAGCCGCACCGTTCCAACCCTCGGTGAATGTTTGAGCGAAGCTAAACGGGTTGAGCGAACCGGTGAACGACTTTCCGGTGAGCGACGATGTCAGCGCAGCCGTGTGCAAGTACGTGCCTCCCGCAGCGATCATCCACACCTTGAATGTGAAGCGCTGAGTGATCTCGTACAGCGGCCCCTCAGGCCACCCAAAGGCAATAACAGCAACCGCCCCAAACAGGATCATGATCCCGTAGGTCGAGATAACCCCGCCCAACCACACTGAACCGCCTGTTGATCCGACCGCCTCGACGTCATCTCCAATCGAAGTGGAGTTGGTTGCTGCCGAAGCAGCAGTGGGCACTGTTGAATCAGTCGACGTACCTGAAGCAGAGGGAGTGTCGGCAGAAACCGAAAATGCAATGAGGTCTGTCGCTATCGCTTGATCAAGATCATCACGCAGCAGCCAGGTAATCGTGCACGCTCCCTTGGGGAACGGGCTCAACACCTCAACTGTGAACGTCACATCGTCGTCGCCAAGTAACGGGATTCCGGTGCTTTGAGGTTGTGCTGGAGTCCCGCACCCAACTGCAACGGTGAATGCCTCATCGGTTGCAACTGGTTGTTGAAAGGTGAAGGTCATGATTGCGGGTGATGTCCCCAACGTTGCACCATCTGCAGGACTCGATCCTGCGAGCGAATTTTCGCTTGTTTGAGCATGCGCAGCAGCCGGCAATGCAGCGACGACTGCAATTGCCACACCAATTAGCGCAAAAACCCTCGAGATGAGTCCGCGAATATCGGCGCGATGCTGGCGAGTGAAGTCCACATCGCCACGGTAGTCATCGCAACTCTCTCACCGCTGTCATCCCCTGCGGGTAGTCTGGCCTCACATGGCTACTCAGTCGCTATACCGCCGTTACCGTCCGCGCCGCTTCGATGAACTTCGCGGTCAAGAACACATCGTGCACGCCCTGCGTGAGGCAGTGAAGGCAGGCCGCGAAGGACAGGCGTACCTCTTTTCAGGTCCGCGCGGAACTGGCAAAACAACAACCGCTCGAATTCTTGCAAAGGTGCTCAACTGCACCAATCCTGCAGATGGTGAACCATGCTGCGAGTGTGACTCGTGTATCGCAGTGGAGCGCGGAAACAGTTACGACGTCTTTGAACTTGATGCAGCCTCAAATAACTCGGTTGAGGACATCAGAAATCTCATTGACAAGGTCTCCCTAGGTACCCCCGGTCGACACAAGGTCTACATTCTCGACGAAGTCCACATGCTGAGTGCCGGTGCATCTGCCGCCCTACTAAAAGTGCTCGAAGAACCACCAGAACATGTGGTGTTCGTGCTGGCGACAACGGACCCACAGAAGTTAAAAGACACCATCAGATCACGCACTCAGCACCTGCAATTCCACCTGCTGCCGAGCGACACACTCGCAGAGCACATCAAATGGGTTGCACAAGATGCAGGCCTCGAACTGAACGACCACATCATCGATGCAGCCTTATCGAAAGGTGGTGGCTCGGCGCGAGACACGCTGTCTGCTCTTGAATTACTCGCCGCCGGTGGTAGTGATGTTGATGACTCAATAGATCTGTCGGAGTTCGTTCGAGCGTTGGTTGATTCCGATACCGGTATTGCGCTCAGTGCCACTGCTCACGCTGTCTCAAACGGCCACGATCCGCGGACGTTGTGCGAAGAACTGATCCGGCATCTTCGTGATCTCTTCCTGTCGGTCATGTCGCCTGAATTGGTCTCGGTTCGCCACGATCAACTTGATCAACTCGCCAGTACTGCCCGAGATGTCGGCACCGCATCAATTGTTCGAGCAATGGAACGTCTTGGTTCCGCTCTAGTCGAAATGCGATTTGCTCCCGACCCGCGCATCATGCTTGAGATTGCGCTCGTTCAACTCACACGTGACGATGGGGCAGACGATCAGTCTGCGCTCCTTGCACGCCTGGAGCGACTGGAACGGAGCGTCGCAGAGGGTGTTGCAACACCAGTGAGGGAGACCCCCCGTAGCAGCGCAACCGGAAAAGCAATCGTCGGTGGTCGAGCCCGTCGGTCTGATGCCAGTGGATCAATACCTCGGCCAGAGTCGGCGGCAACACAACCAGCCGCAAACCCCGCTCCGGATCCTCAACCAACCGCTTCCCCGTCAGACGCAACCGAACCCGCTCCAGCACAAACGAAACCGACTGCGCAATCCTCGCAACATGATGCACACTCTGTTCAATCAGTCTGGTCAGACAGTATTCGATCATCTCTTTCAGGAATGGCGAGGGCTCTCTTCGCCCCAGCGTCAATCGGTGAGGTGGTAGCTACTGACAGTGGGCTCGCAGTGGAGATCCTGCTCCCTAGCGAAGTGCACGCGCAGAAATGCGGTGCTCATCGCGAGGCGGTGCAACAGCAACTTGCTCAGTCGCTCGGCACGGTGGTCGAACTCACATTGAGTGTTGAACGAACGACACCAACTGATGCTTCACGGGGTGCGTCAGAAATTGTCGAGGAACCAATCGACCCGAACGACATCATCGACGCTCCCGTAACCCCTCAACGCAGCCCAGAGGAGGAGATCGCAGATATCTTCCCGGGCACCCGACTGATCAAAACAAGTGACGACTGACCATGGCCGCAGTTCACACTCCACCAGTCCAAACGCTGATCGATGAACTCGGTCGGCTTCCAGGAATCGGACCAAAATCAGCACAACGCATCGCATTTCATCTGCTGAAAATTCCTGAGATTGACGCCAACCGGTTATCTGACGCTATCCGTGAGGCAAAAGCGCGGGTGCAATTCTGTGAACGCTGTTTCAACGTTGCAGAAGCTTCGCTATGCCCCATCTGTTCCGATGAACGCCGCGACAGCACAACGCTCTGCGTTGTCGAGGAATCACGCGACATCATCGCAATCGAACGAACCGGAGAATTCAGAGGCCGCTATCACGTGCTCCTCGGTGCAATGAATCCTTTGGAGGGCATCGGTCCTGACCAACTGAAAATTCGAGAATTACTTTCCCGCCTCGGCCCCGAACAGGTCACCGAAGTGGTGATCTGCACCAATCCGAATACTGAAGGTGAAGTAACGGCGATGTACCTCGCACGAATGTTGTCGCCGCTTGGCATCACCGTCTCTCGTCTTGCCAGTGGGCTCCCAGTCGGTGGCGACCTTGAATACGCCGACGAACTGACATTGGGTCGCGCCTTTGAGGGGCGCACACGGATCACCGAAGCGTCGTAATTCCTTCAACCACCCGCAACGTTGCCAAGGTGCACGTTGAACTATGAGCGCTCGTTAGTTCTGGAACGCTCGCCACTTCTGGAGAGACTCAGACCTTGATGATGAGGGCATCGCCTTGGCCGCCGCCGCCGCACAACGCAGCGGCGCCATACCCGCCGCCACGTCGGCGAAGCTCATGAGCAAGGGTAAGTGCGAGCCGGTTACCGCTCATTCCAATCGGGTGACCGACCGCAATCGCTCCACCGTTCACATTGACGATGTCATCGCTAATTCCGAGATCATGCATTGATGCAATCCCGACTGCAGCAAACGCCTCGTTCAATTCAAACAGCGAAATGTCGCTAACTAAAAGGTCAGTCTTTGCGAGGGCTGCCCGGATCGCATTTGCTGGCTGAAGGAGCAGCGAAGGGTTATCCGGGCCGGCAACCATGCCATACGAGACGTACTCTGCAAGTGGCTCAAGCCCGCGATCGGCGGCTGCGCGTTGTGACATCATCACAACAGCCGAGGCGCCGTCAGAAATCTGCGATGCGTTTCCTGCGGTAATTGTTCCTTGGCCACCGAATGCACCTCGCAGCCCGCCGAGGCTCTGCTCCGTTGTATCCGCCCTGATGCCCTCATCCTCGGTGACGGTGATTGCGTCACCCCGGCGCTGAGGAACCTCTACCGGAACAATCTCCTCTGCGAGGCGTCCGTTCTTCGTTGCATCGGCTGCACGCTCGTGCGAGGCGGCTGCGACGCGATCCTGTTCTTCCCGACTGATCGAACCATCCGCGTATTGTTCGGTCCCTGTGCCCATCAGACATGCGTCAAAGGCACACCACAAGCCGTCTTTCACAATGGCATCTTCGAGTTCTGTGTTGCCGTAACGGTATCCACCCCTCGCACCTGCCAATAGGTGAGGCGCGTTTGTCATCGACTCCATTCCGCCTGCAACGACAATGTCAGCATCACCGCTCATGATCATCTGGTGAGCGAGATAAATCGCATTCAAACCAGAAAGACACACCTTGTTGACGTTGACCGATGGAACACCCATCGGAATGCCTGCTCCTGCGGCCGCTTGGCGCGCGGGGACCTGCCCCTGACCAGCCATCAATACTTGACCCATGATCACGTGATCGACCTCAGCAGGGTCGACGCCGGCTCGCTCAAGAGCACCCTTAATCGCAATTGAGCCAAGTTGGGCCGCTGACATCGAGGTGAATGCGCCGCTCATTTTTCCGATCGGAGTACGTGCTCCAGCAATGATGTTCGAGGAAGTCATATCGGAAACCGTACCTCGCATTTCATTCGCCTTGGTCGTTGGAGTTACCGGGCGGTAGGTTTCGGTTATGTCATCCCCCAATTCTGAGACACTTGCGATCCAGCAAGCAATTATCGAGGGCGCCTCTGGTGGGGAACTTGCGGCGCTTCCTCTTCCTGAGTCGTATCGGGCAGCGTTTGTAAAACGCGATGAAACCGCAATGTTCGAAGGGGTTGAGTCCGCCGACAAAGACCCTCGCAAGTCGCTGCACATCGGTGAAGTTGCCCTGCCCGAAATCGCCCCCGATGAGGTGTACGTCGCAGTGATGGCATCTTCGATCAACTTCAACACGGTGTGGACTTCGATCTTTGAACCACTTCCAACGTTTGGATTTCTTGACCGGCTAGCGCGCGAATCTGAGTGGGCAGCCCGCCATCAGCGTGACGAACACATCATTGGGTCCGACGCCTCTGGTGTCGTGCTCAGAGTGGGTTCTGCAGTGCGAAATTGGAAACCTGGCGACCGAGTCACCGTGCACTGCAACCACGTCGATGACCAGGACCCAACGGCGCACGACGACTCGATGCTTGCAACGAACCAACGAATCTGGGGCTTCGAGACCAACTTTGGCGGACTCGCCGACATCTCGGTGGTGAAAGCCAACCAGCTCATGCCCAAGCCAACCCACCTCACGTGGGAAGAGTCGGCCGTAAATGCGCTGTGCAACTCAACGAGTTACAGAATGCTTGTCAGCGATAACGGAGCACGCATGAAGCAGGGCGACTCTGTGCTCATCTGGGGCGCCACCGGCGGCATCGGTGGATACGGAGTGCAATATGTTCTCAATGGCGGTGGAACCCCAATTGGCGTTGTCTCTTCTCCAGAGCGTGCCGCCTTGTTGAACGATCTCGGCTGTGAAGCGGTGATCGATCGTCGGGCAGAGGGGTATTCCTTCTGGAAGGACGAACACACCCAAGATGAATCGGAATGGCGGCGTTTTGGTGGAAAAATTCGCAGCCTCATTGGCGAAGATCCTGACATCGTGTTCGAACATCCGGGTCGTTCAACGATGGGTGCGTCAATCTTTGCCGTGCGTCGCGGTGGCACCGTCGTCACCTGCGCAGCAACATCGGGCTACATGGTGGAGTTCGATAATCGTCACTTCTGGATGAAACTCAAGCGTCTCCTCTCATCCCACTTTGCAAACTACGCCGAGTCATGGGCTGCGAACAGGCTGATCGATCAGGGGCGCATCCAACCTCTTCTCAGCAAGGTGTACACCCTTGACGAGACAGGTGAGGCGGCGAGGGCAGTTCACCGAAATGAGATTGAAGGCAAGGCTGGCGTGCTGTGCCTTTCCCCGTCGAAAGGCCTCGGTATCGACGATGCCGAGAAGCGTGACCGCATCGGCGAACACAAGATCACGACCTTCCAACGTCACGCTGGCTGAGTTCTCAGGCAGAATATTCACATGTTGCTTACCGAAATTGACCACGTTGCGATTGCCGTTCGAGATCTTGAGGCTGCGATCGACTACTACAAACGAGCATTTGGCGCGACGGTTGACCACCGCGAGGTCGTTGAATCTGACGGTGTCGAAGAAGCATTGCTGAAGGTTGCAGAGAGTTACGTGCAACTCTTGACTCCAACGCGAGATGATTCCCCCGTTGCAAAGGCGATTGAAAAGCGAGGCGAAGGCCTCCACCACATTGGCTACCGGGTCACCGACTGTGCTGCTGCGCTAGAAGCGATGGTCGCTGCAGGGGCCACGCCAATCGATGCCGCACCCCGGCCGGGTAGCCGCGGAACAACGGTTGCGTTCATGCACCCAAAGGGAAGTTTCGGCACCCTGATCGAACTCGTTCAGGAATAGCTGAGAGCAATGACGAACCCTCCCGCAGCGGTGCTGTGGGATATGGATGGAACACTCGTCGACACTGAGCCGTACTGGTTCGCCGCCGAGTACCGCTTAGTTGAGTCATTTGGGAACACGTGGTCCGATGAGCATGCCCATGCCGTCGTCGGTTTTGATCTGTTCGACACAGCCGGCTACATCATCAAACATGGTGGTGTTGATCTTGAGCCGGTCGCTGTTGTCGAGTACCTGCTTGATGCTGTCATTCATGCTTGTCAAGAGCGGCTTCCATGGCGACCCGGGGCACGCGAACTGCTTCAGGAACTTCATTCGTTAGGGGTGCCGTGTGCACTTGTCACAATGTCATGGCGGCGCTTCGCCGAAGCGGTCCTCGCTGAACTGCCGTCTAACACGTTCGCTGCCACTGTGTTTGGTGATGAGGTAACGCACGGCAAACCGCATCCTGAGCCATATCTCAAAGCTGCAGCCTTGCTAAGCGTCGACCCGCAAGAGTGCGTAGCGATTGAGGATTCACCTACCGGTGTTGCCTCGGCACATGCCGCAGGATGCCGCGTTCTTGGGGTACCCAACATGAAGCAACTCAACGCCGGTGATGGAATTCGAATCATCTCTTCACTGGCTGACGTCGACGCGAGGTCGCTATGGACGACATAGCAACGACGCGATCTGGGCGTCGATCGACAGTTCGGTCGTGGGTGCTGCTCGGGTTCTTCGGAGCATTCTGCGTGGTTGCCTTCACAGTCGCCCTTTGGCCTCGGGAGTCGCCCGTGACAAGTCCCGTCGCGACTACAACGCCAGTGCCTCCGGCACCAGCAACCATTGACGGTTGGACGCCATATTGGGTGTTAGATCGCATTTTGGAGCAACCAGATTCGGGTGCATCACGTTTGAGCAACCTGCGCGAAGTATCACCATTTTGGTTTTCGGTGACGGGTTTTGATGCAATCGAATCCGACACCTTCACTCCTGATGATCTCGCTGAGGAATACATCGCTCAACTTCGAGACGCCGGGGTGGCGATCGTGCCATCGCTTCTCGATCGAATGGATGCAGGACAGATGGCAACGATCCTGTCGGACCCAGTGGTTCGCTCTGCGCACGTAACAGCGATCCGAGAATTCGCTGAGCGACTCGATGCCGACGGTATCGATATCGACTACGAGCAATTTGCCTTCGCTGATGACCCATCAACATGGCCAACGACGCTCCCCAACTGGGTTGAGTTCATCGCAGAACTCTCAGAAGGCCTTCACGACGATGGCCGAACGTTGTCAGTAAGCATCCCGGCGGTTTACGACGAACGTGTCACTGGCGATCGTGGCTACTGGGTCTACGACCATGGAGCAATTGCTCAATACCTCGATTCACTTCGGATTATGGCGTACGACTATTCGGTCGTTGAACCAGGACCAATCGCTCCGCTCGATTGGTTTGAGCAGGTCATCAACGGCGTCCTCCTTGCGGTGCCGCAACAATTCCATGACCGAATCGTTCTTGGCATTGGTTCATATGGCTACAACTGGCCCACAACGGTCGTTGGAGAATGCCCTGAAGATGCACCGGGGAGAACCGGCGTGAATCCAGGAACTCTTGATGATCTCATCTCTCGACGCGACATAAAACCTGTTGCTGATGCGGTCACTGGCGAGTGGACGGCAACATACGAACTCGTGGTCGACAACGGTGTCACCCAATGTGTTCAAACCCGACAACTCCACTGGATCGACTCTGACGGTGTCGCACTCCGAGTGGAGCTGGCTCGGCGTGCTGGAATAGAGGGTGTGGCGTTATGGGCTTTGGGATACGAGGACGACGAGGTGTGGAATGCCCTCGTGTCGTCAGCAACTAGGGACCTGACTCCATGACCAACGACCTCAACGTTGACACTGACGAACTGCGCAAGGTTGCTCATCATGTATTTAGCGGTGAACTCATTGAGGCCACTGTTCGGGGACAGCGATCCAATGCAACCAGCAATCTTGAACGTGTCCGCATCCGGCCAGTCACCATTTCTGACAACTCTGTGATTCAGTTCGAAGAATTTGATGGCACTCGCACGAACGTCAGCAATCTTGACGGTTCCGCAGCAGTCGAACGGTTCATTGACCTCTTTCTGGATGGCATGCGCACTGCATACATCCGGATGGTCGGGCACGATCTGCAAGTCACAATTTCTCGACGAGGCAAAGTTCAGCAGGTCCGACATGCTGCATCCCGCGAGACCGCTGATACCCAACACAATCGCCAAAAACAGCATCTCATCCCCGAGTCCGCTCCGTTCCTCGCTCAGGTAGGGATTGCTACCGAGGCGGGCGAGGTTCGTCCAACTGCTCGGGATAAGTACCGGCAGGTGCAGCAATTTGTTGAAATTCTCGACCGCCTCGTGGATGAGCACGATCGCTCGATCCCGCTACACATTGTCGACCTTGGGTGTGGATCTGGTGTGCTCACCTTGGCTGCGCACTACCACCTCTTGTCCGCAGGATTTGATGTCCATACGACAGGAGTTGATCTCAAAGGTGAACTGATGGCGCAACTCAACAGCGACGCTGCGCAGCTCGGTTGGACCACCATCACATTCGTCACTGGAGCAATTGCCGATTGGCATCCTGAACCTGATTCGCTTCCTCATTTGGTGATCGCGTTACATGCCTGCGACACCGCTACCGACGATGCGATTTCCCGAGCAGTTGAGTGGGGGAGTCATCATCTCTTGGTGGCGCCGTGTTGCCAACATGATCTGCAGCGCCAAATTGACCGTTCGCAGATTCCAACAGGTTTTGAGTCACTCGTTCGCCATGGAATTGTTCGTGAGCGACTCGGTGATCTCCTGACCGACGTCTTCAGAGCCGACGTACTGTCAGCCCTTGGCTGGCGAACTGACGTCATCGAATTCGTTGACAATCAGCACACGGCGAAGAACATCATGATCCGCGCCTCACAAACCGGTACAGCAGATGATGCAGCTCGACAGCGGGCCATTGACGTAACGACTCAATGGTCGGTACGCCCTGCGCTCACACATCTGCTGGAGGGTTGATTAGCGACGTCACTAGCTCGGCGAGAGCGAGTGCCCCAAGTTCACCGCTCCACCGACCTCGAACAAGTCCACTTTCATCGATGAGGACCATGAACGGAAAACCTGTGACGCCGAAGGCTTCAGCAGCAACGAATGTTGATCGGCTGCTGTCAAAGGCATCGGCGATGATCTCGTAGGTCCAGTCTTTCTCAATCAACCAGCGCTGTGGCGGAAAATTTGGCCGCTGAGGCGAAACCGCAGTGCTCACACCAACAACCCGAAGCCCGTCCGGCCAGACGCCGGCGTCACGAATCCGATTTATCTCGGGTATCTCGTTGTTGCAGTGCGGACACCAGTGGGCCAAAAATACGACTAGCGTTGGAACGCCGGCTCCAGGCCGTACTTCAACCGTGTTCCCCTCGAAATTTTCTCCGATGATTGCTGGGATCTGAGTTCCAACCGCTTCATCGTTGTGAGAATCGTTCAGAAACGGCAGAGCGTCTCCGATGACCGCTACTGGGCGCACTTGTCCCTCGAACTCTTCAGGAAATTCGACGGTCTCAGGGGTTGTGCCGGCAGTCATGAGTTCGTCCTCAGCAGTATCCAGTTCATCGGCTTGTGATGCTTCACCTGCTGGCGACTCATTCGATGAGGTCGTCGATGTCTCACTATTGAGGGCAGCATCCGATCGTTCAGCATCCGCCGACGCGGTTGTGGAGACGGCATTCGTTTCGAGTTTGATCACCACATCCGATGAACATGATGCTGCAAGAACACCGGCAATCAATGCCGCTGCAACAACCCTCACTCTTCAACACGCTCCGGGATTGCATTCACAACGATGAGTGTGATGAAACCGATGAGGGCCATTCCGGCAAGAGTGAGAAACCCAAATGATCGGAACCAGATATCGGTGCATGAGGGGCCAGTTGCGGCGCAAGACCCGGTGTCAAGTGCCGGCCGCCATTCAATGAGATAGTGCCACGCCGAGATACACGCTCCAATGGCTGCGATTGGCAGCACATAGAACCGTGCTGCGGTATCACGTCGAATAAATGAGACGAGTCCGATGATGGCAATCGGGTACATCGCAATTCGCTGGAACCAGCAGAATCGACAAGGGATGTAGTTCGCAACTTCCGAGAAATACAGCGAGCCGATCATTGCCCCACCTGCGACACACAACGTGATGGTTGCACGAAACTCCCGAACAACGTTCAACACACTGTCTTGACCGGTCAGCCAACCGACCACAATCACTAGCGCCGCTACGCCAACGATGACCGCAAGCGTTGCTGACAAGGTCTCCACCATGTCTGTAACTTCATACGTCGACAGTGCGATGAATGTCATACCCATAGTCTGCCGGTTTCATCAGGCACTCGCAGTACGTAACGACTAGGGTTCTTCACATGCTCGAGTTCACATCGATCAGCGTTTCCTCTTATGAGGCGTCATCTCTTCCGCAGAAACTCCAAGAATCATCAGCCGATGGTTGGTCGGTGGTCTCCATTGTGAACGCCGGCTCTGACATCGTTGCCTACCTCTCACGTCCAATTTCTGCATCTGGAAATCAGGCTGCGACGGCTGCCCCGGCACAAGAACCCGCCGATGCGGGCGATGTGGGCTGGGGAATGCAATCAGAGGCCTCAACCTCTGCTGAGAGCGCTGCTGCATCGACTTCAGCGTCGTCAACATCGTCATCTGCAGCAGCTCCTGCCGGTTGGTATGCCGATCCATCAGGACGATTTGAACTTCGTTATTGGAACGGCGAGAAGTGGACCGAACATGTGTCACGAGCCGGGCAGCAATCAACTGACCCACCTGTTGCCTGACCCGTGCGCGCAACCTCTCTTGGTCATGCCGGAATCCTCATCGAATGTGAGGCCGGATCAATTCTCTGCGACCCGTGGTTTGAACCAGCATTTTTAGGATCTTGGTTCGTCTTTCCTCGAAACGATCAACTCGATGAGGACCTTCTGCGGCGCATCGATCAGGCCGACTACCTCTACATCTCACATCTCCATGGTGATCACCATGATGCACAATGGCTGAAGCACCACCTCCGCCGAGATATTCCGATCCTGCTTCCTGACTACCCAACCTCCGAGCAGCAACGAGAACTCGAGCACCTCGGATTCACAAACTTCATTCGAACCGAAAACGGCGTGGAGCAGGTTCTCCAAAATGGCCTTTCGGTAGCAATTCACGTGGAGACCTCGATCACTGATGGCCCGGGTGGTGATTCAGCGATCGTCGTGAGCGACGGGGCACACCGGCTCGTTAACCAAAATGATTGCAGAACCCATGACCTTGCTGCACTGCGTTCACATGGGCCGGTCGATCTTCACTGGCTTCAGTACTCAGGAGCAATTTGGTACCCAATGGTCTACGAACTCGGCGCAACTGAGATGTCCGAGTTGTGCTCGTCGAAGGTGGAAAGCCAGGGTGCGAGAGCGCTGAAGTACGTCGAAGCACTCGACGCGAGGTGCGTGGTCCCGAGTGCAGGGCCACCTGCATTTCTTGACGACGGGTTATTCGAACTCAACATGATTTCGGGTGACGAGGCGAGCATCTTCCCGGATCAGCGCTGGTTTCTCGATCAGCTGTCAGCAACTGGCCACCACGGCGTTCTCGCTATTCCTGGCACGACCATTTCTGTGACGGCTGATGAAATTTCAGTTACCCACCCGCTACCACTCAGCGAGATCGACGCAATATTCGACGACAAACGCGGGTACCTGCAGCAATACCGGTCTGACTGGCAGCCCTGGCTTGATGAGTTACATGCATCTTGGCGGCGGGAACAAACCGATCTTGTTGCACGAATCGCTGCTTGGTGGGAACCACTCATGGCAAAGGCCCCAACGGTATGCGACATGATTGGTGAACCAATATTGATCCGTGCCGTCGATGACGGTGGCGCGCTGCTTGAGATTTTTGTTGATGTGCGGATGCGTAAGGTGCTCGACGCAAGCACCGTTGAAGACGCCTCCTCCAAGGCCAGCTTCAGGTTTACGTTTCCGCGCGATCTTCTCGAAATGACTGTCGACAATGCTGCAGTTGACTGGTCGAACTCGCTTCTTCTTTCATGCAGGTTCTCGGCATGGCGACGTGGACCGTATAACGAATACGTCTACAACTTCTTAAAGTCGTTGTCGGTCGAGCGGATGACGCGAACCGAGGAAGAAGCTCGATCAAAAGTGCTCGCACAACTGTCGACGCACCAAGTTGACGATGAGGTCGAAGTAGGCGGCTTTATTGTGCAACGGCGGTGTCCGCACAGGAATGCCGACTTCTCGGTATTTGGCGAAATTGATGGCGACGATCTCGTCTGCACATTGCACGGATGGCGTTTCGATACCGCAACTGGCCGCTGTCGAACGAGCGATGACCACCCGGTTCGGATCAGACGTCGGGAAACCTGAGACGCTCGCCAAAAATTGCGACGCTTTGTCGCAATGGAACGAGCTCTCGGCGATGCCGCCGCTCAACCTCATCAACAGCATCAGCAACTTGCTGCCGAGCATGTTCAAGTTCGCGTCGAAGGCGTTCAACTTCTGCCTCGAGTTCCATGACTCGCCGAATACCTTCGAGATTCATTCCCGCATCGACAAGTTCAGCGATTCGTCGCAATAACTCGATGTCATCATCGCTGTACCGGCGGTTACCACCATCGGTACGCGCCGGCTGAACGAGACCCCTGCGCTCGTAAATTCGCAGAGTTTGTGGGTGCATTCCTGCAAGTTCAGCCGCAACTGAAATCACGTACACCGCTTGCTGTGAAGTTCTCCTGTTCATGACGCACTTCCATCGTAGACCGTGCGGCCTGTTGGATTGTCCGTCAGGACCTCTGCAAGATGTTCGATAGCTTCTCGTTGCTGATCGGTCAGCGAGGTCGGAACTTGAACCGCGACTCGAACGATGAGGTCTCCACGGCTTGTCGTGCCGCGTGTCGTCGTTTCGATGCCGCGACCACTCACGCGATGACGAGAGCCGCTCTGAGTTCCTGGTTGAAGTCGGAGGCGGACGGTGTCTCCCTCCAGCGTTGGAACATTGACTTCAGAGCCCAACGCAAGCTTGGTGAATTCGACTGGCAGGGTGACTTCGAGATTCATTCCATTTCTGGTGAATACCTCATGAGGTTGAACAGTCAGCTCAACGAGCAGGTCACCCGAGGGACCACCATTTCTGCCCGGGGCTCCACGTCCTTTCACTCGAATGGTTTGCCCATCACTCACTCCAGGCGGGATACGTACTTGGACAGAGCGATGCCCGACAGTCGCTCCACTCCCGCCACATGTCGAGCACGGATTGTCAATAATGCGACCATGCCCATTACAGCTGCGACAGGGCGATGAAAACGAGAACGGTCCCTGATTCTCATCGACAGCACCGCGCCCACCACACACTCCACAGATTCGGGGATCACTTCCAGGGCGAGCGCCTGATCCGGAACAGGTTTCGCATCGACCTTCGCTCGTCACGTTGAGACTTGTGGTCACACCTTTTGCGGCGTCGTAAAACGAGAGAGTGAGGCGAGCCGCCTGGTCTGCTCCACGTCTCGGCCCAGCACTGCTTCGTTGACGACCGCCGTTGAACATCTGTCCGAAGAGATCACCAAATCCACCCATATCGCCGGCGTTAAAACTGAAACCACCTGCGCCAGCTCCACCGGCCATTGGGCCAAGTCGACGAACTTCGTCGTACTCCGCTCGCCGTGCTTCGTCACCAAGCACGTCATACGCAGCACTCACCGACTTAAATCGATCCTCGGCGGCAGCGTCCCCTGGGTTTTTGTCCGGGTGGAGTTCGCGGGCAAGTTTTCGGTACGCCCGTGTGATCTCTTTCGCTGTCGCTTCTGGACCAACTCCCAGCACTGAGTAGTAGTCCGTTTCGAACCACTCTCTCTGCGCAGCCATATCGTGCCTCAGTCTTTCGTTCGAACCATCGCAGGTCGCAGAGTGCGACCTTTCCATGAGTAGCCGCTTCGGAGAACCTCGGCCACAACAATGTCACCGCCATCACCCGCTTCATGGGCAACTGCTTCAGCGGTCTCAGGATCGAACGGCTTGTCGGCGATATCCATCGTCTCCAGGCCAGCCTTCTTCAACTCAACGAGCAGCACGTTAAGAAGCGGGCCAACCTCGTCGGGATGACGTAAGTAGGCAGCTTCGGTTGCATCAAGAACTGGAAGCAGTGCCTCAGCAACTCTGCTTGTCGCACGATCAACTTCGTCAATGATTTGATTGGCAACGCGTTTGCGGTAGTTCTCGAAGTCGGCTTGAGTTCGCATCGCGAGTTCACGGAATCGTTCGATTTCAGCGGCGGCCTCATCAGCGGCCTCGTTGGATGATGAGTCATCACCCTCAGTCAGGTCATCAAGGCCCTCAAGATCGATCGCGTCACCTGCGCCAAAGTCAGAGGTCGCCGATGCCTGTGCCGTTGATGGGCGAGTGGTCTCGGAGGTGAAATCTTCCACCTCCGAGCCACGCTCGTCCTGCGGGTCGAGCACATCGTCATCATGCGATGACATATCGCTCACTGCTCGTCAACAATCTCAGCATCGACGATGTCGTCATCTGCTGACCCGTCAGCCGATCCTGAAGCCGAGGTTCCAGCAGCGTTATCGCGAGCGGCTGCCTCGTACAGCTTCTGGCTGAACTCTTGGCTTGACGCCATGAGTTTCTCTGTTGCTTCCTTGATCGCTGACGTGTCGGCGCCCTCAAGTGCGGACTTCAGTTCAGCAAGTGGGCCTTCAACTGCAGCCTTCTCTTCTTCAGAGACATTCTCGCCCTGTTCACGAAGCACCTTTTCTGTCTGGTACACGAGCGAGTCAGCGTTGTTGCGGACCTCAGCCTCTTCGCGCCGAGCCTTGTCTTCTTCGGCATGAGCCTCGGCGTCTTTGACCATTTGTTCAATGTCGTCTTTATCAAGGGTCGACTGACCTGTGATCGTCATCGACTGCTCTTTATTCGTCGCACGATCTTTGGCTGCGACATGCACGATGCCGTTTGCGTCGATGTCAAAGGTGACCTCAATTTGCGGCACGCCGCGCGGCGCAGGAGGAAGGTCGACGAGCTGGAACTTGCCAAGCGTCTTGTTATACGACGCCATTTCCCGTTCGCCCTGCAGCACATGGATCTCCACCGACGGCTGCATGTCCTCTGCGGTGGTGAAGACTTCGGTCCGCTTTGTTGGGATCGTGGTGTTGCGTTCGATGAGACGCGTCATCACGCCGCCCTTAGTTTCAATTCCGAGGCTCAGCGGGGTGACGTCGAGAAGCAGAACGTCTTTCACATCACCGCGCAGAACACCAGCCTGAACAGATGCACCTACTGCAACAACCTCGTCTGGGTTCACTGTCTTGTTTGGCTCTTTGCCGGTCATCGACTGAACGAGTTCAGTCACTGCTGGCATGCGGGTCGAACCACCAACGAGGATGACATGGTGAAGATCACCCTTTGAGATTCCGGCGTCTTTCAGCGCTTGTTCGAAGGGAATACGACAACGCTCAATGAGGTCGGCTGTCATCTCTTGGAATTTTGAACGTGACAGCGTCTCGTCAAGGTGCAGAGGTCCATCTGCGTTCGCTGTAATGAACGGAAGATTGATCTGTGTCGACTGAACTTGGCTGAGTTCGATCTTTGCTTTTTCTGCTGCTTCCTTCAAGCGTTGCATTGCCATGCGGTCACTCGACAGATCGACGCCCTGGGCATTCTTGAACTGGGTTACAAGCCAGTCGATGATTCGCTGGTCCCAGTCATCTCCGCCAAGCACGGTGTCTCCGTGGGTTGACTTCACTTCAAAGACGCCATCACCGATTTCGAGAACCGAGACGTCGAAGGTGCCTCCACCAAGGTCGAACACGAGGACCGTTTCATCTTCTGAGCCCTTGTCGAGCCCGTACGCAAGAGCTGCAGCGGTTGGCTCGTTGATAATCCGGAGCACCTCGAGGCCGGCGATGGTGCCAGCTTCTTTTGTTGCGGTTCGCTGCGCATCGTCAAAGTACGCAGGGACCGTGATCACCGCTTGAGTAACGGTGTCACCAAGAAATGCCTCAGCGTCACGCTTGAGTTTCATCAACGTTCGGGCAGAGATTTCTTGAGGGGTGTACTGCTTGCCATCAATATCGTCGCTCTTCCAGTTTTCGCCCATATGTCGCTTCACTGAACGGAAGGTGCGATCTGGATTGGTGATCGCCTGACGTTTCGCGACCTCTCCGACGAGAACTTCGCCGGCTTTCGAAAAAGCAACTACTGAAGGGGTCGTGCGTGCGCCTTCTGAGTTTGGAATGACGACGGGCTCACCCGCTTCGAGAACTGCGACAACAGAGTTCGTTGTTCCGAGGTCAATACCGACTGCCTTTGGCATTTGGTTGTGCTCCTTGTGTTGGTCACACTGCATTGTGTGGGGGGTTTATCCACAGTGTATGACTCACAGCGAATCACGCCAACCTCTGTAACAGAAAACTTGAGTCGCTTAGACTCAAGTTTTCTAAAACCGTTGCTACATCAGGGTGAAAGGTGTTCAGGTCCAAACGAATCTGGTAGCAAACCGTTCATCGTGTACATGCCCAATAACCCGTCTCGACTACACGCGTAGATAATTGTTCCTTCGATCGCAAACTCACGGATCTTTTGCCGGCAGCCTCCACAGGAGGTCGCCAGACCCTCAGAATCACATACCGTAAGCACATACTTCGCTTCACGCTTACCGTCCGACGCCATCACCGCTAGCGCTGTTGCTTCAGCACAGAGCCCCTGGGGATAGGCCGAATTCTCGATATTCGCCCCTACGTACATTTCGCCCGTCGGAGTCATCACCGAACACCCCACGTGATAGTTCGAATACGGGGCGTGAGCACGCGATTGCACATCAAGAGCAGCCTCAAACAGGCTGCGAAGCACATCATCCATTTCGGCGGGTGGAACCGCTCGGTCGTAGACCGTTCGATCAGGTGTCTGCTGAGTCATAACCCAACCATACGCATCTGACAATCCCTAGCGAGTTACTCGACAGCAGAGCCATTAACACGCCTCAACAACACCGATTTGTGACACATCATCAACCACCCATCCACCAGAACTCCTGATCAGACCAACTACACCTGCGGTTGCCACAACTGTCCCCCATTGGCCCTGCATGCCGCTAAAGGAGCCAAATCCAGCATCTTCAACGACACAGAATGAGGCAACTGCTCGACCAGCGGTGTCAATACGCACCCCTGTCACAACGAGCTCCGCTTCGGTTATTACATCATCAGTCGGTGGCGTTATCGACGATCTCAACTGCTCACCAAGAACTCGAGCAAATCCACTTCGGTGCTCGAAGGCAGACGCCCAAGCAAACGACCCCGCTCCCCCTGACACTGCCTGTCGTTGAGTGTTCCAGGCGAGCCTCAGCACCTGCGACACATTCTCCGTGGTTGCCGAGTCAGCCGTCTCACTCACCGCTATTGACCCACCAACCCACCTGACGACCTGCAACACATCAGAACCGTTCGGTTCCTCGATCTCGGCTGAAGAGTTCCCGTCACCCTCATCAGAATCCATCGCATCTTGATCATCGCCAACGAATCCTCCTGGTTCAGCATCGGGCGATTCGACATCGACGATGACCTCAACATCTTCGATCGCTTCGACATCTGCGTTTACCACCGGCGGATCCCCCAAGAGAAGGAGTTCGAGTCGCAATGGCGGAACGTCTGGTTCCGGCAATTCACGGGAGTCGACCGAGGGGGTATTTGACCTGCCTTCTGATACCGAATCGGGGAACACCTGCGAAGTCGGTTCGATAGCAATGGTTGAGGGAACCGCAGGTGCTCCGACACCGAAGGCTGACGGAGATGCATCGAGGGATGAGATTCCTGACGGCGCCGGCCAGAATCCGATCAGCATCGTGGCCCCAACGGCAACCGACACGGGTACGGACCACTGTCGCCTGGATTCAGTAAACGCCACCTCTTCCTGGTGCTCAAACACAGAAGCAGACTAGGGAAGGACATCTTTGTCGTGCCGTCGAATTTTCCACTGGCTGAGCGCACTACGGTCGTGGTGTGAATCTTCGCGAACTTCAAGATGTCATCGATGCCACGTACGGTGAGCGCGACCGTGAGCGGGGAGTCGCCCCGACAGTCGCCTGGCTATGCGAGGAACTTGGGGAACTTGCTCAGGCGGTTCGAAAGGGAACTCCAGCCGAAGTGAAACACGAGTTCAGCGACGTACTGGCGTGGATCGCAACTCTTGCAAACCAAGTTGGCGTCGACCTCACAGATGTCGTCGATCGGTACCGAGACGGTTGCCCTAAGTGTTCAGCCCTGCCCTGCGCGTGCTGAGACGAGTTTCCTAGACCAGAAGTTCAGCAATCTGAATTGCGTTGAGGGCAGCACCTTTTCGAAGGTTGTCATTCGCAACGAACAGCGCCAGACCTCGATCACCATCAACCGAAGGATCACGGCGCACCCGACCCACGTAACTCGGATCGCGCCCCGCTGCTTCAAGGGGTGTGGGAACATCCCGCAGTTCAACTCCGGGAGCCGCCGACAACAACTCAATGGCACGTTCCACAGAAATTGAGCGCTCAAACTCGAGGTTCATCGATAACGAGTGGCCAGTGAATACGGGGACGCGAACGCAGGTGCCAGAAACTCGCAACTCAGGAATACCGAGAATTTTGCGACTCTCATTGCGGAGTTTTTGCTCCTCATCAGTTTCAAGCGACCCATCCGAGACCATCGATCCAGCGAGTGCGAGCACGTTGAAGGCGATCGTGTCAGCAAACTTTTTCGCGGGAGGGAAATCAACCGACCGGCCATCATGCGTAAGCGCAGCAGCATGAGGAGCAACCGCCTGCGCCTGAACGTCAAGATCTTCAACGCCAGCTAAGCCACCGCCAGAAACCGCTTGGTACGTCGAGGCGATCAACCGAATCAGGCCCGCTTCGGTGTGCAGAGGCTTGAGAACTGGCATCGCTGCCATCGTCGTGCAATTTGGGTTCGCAATGATCCCTTTCGGAATATTGGCTACTTCCTCCGGATTGACTTCGCTCACGACAAGCGGAACCTCAGGATCCATTCGCCAGGCCGAGGAGTTATCAATGACGGTCACTCCAGCAGCAGCGAATCGAGGGGCAAGTTCTCGTGACGAGGTTGCACCTGCGGAAAACAGCGCAACTTCAAGCCCCGAAGGATCGGCCGTCGATGCATCTTCAACAACGATGCTTGATCCATTCCACTCGATGGAACTACCAGCTGAGCGGGCTGACGCGAAGAATCGAATTTCCTCTACCGGAAATCCGCGTTCGACCAAGAGACGTCGCATCACGCCTCCTACCTGACCTGTTGCACCAACTACTCCAATGCGCATTCCGGCAGGCTAACGGCGCACACCGGCGAGCAGTCGCTCTGCAGAAGGTTCAGACCACAGTTGCGGTGATCCACCAATGGTTCTGGTTGATGCCGTCGAACCGTCCACGTCGGAACGCCCCATGAAGATCGTCAACAGGGCCACCTGACCAGATCGTCACCCCGTCAATCGAACCACCAAGTGTGTCGAGCACTTGCCTCGGCGAAATTCGACTTACCTGCCATGCCAACCGAGTAATCGAGCGACGTTGGCTCAACCACTCACCGATTCGCGGCAAGCGAAATGCGTTCCGCACAACAATGCCGAGTGGCAACAGCAAGGGATCAAGACGTGAAGGCCCACGGAAGTTCAGCGCAATACGACCTCCAGAGCGAGTCACACGAACCGCCTCGCGAGCCAAATTCAACGCATCGCCTTGCGCGCAATGCTGCAAGGTGAGATAACTGAATGCAAAGTCGACTGAGTCATCATCAAGGGCCAGTGACCGACCGTCGGCAACCTCGAGGGTGCGCAGATGATCTGCCCGACCAAATCTTGACACGGTCTCGTGACAGCGCTCGAGAAAACCAATATCAAGGTCGGCGGCGATGACGTCGTTGAACTCTCGCGTAAATGCTGCCGTCATTCGCCCAATGCCGGACCCAATTTCAATCATCGTTTGCTGATGGTTATTTGGATCACGAAGCCCGAAGGCCTCTAGGTACGCGGGCACCTCTTCATCACCAGTGGCGACAAAATCGGCAAGAGTGAGATGATCGCCAGTGGCATTGTTGAACACCCAACCTGTCTCTCGAACAACCTCATCGGCACTCGTATGCCGATCCGAAACACGACCGGCCACCTTCCAAGCTATGAGTTGAGATCGAGGGCGCATCAGAGAAGATTCTCGCACATCAGGGCGCACGGCAACTGTGTACGAGTGGTCACTTGCGTTCGGGTAAGGGAGCGGAATATGACTCGCCTGAGTCCAAACCGAATTCGGAGTGGAGACTGCGCGCAGCAGTCTCAAGATCGCTCGCCGCAATCACCACAGAAATGCGAATTGTTGACGTCGAGATCATCTGAATGTTGACGTTCGCGTCGGCGAGGCAACGGAACATTCGGGCAGCGATGCCGGGCGAAGTTTTCATACCTGCACCGACCAGCGAAACCTTCGCGATCTCGTCGTCTCGGGTGACACCCACTGCCGACATTTCGGTTGCAACTCGTGAGACGATCTCTTCAGCGACTTTGAGGTCAGCGGACGGAACCGTGAATGAGATATCGGTCGTTCCCTCCGTTGACGTGTTCTGAACGATCATGTCAACGTTGACGTTCGAATCGGCAAGTGGCTCAAACAAGGTTGCTGAAATACCTGGTCGATCTGGAACACCGAGCACGGTGAGTTTCGCCTCGCTCGCATCGGTGACAACACCGGAAATAATTGGATCTTCCATTGAAGGCTCCTCAGAGGTCACCCACGTTCCGTGCTCCCAAGTAAAACTCGAGCGCACGTGAAGAGGGACATTGTGATTTCGGGCAAATTCAACTGAACGCAGAGCAAGCACTTTTGATCCGGCGCCTGCCATCTCAAGCATTTCGTCGAAGTTGATTCGTGACAATTTGTGTGCTTGGGGAACGATTCGAGGATCAGCCGAGAACACACCGGTCACGTCGGTATAAATCTCGCAAGAATCGGCATCTAGCGCCGCTGCAAGTGCGACGGCCGTGGTATCGGAGCCGCCTCGGCCAAGAGTCGTAATTTCGCGGTCGGTGGACACGCCTTGAAAGCCGGCGACCACGCAGACATGCCCGTCACTCAAGGCGTCTCGAAGGCGATCACCCTTGACTTCAAGAATCTTTGCCTTGCCGTGGGCCGTATCAGTGATGATGCCAACTTGGCTTCCCGTGAAGCTCATGGCGTCAATTCCGCGTTCGGCGAGCGCCATACACAACAGCGACATCGAGACACGTTCACCCGTCGTCAACAACATGTCCATCTCGCGGCCAGGGTGAACCGTTGAGACATCATTTGCAAGTTTCAGCAGGTTGTCGGTCGATTTCCCCATTGCCGAGACAACAACAACGACGTCTGCACCACGCTGACGGGTGTACGCAACATGATCCGCGACCGCTCGCATGCGATCGGGATCAGCAACCGAAGTGCCGCCGTACTTTTGGACGATGAGTGTCACAAGTCCAAAAGCCTACGGGCGTCACGAACGGTCGGCGACCGTTAACGACACAACATCGAATTCGAGAAGCGACGCGCCGGTTGCAACTGGATGCTGGGGTTTTGCGTCTCCTGACCCTTCATCGGTGTGCGTTTCACGGTGCTGATGCGCAAAGGCCTGCCCACTTCGCCATGCTTGAAATGCTTCTTCGCTTTCCCATCGCGTCACTACGAAGTAACGATCATCCCCAGCGGTCGGCCGAAGCAGCATGAACTCCTCAAAACCAGGCTGGTTATCAACCATGCCTGCACGTGCCGCAAACCGAGCTTCAAGTTCGGGACCTGCACCTTCGGGTACCTCAATTGCATTGATTTTTACGACTGACATGTCTGCATCGTCGCGCAACTTCGACATCTTGGCCATATCTTGCCTCTTAGCCAGCGAATGAGCGCCGATATTCTGACGGTATGGCCGGCGATACAAAGTTCTCAGTGAACGGCACGCCGGTGACGATCACGGGAGAGCACCCTCATCTGCTATCTGCCCTGCGTGACGAGCTCAACATCACCTCTCCAAAGGATGGTTGTTCTCCTTCAGGACAATGTGGCTGTTGCACAGTGCTGGTCGATGGCCGGGCAATCGTCGCCTGTCAACAGTCGGTTGAGTCCTGCGAAAACCGTGAGATCACGACTCTCGAGGGTTTGCCGGAATCTGAACGCCAACAATTTGCTGATGCGTTCGCAGCCTGCGGTGGCCTTCAGTGTGGATTCTGTATTCCTGGCATCGTGATGCGGGCACACCATCAGATTGCAAAAAAAGGTTCCAGTCTCACCCGCGAATCAATGGCTCCACATCTCGGTGCTCACCTCTGTCGGTGTACCGGCTACGTCAAAATTCTTGATGCGATCGAAGCTGTCGCTCACAACACCCCAGTCGATCCGCCAAAGGTTCAAGGCGGTGTTGGAGCCCGCGGAATGAAATATGAGGCGCAGCCACTCACCCTCGGTGACCGGCCATACATCGACGACATTCGTATCCCCGGCATGCTTCATGCTGCGCTTCATCTCACCGAGCACACCCGCGCTCACATCATTGGCATCAATGTTGAAGCAGCAAAAAATGCTCCAGGAGTCATCGCTGTCTATACCGCCTCAGATATCCCTGGCCAGTTGCGGTCAGGTCTTATTCATAAAGATTGGCCACTGATGATTCCCGTCGGGGGAATGACGTCCTACGGCGGTGATGTGCTTGCCATCGTTGTTGCGGGCACCCGCGAGCAAGCGAGAGCTGCAGCCACATTTGTTGAGGTTGATTACGACGTGCAACAACCTGTTGTCGATCCGGTGGCAGCTCTTCAACCAGACTCGCCGATCGCTGTGTGGGGAACCGATTCAAATGTGCTTTCGGTGAGCGCCTACCAGCGCGACGAGGGGTTGACGATCGATGAGGCCTTCGCGAGCAGTGCACATGTGGTGTCGGAAACGTTTACTACTCAGCGAATTGAACATGCGTTTCTCGAACCTGAGTCAACGCTTGCTGTTCCGTCAGGTGAACGCGACGAACAAACCCTGCATGTCTACTCAGGCGGCCAAGGTGTGTGGGATGACCGAAATGACATCGCTTCCATTCTTGACGTTGACCGAAGCCGAGTAACCGTTGAACTCGTGTCAAACGGTGGGGCCTTTGGCGGCAAAGAGGACATGAGCAACCAGGGTCATGCTGCTCTTGCTGCATGGCTGCTCAATCAACCGGTGAAGTGCACGCTGAGTCGCGAAGAGAGTTTCAGGATGCATGCAAAACGACATCCGATCACTCTTGAGGTGAAAGCAGGCTGCGATGCCGATGGTGTACTGACCGGTCTGCATGTGCGTGCGCTTGGTGATTCGGGGGCATACGCCAGCGTTGGGATGAAGGTTCTCGAACGCGCAGCTGGCCATGTGGCAGGGCCATATCGTTGGAAGTCACTCGACATTGAGGCAACTGCTGTTCGCACGAACAATCCAGTCTGTGGGGCGTTCCGAGGGTTTGGTGCGAATCAGGCACAGTTCGCAACCGAAGGCGTGATCGATCGTCTCGCCGAGTTGGCTGGAGTCGATCGTTGGGAATTTCGGATGAGGAATGTCATTTCTCCAGGTGACACCTGGGGACCAGGGCAAATTATGGATGAGGGTGCTGGCGGAGCCCGTGAATGCCTTCAGGCCATCAAATCTGACTACGACGAGGCGCTCTCGGCCGGACGTGCCGTCGGACTTGCAATCGGCATGAAGAATTCAGGTCTTGGCAATGGCTTCCGGGAAGTTTGTGGTGCAGTGGTCAGGTTCCGTAGCGACGGTCGTATCGAGGTTCGCCACGGCTGGACAGAGATGGGCCAGGGCGTTCACACAGTTGCACTGCAAGTTGCTGCTCAAGAACTCAATGTTGATGCAGAGCGTATTGACGTGGTCGTCGACACCACGAGAGAGCTTGGCTTTGGGCAGACGACGGGAAGTCGGGGAACTCTCATGACCGCAGGCTCAGTTGCGGCTGCCTGCGCAACTGCGATTGCGTCAAATTGTGAGATTGATGTCGATCATTTCGGCGAATACGTCGTTGATTGGACACACCATCTCGGTGACCCTGAGCATCCAAACCCAACCATCCATTCGTGTTTCTCATACGCGGCACAACTTGTCGAAATCGATCGCTCGTCGGGCGCTATCGAGCGAGTTCTGGCTGTTCACGATGTTGGCAAAGCGGTCAACCCAACACTTGTTGAAGGACAGATTCAGGGCTCCGTGCACATGGGTCTCGGGTATGCATTGAGCGAAGACTTCCCGAGCGATGAATTCGGGATGCCAACCGCTACAACATTGCGGCAACTCGGTATCCCTCGTGCGAAAGACGTCCCACTGATTGATGTCAAGGTGGTTGAGGTTCCTCAGCCCCGCTCACCATTTGGCATTAAGGGTGTGGGTGAAATTGGTCTGGTGCCGACAGCTCCCGCAATTGCTGGAGCGCTCCATGACTTGGATGGCGAACGGCGCCGTACACTGCCCATGCGCCGTCAGTGACGCCGGCGTAGTTCACACTCCGTTAACAATCGAGATACCGGTGCGAAACCGCTCGTTGACAGACTGTGCTCTACCCCTACAAATTGCGAATACCGCCGAAAGGAATCCCGTGGCGTACCAAGCTGAATACATCTGGATCGATGGCCATGAGCCAACTCCACAACTCCGTTCAAAGACCAAGATCCTTGCTGATGAAGTGACCGATCCGCCGATCTGGGGCTTCGATGGTTCTTCAACCGAGCAGGCAACTGGCGACAAGTCTGACTGTGTGCTTCGTCCGACGTTCACGTGCCCGGACCCAATCCGTGGCGGCCGCAACATTCTCGTGATGTGCGAGGTGCTGCTCGCATCAAATATGCGTGCACATCCAACAAACA